>ODAJ011974194.1_pt1 | contig 17200 bp, 44 predicted proteins | sample 1539241 | NCBI WGS metagenome assembly ODAJ01 (sample SAMN02144231, study PRJEB22623) | gut metagenome | biome: sheep rumen | host: Ovis aries | place: New Zealand
AAGTTATAAATATTATGATAAATATTAAATTTTTAATGACAAATATTAAATATTTAATGGCAAGAACAATAAGTATAAATAGCAAAAGATAGAATAATAAAGTGAATAGTAAATAATAAAATAGTGTAACAGTAAAGATAAAAAACGAATAGATGGTAAAAATGACACAATGAGTAGTAAAATGAGAAAATGAGTAGTAAATAAGTAGTAAATAAGTAGTAAATAAGTAGTGTGTCAGCGCTCCCCCTCAACGACCTTCAAATCGACAAAGCGACCGTTTACGTTGACCAACCTAGTCCAGAGGTTTCTCTGGACTAGGACTCCGCTCATAGATTTTCAAGGAACAACTTGAGAATTTCATCATCAGTGCGTTTATGGGCTTTGTTATTCTTTTCTTTTGACGTAGCATTGTTTACAAAATCCGCGACCTTCTGATTGGTATAGATTTCTGCTTCTATTTTTCGCAAATCTGCTTCAAGAGCTGTATATCCTTCTTTTGGAATATCTACATCTAGGGCTGAAGCATAGTCTAGAAACCTAGCCAAAAAAGCACTCCTAGCATGTTCAATCTGCTTCTGCTTATTTTCTTTATAGCGGACAGCCTGTTCTGCGAGAATTTTTTCAAACTTTGCGCGAAGCTCCTCTGCGGTGGCCCCGTTAAAGAGATTATTATAGACTAGGTCTGTATCGACGAACTGGTATTTGATTGCCATATTTTTTCTCCTTTTATTTTTGTTAATTATATTATATAAAAAATTTTTTAAAAAATCAATGCGGGGATGCGGCGACCTAGGTTAAGAGATTTCTTGGACTAGGGGGTGGGTGTTTTTGGGAAATATATGGAATTAGAAAATGAGATGGCAAGGTTCTGGAAAAAGTGCGCCTATAGACTAGAATGGGGGAGCGGCCCTAGCCGAAGGCGTACGGGCCGAAGATTATACCACAGCTGCATCAATTTGTCAAGAGGTTTTTAAAAAATAAGGGGCAACCGCCCCCTTGTTTTTATTCCTCTGTTGCTTTTTCAATAATTAGTACAGTGTCCTGTACTCCGTAATAAATCATGTAACGGCGTCCATCTTCACTTTCAAACAAAATGTAGTTATCAGTGGTTTCAATATCACATTTTCCTTCATAGTAGAAAATTTCTCGCCCATCTTCGGCGGTAATAGTAATTTCTCTTTCAATGCCGTTATTCATGTTGCTTTCATAATCCTTCATAACGCGAATGCCAGAAGCGGTGTTATTGTGCCACCAAGAAAGACCAAAAGCAACAAGAATGCAAAGAATGATAGTTACTAAGATAGAACTAACACCCCAGGCGGTTTCTGTTTCTGAAAAACAATAGGCGGCAAAGGCAAGTCCGCAAAGAGCAATAAGTCCAATAAGAATCCAGTTTCCAATAGTTAAAGTCATTTTATTTTTCTCCAATCTTTCGTATAAAATTCAAAATCATCTTCACTATCAATATATTCACCTTCACAAAAGTCAGGATAAACATATATACCACTATCTTTTAAATCAGAAAATGCTTTTTTAAATTTTCTAACTAACTCCGACTGTTTGTTTTTTCTTCTTTCTCTTTTTGTTTCAATAATCTGTGCAGTAAGTTCTTTAAGTTTTTCTTTAAGGACATCCAATTTAGTATCAGTGTAGTCTTTAAGTTCTTTGTCTAAAAGAATGTTTTCCACCTTCATTTGCTTATTTCCTTTCTTCTTTTGATGATATTATTATAGCAGATTGTTAATTAGTTGTCAAGCGGTTTTTAAAAATTTGTGTCTACAATACAATCCATCTCAAAGTCATATTTATTACCGTTAAAAACATGAGAAAGAACATCGCGCCAATCATATTTATCTAACAGTTCCCAATCGTCCATGCTTTTTTCATCGTCATCTTTTAAAGTAGTAAGAACAAAAGCTTTATCTTCTTTGGTTAAATTATCAAGGCAAATGACAGAAGTTTCAAAACGACGATAGGATACAGTAACAGTTCTTTTTGTTTTAGACATTTTATATCTCCTTTTCTTTATCTTATGTACTTATTATATACTAGATGCTTTTATTTGTCAAGAGGTTTTTTCTAATTTTAGTGCCCGAACCGGATATAATGTTTAAGCCAATTTTCACCAAAATAATTTTTAAATTCTTCAACCGCTTCGGGGTGATTTTCAAGGGCGGAAATCTTATAAATGGAATCCCAGTCTAAAATAGCACACCAGTCATGGGATTTTTCTTCGCACCCTTTTGTAAAGCGAAAAGTGTCCAAAATAAAGTTCATCGCTTCCTGATTCTGAACCTTTTCCATCACTTCCGACAGCCATACAAACTGGGAATTAAAGATAGGAGTAATATCAAAGTCTTTAACCGCCGTTCCACTCATTTTCTGTTCAAATTTCATTGTTTTGTTTTCCTTTCTTTATTTTATGTATAAATTATACCCTAAATGTTTTCATTTGTCAAATGTTTTTTTTAGTTTTCCATACTTTTTCTTTTGGAAATTTATTTGCTTCATCCCAATCAAAAGTTACAGCACCAAAATTAAATTCCGTCCAACGAAGTTCATCGTACCAATAGGGATATTGTTTAAAATATTTTTTATAATATTCTAAACAATATTTTTCAGCTTGTGAATAATTAGGAAATATTCCTTTTACTGAAGTTTCATTATAATTTTGTAAAATTGCAATCATTTTGTTTATTTACCCCTCTTCATCTATCCAAATACATTTATTACATTTTTTTATTGTAGCAACTGTTGTAAGATAACCATCTTCACATTTTACTTCATCAATTCCAATGTATTCATAAGGATACTCTTTTATCGCATCATTGATTGCTTCATTAATTGTTAAAAAAATTGTTTCATTAGGTCTATATCTTTTAAAAAGTCCTGCATTTATCCACCATGTGAAACCTATCATTTCTTTTGTTTTCCTTTCTTTATTTTATGTATAAATTATAATAAAATTTTAGGAAAATGTCAATATACAGATTGCACAAAGATTACAAAGAAAAATTGTGCAACATTATATCTTGACAAAAAGCGGGGCCGCGCGTTTGTGCGCGGCCCACCATTATACCATACATTTTTCATCTTGTCAATAGGCAAAATGCACAAAAAAATCACTAGTTTTTCATCTATTTTGATGAAAAACTAGTGAAAATTGTCAGATTATTTACTTTTTCGGTGGTCTTTTCTTGATTAAGTCCAGCTTGTAGTGGTTTTCTCCAACAGAAAACTCAATAATCTTGGATTTGTTGGTGATTTCTGCTTCAAAACCCGCATTTTTCAGACAATTTGCGAGGATTTCAATAAGATTTTCCTTTTCTTCATCGGGTTTCCGCTCACGCTTCACCTGTTTTCTAGGCTTGTCCGCCTTTGCATCATGGACAACCGCCTTGTTATCTTTTGCCTTTTTGGTAAGGGCTTCAACCTCTTCATTTTCAAGATAGCCCTCATCTTCAAGGTACATTTCGATGGCTTCCTCTTTTGTAAGATTCAGCACTTTCATGTTTTTTGCGAGTTCGTCATCGGGGATACGGATTGTCTTTCCATTAAAGTTGTAATTCATGTTGTTACCTCTCTTTCATTTGATAGTTAAATTATAGCGCATCCCCGATGATTTGTCAAGGGTTTTTTGGAAAAAGTGGGGGGATTTTTAGTCCCCCACCACGCCCCAGTGAGACACCTTCTTAACAGCAACCTTGGTCAGCTTGCCTTCCTTAACCATTGCATTAAGGAGCGGCGCAATCTTCTGGGAGTTCATCTCCTTGAGTTCAGCGATTTCCGCACGGAGCATAGCGATGCTTTCCGGCTTATCAGCTTCAACAAGATGGTCAAAGATGATTTCCTTGAGCCTTGCATTCTCAATCTGATTTGCGGTCAGCTTGCGGGGGGATGCAGACTTGCGGTCAAGGAGTTCGATTTCGTGGTTGATAAAATCAACAAGCTCCTGATTAGCGGAAACAGCCGGGATTGCAAGGATAGCGTTGTAGTTTTCTCTCTTAGTCATAGTAGACACCTCTTTCTTTTGTTTGTTTTATTTTTGTTTACCTTACATTTGTTATTATATCACAAGGCTTTTGTTTTGTCAAGAACTTTTTTAATTTTTTTGAGGAATCAAAGGGGTTTTTTCTATCGCTACTAACCTCATTCTTCGCTACTTGTTGCCCCATGGAGTGAATTTATATTGCGCCTTACGCTTGCGCTTTTTTGTTTTTGACTTCTTTGACTTTCCTTACCTTGTAAATATATTTTATCAAAAATTTTTTTGTTTGTCAAGAACTTTTTTTATTTTTTATTTCTTGACTTTACAAGGAACACATAGGAGCAAGCCTTTTGCATCTTTGCGTATTGGGTTTGAGTAAGGCTTTTGTTTTTCTCTTTCCCTTACCTTGTAAATATATTTTATCAAAAATTTTTTAAAAAATCAAGTCGGAGTTTTGCACAAGTTTTTGGGATTTTTAAGGTGAAAGTTTGTGCAATTTGTCTATTGACAAAAATACCCAAAGCATGGTATAATGGAATTTTCGGCGTTTTTGCGAGCAAAAACGCCCCATGGTTCGGGGCGTTTTGTCTGAAAATATTGGGTTACAGGAAGATAAAATAGACAATACAGACAATGATGACGCGGACGACAAGTGCGTAACAGGCTCTGGGAATAGTCTCATCACCGCACCATTCGTCATTATAAATGTTAAACCAACAGCTATAAAGAAAACCTACAAACATAGCAACAGCGAATACAATAAACACAATCATTCTTACACTCATTTTTTATCCTTTCTTCTTTTGATAGTCTTATTATACCGCGGTTAAGGGCTTTTGTCAAGCCCCTACCGCAATTTTTCCAAGATAGGCTTTAAAATCCGGCTGGGGGATTTTCCACGGCATGACCATGATATTTTTTGTCATTTTCTTGTGGCTTCCTACACACTTTGCGAAAATAGCCGTTTCAATAATTGCATCATTGAGCGCGGTATGTGCTTCTTCAAAATCATGCAAATGATTGATGTATCTAAAAGCAATTTCAGCAGATGTTTTAACATTTCCGCACTCGCTCACCCACTTTTCAGCGTTTGCAATCTTAAAGAATGTTTTCTGTCTTAAAATTGTCTCACAAGCCATGCCCCATGAACAATAGATTTTTGTTTTCTCATCAAAGAACGGTTTAGCTTCAAATTTAGTTAAAAACTCCAAAGTAGAATTTAAAGCTCTAACGTCAAAACCTGCATTGTAAGCAATTACCGCCTTTACATTATATTTCTTAATAAGATGGAAAATTTCTTTTCTAATATCCCAAAAGGATTTTACAATCCAGTCTCCCGACTTAATTCCTTCACGATATGCCGGAATCTTGTTTGCATAATAGGCGGTTCTCATTTTCTTCCACTGACCGTAGAAGATTTCACGTACAACATAGGAACGCTTTTCATAGATATTTCCCTTTTTATCATGAATCGTGAATCCGATATCATATGCAAGAGGACACCCGAAGTCTCCACATGTTTCCGTATCAATCGTAATGTAATAATTCTTTCTCTTGTCCATTGTGTTTTCTCCCTTTCTTTATCTTATGTCCTTATTATAGCAAATGAATCAGAGTTTGTCAAGAACTTTTTTTATTTTTTTTATTTGTTTTTTGTTCTTTTGTTCTCTTGACAAGTATTATTATAGCAAAGGGGGAATGGAAAGTCAATCTGGAATGTTGCACAAATTTTGGGAATTTTTTCTTTTAATTTTTGTGCAAAATGTCTATTGACAAAATGTGCGGGGGTATGATATAATGGAAGTCGCGTTTTTGCGAGCAAAAACGCTCCGGCCTTTACTTATTACTTAAAAAAGCTACGGGTTAAATAAACCCGTAGCAGATGAGAAGAAAATAGATATTCAAGACTGCATTGGCGATATGCATCAGCAGGCCGTTCACTTTGCGGTCGGTGGTAAGGTCTTTCACAATACCGACAACCGCCACAAATAAGCCAAACCATGAAATTGACAGACCATAAATCATAATCAGGATTACGTTGATTACTGTCACGAAGCACCGCAGGTCATTCCACTCAAACTTGTATCCAGTTTCGATGTTAAAAAAATTCTTCATTTTATTCTCCTTAAATTAATTCTTTTTCTATTGCTTTTAAAGTTTCTTTATCATTTATTTCATCGGGGTCTTTTCTATCTACCCACCAACTTCCATCTGCATAAAAAATTCTAATTAAAGTAATTTCAGAATCTGATGCGAAAACTTCAACAGCTGTAAGCCTTGCTTCTAAGAAAGAACGGCATCGAATCATTTTTTATTCCTCCTTTTCTGGATTGAAATATTCTTCATTATCAAGATTTAATAAATAAACATCTTCCACCGCAGAAGTCATCTCACAGAGACCTTTAAGAACCTCTTCTACTAAATCTACTTCTTGCGGAGAAAGTTCGAAGAAGCCTAAATATATGCGGTCATTTCCATTTACTAGTAAATACTTTGATTTTTCCATTTTTATTTTTCCTTTCTTTATTTCATTTGTTCATAAATAGCATCATCTTCAAGGTTGATAAGTTCAATACAATCACTAAGACAGCCATTGTCATTTAAAAGGTCAATCGTTCTATTTATCCAGCCCGCTTCTGTTTCTGTTAATAAAAGGAAGCTAAGGTTGCGGTCTTCATCTTCGTTTCTAAGTAAGTATCTGTGCTTTTCCATTTTTATTTCCTTTCTTTCTTTTGATAATATTATTATAATATATTATTCTTTATTTGTCAAGCATTTTTTTGTTTTCCTTTCTTTATCTTATGTACTTATTATAAGGGATAGGTTTGAAATTGTCAATGTACAGATTGTACAAATTTCGGGAATTTTAAAGCTTAAATTTTGTTGAAATTGTCTATTGACAAAATGTGCGGTGATGTGATATAATGGAATTTCGGTCGCGAGGCCCTGGCTCGCGACCCAGCAACTTTAAAAGGACGCCCCCAAACAGGGGCGCCCCTCAAAGAAAGGAGGAACGAATATTGGTAGTTGAGTGGACAGCTGAGGATTCGAACCCCAGATTTGCAGGCAAGGGCTAGCACCTTGTTAACTGCCGTCTCCCGTTGAACTACTGCCCCATAGTGATGCGGTTTTGGGAGGGGATTACCGCAAACCCCTTTGACTGTTACTCCGCATCCGCATCGGGAAGTCCGAAGTATGCCACCTTCTTGATGTAGGTCTTGACAACCTTGCCATCCTTGACCATAGCGTTCAGAAGCGGAGCAATCTTCTGAGAAGTCTCGTCTGCAATCTCCGGGCAGACCTCTTTCAGCATCTTGATGCTCATGGGCTTGTCCGCATCGGCAAGGGCATCAAACATAGCGTTTTTCAGACCCTCATTTGCCACCTGATTTGCGGTAGGCTTGCGGGGAGCGGACTTCTTGTTGTCCAGAAGCTCAATCTCGTGCTTGATGAAGTCCACAAGGTCAGCATTCTCCTTAACCGCATCAATGTTCATCAGAATCTCAAAGTTCTCTCTCTTAGTTCTCTTCGTCATAGTAGACACCTCTTTCTTATTTGTTTGTTTGTTTTTTCTTTATCTTATGTATTTATTATAACTTATTTTTTTTATTTTGTCAAGAGTTTTTTTTTATTTTTTTTGTTTTCATGGATTTGGCGCCTTATACCATGCGGACGATAGAATTTTGTTTGCGCCTTACATCACCTAATGGCGCTTGTCTTTAGAGCATTTTCTTTTGTTTTCCTTTCCTTTATCTTATGTATTTATTATATCATAAGTTTTTTTGTTTGTCAAGAGTTTTTTTTATTTTTTTTATTTTTTTTTGTAAGCCGTTTGCTTTTCTCTTAACTTTGTAAGTAAATTATAACAAAAAATTTTTAAAAAATCAATCTCGGAATGTTGCACAAGATTTTGGGATTATTTTTGTGCAAAATTTTTTCAAAAAGTGCTTGACAAAAATGTGCGGAGTGTGGTATAATGGAAGTTTCGGCGCTTTCACGCGTGAAAGCGCCCCGGCATTTTATCCAAAGCGCTTGTTTTGTTAAGAGGTTTTTAAACAATTTTTATGAAATGTTTTTCAATGCCGGGAAGATGTTCTCACCACGTATTTGTTAAATTTTTTATCATATCGTCACAGTCTTTAAAAGAGATTTCTTTAAGGCAAAAGGCTTTACCGCAAAAGCGAAAATACCAAATTACTTTCATGTTTTATTCTCCTTTAATATTTTGCTTTTTCAAAGATTAAATTACAAAGTTTTAGATAATCAGCATCATCCATGTCTTCAATACTCCCTTCGGTATAATACCGTTCAAGTGCATTGTCTAATGCAATTTGGACAGTTCCAACTAAATCATCAATATCAAATTCTAATGGGTCAACTGTGATAGAGACAATTCCTTTTTCTGCATCGTAGTTAAACATTTTTTATTCTCCTTTTCTTTTGATAATATTATTATATACTAAATACTTTTATTTGTCAAGGGGATTTTTTCAAATCCCCTTTAAAATTTCAATGATATTGTCAACATCGAAAGCCTTGCCTGTCCAGTTGATACGATTTTTCTCTTCATCGTCAAAGAGAATATCATCGGCGGAAGTTGCGAACATCTGTTTGGGAACGCCATATCCTACGATATGAATTTCATCAAACTGCACGGATTTTAAATGAGTGGCAAGCCACTTCTTTTTTGCGGTGGTCACGGCTTTATCGTAGTCAGGAGTGGAGCATTTAGACAGCCACGAAATAACACCGATTTTATATCCTTGTCTCTGAAGCCTGTTGAGAATGCGGGCGAGGGAATTGAGATTAAGGAGCGGCTTTGCATTTGCGTAAGGAGTGGGGTCATACGCTCTAAGAAGTTCTAACCAGTTGTCCATTCCATACAGATTAGCGATTGTACCGTCCATATCGAAGTAGATTGTCATTTGTTTGTTTTCCTTTCTTTATCTTATGTACTTATTATAATGGATAGATTTGAAATTGTCAATATACAAAATGCACAAATTTTGGGAATAGATTTTTTTAATTTTTGTTTAATTTTTCTCTTGACAAAATCTGCGGCGTATGTTATAATGGAAAATTCGGCGTTTGTGCGCGCACAAACGCCCCGCGCACTTAAAATAAAATAAACAGGGTTACCCCTGTTTACTTTGAATTTGAGATAGTCACCTGTGTGATGCTCTTTAAGAGGAGCAAGATAAGGTAAACTCCTACCGCAAGTTTCCAAGAGAAGGCGAATGAGAACGCCCAGCAGATACCCGCAACAATTCCTGCGGTAAGAAAGAAGCTAAGTGCTACGGCTCCAAGGATTCCCAGAATGATGAGTACAATAGTCAGCATTTTTTATTTCCTTTCTTTATTTGATAATATTATTATAATACATTGTTTTTTATTTGTCAAGCGGTTTTTTAAAAAATTTCGAACTCTTCGCCTGTTTCGGTGTCTACTACAAAAATGTCATCAATACCATCATAGGGGCAATCCCGCACTACAATGTCTACGGCTTCTTCGGGGGATTCCGCTTCAACAGTATCACCATAAGATACCATAAAAGATACATGATATTCTTTCATTTTTTTATCTCCTTTTCTACAATAAGTCTTGTAATAGCCTTTTGAATATCTTCATGCATTCCATTCGGGAAATTTACGTCAATTTCTTCAAATCCATCAATATGATAACCATCAATTTTAATAAAATCAAGGCCTGTTTCAAAACATCCATCATAAAAAGCCTCTGTTACCCATGACTGGACTTGCCACGGAAAATTATTTACAATATCTCCATTCCAAAGACAAATATCCTTGTTTTCAGGCCAAAAATAATTATATTCGTCTTTTTTAAGTTGTTTTACAAATTCAAAAAGCTTTTCTTCATCAATTTCGATTTCATATTCATATTTTTTTGTAAATTTCATTTTTCATTATCTCTCTTTCATTTGATAGATTCATTATAAACGATAGAGTTTGATTTGTCAATAAAAAAATTGCACAAATTTTGGGAAATTTCTAAATAAAATTTTGTTTAATTTGTCTATTGACAAAAACTTGCATCATGTGATATAATGGAAGTTCGGGCGCGAGAAGACCGCTCGCGCCCCACCAAAAGAAGGGCCGGATTACTCCGACTCTTCCTCTTCAGGAAAACCATATTCTAATTTACTGATAAAAATTTTAGAGCCGGGATGCTGAGCGCCGAGTTCATAAGCCTCTTCTGTGGTGAGACAGGGAACGCCCGCATAAGTACCATCAGCTTTTACTACTGTATAAAATAAATTCTGGATATGATTTTCCATTTTTTAATTTCCTTTCTTCTCTTCTGCGTAAATCATCATTACAATCCCTACTGCAATCCCAAGGGCGAATCCGCCCATCATGCCTATAACAAAAAGTCCCATATTTTACTCCTTTCAATAGGTATCTAAACCCATCATTTCTGCTTCTGTTGCGGAAATCCGTCCATAACAAACAGGTTTTTCATTTGGAAAATATAAGTTTGCAAGTCTTTGAGCTTCTTTCTTCAAACAGCTGGGAGGTGTAGATACAGTATCTACTTCTACAAAAAACTCTTCACCGCAAAGTTCACTATTTATATCTGTAATACCGAACCACCATGTTGTTGTCATTTTTTATTTCTCCTTTTCTTTATCTTATGTATATATTATATCAGACATTTTTGGATTTGTCAATTACTTTTTTAAGATTATCATTGTCAAAAGGCCCTTTGAGCATTAAACGATGAACCCTGAGAAGGTCGTCTTAAAGAAAGCAATTTCGGTATTTTTCTTCCATAATTTCAAACCATTTTTCAAGTTCTTCTTCTGTATAGGAAATCATTTTTGTTTCTCTTTTCTTTACATAGGTTTTGAACCGCCAAAGGGGCATTTTATGGCAAACTTTAATCCATCTTTCCAGTCGTCTGACATATTTTCAATTTCTTCCTTACTCATGTCTAAATCTTCACCCGCAATTCCTGCTCGCCATCCTCTTTTCCATTCTAAAGATTTATTATTCCATTCTTTTTCAGTCATTTCAATCATTTTTGTTTCCTCTCTCTTTATCTTATGAATATATTATAATATTTATTTTTTAAAATGTCAATGTACAGATTGCACAAATTTCGGGAAGAAAAATTGTTTATATTTTTTTCATTTTTCTCTTGACAAAATGCGCGGCAGGTGGTATAATGGAAATGGCGCGCTTTTGCGGACAAAAGCGCGCCAGGCTTAGCAATAAAAAAGAGGGGGCGTGTCACCACCCTCTCTTTGCTTTGAGCTTTGCCACTCTTGCCCGCTCATATTCTCTTTCTGCCCCGCTCTTTTCATCGACATCCGTGAGGTACACCTTTAAAATATGGTTCCCCTCTGCGGTGGCGTCCATGTAATTTTCCGTGTGGAAGATTCCCTCTGCATTTCCTACGATGTAATGTACAGCTCTCATTTGTTTATCTCCTTTTCTTTTGATGCTTTTATTATATCATAGAGAATTGTTTTTGTCAATCCTCTTTTAAAATTTTTTTTATCTCTTTTTCCCAGTTTACACGATAACCTAATCTGAAAGTTCCTGCTTTTTTAAAATACTTTTTGTAGATGTATTCAAAAATATTGTGCATAAACCTAATTTCAATAGGGCTTTCGTATCTATCATCAAATACAATCCGCATAGCATCAGGAGCGTAACCATTCTGTAATGCGGTTTTGGGGTTGCGTATGGGACGAGGACTGTAAAAATAATAATAAGTAAAAAATCCCAGTCTGTCTATACCCTTTAATTCGTAAAATCCGCTCATTTGTTTATTTCCTTTCTTTTGATGCTTTAATTATAACCCATTTCTTTCATTTTGTCAAGAGTTTTTTCATCCTCTTTTATAAATTTATATTTGCGGTTTGCTTCACACCACGGACATCCGCCATGATTGCGACAGCTTTTATCTATGGATTTTGCGCCTATATAGGGCTTACGATGTTCTTTTCCGTGCGCAATAGCTTTATTTAGGCTCATCTTAATAGCTCCTTTTTTAATAAATTAGATTAAAAAGTTCGATTACTAGATATATTATAAATATGGTTACTTCAATAGGAAGAATAAATGTTAAAGTTGTTAGAACTATTGTTACATTTTTATCGTTAGTATAGATTGCAATCCCAAGGGCAACAATAGGAAGAATAATCATAAATATAACTGCTAAAACTAATACTTTAACCATCTTTCTATTTCCTTTCTTTATCTTATGTACTCATTATACGCCTTACTTTTTAAATTGTCAAGCGGTTTTGATTAAAAAACTGCACAAATTTTGGGATAAAAATTTTAAAAAGTTTGTGCAATTTTTTACTTGACAAAATGTGCGGAGTGTGGTATAATGGAAGTTTCGCGGCGGGGCGTACGCTCGCGCCGCGGCCAAAAAGAGGGGTCGCCCCCTCTTCAGCAATCTTCGGTGTAGCATCCCATATAGGGGTCAAACCCTACTTCGAGGTCATAGTTTTCATCATCGCCACTCCATTCCTCATCAATCTTAGCTCCGCCAAACAGAGCGCCCCAGCAGTCTTTGCAAAAACCGCCGATGAGTTTTTCACGGTCTTCGGCGCTAAGATAGGGAAAAGCAATCTGTGTCAGCTCTCCATCCTGCCAAGCTATATAGTCAGATTCATTAACCTGAACCCCATTAACACAATCACAATTTGGGCAGATGGTGCAAATAGTAACTTCTTTCTTGTTAATCTTCATTTATTTTTACTTCCTTTCTTTTGATAATTATATTATACTATATGTTTTTTTATTTGTCAAGTAGTTTTTTTAATAAGATTTGAGAAGTGTTTCCATGATGGAAAGTAACATATCATCAGGAATCTCCGGAGCTTCCGCCAATCCGCAAAACCAGATAGTCCAGAAATCTTCCATGCCTATTGTAGTGATAACTTTGTCCATCATCTGTTCGCGTGTCATTGTTTTTATCTCCTCTCTTTTGATGATATTATTATATCATGGGTGGATGGGCTTGTCAACTATTCTTTTAAAAAAAATTGCACAAATTTTGGGACTTTTTTATAAGAAAAGTTTGTGCAATTTGCCTATTGACAAATCTGCACAGGTATGATATAATGGAAGGCTGGGGCGCGGCGAACGCACGCGCCCCACAAAAAGGATTTGAGACGTAATAGCCAATACGTCTCAAATCTTAAAGGTCTGCGGAGCGAACTGGGAAGTCTATCTCGTCCATTGTGACTGCCATGAGTCGTCATCCGCAAGTTTGGTTTCAAATTTTCAATTTTTAAATTAATTCTGCGGCGGTGTCAGCATCTTCGCCTGTCTCCTTTCCTTATCTTGTAACCCTATTATATCACCGAAAAAGGGGTTTGTCAAGAGGGCTTTAAAAAAATTTGAGATTTTTTGACCTATCTCCAACTGCGCCTTGCTAGGCAATCTCTGCAGTCATAAGCCCTCGATAGGTTTGGGCTATGCATGGTCAGGAATTATATCGGCGGGTCTCTCATTTTTCTCACTCTCCTTTTTTGAAAGCTGTCTGTCTTTTCAGATAACGGATAGGCGCTAAGCTCTGCCCGCCACCTTACTTTCGATTTTGTTGCTTTCCTTTTCTATGTTTTAATTATAGCAGATGGTTTTTAATTTGTCAAGGGCTTTTTTGAATTTGGAAGAGGATTTTTAATCCTCTTCCAGCTCATCCGGGTCAACCCCGGCAAAAGCTAACAGCTCCTCGATAGTGGCTCCAGCTTCCTGCATTTCGATGATGATGATTTCTGTCATTGTTTTTTCTCCTTTCTTTTGATATATTCATTATAGCATCTTGATTTGGGTTTATCAAGAGGTTTTTAAATTTTTCTGTAAATTTTTCCGCTGATTCCTTTCCAGATTTCAAATCCATCTTCAAATCTGATAAAAGAAGCGCACTCCGGAAGGGTTGTTACAGTAATCATTGTTTTTCTCCTTTCTTTTGATAAGTCTATTATAGCTCTTTTAATTCAATCTGTCAAGTGGTTTTTGAAATTTTTTTAAAGCGGGCGGACACTGATAATGTCCAAGCGCATGTCCGCCCATTTCTGACCTAACTCCTTTTCTGAAAGACTTTCTTCTGAAACAGACCCGTCAGCAGATACCCATTTAACAAGAAACATATTTACTCCCCTTTCTTTTGATAAGATAATTATATTAAAATAAAATAAAGTTGTCAATAAAAACATTTTTGAAACTTGCACAAAAATGGGAATTGATTTTTGTGCATTTTGTCGATAAAATTAGTCTTGACAAACCGCAGTCATGTGTGGTATAATTTTTCGGGCATAGCCCGATCGCTTACTAAAAAACTCGCGATTAGAAAATCGCGAGTTTAGAATCATCATAGAATTTCATGTTTAAGAAGACCCCACCGGCATAAAACTCATATCGAGTTTCAGCCTCGGCCCTTTCAACCTCGCGGAAGATACCACAATGAAGCTCGGTAGCCTTTGCCTTTGCTTCACGCCAAGCCTGGCCAAAAGCCTCTGTATCTCTGTACTCGTATCCTGCAACCTTGTAGATGAATGTCTTTGTCATGTTCTTTGTTCTCCTCTCTCTTGATGACTCTATTATAGCAAAAGAATATCTGTATGTCAAGCGGTTTTTAAAAATTTTTTAAATTTGTTTCACACTTTAACGCGCTAAAGTGTTTAAAAAATATTTTTCACGCACTTTATCACTTTAGACTGTTACACTTTAACGCGGTGAAGTGCCGCAGTTTCGGGAGTTAATACGTTAATGCTTCACCGCGTTAAAGCGCCAAACTTTTGTCGATTAACGCGTTAAACTGAGAAAGCGTGGCGTCTGCGGGCGCCGACGCCACGCCAACAGAAAAAGAGGCCCTAAGGCCCCCTTAGCAGTATGCGAGGTTCATGCGACGCCACCCCAAGATGGAAATCTGGTTGCATGTCCGTCCAATCTCAAGGGCTTCCCGCTTCGTGTTGACTCTCTTGCTTCGGTCAATGTAGTAGACCCCATCAGCGAACCAGACCCCGCAGTTTCCGCCGTATGTCTTTACGGCGTTGATTGCTTCCCGCGCGTCAGAGGTTTCAACTCCCTCTGTCGCTACCTGCCACCCGCTTTTATAGGTGATAGGCTTGCCATTTTTAAGAGTAAGACCACCGTTGTTAGTCAGCTTCTTGATGCTACGGATGTTAATCATTTTGTTTTTCCTCTCTTTTCTTTGATGTACTTATTATATCATTTTCTCTTTAGCTTGTCAAGAGTTTTTTTTAAATTTTTTGGGGGATTCTCACCCCCTTTTCTTCCGTCTTTGTTTCGTACCGTCCACCTCTTAAAGAGGCGACCTCTTACCATTAGGCAGGCCCGAAGATTGTTACTGCCGCGACCTCTTAGAAGGATTCGAACCTTCTTTAAACTTCCTTAGAAGAGGTTTTTGTTTTTCTATGTTTTTATTATATCAGATGTTTTTCAGTTTGTCAAGTGGTTTTTTTTATTTTTTTGAGTTTTGGAAGAGGATTTTAATCCTCTTCCAGCTCTTCCGGGTTAACCCCCAGAAACTCAAGAATTTCTCCGATAGTAGCGCCCGCCACCTGCATTTCGATAATGATAATTTCTGTCATTTTGTTTTTCCTCTCTTTCTTTTGATGTACTTATTATAACTCTTTTGGTTCAACTTGTCAAGCGGTTTTTGAAAATTTTTTTATTTGTATAGTAGTCACTCGTTAGTGACTACTATACCGCCAATTTCAATCGCCGCCTCGTTAGCTTCTTTACGGTCATTCCATGCACCCCAGAACCAAAGCTCCCCATTGACACGACGGACAACAATATAAGCATATTCATCAGCGTAAGACGGAAGATTGTTAATCATCATTTTGTTTTACCTCTCTTTCCTTTGATAAGTCTATTATACACCTTGTCTTTTAGTTTGTCAAGCAGTTTTTAAAATTTTTTTCATTGTTATTTTGCACAATTTTGGGAGTTGATTTTTGTGCAATTTTTCAATAAAATTAGTCTTGACAAACTGGGGCTATGTGTGTTATAATTTTGCGGCATCCGAACGTCCGTTTGCTAAAAAAAGGATGAGGATTTTAATCCTCATCCTTAATTTAATTTGTCAAGCTTTTTTAAATCAAATCCCACCCAAATTTTTCACAATCTTCACAAAATTCTTCGTAAGTCATAGCCCCCTTATAAGTTCCCCATTCATAGTAAAAATCTCCAAGATAAGATTCATAACAAGATTTCTTCATTTCCTCTGTCATTGTTTTTTCTCCTTTTCTTTTGATGATTTAATTATATCAGATGCTTTTCAGTTTGTCAAGAGTTTTTTTAAAATTTTTTTGAGTTTGGATGAGGATTTTTCAATCCTCATCCAATTCTGCCGGGTCAACGCCCGCCGCTTCAAGCAACTCCGCGATAGTAGCACCATTAGCAATCATTTCTTCGAACATTTTTTGTGTTCTCCTTTCTTTTGATGTACTTATTATAACTCTTTTAATTCAGTCTGTCAAGCATTTTTTGAAAAATTTCTTTTTTATTTTTGCACAATTTTGGGAGTAAATTTTTGTGCAACTTGACGAATAAGTTAGTCTTGACAAACCGCACCATAGTATGATATAATTTTTCGGGCTGCGTCCGGTCGTTTGCTAAAAAAAAGAAGAGGACTTTAATCCTCTTTTTTTTCATAAATTTCCATCCAGTCATCATATTCAAGCGTTTCCCATTGTTCATCAAGATAAGCTGAAGCCTCTTCATAAGTATCAAAAGTTTCTACTACAAAGGCATGTCCGCATCCATTTTCAAACCATACTTCGTACATTTTTTATTACCTCTCTTTCTTTTGATGACTTTATTATATATCCTATCTTTCAGTTTGTCAAGCGTTTTTTTTTATTTTTTTTATTGACAGATTGCACAATTTTAGGAAGTGTTTTTTGTGCATTTTTTCTCAAAAGTTAGCCTTGACAAACTGCATCACTAAGTGCTATAATTTTGCGGTATGGAATCAGTCGTTTGCGTCAACTAACTTTGAAGAAAATAAAAAAGGCTTTTCAGCCTTTTTTGTAAGAGTAAAGAATAACGTACCCTTTATTAGCTTCATAGTAAGTGCAATATGTGATAACTCTTTCATCTGCCACAAGCTTTTTATAGTAGTTAATCATCTGTCCCTTGTGCTGAAATGCTTTTGTATAAGTCTTCATTGTTTGTGTTCTCCTCTCTTTTGATGTATTCA
>ODAJ012163792.1_pt1 | contig 17200 bp, 11 predicted proteins | sample 1539241 | NCBI WGS metagenome assembly ODAJ01 (sample SAMN02144231, study PRJEB22623) | gut metagenome | biome: sheep rumen | host: Ovis aries | place: New Zealand
GCGCCAATCCAGATCGCCCCGGCGCAGGCCCTGCACCAGCACCTCCGCCGTGGCGGCGTTGGTGGCAAAGGGGATCTGATACTGGTCGCACAGGCGCTCTACCTTATTGATATCGTCAAAGCCCCGGGGATTGGCGGGGTCGCAGAAAAACAGCACCAGGTCGATCTCGTTGAAAGAGATCCGGGCGCCGATCTGCTGGGCGCCGCCCTGATCCGCGTGGAGGTACAGCGTAATGGGCAGGCCCGTGGCCTCCGACACCAGCTTCCCCGTCACATGGGTAGCGCAGAGGTTATGCTCGGCCAGGATGCCGCAGTAGGCGATGCAGAACTGCACCATCAGTTCCTTCTTCCGGTCGTGGGCCATCAGCGCGATATTCATGCCATCAGCTCCTTCGTCATTTCAAATCGGGTTATTATATCCTGTTTTTTTCCATCCTGCAAGGGGTAATTGTCGAAGAAGCGGAATTTCGCGTTCAGCGAAGCAGGGCCATCTCCACCTCGGAGGTGTCCTTGTAGCTCTTGATGTTGATGTACGCGTCCATGATCTGGCGGGCCATAAACTGGACGCTTGCGCCGCTGCCGCCGCGCTCCACCACGACGGCGATGGCCACCTCCGGGTCATCAAAGGGGGCGTAGCACATAAAGATACCGTCGTTGGTGATCTTTTCGCCCTTCTGCGCGGTTCCGGTCTTGCCGGCCACCTCCCAGGCGCAGTCCGCCCAGACCTCGCAGTTGGGGGTGTTGGCCGCCCAGTCGTGAAGCACCAGGTACATGCCCTCGTGGACGGCGGCCCAGTTGTACTCCGGCGAATCCACCGTGCTCAGCACCTCAGGCTCCCGTTCATAGATCTTTTTGCTGTAGTCATAGCTGCGGATGGCCTTCAGCACAGAGGCGGAATAGCGCGTACCGGAGTTGGCCACGGTGGCGCAGTACTCACAGATCTGCAGCGGGGAGAAAATACTGTCCGACTGGCCGATAGCGGCCTGCATGGTATCACCAATGTGCCAGTCGTCATCCACGAAATAGCGGTGGGTGGCTTCGGAGGACATGTTGCCCACGGTCTCCACCAGCTCGATGCCGGTGGCGACGCCCAGGCCGAACTTGTGGGCGTATTCCCCCATGGTCGTGACGCCCAGGTCGTGGCCCACGGAATAGAAAAAGTAATTGCAGGAGTCCCGGATGGCCTCGGTCACGTTGTCGTTGCCGTGGGTGTAGTGCTCCGGCGCCATGGCGTTCCAGATCCAGCATTCAGGGGCGTAGCCCTCGGCGGCGTACTTGGTAAACACACCCTCGCATTTATAGCGGGTTTCGGTGTTGAACTCGATGCCGGGGTCGGTGAGGGCGGCCATGGCCACGCAGGGCTTGAAGGTGGAGCCTGGGGCGTAGGCGCCCATCAGCGCCCGGTTAAAGAGCGGGGCATTGGGAGTCTCCATCAGCTCGGAGTACTTCTCGATGATGGTGGACACGTCATAGGTGGGCCAGCTGGCGATGGCCAGGGGCTCGCCGGTGCGCACATCCACCACCACGGCGGCGGCGCCGGTGATCTCATCCTTCATGTCCGGGTCATAGTCGCCGCGGGCAAGGCCCTCGGCGCGGGTCTGACGCCGGTCCTTGATGAGCACGTTTTCCACGCCGTTGGCGAGGATGCGCTCCACCTGCTCCTGCAAAGCGATGTCAATGGTCAGATAGATGTGGTTTCCCGGCACCGGCTCCTTGAGGTACACCGTGTTCAGCACCGTGCCGGCGGGGTTGCGGGTCTCCACCACTTCCCCATCCTCCCCGTGGAGGTAGTCCTCAAAGGCGTACTCGATGCCGTCCTTGCCCACGTAGGCGTTGGTGGCATAGTTCATCAGAGAGTAGCGCTCGTACTCCTCCTGGGTCATAAGGCCGGTGTAGCCCAGCAGATGGGCGGCATACTCCGTGCCGTACTCCCGCATGTAGGCCCGCTCGATCTCAATGCCGGGCAGCTTATTCTCCATGATGGAGGAAATGAGCTGCATGCTGGCGTCCTCGACGAACATGTAGTCGGCGGTGTTGATGGCAAAACGGACGTTGATGGAATAGCGCACGCCCGCGATAATGCGCATCTCCTCGGCGGAGTAGCTGTTGTCGATGTCATAGCGGGTGCGCATGAAGCTCAGCAGCTCCACAGCGCTGGGGTCCGGGGGCAGAGAGGCGCGGCCGGGGTCGGCCAGGTAGGCCCGCAGCATGGTCCGTTCGATATCGGTCATATCCTCCCGATACTCAAAGGGAGGCGTCATGGTGACGGGCAGGTCGTCCGTATAATCATCGCCATAGCTCTGCACCATGCGGACAAGCTCCAGAATGACGGCATTGGGGTCGTCGTTGCTGTTGAAGAGCTTGGTGGTATCGATCTTCAGGTTATAGCATTCCTTGTTGCTCACCAGCACCCGGCCGTAGCGGTCCAGGATATTGCCCCGTGCGGCGGTAACGGTCCGCTTTTCGTTGGTGATCTCCTTGCTCCGGTTATAGTATTCCTCGCCCTGGACGATCTGGAGATTATACAGGAAGGCCAGGTAGATGATCATGATGATGCCGAACAGGATCCCCATTGCCAGGACCCGGCTGGATTTGATGCTCTTTTTCATTCCAATCCTTTCCTTTTCGGCTCCCCTGCCGGGAGGAGCCGTCCGCCCTCAGGCGGGCCGAGGGACTTTCCCCTTTCCTTTTGTTCAGGCCTTCTCCCCCTTGGAGATGGGGGTAAACTCGCTCCAGCGGAACGGGAACACATAGGCCAGCGCCGCCAGCGGCAGAGACCAGAGGGTCTGCAGCAGGACGGTGGGGATCATAACGGTTGAGAAGCCGTCTGTCGCGGAGGTGTGAACCGCCTGGGCAAAGCCGGTGAGCAGCAGGCCCAGGGCGGCCGCGCCCATGAAGGCGAAAAAGCGGCGGTTGATGAAAAACTGGGACACGAAGCCTGTGGCAAAGGCCAGCGCCGGGAACAGCACGGTGAAGAGCACCGTGTTCTCCACAAAGGCCATGTCCGCAAAGTAGCCCAGGACCAGGCAGTACAGCACCCCCGCCACCGGGCCTTCAAACATGCCCACCGCCACTGCCGCCGCCGGCAGCACATAAGGGCATACGCCGGCGATGCGGGTGCGGGTGAGCAGCATGGTCTGCAGCAGCAGCGCCAGGAAAAGGTACAGCAAATAGCGCAGCACCCGCTTCCACTCCACCTTGGGCATCAGATATCGGATAAGAAATTCTCGTAAACTCATTCTACCACTACAAAGTCCTTGATGATAAACACCTGCACCAGGGTGTCCAGCTCACACTGGGGCACCACGATGCCGTACTCGATCTGGCCGCCGGCCTCGGTCTGCACGTTGGAGATGGTGCCAATGACCAGGCCCGCCGGGAACGCGCCGCCGGAGCCGGAGGTCAGCACCTCGTCGCCCACAAAGATCTGGGCGCCGTCTGCCAGGAAGGTGAGCTTGGCGGTTTTGTTCTTCATCATGGAAAACTCACCCACCAGCATGCCGGAGGAGCCGGAGGCTCCCACATAGGCGCCCACGCTCATGTCCACGTCAATGAGGGTGCTGACGGTGGCCCAGGTCTCCCCCAGCTCCGTCACCTGACCCACCAGGGCGCCGTACTCGGTGATCACCGGGTCGCCCAGCTCGATGCCGCTGCTGCGGCCCTTGCTGATGGTGAAGGAGGAGGACCAGTTGGACGCCGACCAGAGCACCACCTTGGCCGATTCCAGCACATAGTCCGTGTGCTTCTGCCGCAGCTCCAGCGCCTCCCGCAGGCGGACGTTCTCTTCCGAAGCCTCGATGCCGTCACGGGCGGACTGCTGCGCCTCGGCCAGCTGGGTACGCAGGGATTCGTTCTCGGCCATCAGGGAGTCGTAGTCGTAAAGATAGCCGTAGAGGCTGTTGAACCAGTTGACCGTGGAGCTCAGCACCTTCTGCATCGGCGCCGCCACGATCCCGGTCACATTCTGCACCAGGCCGATCCCGCTGCGGGCCGCGGCTCCCACCAGAATGAGAAAGGCTGAGGCGGCCACGACGATGCCCATGCGCACGCCATATTTCTTCAAATACTCTTTCAAAGGATGTTCACTCCCTGCTCTTTCAGCATTTTGCCCAGTCTGCACAGGGGCAGACCCATTACATTGAAGAAGTCCCCTTCGATCCGCTCCACAAAGAGCGCGCCCCGGCCCTGGGCGCCGTAGGCCCCGGCCTTGTCCATGGGCTCCCCGGTGGCGATGTAGCGGGCGATCTCGTCCTCCTCCAGGGGGCGAAAGCGCACCAGACTGCGCTCCGCCTCGCTCTGCTCCCGGCCGTCGCAGATCACAGTGACGCCGGTGTAAACCTCGTGGACGTCTCCGGAGAGGCGGCGCAGCATCCGGGCGGCGTCCGCCTCCGAACGGGGCTTGCCGAAGGCGCCCCCGTCCACCCAGACGATGGTGTCCGCCCCGATCACCAGATCCTCCGCCTGGCAGCGGGCGGCCACTTCCCGGGCCTTGGCGGCGGAGAGGGCCTTGACCAGCTCCTCCGGTCCCGCGTGCTCCGGCGGGATCTCCTCCCCCCGGGCGGGGATGATGCGCAATTGATTGAGATTCAGCATCTCCATCAGCTCCCTGCGCCGGGGAGACGAGGAGGCCAACACGATTTGCATACGTTTTCTCCTAAAAAGCCAGTGTTCCGGTGAACTGGGATCACTCCACGCCGCGATAGTAGAGGCCGCGGGTCAGCACGTTGGGCCGGTAGTCCGACAGGCCCAGGTGGCCCTTGGCCACCTCCACGCACTCCCGGCCGCTCTCGTTGGAGAACAGCAGCCGCAGGCCCCAGACGCCGGTAGCGTAGAGATCCTCTTTTTTATCGGCCAGGTACAGCTTGTGGGCGTTGTAAATCACGGTCCTGTCGCCGAAATCCCGGGCCACGGGGAAGACCGAGCCCATGCGGTCGGCCAGCTGGGCTGTATCCTGCACAGTGGTTTTCACCAGGCTCTGCTCCGAGATCATCAGCGGCAGGCGGCCGTAGATGATGATTTCCGTGTCCAGCGGCTTGGCCATATCCCGGATCTGGCTGAGCCGAAGCTCAAAAGAGGCTGTGGCGGACAGGAAGCCCGCTTCCCGCAGCATCTCCAGGCTCTGGGAATTGAAGGCGTTGAGGCCGAAGTCCGCCCGGGGCTTCATCCCGGCCTTTTTCGCCAGAAGCACATGGCCCAGGTTCCCCACCAGCGCCTCGCTGACGCCCTCGTCAAACAGTTTTTCCAGGGCGGCGTAGACCTCCGGGCTCTGCTCATCGGTAATGATCCGCGGCAGCACCGCCACAGGCTTTGCCCCCTGCTCCACAAAGGGCAGGACCAGCTCCGGCTTCCGGGCCATCAGCATGGCGGGGGCGTAGAGATAATCCGGCTTCAGCGCGGCCAGCTCCGGGGTGAGCTGCTCCTCGCTGCGGACCTGGAAAATGATCTTGGGATCGGAAACGCTGCCCAGATTCCGGGGCATGGCGGGCAGCCGTCCCACCCGGCGGGTGGGAGGCACGGCGCGCCGCTCCGAGAGCTCCGAGATGAGCTTGCGGCGCAGCTCGTTGACCTCCGAGGCGGGGAGGAACAGTCCCGGCTCCGCCTTGGCCTTGTTCTCCACGCAGGTGTAGGGCGTGCCGCCGGTTTTATACATCTGTTCGGTGAGGTAGCCCGCGGTGATGCCCTGGCGCTTGGCCCGCTCGGGCACCGGCCCGAAGGCCACGGCCCGGTTGCCGTCGTCGTCAAAGGCGATGGCCTTGGCCGGCTCGCCCTTCTCCACCACGGTGTAGAAGTGCACCGGCACCCGGCGCAGCTCCCCGTCGGCGTAAGCCTTGCGGGCGGTGGTGAAGATGGCCTCGTCGGTCTTCTCCGTCTCGCTGCGCACGCCGAACATATCCTTCTTGTCGCCGTTGAAGTAGCCCTGGGTGAAGCCCTGGCGGGAGAAGGCCTGCTCCAGCAGGTCCATCTCCTCGGCGGTGGGCTTGCGGTGCTCCCGCAGCGCCTTGGCATAGACCCCGGTAACGATGGCCGTATACTCCGGCCGCTTCATGCGCCCCTCGATCTTGAGGCTGGCCACACCGGCGTCCTCCAGCTCCTGGAGGCGATCCACCAGGCAGCTGTCCTTCAGGCTGAGGGGGTGCTCGTCCATGCTGCCGGTGAGGGAATACTGCATGCGGCAGGGCTGGGCGCACATGCCCCGGTTGCCGCTGCGCCGCCCGATGAGGGCGGACATGTAGCACTGGCCGGAATGGCAGAAGCACAGAGCGCCGTGGACGAAGACCTCCGTCTCGATGCTGGCGTGCTGCGTGATAAACCGGATCTGCTCCAGGCTCAGCTCCCGGGCCAGCACCGCCCGGGTCAGGCCCATTTCCGCCGCAGCCTGGACCCCGGCCAGGTTGTGCAGACTCATCTGCGTGCTGGCGTGCAGGGGGATATCCGGCAGGGCGGAGCGGATGGCTTTGATGAGGCCCAGGTCCTGGATAATAATGCCGTCCGCCCCCAGGTCGGAGGCCAGCTTCGCCGCGGAAACGGCGGGCTCGATCTCCCGGTCGTTCACCAGGGTGTTCAGGGTCACATAGACCTTGCAGCCCCGGATGCGGCAATAGCGCACGGCTTTTTCAAATTCCTCGTCGGTAAAATTCTTGGCGCCGCGGCGGGCGTTGAAGTTCCCCATCCCCAGATACACGGCGTCCGCCCCGTTCTGCACGGCGGCGATGACCGCTTCCGGCGACCCGGCCGGCGCAAGCAGCTCAATCATGACTCTCTCTCCTTGATGCAGGATGCACTTGGGCATAATTCGCTATAATACATGTTATTATATCACAGTCTTCCCCCTTGCGACAAGATGATTTTGATGGTATAATGAGGCTCCGCGGGAAATAATCTGTAAATTTTTTGCAAGGGAAACGGAGTAGGGCCTCATGGCAGAGCAGAGAGCCGAAAACATCATAGCGCCGGCAGCTGCGGATAAGCTGATCGCCGCCCATGACGGGGACGTGGCGCTCCTGTATCTGCACCGGCTTCGTGCCGGGCGGCTGGACGAGGAGCAGGCTGCCAGAGATCTCTGCCGCACCCTGCAGGAGATCCGCGCGGCGGAGGAAAAGCTGCGGCGGATGGGCCTGCTGGAGGAGGATCTTCCCGCCCGGACCGCCGAGGCCGCCCCGGCTCCTGCGCCCGCCCCCGCCCCCGCGGAGGAGCTGCCCCAGTACTCTGCCGGGACCATCACCCGGGCGTCCCTGGGCAATGAGGCGCTGGAGGTGCTTTACGCCGAGGCGAAGCCCGTCATGGGCCACGAGCTGAACAGCAACGACATGCGCGTCATCTTCGGGATCTACGACCACCTGGGCCTTCCGCCGGAGGTGATCCTGGAGCTGCTGCATTTCTGCCGCGAAAAGGCCGTCGGCAAAAACGGCGAACAGCTGCGCGTCAGCGCGGGAATGCTGGAAAAAGAAGCCTACATCTGGGCCAGGCAGGAGATCCTGACCCTGGAGCAGGCCGAGGAGTACATCCGCTTCCGACGGGAACGCCGCAGCGAGATCGGCAGACTCCGGGAGATGCTGGGGCTGCAGACTCTCTCCGCCACCCAGGAAAAGGACCTGAACGCCTGGCTGGACCAGGGCTTCGGTCAGGACGCCATCTCCATTGCCGCGGACCGGACCATTACCAACACTGGGGCGCTCAAATGGAGCTACCTGCGCAAAATCCTTTTGAGCTGGCACGAAAAGGGGCTGCACAGCCCAGGGGAGATCCAGGAGAAGGACCCGCCCCGGGCCCAGAGCAGAGCGGTCCCCGCCCCCCGGCGGGAGGACAAGCCCGTGGACCCCGCCAGCCTGCGCAAAATTCTTGACAAGATCTGAGGTATTCACCCATGCCCTACGACGGAAAACTGCTGGCTCGCGCCAGAGACCAGCTGGAGCAGCGGCGCGCGGCCAACCAGGCTGAACAGCAGCGCCGGCTCAGCGCGGTCTACGCCCGCGTGCCCGAGATCCAGAGGCTGGATCTGGCCATGCGCGCCCAAATGGCGGAGCTGGTCAAGCTCACCATCTCCCGCCGCCCCGATCTGGCGGAGCGGATCGAGGAGATGAAAAAAGAAAACCTGGACCTGCAGGTCCGCCGGGCGGAGCTGCTGACCGAGCACGGCTGGCCCATGGATTTTCTGGACGAGATCTGCAGCTGCCCCAAGTGCCGGGACACCGGCATCTATAACGGCGCGCCCTGCGAATGCCTGCACAAGCTTTACAACCAGGAGCTGACCAAAGAGCTGGGCGTCCTGCTGCAGAACGGCGACGAGAGCTTTGAACGCTTCCGCCTGGATTATTACAGCGACGTCCCCGTGGCCGGCGGCGTCTCTCCCCGGGAAACCATGTCCATGATCTTCCACGTCTGCAAAAAGTTTGCCGACAACTTCCCCCAGGTCTCGGCCAACCTGCTGCTGCAGGGGGACACAGGGCTGGGCAAGACCTATCTCTCCGCCTGCATGGCCCGTGTCATTGCCGGCAAGGGCTATTCCGTGTGCTATGACAGCGCCGGCGCCGCCTTGGAGGCCTTCGAGCGGCAGAAGTTCGCCCGGGATTTGGAGGAGGCGGAGAACGCCGCCCGCCGGGTGCGCCGGATGTTGAGCTGCGATCTGATGATCCTGGACGATCTGGGCACCGAGATGCTCACGCCCTTCTCCGTCAGCGCCCTTTACACCCTGCTGAACACCCGCCTGGTCAACGGCCGGAAAACCGTGATTTCCACCAATTGCAGCGATGAGGAGCTGCAGCGCCGCTACTCCCCCCAGATCTGTTCCCGCCTGGACGGAGAGTTTTACCGTCTCCCCTTTACCGGGACCGACATCCGCCGCCTGCGCCGGGAGAGCTGAGCTTTTTGGCGAAAACACATTTTACCGCTTGTATTCCGCTTGAATTCGCGCTATACTTCATTTGAATTTTTTAAATAGTTTTTGGAGGTCCGTCCATGGCTACTACATACAAGCGCCGTTACGGTGACCGCAAGGAAGGGCGGCTGCTCCGCTCCCTGCCCGCCTTCAACAAGTTCATTCCCTTTATTATGCCCCAGCGCAACGACCGCTACGTGCATTATGAGGAGGCAATGGAAGTCAGCGCCGTGGACCGCCGCCTGCGGGCCCTGCGGGTGGAGGGCTACAAGGGCATCGGCATCCTGCACTTCTTCATCGCCTGCCATATCCGGGCCATCTCCATGCTCCCGGGCATCAACCGCTTCGTGGTGGGCCGTCGGATCTACGCCCGCAACAACATTGAGATCGTCATGACCGTGAAGCGGGAGCTCTCCATCGACGCCACCGAGACCACCATCAAGGTCGTCTTTGAGCCCACCGACACGATTTTTGACGTGTACCGCAAGCTCAACGAGAAGATCGAGGAAATCAAGGCCTCCGACGAAAACAACGGCACCGAGGATTTTGCCGAGACCGTCTCCCACTTCCCCCGTTTTATCCTCCGGGCCGCCATCGGCCTGCTGCGCGTCATGGACTATTTCGGCTGGATTCCCCAGTCTCTGCTGGACGTGAGTCCCTTCCACGGCTCCATGATCATCACCGACCTGGGCTCCCTGCGGTTGGGTCCGGTGTATCATCACATCTACAACTTCGGCACCCTGCCGGTGTTCATCGCCTTCGGTCCCAAGCGCCACGCCTATGAGATCGACCGGAACGGCAATGTGGTGGACCGCAAGTATGTGGACGCCAAGGCCGTGGTGGACGAGGGCATTGTGGACGGCCACTATTACGCCCAGTTCTTCCAGGCTTATCAGTACATGTTCCAGCATCCGGAGATTCTGGAGGCGCCCCCCACCAAGGTCATCGAGGACATCTTCTGATACGATTGCTTTCCAAAGAAACCGGGAACCCCACCGCCGAAACGGCGATGGGGTTCCCGGTTTTTTGGATGTTTCTGACGCAGCTTATTTTTCCAGGAGCTTGCCGAGAATTCTCACGAATTCCTCGGTGATGCTGGGCACGCCGCCGGAGTAATAGGCAGGCGGGGTGAGGACCAGGATCGTATCCGGGGAGTGGGGGCCGCTCACGCTGCTTCCGGCCTGGACATGGCCCTTGTCGGGCATCCGATAGGCGTTGATGCGGGCATTTTCCCGCACGCCCACGGTGATGCCGTTGGTATAGCTGCCGTCCTTGCTGAAGTCGTAGGTGATGACCATCACATACTCCACCTCGTCCAGAGAGGCGGGGTAGCGCTCCGCCGGCAGCAGCCGCATCAGATCAAAGCGCACGGCAAAGGTCTCGTTCCGATCAGGATAGCTGTGTCTGGAGGCAACGATCAGGATCTTGCCCGCGGGGTTCGCTCCGCACTGGCTGTAGAGCTCATCCAGGGAGGAGAAGGCATGCCACGCATCCTCATAGCCCTCGTAGGCGCCGACCATCTGGCTGTCGGTCATCTCCTCGACCCTGCTCTCGTAGTCGCTGCCGCCGAACTGCACCGGTTCGCCCAGGATGGCCAGCGCGGCCTCCCGGTCCAGCCGGGCCTTCAGCTCGCTTGGGAGATTGCTGCTGATGTGCCGCTCCAGGACAGTCAGCCACTCCTCCCGGGTCAGCTCACTGTTCCCATAGTTCAGCGCAAGGGTCGCCGCCCGGGCGCCTGTGGCCAGATCGCCGTGCAGCAGCGCGCGCAGTGCCTCGGCATTGCTCTCGGCCTTGGCGTCGTCCACGCAGCTGTCCAGCGCGGTCATGGCCTCCTCATCCCTGCCGCTTCGCAGCAGTCCGCCGGCAATGCGCAGATAGGCCGCGTTCAGCAGCGGAGTGGGGTCGGCGTTGTCGGGGTTGGATACTTCCTTGGCGGCGGCGACGGCCTCCTGGTAGTTCCCCTGGTCATAGAGCTTCTGGGCCACGGTCAGTCTGGCCACATCGGTCTGCCGGATGGCCCGCTCCTCCTCTGCGATCTGGCCCAGCACCTCAATGGCCTCCTCGGGTCTGCCCTGCTCGGTCAGCTGTACGCCATAGGCATACACGGCGTCCGCCCAGCGCTCCCGGCCGTTCTTGCCCAGGCGCTCAAAGTATCCGATGGCCGCCTCAAAATCATTGGCGGCAAAGGCCTCCTCGCCGGCTTTGGTCAGTGCCTCCCGGGCGCCGCCCCGGCCGAACAGAAAGTCCTTCTGATAGGCGGAAATGGCAGCGGGGTAATCCGCCTGCTTCATCCGGCTGTTGCCCTGCAGGTGGAACAGCAGGCACCAGCCCAGCACCAGGACCAGCACCCCCGCCGCGGAGATCAGCGCGATGATGAGGCCCGCGCCCTTTTTCCCCTTCTTCTGCCGGGAGACGGGCTCCTGGCGGTTCACCGGGCCAGGCATCGGCTCCGGCTGATAGCTGGGCTGCGGCTCCGGCTGGTAATTCGGCTGCGGCTCCGGCTGATAATAGGGCTCCGGCGCGGGGATATCCGCCGCAGGCAGGGGCGGCTCGCTCCCCATGCTCTCATAGGCGGCGATCTGCGCTTCGTCCCGGGTAAAGAAGAGCTCGAACCGTCCCAGCTGGATGCTGCTGCCTTCCCGCAGCAGGGCGGTCTCGCCCGGGGTCACGGGCCGGAAATCCACCTTCGTCTCCCCATCCAGGGCGGTGAGGTACCACTCCTCCCCCACCAGGTTCAGGCTGGCGTGGTGCTCGGCCACGGTCATGTCCTCCAGCGGCACCGCGCAGTCCGGCGCGCTGCCGATCAGGACGCTGTCCACCAGCATCAGCTGGGCGCCGTCAACAGGGTTAATCAGTAATGCTTTTCCCATAGTGCTTCTCCCTCTTCCTTTTCTTCCTTTATTTCTTTCCGAGTCCCAGCAGATCCGTCACGCTGCCCAGCAGGTCTCCCCCGCCCAGAAGCGCGGTGAGGATGCCGCCGTCCAGCTTCTCGCCCTTGAGGACCTTGACGGCCGCGTCCTTCGTTTCTTTATCCGCCGCCCGGTACAGCTCCAGCAGCTTCTTTTCCGCCGCGGTGAGCTTGATCTCCTCTTCCTTTTTGGCGGCGGGCTTCTTGGCCGCAGCCGGTTTCTTGGCCGCGGCGGGCTTTTTGGCAGTCTCAGTCTTCTGCGCGGCGGGCTTGGCAGCGGCCTTGGCCGCGTTCAGCAGGGAGGCCTGGGTCACCCCCGTTGCCTTGGCAATCTGCTTCAGCTGGGTTTGGGTCAGCTCCTTCACGCCCCGCTCGGCCTTGCTGATATCCGAGGCGCTCAGACCATCCACCAGATTGGCCAGCTGCTCCTGGGTCAGCCCTGCGCCGGTGCGGGCTTCCTTGATCAGCGATCCCACTTGGTTTGCCATTTGATTGCCCCCTTTTGGAAATACTTTCTTTTATGATAGCATCTGGACCGGCGCTTTGCAAGAAAAAGCGCGAAAAAAACGCAAAATTGCTGGTGGAATACGGGGGCGCGTGCTATACTGGTCCCAGAATCCACAAGGGAGGCGGCGCCATGCAAAAGCTGTATACCCGTGCCGGGAAGGAACTGGTAGGTGTGCCCTGGCAGCGCTATCCCCGTCCCCAGATGGTCCGGGGGGACTGGCTCTGCCTCAACGGGGACTGGGAGCTGGATTTCTGCGGCGACAGGCAGACGGTCCGGGTTCCCTTCTGCCCGGAGAGCCTGCTGTCCGGCGTGGGCGCGCCGCCGAAAATCGGCGTCGGCTATGAGATGCGCTACCGCCGGCAGTTCACCGTGCCGGAGGAGTGGTCCGGCCGCCGGGTGCTGCTGCACTTCGGGGCTGTGATGAGCTCGGCCGTGGTGCTGGTGAACAATGAGGAGCTATGCCGCCACGAAAACGGCTACCTCCCCTTCACCGTGGACGTGACGGACGCCCTGCGCGCCGGTCAGAACGAGCTGACCGTGGCCGTCTCCAACCCGCTGGACCACCGGCAGCCCTGGGGCAAGCAGCGCCTGGACCGGGGCGGCATGTGGTACACCCCCTGCTCCGGCATCTGGCAGACGGTGTGGCTGGAGCCGGTGCCGGAGGAGCATATCCGCCGCCTGAGCATCCGCTGCGGCGCTGACTGGGCGGAGATCCGGGCCGAGGGCGTGCGCGACGGCGCCGTCCGCTTCCAGGGGCGGGACTACCCGCTGGAAAACGGGACGGTGCGCATCCGCGTGGAGGAGCCGCTGCTCTGGAGCCCGGAGCAGCCCCAGCTCTACAGCTTTTCCGTCCAGAGCGGCGAGGACCGGGTGGAGTCCTACTTCGCCCTGCGCACGCTCAGCATCGAGAAGGTGAAGGGTATTCCCCGGCTCTGTCTCAACGGCAAGCCCTATTTCTTCCACGGGCTGCTGGACCAGGGCTATTGGAGCGACGGACTCTACACCCCCGCCACCCCCATGGGCTATGTGCGGGACATCACCGCCATGAAGCGCCTGGGCTTCAACACCCTGCGCAAGCACATCAAGCTGGAGCCGGAGCAGTTTTACTACGACTGCGACAGGCTGGGCATGATCGTGTTCCAGGACCTGGTAAACATCGGGGACTACAGCTTCCTGCACGACACCGGTCTTCCGACCATGGGCCTCACCCGGCTCTCCGACCACAGGCGCGTCCGGGACCCGGAGATCCGGGAGAATTTCTACCGCGCCATGGAGGAGACGGTGGCGCTGCTGGGCAACCACCCCTGCATCTGCCTGTGGACGATCTTCAACGAGGGCTGGGGGCAGTTCAACGCCGACGCCGCCTACTACCGGCTGCGCGCCCTGGATCAGAGCCGCTTCATCGACGCCACCTCCGGCTGGTTCCACCAGCGTGCCAGCGACGTGGACAGTCTGCATATCTACTTCAAAAAGCTGCATCTGGGGCGCGAGCCGCGGCCCCAACTTCTCTCCGAGTTCGGCGGCTACAGCTACAAGATCCCGGAGCACAGCTTCAATCTGGACAAAACCTACGGCTATAAAAACTGCCCGGACCGGGAGAGCTTTGTGCGGGACCTGCGCGCGCTCTATGAGGAGCAGCTGCTGCCGCTGGTTTCCAAGGGTCTCTGCGGCGCCATCTACACCCAGGTCTCCGATGTGGAGGACGAGACCAACGGCCTCACCACCTTCGACCGGGCGGTGGACAAGCTGCGGCCCGAGGACTTTGCCGATCTGGCGCCCCGGCTGCAGGCCGCTCTGGAGAGCTGACGCCCCTCCCCTGCTCCGGCGCTTCTCCCGCGCCCCACCGACTATTCTATTCGCCCTCTCCGGGTCCCTTTCCCGATATACAGGGGCAGCCCCGTTTCGCCGAAGCGAAACGGGGCTTAAGCTTTCGACAAAGTGCGTTTCCTGTCATCGCGAACCAGTGACCGGTTGTCATTGCGAACCGGTGACCGACGTCACCGGTGTGGCAATCCGCATCCCCTGTCCCTGCCGTAGGGGCCGTTCACGAACGGCCCGTCATTCGTCGCGGAACCGCGGGCGATTCATGAATCACCCCTACGGTGTGGACGGAGCATTCCCCCCGCGTTCTCCGTCTCCAAAAAACAAAAAAAGAACAGATTGCCGCGCCAGTGTGCGCACTGGCTCGCAATGACAATTTTGGCCCATGTCTACACAGAAACAGCCCCGTTTCGCCGAAGCGAAACGGGGCTGCCTATTGTCTATTGTTTCTATTGTCTATTGTTATGTAGTTTTGTCAGTAGATCTCCACGTCTCCGCTCTTGAGGTAGCGCTGCAGACGGGTGGCGTCCTTGTTGTTCACCTTCCCGTCACCGTTCACATCCAGCGCTTCCTGTACCACGTCTGTGGTCTTGCCCTTCAGATAGCGCTGCAGGCGGGTCAGATCCTTGTTGTTCACAAGGCCGTCGCCGGTGATGTCACCGGGGACATAGGAGATGATCTCGATCTCTCCGGGCGTCACCTGGAAGGGCTGATCGACCTCATCCGCGTTGTAGATGCAGTCCTCTCCGTAGCTGACCGTCACCAAGGTCGTGCCTGCCGGCGCGCCCGCCTTGGCGCGGAAGCTAAGGGTCACGAACACGGCGTCCTTGGTCTCGTTCACTGCGGCGTCTGCCGCATACCAGGTCAGCGCCTCGCCGACAGCGCCGTCGAACATGCCGCCGTACTCGCCGGGCGTCACGCCGGTCCACTCCAGGACCTCCGCGTCATAGACCACGCTGATCTCCACCGAAACCACGCCCGGGTTCTGTTCGATCCGCACAGGCACCTGGATCTCATCTCCCACGCGGACGCTGCCGCCGCCCACAACGAACCTGGCGTTCGTCTCCGGCTCCCAGACGGCGTAGAGCACCGTGTTGGCGTTCAGCGCGAACCTCTCGCCCGGCTGATATTCGGCCTCAGTGGCCTTCCACTTCGTGGACCAGCCGAGGAAGGTATAGCCCGGGCGGCTGGGGATCTCCGGGGAGAGGGTGATGGGCCGCCCGTGAGTCTTCATCTGCGGCGCAGGTACCTCCACCCAGCCCTCGGACTTGTAGACCACCAGATAAGTCTTGATCTGCCACACGGCATAGAGTTCGATCGCTTCTTCCAGCTCCGGGTCGCCGTTTTCATCAAAGGCGCCGCCGGGGAAATAGCGAGGTGTGCCGTCCCACGCTTGCAGGCTCCAGCCCAGGAAATCAAAGCCTTCTCTCACCGGCTCCGCTTCGGGCAGGGTCAAGGAAACGCCATAGGTCTTGGTCTGGTCCGCCGGGGCGTTCGTTCCGCCGTTGGCCTGATACCGCAGCGGCCACACCATCGGCGTCCACACCGCATAGAGGGTCCGCTCCCTGTCCTCCGTATAGCTGTCGCCGGGGCGAAAATCCGGCTCCGCCGCGTTGGGTTCAAAAGCCCAGCCAATAAAGCGATAATACGCGCGGGTAGGTTCCTGCTCGGAAAGCTTCAGATCGCAGCCGCGCCCTTTATACTGGGTTTCCGGCGCATCCTGTCCGCCGTTGGGATCGAAAACAACTGCGCTGGCCAGGGGGCTTCCTTCCTGGCCGCTCCGATAGGGCGTCCAGATAAGGGTTCCGCCGTAGTTCTGCCGCTTGTCCTCGGTCCAGGTCTCATTGTCGATGGGATAGAGGGCCGCTGCGCGAACGGAGCTGGTGAACGCTCTGCCGTTGATCATCGGCGCGTCGCCCAGGAAAAAGATCGTCTTCAGAGCGCTGCAGCTGGAGAACGCATAGATTCCGATGCTGGTGACGCCCGCCAGGATCGTCACACTAGTCAGGGCGCTGCAGCCGGAAAACGCAGCGCTCCCGATGCTGGTCACGCTGGACGGGATCGTCACGCCGGTCAGGGAGCTGCAGTTGTAGAACGCATCGTACCCGATGGTGGTCACGCCCTCCGGGATCGTCACACTGGTCAGGGCACTGCAGTTGGAGAACGCATAGTTCCCGATGCTGGTGACGCCCGCCGGGATCGTCACACTGCGCAGGGCGCTGCAGCCGGAAAACGCAGAGTCACCGATCGTGCGCAGGCCGTCGGGCAGGGCGACGCTCTGCAGGCTTGTCATGCGATAAAACATCTTTGGCCGCAGGCCCAGGGTCCCCGCCGGGACCGTGATCTCCGTCACCAGCTCGCCGTTTAGGTACAGGTCCCCGTGGGGCAGATCATCGCCGCCACTGGAATCGCTGAACCCCAGCCACCAGTCCAGATCGTCGATGCATACCTTGCTGATGTTATCGCAGGCGGCGAACGCAGCGTTCCCGATGCTGGTCACGCTGGACGGGATCGTCACGCTTGTCAGGCCGCTGCAAAAGGTGAACGCAGAGCTCCCGATGCTGGTGACGCCCGCCGGAATCGTCACGCCGGTCAGGGCGCTGCAGGAGCTGAACGCAGAGCTCCCGATGCTGGTCACGCCCGCCGGGATCGTCACACTGGTCAGAGAGCTGCAGCCGAAGAACGCATATTCCCCGATGCTGGTGACGCCCTCCGGGATCGTCACACCGGTCAGAGCGCTGCAGAACTCGAACGCAGAGTCCCCGATGCGGGTGACGCCCTCCGGGATCGTCACGCCGGAGACGTATTTGCATTCCTGAAAGGCGTATCTGCCGATGCTCGTCAGCCCCTCTGGCAGGACGATCTCCGCGATGCTCTCCCGGTAGCTGTACCAGGGGGCGGAGGAATCACTCCAGTTCGTCATCGCCCCGTTGCCGGAGATGGTGAGCACGCCGTCCTCCAGCGTCCAGGTCAAAGCAGCGCCGCAGGAGCCGGAGGCGGTGGCCTCCTGCAGCTCATCGGCCTCGGGCTCTTCCGGGAGCGCCTCCGGCTCGTCGGACGGGACGTCGAGATCGTCGGTCCCGGCGGGC
>ODAJ014742117.1_pt1 | contig 17188 bp, 17 predicted proteins | sample 1539241 | NCBI WGS metagenome assembly ODAJ01 (sample SAMN02144231, study PRJEB22623) | gut metagenome | biome: sheep rumen | host: Ovis aries | place: New Zealand
GCCCGCGTGCAGATGGAGAATGCAAAGAGGGAGGATGCTCGTTTTCAGAAACTGCTCCAGCAGGATGCCGTTACACAGCAGCAGTATGACAATGTTCACACCGGTTATCTGAGTGCCAAGGCAGGATATGAGCAGGCGCTTCGTTCACGCAATACGCAGACGGCTGTTGTGGCGGAGCAAGGACATCATCTCTCAGCATCAGAAGCAGCGATAGAGCTGGCGCGTGCACAGGTGGAGATTGCCCGACTGAATCTCTCGTACTGCTACATCATCGCTACTTGCGACGGAGTGGTGGGCAGCAAGGATATTCATGTGGGACAGTTGGTTAACCCTGGTCAGACAATGGTCAGCATCGTTGACAAAAGCGAGAAATGGGTAGAGGCAAACTATCAGGAATCGCAGATGCCGAATATCAAGGTCGGCGATAAGGTGCGTTTTACTGCCGATGCCGTCCCTGACGTTGAATATACAGGTGTGGTAGAGCGCATCAGCGATGCGACAGGAAGTGCGTTCTCGTTGATTCCTATAGACAATGCGACCGGCAATTTCGTAAAGGTAGAGCAACGTGTGACGGTACGCGTGAAGATTGACGCGTGTGACGAGCTGAAGAAGCTGCATGGTGGTTATAACGTCGTTTGTAAGGTAGAAGAGTAATGGGAAAGTTGACTGAATTTCTGATGAAGGCACCGCCGCCACCTTCCGGCATGGGTTTCAGTATGCCGATGATGAAAGGATGGGTGCCTCGCAGGCTGCAACCGTGGATTTACGTCCTTACGGCTTTGTGCTTCCAGTTCTCTGGCGGTGTGTATCTGGGTGCGCTAGACGAAATTCGCGGCACGACGAACTTCATGATAGAGGATGTCATGTTTCTGCTCTATGCCACGCTTGCCGGCATGGCTATGTGGTTCCCGATGCTGTTCAGGATGAAGTTCCGCTTCACCAATCAGCAGCTGCTGTGCACCTCAGCCGTCGTCATGGGCATCTGCAATGTCATCACGATGCATAGCCAGTCGATGCCTGTACTCGTTGTGGCATGCTTCATTGCAGGAATTGCCAAGATTCAAGGCACATTCGAGTGTATGAGCAACATACAGCTATGGATTACTCCAAGGCGTGACTTCGCTGTCTTCTTCCCTGTGCTCCACATCATACTGCTCACAGCCATCGAGGGTGGCGGATGGCTTGCCGCATGGATGGGACACCATTTCACATGGCAGATGATGCACGCTTTCACTATGGGCACCATGTCGTTCGTACTGCTTACACAGATAGTCCTGTGCCGCCCGTTCTGTCCGATGCCTAACAGGTTCTCGCTGAAGGGGACTGACTGGCAGGGGGCACTGCTCATCTGCGTAACGATGCTCCTGTTCTCGTATGTCTTTGTCTATGGCGATCATTATAGGTGGTTTGCAAACCGGCACATAAGAATGGTGGGGGCTCTGACACTAATCTTTGCAGGGCTCACCCTCTACCGGCTGACTCGCAACTGCTATCCCTACGTCGAGCTTCGTCTGTTGAAATGCCGCAACGTAGTGCCCATTCTCATCGTTACCATATTGGCAGAACTGGCTTTCGGTGCCGAGCATACACTTGAGGAGATACTTTACACAGAGGTCGTCGGGCTTGAAGAACTGACCAAGGAGAGTCAGTACATGTTGGCACTGCCGGGAATGTTTCTTGGCATAGGGCTCGACCTCTACTGGCTCAAGGTCCGGAAGTGGAAGATATGGAAACTGATAGGCATCGGCTTCCTGTCCATCAGCGCATACGCCTTGCTCATGTACGCCACGGTAGGCATGGCAGTGAACATAGAGCAATACCGGCTGGCAATCATGCTTCGCGGCTTTGACTATGGCATTCTCGCACCGACCCTGATGTGGGCATTAGACGAATCGGTGCCGAGTCTTGAGATGTTTTTCATGGGGTTGTTCGTGTTCAATATCCCCCACATGTATCTGGGCGGTGCCATGGGCTATGGTTTCTATACTACCATCTTCTCGCATTTTCTTAACGAGGACATGATGAACTACGGTCGCCAGCTGACACTCACAAACCTCGACCTCTCACACTTCAACTTCAGAGAATTCATGGGCAATGGCTATCTGCACTCCATGATGCTTGTGGCGATAAAGCAGGTTTATGGTTACGTCATCTGGTTCTCTCTGCTTCTGGCTTCCATATTTTTGCTGTGCGACATTCCAGCTGTAAGGACAAACATACGCAAGGTGCCTCTATGGCCTGTATTGGCAATTGAATATCTGGCAGGGAGACGTAAGTAAAGAAGACTTCTTACCTCTCACCTCTGAAAAGTTGAGTATTTGTGAAACTTACGAAACTTGAAAATATAATATATCGATATATTTAAGTTTCCTAAGTTTTCAACTTACTCACTTTCACTTCTCTTTCACTCCCCCCTCAACTGAGGCTTGCGAAAGTTGAATCTCCTTACTATATGTATAAGAACATTTTAACCTACGGACTACCTTTTTACTACAATGCAGAGTAGGAATTTTCCAGTACACTGAAAAAAGTTTTCGAGTGCACTGCAGTAAATTTCTTTCTTTGTGAAATCGGGGTGCCTGCAAAAACCAGTATTCCTAATCATCAAAAACTTTCGCCTACGCAGGTCAAAGGTTATTGTCATCAAAAATCTGCCTGTTTTTCTTTTGACTGAAGCAAAATTATGGCAAGATAAGGTGCCACATAGCCTGAATTTGTTAAAAAATAAACATGTTCTGCAAGAAAAATGTGCAAAATGGATGAAAACTTGCGGAAAAACATTAACTTTGTGAACGAAATTTGCGGAACGTGCTTAAACGGCACGCGATGTTGCAGGTAAAGAATAATGCATACTAAAGCTGAAATATTAGAAGCCTTCTCCCGTCTTCTCGACATACAAGACGAGTTGCGCGAGAAATGTCCATGGGACAATAAACAGACAAATGAATCGCTGCGACCTCATACTATTGAGGAAGTATATGAGCTCTGCGACGCTATCCTCGCTGATGATTCAAAGGAGATACAGAAAGAGATGGGCGATGTCATGGAGCATCTTGTTTTCTATGCCATGATAGGCAGGGAAAAGGGACTCTTTGACATGGGAGATGTGTTGCAGAAAGAAGCCGAAAAACTGGTCTTTAGACATCCGCATATCTATGGTGACAAGACAGCCGCTAATCCTGACGAGGTAAGTAAGATATGGGAACAGGTAAAGCAGAAAGAGAAGGATGGTAACAAGACTGTCCTCTCTGGCGTACCCAAGTCGCTGCCGTCATTGATAAAAGCATACCGCATACAGGATAAGGCACATAATGTTGGCTTTGACTGGGAAAGGAAGGGGGACGTATGGGAGAAAGTGTTTGAGGAGATAGGAGAACTGAAGGCAGAGTTTGAAAATGGAAACAAAGAAGCGGCAGAGAAGGAGCTTGGCGATGTGCTCTTTGCTATCGTAAATGCTGCACGATTATATCATATAAATCCTGATACGGCTTTGGAACATACTAATCGTAAGTTTATCACACGATTTGAATATATAGAGGAAAAAGCAAAGTCAATGGGACGTAATATTAAAGATTTAACTCTTGGAGAGATGGAAAAGTTTTGGGAAGAAGCAAAAAGCGTATTGCTGTGTATTATGACGATTCTTGTCGTTGCCTCGTGTACTAACACAACAAAGCCTAACATGGACATTGAGGATGACGTAGTGGAAGTTCCCGATAGTGCGATATACGGCACTGTGGGTGATGCAACGAGTATGCATGTGCTGACGATTGTCACTGACAATGGTCGTGAGATGGCTGTAGCCATGAATCAAGATACTATTTCTTCAGATATACAGGGAGGCTTGTATGCCGGTGATAATATTTGTGTGACAACAATGCCCGACCCGACTGACCCGGGGAGGGGTATGAAGGTTGTTGCCAAGGCTGTGAACCTTACGTCGTTGCTGGGACATTGGACCTCTCTTGACCGTAACTTTACGATGAAGGAAAACGGCGTGATAGAAGCCAAAAACAATATCGAGTCAAAACCTTATACATCGTGGCAGATGAGAAACTGTCAACTGATACTCAATACTGACACGTTTGATATTCTGGCACTGACTCCCGATTCCCTGATACTTGAGGGAGACGATGGAGTATATGCCTATAAGCGTAAAAGATAATAATCAAAAGATAGTGGGAAAGATTAAGGGCTGGCATTAAAAATGTCAGCCCTTAAAGGAAAAATTGATTGTCTCACGACAATCAACCTTCATTTTAACCTTAATAATCTAATACCATGAAAAACACGATGCAAAGGTATGTATTATTTTCTATATCTGCAAATTTTTTGTGTTCAGACTAAAAAACTTTTGTATTTTTTAACAAAATAGGCTCTTCTTTCTTGTCAGATGGTGCAAATGGCTCTCTTAGTGTTACTTGCGTTAACAATGGAGATACGGAAGTGATTGTAGCTTCCGCAAAACGGAAGGTTCCATTGGAGAAATCGTGGGTGTTTTCCAACTGCCATATTATCTTTCCGGAAGTTGCGGCATCGCTCTTAATATTATAAAGGTATGCGCGCGTATCTGGTTCTGGAAGGGGTAGGGTAATGAGCAGTACAACTTTGTCGTCAGAAAGTCTGGCGAGTTCATACTTCACCTTGTCTGTAGTGAAAAGCATGAGACTGTCACTCTGCTGTGTAATCTCCGGCTGGGCTCCTGCTTTTGGCATTATGGTGTCTGGGATGCTCTCGTATATTTCTGTAAGAGTTTGAGACATTACGGGAAAAGTGCAAAAGCAGTTGTATAGTATTATTGCAAAAAATAGTCTTTTCATAGTGCAAATTGGAATTTTATGCCTTCAGCATTTTGGCACACCTTTATTTCTTTTTATTGTTGTTCTTCTTTTTCTTGTTTTGCTTCATGAGACTGTATGCAGAGTATAGCCCCAGTTCTCCGGCTTTAGACAAATCGGCTTGCGATTTCTCTATTTCGTTGATATGCAGATATGCAAGACCTCTGTTGTAATAGGCATGTGAGAAGTATGGGTCTATCCCAATTGCCTTAGTGAGGTTTTCTATCGCCTCGGTATAGACGCTGTCGCGTGCTTGATGGGTACCAATGTTATAGTAGTCCTGTGCAGTCTTAGGCGTCTTGATTTCTACGTATTCAGTCTTTTCAACCAAACTGTCGCGTTGCATCACGATATATGGTTGGTAGTGCTCTGTAATCTGCTTGTTCTGTATCTTTCCGCGATATTCACTCTTGTATTCCGGTTCTGGTGAGGCGTCGTCCTCTACCACAATCTGGTCATATTTGTCGAGGTCTATATCCGAGAGCTTGCGCATCTGTTGCAACTTGGCTGATGACCATCTGTTCTGGACACCGAGATGCTTGTCCATCTGGGCTTTCAGGATGCGATATTCGTCTTTCTCGGCATTCGCTGTCTGTCCTAAGCGACGATAACATTCAGCACGGAATTTAAGACCTGTCCAAAAGTTGGGAAATTTCTTTATTACAATAGAGTAGTCGCGGATGGCGCTTCGAAGGTCTCCTGTCCTGTCTTCAAGTATTGCTCTGTTGAACAATGCCATGATGTTTCCGGGCTCCAGGCTGAGTACATAGTTGAAATCTTCAATGGCTCGATTATCATCCCCGACCTGTTGTCTCAACAAACCTCTGTTGTAGTGGGCAAGGAAGTTGTTGGGGTCTAATTCCAATGCAGTGTCGTAGTCGTTCATTGCACCGCGTAGATTGTTGTATTTTAGTCGGACGTGGGCTCTATTGACGTAGCATCTTACGTCTTTAGGCGTGTAATGCAAAGCCTTGGTGTAGTACTCGTCTGCTTCCTTCCACATGCTCTTGTTGAAGGCAAACATTGCTTTTACTCTCCAAGCGCTGGCATTGTGCTCGTCAAGTTCCAGTCCCTTGTCAATCCATGTCTCTGCCCCTATGGTGTCACCCTTGTTCATGAGCGCCTCAGCCTTCATAAGGTAGGCACCGGAATTCTTTTGCCACTTTTGTATAACAGTGTCCAACTGCAGCAGGCAGGCATCATATTCTTTGTTCTCAAGATAGCATGCTGCGCGGTTGTACCAGTAATTCTGGTTGGCAGGCTCCTGTGAAATTGCTTGGGTGTAGTCGGCTATGGCATCCGTAAAATGCTCTTGCCTGATGCGGGTAATGCCACGAAGGTCATAGAGCTCTGTAACGTAGGGATTAAGTTTCAAAGCTTCCGTGGCATCGTTTTCTGCTCCCTGCCAGTCGTCGAGGTAATACTTCGCTATTGCGCGTAGTTGCCAAGGCTCCCAAAGATAGGGCTTTGCTGCTATGGCTTGATTGAAATATTGTATGGAGAGGACGTAGTCTTCATAATGTAATGCTATGCGTCCGCTGAGAATCAGTTTGTCAACGTTATATTGCCCATATACGGTTGATATGGGGAACAGACATAATATGACATACAGTAAACGCTTTAGCATTTTCTCCTATTTGGCTACCTTAACCTTGTAGCCAGTTCTGAAACGTCCCTGCAGCAATGCTTTTAGCTTTGATTTAATCAACTGTTTCCTCAATGGTGAGATGCGGTCGATAAACATCTTTCCGTCCAGATGGTCGAATTCGTGTTGCATTACGCGTGCCAAATAACCATCCACCCATTCGTCGTGCTCCTTGAAATCTTCGTCCTGATAGGTTACATGTATTCGTGTCGGACGTGTTACGTTTTCGTGTATTGCCGGTAGTGACAGACATCCTTCTGAAGAGCTTTCGGTGTTCGTGTCGTCATAATCTACGATGTGTGCATTGATGAAAACTTTCCTGAATCCGGTATATTCTGGCAGGTCTTCCTTCAGAGGGTCCAAATCGATGACGACCAGTCGTATCGGAAGCCCTATCTGTGGTGCTGCTAATCCGATGCCCTCGCTGTTGGAAAGGGTCTCCCACATGTTTGCAATAAGATTTTTCAGGTCGGGGTATGTGGCGTCAATGTCTTGAGCTGTCTTTCTCAAAACAGGCTGACCATATGTATAGATGGGTAATATCATCTGTGGCTTAAATAGTCTTGTAATATTATTGTTGCAGAAACTTTGTCAACGAGAGCCTTGTCCTGTCTTGCCTTCTTGTGTAATCCGGCGTCGAGCATTGTTCTGTGAGCCAATACGGATGTGAATCTTTCGTCATATCCCTCAATGGGGATTTCAGGGTGGGCTTTTCGCCAACGGTTTTCAAATTCTTTTACTCGCGCCATATTCTCAGATGGCATGCCGTTGGATTGTTTTGGCTCTCCAATTATTATCCGTTCTACAGACTCTCGTTGAATGTAGTTTTCAAGATATTCGAATAGTTTATGAGTATCTACAGTATCAAGCGCACCGGGCACTATCTGTAATTCGTCTGTTACAGCAAGCCCGGTGCGCTTCTTTCCGTAGTCTATAGCAAGAATCCTAGGCATTTACTTCATCAGAAGCCATGCGTCAGGATATGTAGCTCTGAGTGATTCTCTTGTGCTGACAGCACTGCTCCTGTCATCGTGTGTGGTTGCAACTACGCGATACATGTTGCGCTCGCTATTGTATGCAATCTGTGCATCATATCCAGCATTTTTCAGAGTATTCTGCAGACCATCGGCATTTGCACGTACACCGAAAGAACCTACAACAACTGAATAAGCCTTGAGCCCCGCACCGCTAACAACGTTAACGTTCTCTCTACGAACAGGAGTGTTGTCAACAACAGTAGTGGTCTGCTGTACTGGCTGCTCTACCATTGGAGTAACAGGAGCTTGCGTCTGAACAGGTGCCTGATATTCCTGCTGTACTGGCTGTGCATACTGCTCCTGAGCCTTTGCCTTTTCGTAAGCCTTGCGATAAGCACTTTCTTTTGAAGAACTACAAGCTGTGAATGCAATTGCTGTGCATACTAATGCACTGAAATAGAAAATCTTTTTCATTTTGAGTTATTATTATATAAAGTGATATAATTCTGTTAATTCGCTGCAAAGGTACGAAAAAAAATGTGAAAAAAATTTGTTTTACTGTATTTTTTTATTACTTTTGCATTTGAAAAGGTATTTGTTATATTTATTAACCAATTTATTAACAACAAATCAAAATTTTAACTATGAAGACATTAGGTTACATCGCAGCTGTCATCGGCGGAGCCGTTGCAGGTGCAACAGCAGCACTTTTACTTGCACCGGAAAAGGGTGAGGATACACGTGCAAAGCTTCAGGGCTATGCAAAAGAGTGCTATGACAAAATTGACATTAAAAAGACTGCAGAGGACATCCAGAACAAGGTGAAGGACTTCTGCGATAAGTATAATATCAAACTTTCTAAAAACCAAGTAGAAGAACTTGCGGAAGACGTTATTGAGGCATGATTTCCAGTGACGCAAATGTCAAGAAGATAGTCTCCCTGATTGAGGATTCCAAGGGGTGGGCGGAGTTGAAGTCTGAAAAGACTCGACTTGATGTACTGCACAAATTGGTGTACATAGTAGGGACGTTGTTCTTTGTTATTGTACTCCTGTTGATTTTGATGTTAGTACTCGTCTGCTTTTCTATCGCTGCTGCCTACTCCCTTGAGGATGTTGTGGGGTCAAAGACTGCAGGCTTTTTGCTTGTTGGCGCGTGCTATGTGTTGTTGCTGATACTCGCATACGCCACCCGTGAAATGTGGCTGTTTACACCATTGACACGTCTGTTTTCTGAACTGGCTCCCAATGAGCTGAAGAAGAAGTCTGATTCTATGCAAACAGATATTGTTGCAAAGGAGACATCACTCAAGAAGAATTGGGATTCCTTGGTCAATGAGGAGCCTGTCGTCCTATCGCCGACAAAGCGTGTGATGTCGTGGGTGACAAACTCCTCCTACATCATCGACGGAGCTATACTTGGCTGGAAACTATACAAAATATTCGGAAAAAAGAAGAAGTTTTTTTAGAAAAATAATCAGTATCTTGGTCTTATCGCTGGCATTCTTGTGCCAGAGGAAAGTCCGGGCAGCGTAGAGCGCTCCACTTGCGAAAATACAAGCTATTGGTGACAGTAGGTGTTAACAGAAGAAAATAACCGCCGGCGCATAATTCTTGCTGAGTGAATACAAGGTCGGATAATGTGCGCAGGTAAGGGTGAGAAGGTGGTGTAAGAGACCACCAGATAGTTGGTGACAACTATGCTGTGTTTTCTGGAGGCTGCAAGTTCGTGTAAACCATCGTCATGATAGGGCTGCTCGCCCGAATTCTTCGGAATACGTTGGAGGGTAGAACGCTTAGATAAATGATAGGACACTGGCTTTGCCAGGACAGAACCCGGCTTATAGAGATACTGATTTCTTTTTTCTGATTTTTTTCTTCTTTCATTCCCCTTTTAACTTCTGCTTTTAACTCTTGCATGCGCATCTTTAATACTATCTACACTTTTATTCGCGCTTTTGTCATGGATATCAATCAAAAGCGCGTTATCGCTACGGCAAGTAATCTTACTTACTCTACGTTGCTTGCTTTTGTGCCTATCTTGGCAGTTTTCTTTGCAGTGGCAAGAGGGTTCGGATATTCCGTGTATATAGAAACATGGTTTCGTGACCAGTTGTCATCCCAACCTGATGCGGCAGAAACTCTTATTGGATTTGTGAACTCCTATCTGGTACATACGAAAAAAGGAATGTTCCTCGGCATCGGTCTTATCTTTATGTTGTGGACTACGCTGATGCTGATTTCCAACATCGAAAGTGCTTTCAATGATATCTGGCATGTAAAACATCCCCGAAGCATTTTCCGTACCATTACTGATTATGTGTCCATGTTCTTCTTGTTACCTATATTCCTCGTGGTTAGCTCGGGCTTGTCTATTTGGGTAACGGCATTGCAGGATCAGCTTAGCGATGTGATAGTATTGGGGCCTATCATGACCTTTTTAATAGAGGCGTCGCCTTACGTTCTCCTGTCGGCAGGTTTCGTATGTCTGTATGTCTTTATGCCTAATACGAAGGTGAGGTTCAGCTCCGCCCTTTGGCCAGGAGTCCTGGCAGGTGTATGCTTGCAGGTGTTCCAGATGGTGTATATCAATTCTCAGATATGGATATCCAATTATAATGCTATTTATGGCTCGTTTGCAATGATACCATTCTTCCTGCTATGGCTACAGACGTCATGGATAATATGTCTTCTGGGAGCAGAGCTGGCTTATTGCAAACAGAATTCTGAAGACTTCTTCTCCAGTGAACCGAACTTCAATTCTGCATATTCTTTTAACTCACGGTTTGAGCAGTCATGGATTATTATGGAACATGTGGCACAGCGTTTTAAAGATGGTGAGGAGGAATATACGGCAGAAGAGATAAAAGAGTTGCTGAATGCAGAGGCAGCCTCCCGTGGCAGTAATAAGAAGATTCCTATGAGGGTTGTGGAGAATCTGCTCTCCGATTTGCAGGATATTCATTTCCTTGCAGAATTGGTGCATGATGAAAAAGGTGATACGGCTCGTTATTTACCCAACGAGGCACTAAAGAATCTCACAAAAGAGGAATTGTATAACAGGCTCTCCAATTTGGGAGCAAAGCTCTGAGTTCTTCCATTTGTTCTCCCTTTTATTTTAGAGTTTGAAAAATAATTTGTATTCAACTTTCGGTTGTTTATATTATAACAAAATGCAGTAAAAACGGCTCACCTGCCGAAAGCTGTGTCTGGGATTTGAAAAAAAACACCTGTCAAGAGCATAAGTCCTTTCAGACTTTTGTAGCTGTTTAGGTTATATGGTTTTCGTGAACGAGTTCCCAATCCCATATAACCTAAACAGCTACACCTTCCCTCGTCAGGTTTATGCCCTTGACAGGCAAAAACATCGGTTTGTTCCAAACCTGAAAAACAAAATTTACTACCATCTCTTGATGAACCTAAAAAAGTTGTCGTTTTTGTTAATCCCAGACACAGGTTTATGCAGGTGACCCATTTTTTTGCCAAAAAACTTGCATTTTGCCCTAAAATTTTGTATCTTTGCACTAGGTTTCATACAGAGGCAAGAGGCAGGGGGTAAAAGATTACGAAAGAGGAAAAGCACAAAAATTCATATTGAGACGGCTTAAGGCAGACGGTTGGATGCCCTAAGCCGTCTTTCCGTCTGCCCTGAGCCGTCCAGTTGTCCGGCTAAAGGGTTTATCCCTATTCATTCGATTGATTCTCCCTTTTCATTCGAATGAATTGACTGCCAAAACCGATACGCCGTTTCGTGACCATTGATACGCCGTTCCGTGATTCTCGATACGCCGTCTCGCTGATGTCCGTCCGCCGCTTCGTTTTTTTAACCAAATCGGGATGTTCCAAAATCCAGTAACCTTGCCTTAATTTTCAATAACGCAGGGTTATTGCGCAATAACGCAAGGTTATTGAAAAATAGAGCCTCCAAACAAAAAATCGGGCAATTGTTTTGAAGTTTCTGTTTTTATGCTTATCTTTGCAATCGCTAGAATTTTATGACTGACAGGATTTACGCAAAATACATGTGGCTGATTTCCACAATTTATGATGCAGGCAAGATTTCGTTTGAGGATATTGCCCGCAAATGGGATAATGCGTATATCAATGACCTGCGCCAACCATTAAAACTCAGAACTTTCCATAATCATCGAAATGCTATCATGATGCAGTTTGGTATTTTGATAGAATGCCAAAGAGGTACCAACCTTTATTATATAGCCAACCCCGATGCATTGGAAAGGGATTCCATCAATCAATGGCTGCTTGATTCTTTCTCTGTTAGTAATACACTAATGAGTAACAGGAATCTTAATGAAAGGATTCTATTGGAAGATATACCATCGGGCAGGAATCATCTTGAGGTGATAACTTCAGCTATGCAAGAGAATAGTCAGATGCTGATAGATTACAAGGATTTCTTTGGGAATCGAAATGAAGGCTTGCTGATTGAGCCATATTGTCTGAAGATGTTCAAGCGGAGGTGGTATGTGATAGCAAATATGCCGTCAATGGAAGTTCGCAGATTCGGACTTGACAGAATTCTTAAAGTTGAGTTAACAGATAAAACTTTCCATTATCCAAAGGGCTTTTCGCCAAAGGGCTATTTTCAGGATTTCTATGGTGTATTTCATGATGAAGAGCCTACAACAATTCGTCTGAAAGCTTATAAAGAAAAGCCTAATTATCTCCGTTCTCTTCCCTTGCACCATAGTCAGCGAGAAATTGAATCAACAGATAATTATACCATATTTGAATATAGGATTGCTCCCACCTACGATTTTATTCAGGAGATTTTGAGTAATGGAAACCAGTTAGAAGTTCTTTCTCCTGAGTTCTTTCGCCAGAGAATCACGGCCATTATTCAAGAAATGCATAATTTCTACGAATAATTCTCTTTGATATGCAATCATGTTGCATACCAAAGCTGTACCTTTGCCGAAAAATTCAAAAATGAAGGAACTATGGATTGTTCTGAAAGACTTGAGAATTTGGGCAAAAGGTTCCCCAATAAAAGCATTGGTATTGGCAATGTTGATGCGAAAATTCTGGTTGTCACACAAAGAGAAGGAAACGAAGAAGTAGATTTTGAGTATCTGGAAAAACTCTTCAGAGATTTACCGGATGCCCAAGGAAAGGATTTGGACGTTCTCGGACATTGTTATTACGTAGTATTTGACAAGGAATTGTTGGAGGATTCTTTCTTTGAGCATTTCCAGATTATTCAATATACATTTACTGACGGCAACCATTTGGAATTACATAATCCTGCACAGATTTTCGGAATGGAGTGGCTTTCTAAATGTACCGTTGTCGATGGCGTTCATCGCATGTTTGTTGCTCACACAAATCACCAAAACGGGCAAGAAAAAAGAGTAATGTTTTGCACATATCCTTTTGACCAAGTAACTCCAAGCATCTTCTGCTGCAATAAGTTGTTACTGAACTGGGTTCTTCGCAATGCGGAACTTGTTTTCTAAATGAATTGGAATTATATATGAAGCAAACCAATAATTGGAATACTCCCTTGAAGTCTGTACTGAAAGACTTGCATAGTGACAACAGGAAAACAGAGAATGCTGCTTTAAAAGAACTGAGGCGGCGTTTTGTGGGACTCGATAAAAAGGAACAGATGTTGGTTCTTATGCATCATTTGCGTCGTGAAAAGTCTTGTCGCGAGTGGGCATACTCACGATTATTAGACTTGTGGGATGATTCTTTTGAACCTGTAATTTCCGATTTATGGAATAGATATCATGAAGAAAAATGTGTTTGGCCTATTGTGAGGCATTTCCCAACATCATATATACTGGAGCATAAAGAAGAACTATCCATAGGGAGAAATCGTCCATTTGTTATTAGAAGACTGTGCGAAGACAAATCTTATGTAATTGATCGGGGGGGATTAGACTCATACGAATATCTTTGGGTGATATCATCAACGGGGCGAAGAATCTCTGCAGATGAAGTGTGGAAGCTTTTAGTCAAAGTGACCAAAGAAATATGCGAAACGAGGAATTCTATCGATTACGTAAATGGCGAGACCTTTTCTGAGAAGTTGAACAAGATACTCTATCATCTGCGTAAGATGGGAATGACTATCGTTGCTGACAGATATTATGACTGGTATCAGAAGTCTTTGAAAGGAATAACTGATATGCAATTATGGAATTGGTATAGGATATCTACACGACTTAATTTAGAAGACACAAATCATCCATATGACATTCTTGCAGAAAAGCTGGCTAGAAACCTGGAAGAGTTGGAGACAATAAAAGTTAAATAATTTGAGCATCTGTTTTGATTTGAAAAATAATCACTATATTTGCAGGTGAAATAACCAAAACAATAAGACTATGAACAGAGAAAAATTATTTGAAGAGTTTATTAATGAATGTGAGAATGAGAAGGAACCACTAACATTTTGTGGACAAGGAAACCCCAATGCTAATATATTAATCATCGGTAAAGAATCAACTGATACAAGCGAGGCTCTTATTCGAGATAAAATTAGGCTATGCAGGGATAAAAAGAATCGAGATGCTCCAAGAGACATTAATCCCCAAAACAAGACATGGGTTTATTATCAAAGATTACTTGATGAAATATTCCATCGAAAGTCAGATTGTCCTGATAAATGGGATTTTGAGAAATTTGCTTTTACAACAGAAATGAACAATATTCCAAGTAAGCATTCTTGTTTTAAAAAGGAAATAAAGGATGGTATCAATAAACGTTTAGAGTTTTTCAAAGATTCTGAATTTATTCAATCATTTCCTGTGGTAATTTTAGCCTGCTCGGATTATATAAAAAACGATGAGAAAAATGGGTATCAGAATAACAACACTTTTGGTGTTGAGTTTGATAATGAGCCTAATAATGATGGAAGCCCTAAAGGCGAGCACAAGAAAGAGTATTCCAAAGGTTTCTGGTTTTATACTCATCATAGTAAAGATAAACAGAAACTCGTTATACATACCGTTCAATTAAGCCAAATTCAAGATAAAATGATTAAAGACATGGCTACAGTCATCAGAGAACATTTACAGAGCTTAGTTTATTTAATAGCCAAAGAATAACATGGCTAAACACATTAATTTTCCAGGGCAATACTGCTATATTGATAAATCTGGAAATGTGGTAATTCCAGGCACATTTGTCTTCAGCGAAGGATTGGCTGCGCTTCTAGACAAAAATAACGATAAATGGGGATTCATCGACGAAACAGGCAAAGTCGTGATTCCGTGCCAATGGAGATACGCAGGATATTTCTCAGAAGGATTAGCTGTTGTTAAGGATGAACAAGGGAAATTTGGTTTCATTGACAAAACTGGGAGGGTTGTTATTCCATGCCAGTGGAAGTGGACTTTATGGTTCATAAACGGATGGGCATTTGTTGAAAATGAACAAAGCAAATTTGGTTTCATTGATAAGACTGGCAAAGTGGTAATTCCGTGTCAGTGGAAATCGGCAGATAGTTTTTTTGAAGGATTAGCTGGTGTCAAAAACGAACAAAACAAATATGGTTTCATTAACAAAAAGGGGAAACTGGTGATTCCATGTCAATGGAAGGTGACACACACTTGTTTTTCAGAAGGATTGGTTGGTGTTGAGAATGAACGTGGAGAATGCTTTTATATCAACAAAACAGGGAAGATAGTCGAGAAATGTTGAAAGATTTACTATATTTGCATAAAAAGAAGAAATTATGGAATTCTATCATCTATATCCATCAGAGTTTCAAGATTTATTGCGACGTGATTATGGGAGTGAATCATATATAGGTCAGGGTAATCCTGCTTCAAAGATTCTAATTGTTGGAAAGGAATGTACGAAAGCAGATGAGGCTTTTAAAAGAAATGCTATAACGTGGAAGAAAAAATCTCCAGAGAATATACTCAATTGGTTTGAAATTCAAAGTTGGGATGCTTATCATCCTCGTCGCCCTTTCTTTGGCCAACTGCTATTAAAAGACAACAACTCAGAAAAAAGCCCAAAGTCGTGGGATAAGCTAAACAGAGGAACATCTGTCACTTGGAAAGCATATCAAAAATTTATTAACCTGCTATTACCTAAAGACTTGCAAGTTCAACCCAGGCAACAACTCAACTTTTATGAGCATTGCTTTTTGACGGAATTAAGTTCTAATTGTATGCCCACAAGTAAAAAGAATGAAACAACAAAAGAATCGATTAAGCAACGATTAAGCCCAAATGGCATCTTAACTCATCCTTTCTTCAAGCAATTCCCTGTTGTGATATTAGGTGTTTATCATTATATTGATTGGTACAAGGAGATTCCTATTATTCAGAATCTTAGTGGTGGTGGTATGAACTATAAAGGTATTATCGTATCGCAAACTGAATACGATGAAAAGAACAAAGATAGATTGCCTTTGTATAGAATAGCAAAAAACAAGTTCAAAAAAGGAGAATTTATTAATGTTCATGAAAGTGCTGATGGTAAGCACCTACTATTGCATACTAACCATTTTCTGGATAGAAATGGATATAGATTACAACCCAGGTCAGAAGATTGGATGAAAGAGTTGACCGGTTTGGTTCGTCCTTATATAAAATAGTAAAATCAGGAGACATTGATTCCTATAGGGAAAGTAAACACAACAGCCTATAGGTGCATAATTTTGCCCAACTCCAATTGGACATTATTATAATTACACTCCTAATACAATAGCTGGGTCGATGTTCAGCTTGCGGCTGATTTCTCTTCCCGTCTTTAGGGATGGTTCGCCTTTGCCTGTTATGATTTCACTTATGCGTGCTGTACTCAAACCAAGCATCTCTGCCAGTTTGGTCTGGGTTAGTCCCATTTCGTACATACGTAGTTTCAATGTCTCAACAAGTGTTGGTGCAGCTAAACTATAGAAAAGGCGTTACAACGGGGTTCTGTTGAGGATGGAACGGCCGAGGGTTACTTCGTCGGTATATTGCAGTTCGTCACCCACGTTTATGCCGCGTGCTATGACGCTGAGCTTTATGTCAGGAAACTCCTTCAGCTTGCGGGAGATATAGAAATTGGTGGTGTCGCCCTCCATAGTGCTGGCAAGGGCGAAAATTACCTCCTTTATTTTTTCGTAACCCTCCTTGCCGCTTTCTCCGCATCGTATTCTTTCAATCAGCGAACCAATCTCAAGGTTGTTGGGGCCTATGCCGTCCATTGGTGATATGATGCCTCCCAGTACGTGATACAGTCCCCTGTACTGCTGTGTGCGCTCTATGGCAATGACATCCTGTATGTTCTCCACAACGCATATCAGGGAAGCGTCGCGTGAATTGTCTGAACAGATGGGGCAAACCTCAGTATCGGAAATGTTGTGGCAGACCTTGCAGTACTTGACGTCTCTCTTCAGTATGGTAAGAGCGTTGGCAAAAGCCGTCACGTCCTCTTCCTCCTGACGCAGCATGTGCAGCACCAGTCGCAATGCAGTCTTCCTGCCAATCCCCGGCAGCCGTGAAAACTGATCAACAGCATTATCAAGCAATATATTTGCCAAAATTGGTTTACAGTTTACGGTTTATAGTTTACAGTTTAAAAATGTTTAATCGCTCTGTCCATTTCGCGCTTGTCCTGTTTCAGCTTCAGGGTCTCGCGTTTGTCAAACTCCTTCTTGCCTCGGCACAGTGCGATGTCTAATTTTGCCCGTCCTTTGTCATCGATGAAGAGCAGGGTAGGGACGATGGTAAATCCCACAGCCTTCGTGTCCTCTTTCAG
>ODAJ014750972.1_pt1 | contig 17186 bp, 14 predicted proteins | sample 1539241 | NCBI WGS metagenome assembly ODAJ01 (sample SAMN02144231, study PRJEB22623) | gut metagenome | biome: sheep rumen | host: Ovis aries | place: New Zealand
TCAGCAAGGATTACGAGTTAACTGCGGCTTCTGCTGAAACTTTAATCAAAATTTCTCATATCCACACTTTACTCAAACGTTTGTGAACACATGTTCTTAGACTTAATCGCTTACTACAACCTTCATGAGTCAAACAAATGTTCGCGAATCGGCGTTCGGGCTTGTACTTCATCGGCGCGACGCCCGCGGCCGGCAAAACTACCTTCTGTTGGCAACTTCTCGAACAAATTGCAAGGCGCGATGAATCCTGCATTTACTGTTCCGGCGCGTCTCTTGGGGCCTTGCACGAGGTTTTAACTGTCTGCAACATCGAATATACCTTCAAACGACAGTTGTCGGTGCTCGCGCTCGTGCCATAAGCCCCGGCCCGCTGTGGACGCTCTATCGCCCGTATCACGAAACGCCGCTCACGGTTGCGCCGTGCAAAAAGCGAAGTCTCCAAACAAAAAATTTCGATTATGGCAGGAATATCAGTTACTACCGCGAAAGACGAAAAATTAGGGTTGCAGGCACATCTTTTCGGGGAGGGGATTGAGCATGGGCGGAAAATACGCGACCACGGCTGCCAAAGTCAGTTGCCCGAATCTTCAAGGATCAATCACCATCACCGAAACTACAAATCGCACCGTAAAGGCCGAAGGAAACCTGATTCTCACGCGCGACGGAGCGAAAGTTACTTGCAACGGCACTTGCCAATTTCTAACGAACACCGTTCCTCAAATCGGAGTACCAAAGCCTTGCCCTTGCAAAATGTCTTCGACTCTCGCGATGTGGTTGGGGTTCTCCAAAAATTCGGCTCACGGCTCAAAAATGTTGCTTGATAGCTCAAAAATTCTCTGCAACATCGGTTCAGCTCAACTCACGTTCAAGACGGCGGGAACAAGCAAAACTCTTCAAGGCAATTCAATCAGCTTATCGCCAATTCCGCCCGTGTCACCGCTCATCATCAAACCGAACGAAAAAATTTCCGTGCCGGAGCAGTCGTTCGCCGAAAAAATTTCTGTGCCGGAGCGGTCACTCGCTGAAAAAATTTCTGCGCCGGAAAAAGTTCGTCCCGACCTCGTATGCAAAGGTCGTGTCGGAAAATGCGATCACCGTGACGAGTGCAAATATTGGGGCGATTGTCGGGAAAGTCTCCCTTCCAGCACCAATTCTAAGAAATTGCGCGATAACTACAACGCCGCCAAAAATCACGACGAACATGACCTGTACTTTGACAGGTTCATCGCGCCGAACGAAGCCGCAAACGGTTGGAGTGACGCCGCGCACCATATCATTTCCGGCGATCAAGTCTTCAAAAATTTTCCGGAACTTGTCAAACTCGCCGAGCTTTGCAACTACGACATCAACTGCTACGAAAATTGCATCATGCTCATTGGAAAGCCCGATGGTTACGGCATGGGCGACGACTCTCAATCTGCCAAAGAACTCGCCACCGCCAAAAGTTCGGACGCCGATTTGATCATGCGCGACAGCGGTTTGCAATGGCATGTTGCACATCACCGCTACAGTTTCACCGACGAGGAGGCTACGCTTATTCGTCGCAACTTCTCGACCTACCTATCTAAGCGCAAGGATGTCGACACGCCCGAAATCAAATGTTATGCCGATTTGCTTGCCGCCGACGTCGAAACTTTGCTGGTGAACTTGAAGCAACGCAATATCTGTTTCCGCGATAATCCGCAGAGTTTCATTGACGCCATGAACAGGCTATCTCAACGCATAAAGGCTAACCTTGCGGCTTTCCGTTACAAACCTCAACACAGCTACCCCTACTACGTCTCCAAGAAAGCTTATCTGTACGCCTTTGGTGTTCCGCACACAACGCGTTTTTTTTTGGTCAGTCGCGCAGGTTCGGCTTCAATCCGTTTCCGTCAAATCCGCGCCACCCGCTACCGCAGTACCTTGCAAGACGACAGCCGCGGATTAACCTTTGAACTCAAGGACAGCGCGACGTTTGCAACCCTATCCAACGAATGCGTGAAATTCCTCGCAGGAACGGTTTACTTCGTGCTTGATGGCGTGACAGAAGAAAATTTGCCCTTCCTTAGGCCTGCGCAGAAAAATTGCGGCACTGCTTATTTCTTGCCGCTCAAGCGTGATGCCGACGAAAGTGACGAGAATTTTCTTAATCGCAACGGACGACGAATTTTGATCTGGTTGAGCGAAGTCGTCGGCGATTGGGAGACCAATCACGCAGATTTCGGCGCGGTCGGTGTTGTTCGCGCCAGAATTAAGGAGTTAACTTCCACCAATGAATAAATTTTTTCGGCTAATCATCGACACGAACATTTCCGATTATGCTCGTCCGCGAAAAGAATTTTACCGGCAATCGCTCGGCGAAGTCACGTTGCTTGAGGCTTGCTCACGGCGACAAATTCAGTATCTTTCGCGGCAAGCCGAGCAAATCGAAATCGACGACAGCGGCGGATTGATCTTCCCAGACTTCATGTTCTACGAAAACATTTTGCTCGTCTCGGAAGCCGCCTTCGATATCTTCCGGCAAACTTATCTGCTCTTTGAAAAGCCGGTGACTTTGACTTTCGACGCGCTCGGATTCAGGCAAAGATATCATCTGCTGTTGCCCCCGAAAATTTCCACGCTCAAGGAGGTCGGCAATTATCGCGTCTTCGCTCTCGGAAACAACATCATCGTTGATGATGAACTGCGCGGGGCTGTCAGTCGCGCAGAGCTTACAAACATACATTTCGTCGAAGTTAAGGAGGAATGAACGTGAGCATTGATACCACACGAAATTTTGATCAGACTAGCCGAACGATTTTGTTTGAGAAGTTCAGGACGGACGAGGCGGCTTACAGTCTCGTTGACCTGCTTGAGTCCGAAGACGGCACCGGGAAAATCGGCAGAAACGGCGAAGAGGAGCTCAAGAAACTTCTTACCGTGCACACTTTCGAGCAGTTCATAGAAAAATTTGCGCCGCCCGTCTACGAAATTATTTTGCCGCCGCCGACCGACGAGGACGGAAATATCACCGGTGCACCGCGCTTCATGTACACCATTGACGCCAAAGAGGCTGATAAATATTTCTACAACGAGCCGCGTCCGCTAAACAAACATCTGTATTACGAAATGCTTATGCAAATCTACAAGGACAAATGCAGTAGCCGTCAATCCGATTTCGAATATGACGATTCCAAAATCCTTGAGATGATAACGCCTAAGCAGGAGGTCAAGAAGTTTGAACGTCTGCGCAGGTCTCTCAACAACAATCGCGCCAAATGCTATTTCGGCGAACTAAATGGCGAAGATACTTCCGCTTATCTCGACAAGTACGACGCGGCTTTAGACGAAATTACGCCGCTGATGAATGATAAGCTTGTCATGATTGCTCAACGACTCGACGACATTGCCGTTAGCACAAAAATTCCTGCGGCTGTCACCGACTCAAGCAAAATGTTGGCTTCGCCTGTGGCGGGCTACCTTGCCTATGACGAAGACGGACGCTTGACCTTCAAGGAACACGCAAAAGTTAGCTCCGTCCCGCAAATCGGTGCCCCCAAAGAAAATCCTTTGCTCTTGACGGCGCAACGCACAGAAGAAATTCGCGCGGATATTGAAGACGTCTACAACGAGGCTGTGCCCAAAGACAGACGCGCCGAAGAAAAATTTACGCTAAGTCTCATGCTGAAAACTCTTGCCCCGCTCGACGGCAAGGACATCGACCGGCCCGCGCTTGAAGGCGAAAAAGTTCAGCTACAAGCGGTCTACAAATCTTCGCGCGATGAGTTTGCTCGCGTGATGTGTCCCGAAATTGAAAAACTTCTCGGCGTCAAAGCGTTCTTCGACCAGGCAGGCGACAAAAGCGGTTACTTTGAACCCGGATTGATCGTGGCGAATTGCACTGCCGCTGAACTTTTGGAAGACAGCCTCCGCGATAAATTTAAGCGGTTCATTTCCTACAAGGGCGTTAAGCAAACCACCAATCGTATATGGCTGGGAATTCTTCCCGCGGTTTACGCTGACGGTTCACCCGTTGCCGCAGGAAATGTGAACTCCACAATGTCACGCGCTCAACGCAGAGCCGCCAGAGAAAGTCAGCAGAAGGCCGCAGGAGAGTTCTTGACGCTCCAAACGGCTCAAACCATGCTCCGAATTTTGAATGATGCGCACATTATGACCGCCTTCAATGTCCGGCAATCGCGCGACAAGGAAAAGGGCGTAGAAAGCGTCACTCCGGATTACCTTCGCAATCGCAGAGAAAATTTCGCCTCGCTTAACGACTGCGACCACGCCGTTTACGCTTATCCGAATTTCGTTATCATGCGCGCTCGTCAAGTAAAAATTGACCCAAACGAGGCCGACACCCGCGAGGCAGTGCGAATCAGCTTGCCGGGCACTTATGTCGACGCCGCCTACCCCGCCGCAGGAATTATCGCCGCCAGTCAACAGGTCAAGTATCTTGAGGATCACGGCTTCAAAGGCAAAGTTAATCGCCAAAATGTTTGCGTTCATGTCAATTTGGAGGATGTCAACGTTCGCAAGGATCTTTGCTCTCAATTCAATCTCGCGCTCAATCAGACCTGGGGCGATGTTGAAGACGACGCACGAGGCTTCGGCTTGGCGTTTTGTGGCGAACCCAGGAATATCGGCGGCAAGGAAATGGATCACACGTACATTTTCTCCGCGCGAACTCTGGCACGCAACGAAAGCGGCAATTATCGGTTGATTAGTCGTGTCTTGCTCGCCGACTTCATTGACGCCTACCTGCGCTACAACAGCATTGACAGGGCAGGTTTCTCCGACTTCAAGAAAAAAACCGTCCAGTCGTGGCTTGACGAAAACAAGCAACGGCCGAATCTGATTAACTTCGTCATGAAGGACGGCGAAGACGTAATACTCAACCCCGACAATCCCGAAGAAGTTCTGGTGAAATTCCCCGGCGAAAGCGTTTCAGTGCCGTTGCGCGCCAAAACTGCCGAAGACGAGTAACACAACCGAAAGGACGGTTGATCATGGAATACAGAGTTAAAATCACGTCTCAAACCGGCGAAGAAATTTCGTTTGGCTACACGAAAAACGACAAGAACACGATCAAGGATATCGAGATCCAATTCGACACCATCGAAGAGAATGTCTATCGCAAAGGTGACGGGTCACTTCTGCACCTGAAAATCGAAGGCGACATAAAGTACGACGATGTTGAGAGCAAAACAACGGTCGACGCGCTCATTAAGTTGTTCGATTGGACGCGCAGTGAAAAGTCAGAGGAACTGTATCGCACGGTCGAAATTGAAGTTTGGAACAACGATATTCGCTTGAGGGCGTACACCTTCGAGAAAATGTTCGTCGAAGACTACACGGAAAAATATCATTCCAGCTCCCAAAGGGGTGCCGAATCTAAATCCGGCTTTGAACTGAAGTTAACGCAGATGGAAAACAACTTCGATAAGGCAATCTCCTTCAAATGAGCGATGAAAATTAACGGCTTTGAAAAACTCCGTGACATTCGCACGTTTTCGCTCGTCAAGTGTGAAGGCGAGCACACGACCTTAACTTTCACGGCACGAACTGCCTCGAACATTGCTTTGCCGTTTTTGTCACGCGAAGGAAGCCCAATCACAATCTCCCGCGATGACGGTAGCACCTTGTTTTACGGCTTGATTCGTGAAGTTTCTGTAAGCGAAAGTCATCACGGCTCAATCGTTGCTGTTCAGGCGAATTCTTTCAGCGTTTTGGCGGATGAAGAACTTCACACGCGAATTTTTCAAAATCCAAATCAAAACCTCGGCGATATCCTGAAAAAAATTTCGTGGTCTAAGGCAAAGTGTGAACTAGACCTCAATGACGCGGCAGGTAAAAAACCTTCGGGGCTGATTGTGGCGGACGAGGCAACCAATTCCGTAGTGCAAAATGATGAGACGGATTTTTCTTTCCTGCTCAGGTTGGCGCGCTTGGTCGGCTATCGATTGTTCATCACGGATACAATCAGCGGCAGGACAACTCTTGAACTTGCTAAAACCCGCAGTAGTAAAAAAATTTCCGCCAAAGAGATAATCACGCTCACCCGCCAACAACGCAAGGGCAAGTTCAACCTAAAACTTCGCGCTAAACCGACTGCCGAGCTTGACGCGGGCACTAAGGCGCAAATAGAAGGGCTTCCTGGTTCTTTCGTCGTTGTGAAAAAATCCGTTATCAAACAGCGCGAAACGTTCATGTTCACCTACGAGCTTGAATCGGCGGACGATATGCCAAATCAATCCGCATCAGACGGGCAAGGCGGGCACGAAAGAATTTTTTCCGCCAGAATCACTTCTGCTGATGACCCGAAAAAACTCGGACGCGTGCAGGTTGCCTTTGATGGCGAGGATATGGCTAAAAATCCTGCCGAGCGGCTCTGGCTTCCTTGGCGCACTTCCTACGGCGGTAAGGGAGGGCAAGGCGGGATTGTGTTTTTGCCCGACAAGGACGATCGCGCCGAAATTCTCCTTGCCGGCAACAGTCTCATCGCGTCGAATAATTTCCGCACAACTCGTTTGCTTGATGAATGCTCTAAACCTGCAGAAAAATACATCGGCAACAACTTCAAGCAGCGAATTTTTTGGCGCGAAAAATCTTTGGAACTTTTCTCGGCGGACAATACGATTTTTATGGACGAACAAAAAATTGAGCTTGTGACCGGCAAGGGGAAAACTCGTATTCGCCTTGAGGCTGACAAAATTTTTATGCAAACACCCGATAATCTCGTTGAACTGTCGTCCGCCGGAATAAAAGTTAAGACCGATAAAGATTTCGCGTCGGAAAGCGGCAAGAATCTTACTGCCAAATCTGGCGGTTCACTCAAGATTGAAAGCGGCAAGGATTTCGAGACGAACGCTCACGGCTCCGGAAGCATAAAATCATCGAGCACCTTGAAATTGAACGGTAGCACGGTCGAAATATCATGACGAGGACACGACATGCAAAACAGAATAAACGAATATTGGCGGACGTTTACGCAACTCACGGATTTTAGCGCACCCGACGGGCTTTATGTTCACGGCGGCGGTATTTTTTTTGATTCGATGCCTACACTTTCGCAGGATATCCGGCTTGCAGTTGATATGCCGTTTTACCTCAACTGCCCGCTTGCCGAGGTGGAAAAATTTTTGGCGAGAGAATACGTCGGGCAATGCCTTGGGCGAGAAATTCGCTATCAACTGCGCCGCGATTACGCATTCATTCGCGAGATCGAGCGGAAAATTTTATGGCGCATGGCAAAGGCTTATGGTGTCACGCGTCCGATAATCTTCGCGCCTTGGGCACGCCGTGCAGTTAAAATTTGCATAACGGACGGGCTTGAGCCTCAGGAACTGGCCGCAAGAGCTCCGGAAGTGAACGGCAAAAAAGTTCTCACAAATGAAGTATTTCGGGCGGCTGATTTGAAAATCGATTTGATAGGCGGTGTACTCGTTACAAATCAGCGACTCAGCGTCACGAACCTGAAACTTTCCGACAAGGCGATAAATTTTGCGGGCGATGGTACCGATGAGTTTGGACATTTCCTCAACGTTCAAGGCGATTTGTCTGCGCGGGATTTCATTTTGCCGGAGACAGACTCTCAAAATTTTTCTATCGCGCTTAAGGATAATCGGTCGGCGCAACGCGTCTACACCGAAGAAAATATCCGCAAATATCGCACGCTGAATTTCGGCCAATGTCAGTCCGACGCTTGGCAAAATGTTTGGCGAAGCGGAAATTCTCTGCCGCGCCTAAGAACGGCCGCCGATATCAGTTACGAATTGAGCCGCTATCAATACGAAGAATTTTTTTCCTGCAGATTGGAACGCGTGGTTCAGCCGCCGATTCATGAAAAAATTTCCGCGCGCATAATTGGGCGATACGAAGTTGCTTACCGCTATCCCGACGATTCAATTTCGCAGGAACTTTTTCGCGCAACGACCTATCGACCGGTTTGCTATTTGCATTTCAGCGGCGAAAAAATTTTCCTCGACGATTATGCCAACTACGTGCTTGAGGCTATGGAAAATAACTATCCCGAATTTATCTGGGTGGGTGTAAGCGATGACTGATGCGGCAATCAGAGAACAAATCTGCGCGGGAATTTTTTCGGCGGAAATTGTTTCGTCATACAAAAAATTGAGCACAGACGAGCAATTTAAGCTGGCGAATTTACTTCGGCGACAACTTCAAACAGGCGGACGAAAAATTTTTTTCACCGAGGCAATAGATTTGCTCTTGCCTTGGACTAAATGCTATTTCATGACGCGCGAAAAAAAATTCGTGCTCTGTCTGCCTTACGACGAAAACGAATTAAACCTTGCGCGGTGGGCGTGCCTGCGGCATTTTTTCTTTGAGGTAACAGCGAAAGTTGAGCTTTTCTGGCAACGTCATATCTCAATAATTGGTTTCGCGCCGTCTATGCGAATCGGAAATATTTTGCTCTACAAGGAGGCTAAACCTGATGAACGATGAGACCATTTACCTGCCAAAATCTTTCGGCGTCATGGCTGAAGACAGGCAAGGTAGGCCGCTGTTTTCCGAAATACTCAAGAAAGGCTCTTCATCGCTGAGTTGCAGTAAACTCTATCACACTGTAGAAAATTACCAAACGCGCATGGAGTTTGAGATTTGCGAATCGGATGGCAAAGACACGAATAAACTTGGCACCGTTGAAATCAAAGAATTGCCCGCCGCCCCCAAAGGTGTGGTTACCGTTTATCTGCGCCTAAGCTACGACCCTTACGGCATTTTGACCGTTACTGCCACTGACGCCCGAACCAATGAAAACTTGCTTGAAAACAGGGAAACTCACTTCAGCGTTGAACGAATTCCTGAGCATGAAGACTTTAAATTGCCGACCGCCGCAGATGATGCCAGCCGGAGCGATTGTCTCTTGATTTTGGCGGCGGGTGGGCAAATAAGTTGGGGCGGTGCATTGCGTGATGTCAAATCCGCTTGCCGCAAGTTGATTCAAAATTTTATCGACCTAAATCAACATCGCCTCGGAATTATCACTTTCGCTCAAGAAGCCACTATGCTCCACGATTTAAGCAACGACGCGCAAAGTCTCCTCGAAGCAGTTGAGCAACTCGAAGCCGGACGCGGCAACAATATGGCGGCGGCATTCGATATCGCAAGCAAACGGTTCGACACTTACGCTGACGACGGCAGAAAACGCACGATTATCACCGTTAATGCTGGCGTCCCTGCTGATTGGGATACCGCTGATCGAAACAAGTTGCGCGAAACCGTTAACGACCTTAAGCAACGCGGCGTCAAAATTATCGCGATTGGCACAAACGTCAACAACAGCTTTCTCGGTGAACTCGCCGGCAATCGAAGTGATGCTCATCAAATCGCCGGAATGAGCAACCTCGAAGATAAATTCCGCCAAATTTTTCTAGGCGATGATTCTGCGAAACGTAAAGCCGCGCTCCAACGTCAACGCGAAATCGACCGTCAACGCGAGGCCGACCGTCAACCCAACGAGCAAAATTTATCGATAGATATGTTGCGTGGTATCGTTGATTCATCGTCGGCAAGGCGCGTGGAAAAATTTGCCGCTGACGGATTCGACACGAGCGCAACTCTCGAAATTACCGACACAATGCCGCTTACGCTCTTCGATGATTTTCGCGTGAATTGCCCCGCCGAAAGTATTTATTGCGACGCGGCGGCTTTGGCTGTCACGGGCGGAAAAATCGTGCTTGCCGGAAATATAGTGCTCAAGGACGGGCAAGCCTACCTGACTGCTGACGCGCAGAATATTGACTTCGAGGCCATTCGCGACAAGCAGGGCAGATTTTATTCGCTGTACCTTTTCCCGAAAGATGCAAACTTGAACGGCAACAGCTACCGCGGCGAGATTTACGAACTCAAAGGGCGCAATGTTGACTTCAAGGAAATCGAGACTACGGACAAATTGCTTTGCATAGATTTTGGCACGAGCAACACCACTGCCGGTAGCTACGGTATCAAAAATCCTTCGCGCCACGATATTGAGCTTACAAAATTCATCGGCAAGGCGGGCGCAGAAATCTGTTTCTATGACATGTTCCCGACTCTGATTTACGTTGGCTCCGTAGAATCCGGCAATGAAAATTATCTTTTCGGCTACGACGCACGCGAAAAAATTATCGCCGAAGACTATCAGCCCAAAGCCTCAACGTTCTTTGAAATTAAACGCTGGGTTGACAGCCTCGACAAGCCCGAAAAAATTACTGACGAGCAAGGAAACACGCGCAACATCAGAAAAGCCGACATCGTGCAGAGATATTTGCAGGAAGTCATCAAACTCTCCGAGCAATATTTCAAGGTGCGGTTTAAGCGGCTCCACTTCACTGCGCCCGTTAAGCTCAAGGACGGTTTCTTGTGCGCCGTAAAGAAAATGTTGCCCGATTACGAGATCGAAACGAAGGACAGCTTGGACGAAGGGGTTGCGATTGTTTACGATCTCATTCGCTGGCAAATGGAAAATGATTCGCGCAACGAGGGACGCAAACAAGAAATTTTGGTCATAGACTGCGGCGGCGGCACGACCGATTTGGCCAACTGCAAATACCGGTACAATCTCCGAGAAAGCGGCAGTCATAAGCTCGAACTCCAGACGCGCTTTGAAAGTGGCGACCAAAATTTTGGCGGCAATAACGTCACGTGGCGGATTCTGCAAATGCTCAAGATTAAATTGGCGGCAGTTCTTCGCGGAGAACCTGACGTCGACATACAAAAGATCGTTGCGCCCGGTCGCAGTTGGGAAGATATTCTCGGCGAAATTGACGAAGATTACGACGCCGAAGGCAAAGATAACAAATCCCAGCTCTACGCTGAATTCGAGCAGCTTTACGAAAAGGCGAGTGAGCTTATCCCTACGCGTTTTCTCTACGCTGAAAATTCCGAGACTGAACGCCATAGCCGGAGAAATTATTACTATCTGTGGCAAATGGCGGAGGCGATTAAAATCGAGTTCTACAAGGTCAGCGGAGCCGCCGTCCAGATCGACTTCGATAAGCAAAAGTACATCAAAATCGTTGCGCCCGACCTGAGCCACTATTACCTTATGTGTCGTATCAACGGAAAATTTTCGGATACTCGTAACGCCGACTTTGATCCGCTGAAAAAAATTTCCGTGACCAACAATGAAATTCGCCGGCTACTCTATCCCGATATTTATGACTTGCTCAACTCCCTGCTCAATCCGCTCATCGGCAAGAAAGATTTGACCATGACGCGCTATCGCCTGTCGGGGCAGTCTTGCAAAATCACGCTGTTTCACGAGCTGTTGAAAGAATTCGTTCCGGGACGCCGGATGCGTATGGGCGGCAAAAATCCTCCGCAAGAAGAGAGCAGCAGCTTAAAGTTGGCGTGCATTAGGGGCAGCATTGCTTATTGGCGCGATAAATTTTATGACGACGTTCAGCCCGAAATAATTCCCGGTGAACCCGAAATAATCTACGAAATTCTGATTAACATGCCGGGCAATCACCGCATGAAATTAATCAGTGCCGGTGGCAAGCTCAAAGTTCGCGATTATTCCGCCAATGTTCAACACGCGGACATTTTCATTACCGACCGCCAAGGCAAGGAGCGTCGTTCCATTCCGTATACTTTCCAGAGCGATCCGACTAAGTTAAAAAATTTTTCGTCCTTCGCCGAAGTGCTTGATAAAGTTCAGAGTATGACCTTCCTTGGAGCGGAAAAATTGGACTCGCTCACTCAACATTTCATCGATCTGGAAGGTGGCGGGCGTTTCCTGTTCGCGGTGCCCTCGAACGTCGGTTATGGTTTCCATGTCTTTGAACTGCATATCAGCGAATCCGGAAATTATCAGCTGGCGATTTTCCCGACCGATGACGGCGGTTTTGATGTTAAATTCTACAGCTACGAAAGCGACAGTCTATCGCAATTCTTCAACGGCGACCGCTGAACGAGGTGAGCATATGCTACAGAGCACGGAAATTTTATTTGCGCACGGCGAATTATTATCCGCGCAAATGCTCGAAGAACTTGCCGCACGACCGAATAATTTGGTTTCGGCACTCTGCGCGGCCTTCGGCAATGGAATAATCGCGGGCCTTGACTTCAACGCGGGCGCGGCGGGCGACGTGATTTTAACGGCGGGTCTCGTCAAGTGGCGGGAAAAAATTTATACCTCGAATTCCGCGATAAATATCAGCAAATTTTTGCGCGACGCTCCCGACAACTTCGACTGCCAAGACAGGTCCAAAGAGTGGCGGCTTGAGCTTTCTCACGACGTCGAAAATTTCGGGGCGATGAATTACTATCGCTTGAGGTTGCGCGTTCGTCCGATTGATAAATCTGCTGACGGCGATTGTATGACGCTGATGACTTTTCGTTTGTTCGACGGGAATTTGATATTGCCGAAACTCAAGAGCGACGCCGATAAACCGTTTGAGGAATTTTATAGGGGCAGGCGCGCTTATTTGCTCGATACGCCGTATCTTGCCGCGAACGGTTCTGAAGGCGTTGCGCCGCCGATTTGTCGAGCCGTTGCCGAATTTTTGCGCGAAAAGCCCGATAAAGATTCTGCTGATTGGTCGCTTTTGATGTCGCTAAATAATTTTCCGGTCGCGAGTTGGCAAACACTTCGCGATTACGTCAAGGGTTGCAGTGGAAATGCCGACTTTGTCACGCGGAAAAATTTTTTTGCGGAATTTGAACGTTGCGTTAAAGAAATTCGCTACTCTAAGGTTCACGGCGGGGAGCATACTTCCACCGAGAAGAGCATCCGAAAGAAAAATTACGACGGATTGATTATCCCGTATAAAAATTTGGAGTGATATAGCAAATGGACGACCTTGCACAAAAAACATTGCACTTCCTGTTTGTCCCCGAAGCCTCTTTGGCGGTAATATTCCTGCTCGTGTTTATCGTGATGTTCGCGTTAGGAATTATGCTGTATTTGCGTTGCAAGCGAACGCTGATCGAAATAAACGAGAACGCCGAAGAAGATTTCGCAAGTCATCGAGATAAAATGTCGCCTACCGCTTACTTGCAGAAAAAGATCATGCGATTGAGTGCCGACGAGGGGCGACTTGAGGGCTTGCCGAACAACTTCGTTAGCATCGGAATTATGGCGACGTTCATCGGGCTCGGCGTAGCGATTCAAGGCGCGGCAGATTTACTTTCCGCCGAAACGCCCGACCTGACGCAAATGACTGACGTTTTGGCAGTTATCGCCTTCAAATTCCAAACGTCAATTTGGGGCGTGGCCTTCTCGCTGATATTTCAATTCCTAATTGTCAATCGCTACTTTTCCGAAAAGCAAGATATTCTCGATGACGTCACGAAAAGACTTTACGAGATAGAGGGTTTAAATTCGCGTCTCCTGCTTGAACAGCAGAATGAGCTTTTAGCCAAAAATTTTGAGCTGTTGCTTAAAAATGGTTCCGACTACAACGACAGGCGCACAAAGGAAGCCGAAACTTTTTTGCAGATGGCGACGGCGGCCAATGAGCATCTCGGCGAATATGTCGGGGCGACCATGGAATTTATTCGCACGGTTAAAACTTTTACCGAAGTGGCGGAACACTTCGACCAGACGACCAAGACGCTGGAAAGTTTAGTTCAAGAATCCGGCGAGCATTATCGCAAGGCGCAGGATAATTTGACGCAACTTCATGAGCAGATGATTGCGGAAATTCAGCGCAGCAGTGAGCAGACGATAACGCAGACAGAACGCAACGTCGAAGCGATGCGCAAGGTTTTCAAGGTCAGTGCGCATGACTTCGCCGAACGCACACAACTTGCCCTTAAAGACAGCGTTGACGACACCTACCGCAAATATCAAAGTGCGGCGCAAGCCATGGCGGACAAATACAACGTGTCTGCGCGCGAACTTGCCGAGCAATATCGTCAAACCGCCCAGACAATGGCGACCAGCTTATCAGATCTCGCCTCGGACATGGCAACTAAGCATGAAGAGGCGCGCAAGGCTATGGCTCAACAATATTTGGCGGAGGTCAAACCTATTCGCGAAGGAATTGACGGAGTGAAGCCTTGCCTAGACAGTTTGGACGAATATATCCGCCGATTGCTCGTTGCGCTTGCCGACGGTGAAAAAAATTCTACGGAGGCAGCTCGTCAAACACAACTCGCCACTCAAAATCTTTCCACCACCGCAGAAAATATCGCCTCGGCTATCGATAAGAATAATCGCGCCTTCAACGAACAAATTCTGGCTCAATCCAAAAACCTGGAAAAACTTCTCGCGACGTTGGAAACCTTGGGAACAAATCTTGCCGAACAGCAAAAGGCTCAAGCTGAAGCAAATTTCACGATGAGCCAAAAAATTAGTACGAGTCTTGAACAGACCGGCGACACTATCAACACCGGTCTTGAATTGCTCGCGGAGAATCAGCAATCGGCAACCAACGCGCAAAGTCAGGAACTGCAGAAAAACTTCGCCGCGCTACTCGAATCGTTGCAGGAAAATCAGCAGACGGCAATTAACGCGCAAAGTCAGGAACTGCAGAAAAATTTCGCCGCGCTACTCAAATCGTTGCAGGAGAATCAGCAGACGGCAACCAACGCGCAAAGTCAGGAACTGCAGAAAAATTTCGCCGCGCTACTCGAATCGTTACAGGAAAATCAGCAATCAGCGTTGAAAAATTTTGTCGAAGAATTAATCGCGCAGGCTCAACCGGAAGCTACCACGACTAAGGAAAAGATGGCTTGGGCGGGAGGTGAACGGCGTGGGGTCGATTAGTCGCAAAAATCCTTGGATAACGGTGGCGGATTTACTCTCAAGCGTCGTGCTGATTTTGCTGTTGCTGTACGTTTTGGCGGTCATCATTCCGCAATTCACGCAGGAAAATCGCCAACGCAATATGATGCTCAAGATTGATTCGCAACTTAAAGAGTACGAGGAGCGCGGGCAAGTTGAAGTTCATCTGGATACCGGCACGCTCGAATTTACATCGCTGACATTTGATTCAGGAAGCGCGGAACTCACGCCCGCAACAAAGGCGATGATAGGTGACTTGTCAAAATTGTTGATTGAGTATATGGCGAGCGAACCAATGATGGAAATTCTCGTTGAAGGGCACACCGATCCCGCGGTTGTCGAAGCCGTCCGCAACAAGGGCGGCTACTTCGCGGATAATGTTCAGCTTTCAACGCTACGCGCCGCCAATGTTCGCGCCGCACTTTTGGGCTATCTCGGCGGAGAATATGCCGGAAGAATAGGAGTTGCCGGTTATGGCGAAACGCGTTTGAAGAACAAGGAAAATCCATTGTCGCCCGAAAATCGTCGTATCGAAATCCGAATCCTTTGGCACGGCGTGGACGACAAATAGAGGAGGATTATTTATGGGGACGAAGTTAATTTATCCGAAACTGCGCCGGTACGAAAAGCGCGTGGAGGTCGTCAAAGAACCTGCCTGGAACGAAGTTGCGAAGTCAAAGGGTGGTGAAAAATTTGTCAGGAGCAAAGGCGGCAGAATCGCCGAACATAGATATAATTGACAAGAATAAAGGTTTTATTTATCCTGCACTCAAGCCCGATCATGAAAAAAAAGTGTCCACGCAAAAGGACGATATTGTTCCGTTGTCAGCGGAAAGCGTGAGTTATTTTTCTTTCGGGTATCGGTTGCAAAACGGTGCGCTGAATGCCTTGGCGAAAAAATATGATTCAAACGCCGACGACGACGAAATTTGCTTGCTCGGTCCGCAGGCCTGTTCATCTGTATGGAATAGCGAAAATTTTAGGCGCGTGCGTGAAATCGTCGAGGAACGTGCCAACTTTACAGCGGATGATATTTGCGGAATATATTTGCCGGAAATTGACCGTAACGACGGCGAAAATCGTCAGCAGTTTCTGCTTCTCGGACGGAATTATTTTTATGCGCGCTATGAGGATATGGGGCTGAAGCGTGCGCCCTATGCAGATTTGCTGTTCACGCCCGAAGGAGCAATCGACCGCCGCATAAGTCCCAATAGTGGCGAGTATGCTGAATATTTTACGGCGTGTTTCTTTCCGGAAAATTTTTTGAGTTATGCTTTGGAGCTGTCAGCGTTGCACGTGGCGAAACTCGGCGGAATTCGTGTTCGTCATCCCGTCACGGCAAGTCCCGTCGACCATAAACGCCGGTATCTGGAATTTTTGGTGTACGTCGGTGCCAACGGTGGAAAGTTAACGCTTGTTCAGCTGTTGCGGCTTGAGTATTTGGCAAGAGAATTTATGATTCCGGCAGAAGATTTAGGCGAGTGGTTGCGTCAATCAGTATCGAAGAAAAAAAATTCGCGAAGCTGGGAGCGCGATTTGACAAATATTGTGCGCATGATTCCCGAAGAATTGCGATACGTCTTCTTCAAAGATATACTCAGCATGACGGTTGGCAGTCAAAGCGAAATGAATTGTCCGGAAATGCCGCGGCTTTTGGAACGTCCCGCCTTCGCCGGCAAAAAATTCACCGAGGAATATATCAGCTATCTTCGCGGACAAAATCAAGCGCAGAGCCATCTTTTACAAGCGGCGTTGGCTTTACGGCACGCGCAGATAAACGGACAAAATTTTTCCGTCGATCAAATGTTCGATAATGACTTGAACCTGCAATTTTTGGAAATGGGAGTTGAGGTTAATGATTTTAGTTGAGCGGACGACAAATGATGTTTTGCAAAAATTTTACCTTGAGTGCGTCGACGTTCAAGGGCGTTACTTGCAATACGTTCAGGAAAGTCGCGACGGCAAGGGGCTTAAGAGCGTTGAGTTGCCTTTCAACTTCAATAAATTTGCGCCACAACAGCTTAAGTTCCGCCTCTACAAAAGCGCACAGAGAATGGAAGAATTTGTTGACGAGCCGGAATTTTTGAAAGCTCTGGTCAAAAACAGCAAGGACGAAGAATTTCTTGTGCGGCGTGATGCTGATGATTTTTTGAGCGAATTGCCCTCCGATTATTTTCAGCAGGCAAAAGACGACCAAAAAAGTTTTCCGGTTATCGAATACTCCGACGTCACCGAACACGATATGTTTGGCTATCCGCCGCTGAACGAAAGTGAACTGCGCGCGCCCGAAAAAGGCATTTGGGGCAACATGGGCTATCGAAAGTTCCGAATCAGCGTTAAAGGTCTCGATTTTCCCAAAGACGCCTTGGAGCCGAAAAGAAGATTGAGCCTCTACTGGTACAAAGCCGACGCGCTTGACACCGGTTACATATTTGAAGAGGAATTGCGCTTCAATGAGAATGACGGGGCTTTTTACGCTTAC
>ODAJ014768590.1_pt1 | contig 17175 bp, 16 predicted proteins | sample 1539241 | NCBI WGS metagenome assembly ODAJ01 (sample SAMN02144231, study PRJEB22623) | gut metagenome | biome: sheep rumen | host: Ovis aries | place: New Zealand
CCTTGCCCATCCACTCGCTGTCGCGGCGGGCCAGATAGTCGTTGACGGTGACGATGTGCACGCCCTCGCCGGCCAGCGCGTTCAGATAGGCGGGCAGCACGGCGACAAGCGTCTTGCCCTCGCCGGTCTTCATCTCGGCGATGCGCCCCTGGTGGAGCACCACGCCGCCGATCAGCTGCACGCGGAAGGGCTTCATCCCCAGCACGCGCCAGGCGGCCTCGCGCGCGGTGGCGAAGGCCTCGGGCAGGATGTCGTCCAGCGTCTCGCCCGCAGCGAGGCGCTCCTTGAATTCGTCGGTCTTGGCGCGCAGCTCCTCGTCGCTCTTGGCGGCGTATTCCGCCTCCAGCGCCTCGATCGAGTCGACGATCGGGCGGAGCTTTTTGAGCTCGCGGTCGTTGTAGCTGCCGAAAATCTTATCTAAAAAGCCCATCGTTCTTACCTTTCTTCGTTGGATAGAATTCCAAATATAAAGTATAGCATAAAAATATGAATAAAAAAAGCCCTTTCAGGCGTTAAGATTCTTATTCTGTGCGCCGTTCCACGGCATTTTCCGTTGACTTGGCCGTCCCCTGCGGTTATACTGACCCTTGTCAGCAAAGGAGGAGATCCCCATGAAAGCCTTATCATCCAGAACCGCGGGCTTTACCGACTCGGTCATCCGCCGCATGACCCGCATTTCCAACCGCTACGGCGCGGTCAATCTCAGCCAGGGCTTCCCGGATTTCGAGCCGCCCGCCGAGATCCTGAAGCGCCTCGAGCAGGTCGCCCACGAGGACTATCACCAGTATTCGATCACCTGGGGCGCGCAGCCGCTGCGCCAGGCGCTGGCCGACAAGCAGAGCCGCTTCATGGGCCACCCCGTCGACCCCGACAGCGAGCTCGTCGTCACCTGCGGCAGCACCGAGGCCATGATGGCCGCGGTTATGACCGTCACCGACCCGGGCGACAAGCTGATCGTGTTCTCCCCCTTCTACGAAAACTACGGCGCGGACGTGATCCTCGCCGGGGCGGAGCCCATCTATGTCCCGCTCTACCCGCCCGAGTTCGGCTTTAAGCCCGAGGAGCTGGAGGCGGCCTTCCGGCAGCAGCCTAAGGCGCTGATCCTCTGCAATCCCTCCAACCCCAGCGGCAAGGTGTTTACCCGCGAAGAGCTGCAGCTGATCGCCGATCTGGCGGAGAAATACGATACCTACGTCATCACCGACGAGGTGTATGAGCATATTGTCTACCGGCCCCACGAGCACGTCTATTTCGCCTCGCTTCCCGGCATGTGGGAGCGGACGCTCTCCTGCTCCTCGCTGTCAAAGACCTATTCGATCACCGGCTGGCGCCTGGGCTATATCATCGCCTGCCCGCGCATCGCCGAGGTCGCCAAAAAGGTGCACGATTTTCTCACCGTCGGTGCGGCGGCGCCGCTGCAGGAGGCGGTGGTGCCTGGGCTTCGCTTCGGGCCGGACTACTACGACTGGCTGCGCGACACCTACACCGCCAAGCGCGATCTGCTGCTGCGCGGTCTCGACGACATCGGCATTGCGCACACCAATCCGCAGGGCGCCTACTATGTGCTGCTGGATATCTCCCGCTTCGGCTTTGAGTCCGATCTCGAGTTCTGCGAGGTGCTGGCGCGGGACGTCGGCGTCGGCGCGGTGCCCGGCTCGAGCTTCTTCCGCGAGCCGGTGAACCACCTTGTCCGCCTGCACTTTGCCAAGAAGGACGAGACGCTCAACGAAGCGCTCAACCGCCTCGAGAGCATCTACCGCAAGATCCCGGCGAGAAAAGGATAAACCTGATCGGAGGCTGACGGTTGCCGTCAGCCTCCGATCAGGTTTTCTATCTCGCTCTCGCCGTATAGCTCCAGTCCCGCTTCGCGCAGCAGCTCCGCCGTGACGCCGTCGCCGGGAACGCGGACGTGGCTGAACGAGCCGTCATAGATCTCGCCCGCGCCGCAGGAGGGGCTTCTCTCCTTCAGCAGCGCCTTCCGGCAGCCGAAACGTCCGGCCAGCCGCAGCGCGATCCGCGCGCCTTCTTCGTACTCGCGCGTCACGTCGTTCCCTTCGCATGAAAGCACGCGCCCGTCCCGCCGCTCGCTCGGCGCGCGGGGGATCAGCAAACCGCCCGCCGTCTCGGGGCAGACGGGGATCAGCGTGTAGCGCGAGCGCAGCGCGGCGAGCGTTTCGCCGGGCAGCGGATTCGCGCCGCCGTCATACTTGCAGCAAAGGCCCAGCAGGCAGGCCGAAATCAGCAGCTTTTCCTTCATATGCCCGCCCTATTTCCGCAGGCTGATGCCGAGAAAGGCGCCGCACAGGCCGCCGATCACATGCGTCAGCTGCGAGACGTTGTCGCTGAGCGTGACGCCGCTGACGATCTCCCCGCCGATATAGAGGATCAGCACCAGGATCAGCGTAATGGGGATCTCGCCTTCCTTCATCCCGGCGAGCGACGACATGACGATCATCATGAACACGATGCCCGAGGCGCCGAGCAGCGCGGTGCCCGGGAAAAAGAGCCAGTGCACCAGCCCGGACACCAGCGCCGTGACCGCAATGGCCCAGAGCAGCGGGCGCGAGCCGTATTTTTCCTCCAGCGGAGGCCCGACCACGAGGATCAGCATGAAGTTATTGATGTAATGGGTGAAATTCGCGTGTCCCAGAATATGCAGGAAAAAGCGCGGATAAGTCAGCGGCTGGAGAAGGGAGGAGCGGTAGACGGAAAAGAGCAGGGTGTTGCTCCGTCCGCCGGTGAAAAGATTCAGCAGCAGCGCCCCGAGGGAGAGCAGCGCAAAGCTCAGCACCACCGGGGAATTATACTGCAGCCGCAGCGTCGTCTTTTTCATGCCTGCGCTTCCCATTCCCGCAGTGCCGCCTCATAGGCGGCCTTTGTCCGGCTGTCAAAGCAGACCATGCGCACGCGCTCGATCGCGGGATATTCCGCCAGGCAGGCGCCGATGGTGCGGATGGCGATGCCCGCCGCGCGCTCGACCGGGAAGGCGTAGACGCCCGTGCTGATGGACGGGAAATCGACGGTTTTGCAGCCATTTTCCGCCGCCAGCGTCAGACAGGAGCGGTAGCAGGAGGCGAGCAGCTCATCCTCGCCGCGCGTCCCGCCGTGCCAGACCGGCCCGGGGGTATGGATGACGAATTTGGCGGGCAGGCGATAGCCGCGGGTGATCTTGGCCTTCCCCGTCTCGCAGCCGTGGAGCGTGCGGCATTCCGCCAGCAGCTCCGGCCCCGCCGCGCGATGGATCGCGCCGTCCACCCCGCCGCCGCCGAGCAGCGAGCAGTTGGCGGCGTTGACGATGGCGTCCACCCCCTGCCTGGTGATATCCCCCTGAATAATTTCGATGCGTGACATGGTGTATGTACCTCCAGTCAGTGAGTAGAGAGGAGTTCGGAGTGAGGAGTTCGACGCTCCGTTACTAATCCTTCACTCCTGACCCCTAACTTCGATCTTTACCTTTCCGTCGGCAGCGGAGAGGGCGATGGCGCTCACCTTTTCGCCGCGGGCCTCCACCAGCCGGGCGGCGATCTCGTCCTCGATCTGCTTCTGGATCGTGCGGCGCAGGTTGCGCGCGCCGTAGGTGAGGGAATAGGCGGTCTTAACGAGGTGATCGACGAGGCTTTCGTCCCAGGTGAGGGCGATGTTTTTCTCAGCCAGCAGCTCGCGCACCTCGCCGAGCATCAGCGCCGCGATGCCGCGGAAATTCTCCTCGGTGAGCGAATTGAAGCAAACGACCTCGTCCACGCGGTTGAGAAATTCCGGCCGCAGGAACTCGCCCAGCGCCTTCATGCTGCGCTCCCGGCTCATGTCGCTGAGGGAGCCGCCGAAGCCGACGCTGCCGGTCTTGCGGTTGCTGCCGGCGTTGGTGGTCATGATGATGATGGTATTCTCAAAATTCACGGTGCGGCCCTGCGCGTCGGTGATGCGCCCGTCGTCGAGGATCTGCAGGAGGATGTTCATCACGTCCGGATGCGCCTTTTCGATCTCGTCGAAGAGCACCACGCTGTAGGGCTTGCGGCGGATTTTCTCGGTCAGCTGCCCGGCTTCGTCATAGCCGACGTAGCCCGGGGGCGAGCCGATGATGCGCGAGACGGAAAACTTCTCCATGAATTCGGACATGTCGAGGCGGATCAGGCTTTCGGGGCTGTTGAAAAGGTCGGCCGCCAGGCGCTTGACCAGCTCCGTTTTGCCGACGCCGGTGCCGCCGACGAAGATGAAGCTGACCGGCTTGCGCTTGACCTGCAGGCCGACGCGGCTGCGTTTGATGGCCGCGCAGACGGCGCCGACCGCCTCATCCTGCCCCACGATGTGCGCCTTGAGGCGCTCGTCGAGCTTTGCCAGCCGCTCAAACTCGTCCTCGCGGATCGAGGAGGCGGGGATCTTTGTCCAGAGCTCGATGATGCGCGCGAGGTTATCCATCGTGAGCTTGGGTCTGCCGGCCTTTTTCAGGGTGTCAAGGCGCTGCTCAAGCTGCATTTCGCGGCTGCGGAGCTTGGCGATGCGGGCGTAGCGCTGGTCGAGCTGCTCGTTGGTCAGCGGCTCGCCGCCGGGCGCGTCGGAGCTCATGAGGCCCTCGCGCTCAAAGCGGATGTCGTCGAGCTCCTTTTCGGTCATCATCCGCTCGCGGATGCCCTCGTCCTTGAGATTGACGTCCGAGCAGGCCTCGTCGATGAGGTCGATGGCCTTGTCGGGCAGAAAGCGGTCGGTGATGTAGCGTTCGCTCATCAGCACGGCCTGGCGGCACATCTCCTCGCTGATTTCGACGCCGTGGTAGTCCTCGTAATAATGCGCGATGCCCCGGATGATCTCGATGCTGTCGTCGATGGACGGCTCATTGACTGTCACGGGCTGGAAGCGGCGCTCGAGCGCGGAGTCCTTCTCGATGTGCTTGCGGTACTCGGCGAAGGTGGTCGCGCCGATGACCTGGATCTCGCCGCGCGAGAGGGCGGGCTTGAGGATGTTGGCGGCGTTCATGCTGCCCTCGGCGTCGCCCGCGCCGACGATCGTGTGCACCTCGTCGATGACGAGGATGATGTTGCCCTGCTTGCGGATCTCCTCGATGAGACCCTTCATGCGGCTCTCAAACTGGCCGCGGAACTGCGTCCCCGCCACCAGCGCCGTCAGATCGAGCAGGTAGACCTGCTTATCCTGCAGCTTGTAGGGCACCTGACCCATGGCGATGCGCTGGGCCAGGCCCTCGGCGATGGCCGTCTTGCCGACGCCGGGCTCGCCGATCAGGCAGGGATTGTTCTTCTGGCGGCGGTTGAGGATCTGGATGACCCGCTCCAGCTCCTCCTCGCGGCCGATCATGCGGTCGAGCTTTCCCTCGCGGGCGCGCGCCGTCAGGTCGATGCAGTAATTGCCGAGAAACTTGGTCTTGCCGCCGCGGGGCGCGTCCTTGCTCTCCGGGCGGGGCCGCTCGTTGCCTGCCTGCGGCGGGTTCTGCTGCGCGTTGGGGCCGCCGAAGAGGCGGTTGAGGAAGGGGAAGGTCGCGGTCTTGCCCGCGTCGTCCCCGTCGTCGCTCTCGTCGGCGTCGCCGCCGTTCATCAGCTCCTCCACGCCGTTCATGGCATTGAGCATGTTGCCGGAGAAGCTGTCCAGATCCTCGTCGGTGAGGCCGAGCTTCTGGATCATGTCGTCCACGGGCTTGATATGCAGCTCGCGGGCGCACTTGAGGCACAGGCCCTCGTTCTTTGTCTGGCCTGCTTCGATTTTCGTAATAAACACCACCGCCGGGTTCTTCCCGCAGCGGGAGCAGAGGGTAGGCTGCATAGATACCTCCAGAGCAATTCGGAGTTCGGGATTCAGATTTCGGAATTATACTGATATCTGATAGAAATCAGTATTATAACAATCCGCGTGTTACAAAGTCAAAGGAGAGGAAGAAGCGGGCCAGCGCCGTATCCTCCAGGGTGCTACGGCCGATGACGATGCCGAAAAAGCTCAGCACCCAGCACAGCAGCACGCAGTACAAAAAGCCGCGCACAAAGCCCAGCACCGCCCCGCCGATCTCGTCGAGGCTCTCCATGTTGGGCAGCCGGAAGGAGAGATTGCCGACGTTGGCCAGCGCGACCAGAATGATGAGGATCATCAGAAAGGCCAGCAGCAGGCCGATCACATAGGTCACCGTGTCGCAGAGGACGGCGACCACCGCCTCGGTCATGCTCAGCTCGGCGTTTTCCTCATGCAGCGCGGAGGCGCGGTTGGCAAGCTCCGTGCAGCGGTCAGCGGAAAAGCCCACGAACTCCATGCAGCCGTAGGCATAGTCATAGCAGAGCGAGGGATCGTCGGCCAGAATGTCGTTGAGGGATTTGTCGCTGTCGCCGTAGCCCATCTGCTCGAGGATCGTATTCCGGGTGGAGGGCGTGTCGATGATGCCGCCGACGAAGGGCTTGAGCGCCGGGATCACCTCGCCGGAGTAGGTGGCGGACAGGAGGCTGCCTCCGAAAAGGGCGACGACGATCGCAAGCAGGCCGGCAATGCCGCCCACCAGACCGCGCTTGAAGCCGCCCCAGGTACACAGGGCGATAATGACCAGCAATACAATGTCAATGATCAGAGTCATATGTATATCCACTCCTCTGCAGTCAGTATATCAGGGAATTGTGAACAAATCTTGCGTCCGTCGGCGTAACCTCCGCCCTCGGTCGCTTCCCGGCCAAAAACTAAAACCTAAAAACTATTTTGCCATCATTTCCCCAACCGGACCGTCATACCACAGCCGGTTGAGATACAGGCCCTGCGGGGGCATGGTCGGGCCGGTGAGGCGGCGGTCGCCGGCCTCGAGCAGCGCCGGGATATCCTCCGGCTCCAGCTTGCCGTAGGAGGCGTAGACCATCGTGCCCACCATGGCCCGGCACATGTTGTACAGGAAGCCGTCGGCGCAGATGGAGACGGTGATGAGCTCGCCGTCCTTCTCCGCGCGGCACCAGTGCACGGTGCGCACGGTGGTTTTCGTCTCGGTGCCGAGACTGCGGACGGCGCGGAAATCGTGCGTCCCCTCAAAGGCCCGCGCCGCCGCCTGCATCCGGGCAAGATCCAGGTGCTGCGGATAAAAGCACACGCGCTTTTCCAGAAAAGGGTCGCGCACCGCTCTGTTGAGTATTTTATAAATATATTCCTTTTTTATGCACGAGCCGATGGCGTTGAAGTCCTCCGGCGCCTCCACGGCGTCCGAAACAGCGATATCCGCCGGGAGCCGGGAGTTGACCGCGAGGGGAAAGCGGTCGATCGGGATCGTGCAGTCGGTGCGGAAATTGGCGCAGTAGCGCAGCGCGTGCACGCCCGCGTCCGTGCGTCCGCAGCCGACGGTCTTCACCGGATGGCCGCAGATCTTCGTCAGCGCCGTTTCCAGCGTCTCCGCCACGCTGACCTCGGTTTTCTGCACCTGCCAGCCGTGATAGCGCGAGCCGTCATAGGACAGCCGCAAGGCAACGTTTCTCATAAGCCGAAATGCCTCAGCACGATCACCGCCGCGAGGAACAGCGCGCCGAGCGCGAAGGCGGCATAGTCCGCCCGCTGCAGCTTCATCTGCTTCATGCGCGTGCGTCCCTCGCCGCCGTGGTAGCAGCGGCTCTCCATCGCCACGGCCAGCTCGTCGGCCCGCCGGAAGGCGGACACGAACAGCGGCACCAGGATCGGCAGCAGCGCCTTGGCGCGCTGTACGAGGCTGCCGGTCTCGAAGTCCGCGCCGCGGGCCCGCTGGGCGGACATGATCTTGTCGGTCTCCTCGATCAGCGTCGGGATGAAGCGCAGCGCCATGCTCATCATCAGCGTCATCTCGTGCACCGGCACATGGATGCGCTTGAGCGGGCTCATCAGCTTTTCCAGCCCGTCGGTGAGCGCGATGGGGCTCGTCGTGTAGGTCAGCAGGAAGGTGCCGGTGATGAGCAGCACGATGCGCAGAATCATCTGCACCGAGCGTCCGATGCCCTCCCAGGTGACGATCCAGCCCTCGACGATCGGGGTTCCCTGGGTATAGAAGATGTTCAGCAGCGCCGTGAGCACAATGATAAAGAGCATGGGCTTGAGGCCCTTGAAGATGTTCTTCGGCGTGATGTGCCCGAGCGCCATGGCCAGCACCGTGACGGCGGTCACGAGCGCATAGCTCCACCAGCTCACGGCATGGAAGAGCGCCACGATATACACGATCAGCAGCACAATCTTCGTGCGCGGATCGAGGCGGTGAACGATGGTATCGCCGGGGAAATACTGGCCCAGCGTGATATCCTTCAGCATACGCCCGCCTCCTTTGCCTGCAGGATGGCGGCCTTGAGCTGCTCATGGGTGTAGATCGAGCCCTCGAGGCGCAGCCCGCGCTTGCGCAGCGCCATGGCGAGAGCGGCGGCGTGCGGCACGTTGAGGCCGATGGCGACGAGCTCCTCCGGGCGGGAGAAAACCTCCTCGGGCGTCCCGTCCATCGCCACATGGCCATGGTCAAAGACAATGAGGCGCTCGGCAAGCCTGGCCGCGTCGTCCATGTTGTGGCTGACGAGGATCACGGTGGAGCCGGTCTTGTCGCGGTAAGCGCAGATATTGTCGAGGATCTGGCGGCAGCCCGCGGGGTCGAGGCCGGCGGTCGGCTCGTCGAGGATCAGCACCCCCGGGCGCATGGCGATGACGCCCGCGATGGCGACGCGGCGCTTCTGTCCGCCGGAGAGCTCCAGCGGGGAGCGCTCGAAGAGCTTTTCTTCCACGCCGACAAAGGCGGCGGCCTCGCGCACGCGCTCGTCGATCTCCCGCTCGCTCAGCTTCTGGTTTTTCGGCCCGAAGGCGATGTCTTTGTACACCGTCTCCTCAAAGAGCTGGTACTCCGGGTACTGGAACACCAGGCCCACCTGCCCCTTGATGTCGCGGCGGGAATACTTGTCGGCGTTGACGTCCTTCCCGTCGTAAAGCACCTTGCCGGAAGACGGCTGCAGCAGGGCGTTGAGATGCTGGATGAAGGTGGACTTGCCGGAGCCGGTATGGCCCAGCAGCGCCACCAGCTGTCCCTGCGGGATCGTCAGGCTGATATTTTCAATGGCGGTTTTCTGAAAAGGGGTCCCTGCGCTGTAGATGTGCGTCAGGGCCTCAACACGAAGTTCGGACATATGCTTTCCTCTATCGGCTCAAGATTTCAGGCAGGATAGGATCGCGTCGGCGCATTCCTCGATGCCGAGCGCGTCCAGCGGCAGGTCATAGCCCTCGGCGCGCAGCTCATAGAGCAGCCGCGTCGTCTCCGGCACGGCCAGCCCCTCGCGCTCCATCAGCTCCACCTGCGAAAACACCGCCGCGGGGCTGCCGTCGGCCACGATCCGGCCCTCGGACATGACGACGAGGCGGTCGGCCCCGACGCACTCGTCCATGTGGTGGGTGATGAGCACCACGGTCATGCCGTTTTCCCGGCAGAGACGGGTGACGGTGCCGATGACCTCCTGCCGCCCCTGCGGGTCGAGCATGGCGGTCGGCTCGTCGAGCACGATGATATCCGGCTGCATGGCGATGACACCGGCGATGGCGACGCGCTGCTTCTGTCCGCCGGACAGGAGATGCGGCGCGTGCTGCCGGAATTCCAGCATCCCGACCTGCCGCAGCGCGGTCTCCACGCGCTGCCGGATCTCCTCCGGCGGCACGCCGAGATTTTCAGGCGCGAAGGCCACGTCGTCCTCGACGACGTTGGCGACGATCTGGTTGTCCGGGTTCTGGAACACCATGCCCACCCGGCGCCGCACATCCAGGAGCCTGTCCTCCTCGGCGGTGTCGATGCCGTGCACCAGCACGCGCCCCTCCGTCGGGGTGAGAATGGCGTTCATATGCTTGGCGAGGGTGGATTTGCCGGAGCCGTTGTGCCCGAGCACCGCCACAAAGCTGCCGGACTCGATCGTCAGATCGACCCCGCAGAGGCTCTCCCTCTCCTCGCCCGGATAAGTGAAATGCACTTGTTGAAATTCGATAACGGTCATAACGCGCCTTCTAAAAGCTAAAAACTAAAATACTAAAAACTATCTTTCCGCCACAGGCGGCGGGAATCATCTTTCCCACCGGCAGGTCGCCCCGCAGGGCAGCACCAGCCCGGTGTCGGTCACCGGCAGGCCGAGCTCCTGGCTGTCGGAGCGGCCGCCGAATTTTTTCGTGAAGATGCTCTCGGTCACGTAGCTGAGCACCGAGGCGGAGAGGCCGGTGGTGTAGGAGTTGATGAGCACGAAAAGCGGCTCCTCGCTCAAAACCCCCGCGCAGAGCGACACGAAGGGCCAGAGATTGGTCTCCAGCTTCCAGACCTCACCGCCCGGGCCGCGCCCGTAGGAGGGCGGGTCCATGATGATCGCGTCATAGCGCTTGCCGCGGCGGATCTCCCGCTCGACGAACTTCGCGCAGTCGTCCACGATCCAGCGGATCGGCGCGCCGGAGAGCCCGGAGGCCGCGGCGTTGTCCTTGCCCCAGGCGACCATGCCCTTCGCCGCGTCCACATGGCAGACCTCCGCGCCGGCCTTCGCGCAGGCCACGGTGGCGGCGCCGGTATAGCCGAAGAGGTTCAGCACCCGGATCGGCCGCCCGGCCGCCCGGATCTTTTTCATGGCCCAGTCCCAGTTGGCGGCCTGCTCGGGGAAGAGGCCGGTGTGCTTGAAGTTCATGGGCTTGACGTGGAAGGTCAGCTCCCCGTAGCGGATGCGCCAGCTCTCGGGCAGACGCCCCTTGTCCCAGCTTCCGCCGCCGGTCTCGCTGCGGTGATAGCGCGCGTCCCGGTCGTTCCAGTGCGGGTTGTTCCGGGGCGTGTCCCAGATGGCCTGCGGGTCGGGGCGCACCAGGTAATAGTTTCCCCAGCGCTCGAGCTTTTCTCCGCGCGAGCAGTCCAGCAGCTCAAAATCTTTCCACTGATCGGCAATAAACATCGTACTCTCTCCGTGAACAAACGATACAGACAATAAGTCATGATATTGTATCATCAAAGCGCCTCGCGGTCAACAAAAAAGCGGACAATCTTAGGGATTCCTAAGATTGTCCGTTGTTCCGTTTTCAGAAGTAAAGATTTACTAAAAACTAAACACTAAAAACTAAACACTGCGCTCAGTGCGAGTTATAGTACAGCATCGCGGTCGAGTCGGTCAGCACGGCCTCGCAGTCGCCGGCGTAGAGCGCGGCGAAGCAGTCCGTCGTGCCGCCGGGGATGCGCGTGAGCTGCCCGATGCGCTCCATCAGCTTGGGCTGCGTCTCGAGCGCGGCGGTGGCCTCCGGCGTCGTCGGCATGGCGACGGTGCGGCCCTTCAGGTTGCCCGCGCCGGTGATGCGCGAGCCGTCGCGCGCGATGATGACGATGTCATTGTCGATATACGGGCCGTACTGGGTGTATTTCCCGGCGTCCAGCTCACTCTGGCTCAGGGCGATGCCGCCCCAGGCCACGTCGATGTTGCCGGAATAGAGCTCGACATAGACGTTTTCCTTGTCGATCGGGATGGTCTGCAGCGTCCAGCCGAGCCGGTCACAGACCACGCCCGCCAGCTCCACGTCGAAGCCCCAGCAGTTGCCGCTCTGCATATACGCCATCGGGAAGGAGTTAATGTCCACGCCCAGCAGCAGGGTGTGCGGCGCCGGAGCCTCCAGCTCGCTCAGCGCGCCCTCCTTCTTGCCGAAGCTCACCGCCTCGCGGCCGAACCACTTGCGGCTGAGCTCCTCGACGCGGCCCTCGGCGTTGAGCTCCTCGATCGCCGCCACCACATAGTCCCGCAGCGGGTCGTCGTTGCGGAAGGCGAGGGAATATTCCTGCTCCACCAGCGTGACGACGCTGCGCACCTTGTACGACAGCGTATCCCCGCAGCCCGTCAGCGCCAGCAGCATCAGCAGCGCCAGCGCCGCGCACAGGATTCGTTTGCTTCTCATTGCATTCACCGTTTTCCTTTGTTACAGTGCGATCTTCTCGCCGCTCACGCGGTAGCCGCTCTCATAGAAGGCGCGGGCCGCGCGCACGAGATATTCCGTGTCCTTTGCGCCGGCGGTCTCATAGCAGGAGTGCATCGCCAGCTGCGCAAGGCCGATATCCAGCGTCGGCACCGAGACGTGCGCGAGGCTGATGTGGCCCAGCGTCCCGCCGCCGCGCAGGTCGGGGCGGTTGGAATAACTCTGCACCGGCACCTCGGCCCTGCGGCAGAGCTCCGTGAACACGGCGGCGGAGAGGCCGTCGGTCGTGTAGCTCATCGCGGCGTTATATTTGACGACGACGCCGCCGTTCATGACGGGGCGCTCGCTGCGGTCGGCATACTCGGGGTGGTTGGGGTGGACGGCGTGGGCGTTGTCCGCCGAGACCATGAAGCTGTCCGCCAGCGCCGCGCGATACTGCGCGTCCGTGCGGCCGAGCGCGGCCCAGGCGCGGCTGAGCAGATCGTCCAGGAAGCCGGAGTCCGCGCCCTGGCGGGTGCCGCTGCCCACCTCCTCGTTGTCGAACACACAGAGGACGGTGGCCTTCTTTGGCGTTTCCGCCTGCAGAAAGCCCTTCATGCAGCCGAAGGCGCACTGCAGGTCGTCGAGGCGCGGGGCGGAGATGAACTCCCCGTCGGCGCCCCAGACCGTGCCGGGCGCGCGCGGATAGAGGTTCAGCTCGCGGCTGACGATGTCCTCCTCCTTCACGCCGAGCTCCGCGGCGAGCAGCGCGTTGAGGCCGGTCTCCGTGTCGGCCGAACCGAAGAGGGGCAGCATGTCGACGTTGACGTTATAGCTCTTGCCCTCGTTGGCCGAGCGGTCCATGTGGATGGCGAGGTTCGGGATCAGCAGCAGGTCGCGCTCGATGTTCACAAGGCGCATGGCAAGGCCGTTCTCCGTCCGCACCGCGACGCGCCCCGCCACGGAGAGCGGACGGTCGAGCCAGGTGCTGCACAGCATCCCGCCGTATTTTTCCACGGCGAGGCGGCGGTAAAGTCCGGGCGTTTTTTCCTCGCCCGAGGCCTTCACGCGGAATGCCGGGGAGTCGTCGTGCGCGGCCATGATGAGAAAGCCCTCGGCCTTTTCCGGCAGGTTCAGCGCGATGACGGCCGAGCCGTTTCGCAGCACATAATACTTTCCGGGGGCGCTGAGCTGCCACTCCGCCTCCTCATACAGGCGCGTATAGCCCGCCCGCTCCAGCTCTGCGGCGATGTTTGCCGCGGCGTGCCAGGCGGTGGGACTGTGGTCGATAAAGTCCAGAAGCTCACGGTTGAGATCTTGCATACCGGTGTTCTCCTTTTCGTTTGCGTTTTTAACAATATATCACAGTTTTTCCGCTTTGCATATAAGGATTGAAAAATTTTAGAAACTCCTGTATAGTAAATGCAGGAAAAAGCCCCAATGATTACGAAGAAAGGAAGTACCGCCATGAAAGTTTCCGAGCTGCCCTACCGCCGGGTCACACTCGAGGAGGTCGCCGCCGTGATGGAGGACGTGCTCCCCCGCATCGAGAACGCCAAAAGCGTGGACGAGATCCTCGCCGCACGTGAGGACTACCTGAAGATGAACCTCGAGTTCTCCACCAACGCAAGCCTCGCCTCCATGCGCTATACGATCAACACCGTGGACGAATTCTACGTCGCGGAAAACGATTATTACGATGAGATCGGCCCCGCCGTCAGCAATTACACGGTGAAATACGCCTCCGCCCTGCTCGACTCCCCCTTCCGCGCCGAGCTGGAGCAGGCCCTCTCCCCGGTGCTGTTCCGGTCGATGGAGGTTGCGCGCAAGTCCATGTCCGAGACCGTGATCGAGGACATGGTGGAGGAAAACAAGCTCGTGCGCGAGTACTCCGACCTGATGAGCGGCATGGAGTTCGAGTTCCGCGGCGAGACGCTGCCCCGCGCGATGCTGATGAAATACGCCAAGGACGCCGACCGCGCCACCCGCAAGGAGTGCTACGAGGTGCTCGGCCGCGGGCTGGAGGCGCACAAGGCGGAGCTGGACGACATCTTCGACCGAATGGTGAAGGTTCGCGACCGCATGGCGAAGAAGATGGGCTACGTCAACTTCGTCGAGCTCGGCTACTACCGCATGGGCCGCCTCTGCTACGATCAGGAGAAGGTCAAGACCTTCCGCGAAAACGTGCTGAAGGACATCGTGCCCGTGGTGGCCCGCCTGCGCACCGAAAACGCCAGGCGTCTCGGCATTGAGGACTACCACTTCTACGACGACGGCGTCATCATCCCCGGCGGCGACCCGAAGCCCTTCGGCAAGGAGGAGATCTTCGCCGCGGCCAAGGAGATGTACCACGCGATGGGCGAGGAGACCGGCGCCTTTATCGACATGATGCTGGAAAACGAAGCCTTTGACGTGGACGCGCGCAAGAACAAGTGGGGCGGCGGCTACTGCACCGAGTTTGCCAAGTACCGGCAGCCCTTCATCCTCGCCAACTTCAACGGCACCGCCGGCGACGTGGACGTGGTGACCCACGAGGCCGGCCACGCGCTCAACGCCTATCTGATCGCCGACAACCGCTTCGCGCTCGAGCTCGGCTGCGGCGGCATGGAAACCGCCGAGACCCACTCGATGAGCATGGAGTTCTTCGCCTGGCCCTATATGGAAAAGTTCTTCGGCACCGACGCGGAGAAGTACAAATTCATGCACGCGCTGGAATCCTTCTCCTTCATCCCCTACGGCACGATGGTCGACGCCTTCCAGCACATCGTCTACGAGCATCCGGAGCTGACGCCCGACGAGCGCGACGCCGAATGGCTCAAGCTCGAGCAGCAGTTCCGCCCGCACATCTCCTTTGAGGGCATGCCCTATCTCGACAAGGGCACGCGCTGGCAGTACCAGATGCACATCTACGAGAGCCCCTTCTATTACATCGACTACTGCCTGGCCCAGACCGCGGCCTTCCACTTCCTGCTGGCCAGCCGCCGCGATTACGCCGACGCCTTCGCGCGCTACCTGCGCCTGTCGAAGCAGGGCGGTGAAAAGGTCTGGACCGATCTGCTCGAGGAGGCCGGCTTCCCCTCGCCCTTCACGCCCGGTTCGCTGAAAAACCTCGCCGAGCAGGTCGAGGCGCTGCTGAAAACGCTGGAATAACAATTCGTCATTGAGGCCGCTGCGCCCTCACCGCCCCAACAGGAAAACAACAAACGGAAATCTCCGGCGAATTCGGACAGTTACCCGTTTTTCGCCGGAGATTTTTGCTTCTTTGTGCTGCAGAATGTCGGGATTTCCCGCCCCGCGGCAATTAATTCCGAATTCCGAACTCCGAATTCCGAATTTCCAGATATTCTTCGATCACCAGCGCAACGCCGTCGTCGTTGTTGGAGGCTGTGACGCGGTCGGCCGCGGCGATCACGTCCGGTGTCGCGTTTGCCATCGCAACGCCGCAGCCCGCCGCGCGCAGCAGGGAAATATCGTTGCTGCCGTCGCCGAAGGCCAGCGTTTCGGCCGGGTCGATCCCCAGCATCCGGCAGAGCGCCTCCAGCGCCCGCCCCTTGGTGGCACGAACGCTGTTGAGCTCGATATTGAAGGGCAGGGAGCTGGTCACCGCCAGCGCCGGGTACCGCTCCGGCAGCTGACGCAGCAGGCGCAGGCGCAGGGAAGGGTCTGTAAAATACAGCTGCAGCTTCTGCAGCGGCTCGCCCTTGTCGCGAAGATACGCGCGCAGCTCCGGCACCTCGGTACGCAGCCTGTCCATCAGGTCAAGGATGCCCGGATCGGGGATGAACTCCGGTGCGCGGCGCTTGACCGCGGCGGTGATATAACCCCAGTTGCTTTGATAGCAGTCATTTGGAATTCCCAGGCGCTCGGCCTCGTCGATCAGCTCCAGCGCCAGCGCCAGCGGGATCTCCTCCCGGTAGACGATCTGCCGCGTCTCGAAGTCATAGATCTCCGCCCCGTTGGAAAGGATGCCCCAGCGCAGCCCGGGCAGGCCGCGCAGCGGCTCCGGCATCCCCGCCGGGATGCGCCCCGTCGCGGGGACCAGCGCCATACCCGCCTCGCCCGCCGCCGCAAGCGCGCGCCGGGTCCGCTCCGACAGCCCCTTGCGGCTGTCGAGCAGCGTCCCGTCCAGATCAAAAGCAATCAGCTTCGGTTTCCGCATCGTCGTTCTCCGTCCGTCATTTTTGCCCGATGATACCATGACTCCCGTCCGCTTGTCAAATCCCGGGGTAAAAATGTTGATTTCACCAGAATAATCTGCTATACTTCTTTTAATAGGCAACAGGATTTCGGTCAGGAGGTGCGATATGGCGCTTGATCAGGCTTATTTCGACTCGATCAACATCGACGTCGTCAAGAAAAAGTACTACAATGTCAAAAAGGTGGAGGCCGTCCTGGATGATATCCAGCGGCAGGCAAAGCTGATGATGCGCGAAAATGAGCTGCTGCAGCGGCAGCTTTACGCATTGCGCGGGCAGAAGGACGAGATCGGCGACACGCTGATTTCCGCCAAGTCCATCGCCCAGCAGATCATCTCCGACGCGCAGGCCGAGGCCGACAAGATCATCGCCGAAGCCGGTCGCATGAGCCGCGACATGAACCAGGCGGCCGAGCGCAGCAGCCGCGAGATGACCCAGGAGGCCGAACGCAGCTGCCGCCAGATGGCCGAGGAGGCCGAACAGAGCTGCCGTCAGGCCAGGGCGGAGGCCGAGGCACAGCGGCGGGCGCTGCCGAGGCGCATGGAGGATCTGGAGCAAAAGCTCCGGCTGCATCTGCTCGACATGATGGAAACGCTTTCGGGCGAGCTGCGGGACTTTACCGCCGCGGAGCTGGCGGACGAGCCCGAAGCCGAAAAGAAGCACCCCGCGCTTGAGGAGGAAGACCCTGATATCGAGGTGGAAGTCCTCGAGATGGACGAGGACTTCCCCGAAGCCGAGGAGGAAAGGCCCGAAGCCGAGGAAAAAAGCCCCGAGGCCGAAGAGAATATTCCGGAAACCGAGGAAGACAGTTCCGAAGCCGGGGAGGATATTTCCGAGGCTGAAGCGCCTGCGCCCGAGGAGCCTGAACCCGAAGAGGAGCTCCCGGATGACGAGGAAGAGCGCTTCGAAGCGGATCTGCCCGCCGATCTCAGTGAGAAGGTGGACGCCATCGCCCGCGAGCTCGAGGCCATCGGCGCGGAGGATTAGTTTTTAGCTTTTAGTTTTTAGTTTTTAGAAAGGGCTGCGGCAGTGCCGCAGCCCTCAAGCTGTCGACAAAGTGTCGACAGCTTGAGCAGCAAAAAGGGAACTTCTGAAAAAAGTTCCCTTTTTGTATGGATTGAACGCAGAA
>ODAJ012167116.1_pt1 | contig 17171 bp, 15 predicted proteins | sample 1539241 | NCBI WGS metagenome assembly ODAJ01 (sample SAMN02144231, study PRJEB22623) | gut metagenome | biome: sheep rumen | host: Ovis aries | place: New Zealand
ATTCATTTCTATCTTATCTTTAATGGTTTTGTTTTGACGGTGCAAAGGTAAGAAGAAATCCTGACTGCCGCAATACCTAAAAATGAGGGTTTACCCGAAGACGAACCTCAGCGACTCATAGAATTGAATTAACAGGATGTAAACAAAGAAGAGCGGTGCTCCACGACGAATACCGAAAGATAGGGAGTCGAGCACGTCGCCGAGTGAGCGGAAACGTCCGGACACGGAGCCGTAGGCGACGGAGACGAGCACGAGGCCGAAGGCGACGGCAGGCACGAGGCCGGCAGAGAAAGCGGAGGGGAAGAGGCTGCCCGTGGCGGAGAGGAGCAGCGCATGGGGCATCGCCGTGAGCAGCAGCAGGAAGGCCACGTAGGCCAGCAGGAAGGCCAGCGAGAAGCGCAGGGCGATGCGGTCGCGATAGCCCTGACGGCGACTAAGTAGTTGGCTCCTGACGAGACACCCGCCTGCAATGAGCAGCAGCAGGAGCCAGGCCAGCGGCGGGGAGGCCACGAACTGGGCGAAGCGTCCGAACAGCCAGCGCAGGCCCTCGCCTGAGAGCAGCGAGCGCACGCCCTCAGTCATCGTGGCCGCGAGGATCCACGACAGCAGCACCAGCACCAGTTCGGCTATCAGCAGCACCAGCGAGCAGCGCGCAAGGGCCTCCGTCGCGGACATCGACAGGAGGCGACGGGGCTTACTCTTCATCGGCTACAAGATTGTCGATATCGAGCACGTGGAGTTGGAGGGCACGCACGACGAGACGGGTGGCATTGACATTGCCCGCTGACTCGGGGAAGAGTTTGCGCACGAGTTCGTTCTGGCGCTTCTCCAGGCTCTTCACGCCGAAGGGCATGCCGCGAAGGCCCGTGATCTGCTCCTTCGTGTAGCCGAGGGCCAGGTGGCGCAGGAAGCGCTCGTCGTACTCGTCGACCTCATAGTTGACCACAGCCTCCTGCTTGGCGAGTTGCCCGCTGACGGCCTGCTTGAAGCGCTCGACGATCTTTTCCAGGATGGGCTCGTTGAACACGAGTTCCTTGCCCTCCATCACGGCATTGACATCACGGCGCGTGAGCAGTTCGCCCGTCTTGAGGATGATGCCGTCGGCCCCTGCATCGAGCACGTCGACCCACAGTTTCTCATTGAGGATCTCGCCCGTGAAGATGAGCACCTTGATGTCGGGATGCATCTGCTTAGTACTGCGGCAGATCTCGACGCCCACGGTGGTGGAGCCGCCCAGGCCGAGGTCGAGCAGCACGAGGTCGGGCTTCTGCTGCTTGAGAATCTTCCAGTAGGCCGGCTCTGAGTCGGCGGTGCCGATGACTTCGGCCTCAGGGATATCGCTTCTGATGATACCCAGCGTGCCTTTCAGTTCGAGGGGCACGTCCTCTACGATGATGACCTTAAAGGAATTCATAATTTTCTTTTTTACTAACGACAACATTGACAACTATTGACAACTTTATTCTTAATTCTTAACTGCACCCGGCAGGATGATGCGCACTTGCGTATGTCCGCCCTCGTTCTCAGCCCAGATGCCGCAGAGGCGGCGGTTGGTGGCCTCGCCGTGATCCCTGACGATCTGCCGACAGAGCAGCCAGGGGATGTGGGCGATGGAGGCATTGAAGAGGTCGTGGGCCTCTTCGTCGCTCAGGTGGAGAGAGGGCATTGGGACGGTGACCTCGACGTACTTGTCGTCCTTCCGGCGACAGACAGGCTCTGCCCCACCCTGCTTGCGGAGCAGGGCAAAGAGATAGCGGATGAGATGCTCATCGCCAAGGATGCTGAAGGAGCCCTCTGCATCCTTGGCTGCGTGCCGCCCCGCAGTCTTCCCCACGCTGTCGGCGGCTATCGGCCTGATATGGAACTGGATGCCCTCCACCTGGCTCATCGCCTGGCTGGAGAGGATGCCATAGAGTTCGCGATAGTAGGCAGTGACCTCGGCAAGCGAGCGATCATCGCCCTGATCCACCAGTTGGCGTATGCGCGAGGGATAGTACATCGTCTCGTGCTTCAGGGTGGAGAGACAGTTGTCGAGCACGGCGTTCGACACGTGCAGGCGACTGGTCTCCAGTTCGATGCGCCGCAGTTCGTCGTCCATCATCTCGAGTGTCGACCGCTGCTCGCGCTCGACGTAGAATCGCTGGTAGAGCCGGTGGCGATAATAGAGCAGATAGTAGGCGGGCGGTATGGAGACGAGCATCAGCAGGAGCAGGATGACGGCGATGCGCTTATTGGTCTGCGACTGCTGCATGGTGCGGCAATAGTCGGCCAGCGTATTGTCGGCCGACAGTTCCTTATAGAGTTGAGTGTATATCTTGTTATTGTAGGCGTAGAGTTGCCACTCGTGGAGGGCGAGGGCCGCGATGGCGCTCTCGTTGCGGATGTTGAGGATGATGTCGTAGTTGACGCGCAGCGAGTCGTGGAGCCACTCGATCTCGGGTGCCGTCAGTGAGAGGTTGCCCTGACGGAGCAGGATGTGACGGCCCTCAGGCTGCAACTTGAGGTAGTGGCGGTTGAGGAAGTGGATACAGGAGTCGGCAAACATGAGTGTGCGCCCGTAGGTGCCGTCGATATTCGAGAAATAGGCGGAGTCGGCGTAGTTGGCAGCACGGGTGAGATCGTCATACGAGGGTGCGGAACTCGAGGGCGCGGGAGTACGGGATGACTGGGGTGCGAGATTAGATTCAGCGGCAGAGGTATTCTCGCTCCCCTGCTCCTCCGCGCCCCCGCTCCCCCGGTCTGGGGACGAGGGATCGAGGGCTGAGCAGGGCATCAGGGAGCCTGAGGCCATGACCACACAGAGCAGGAGGCGGGCTACGCCCTTAGGCAGCCTGAACCAGAGGCGACTGCCCTGCCCCACCCTGCTCTCGGCGGAGATGGCACAGACGTCGAATATCTGACTGATCTTGCGATACTTCTCGATGATGCCCTTGCAGTTGAGAAGGCCGAAGCCGTGGGAAGTCTGGGTGCCCGCCGGCTTGCGGGTGGCCACGCCATCGTCGTCGATGATGGGCTTGGCATCGAAGAGGTGGGCCAGTTGCTCTGGTGTCATCCCCGCTCCCGTATCGCTGACGGCGATCTCGACATAGCGGTCGGTCTCAGAGGCAGAGACGACGACCTGCCCATCAGCAGGCGTGAACTTGCGTGCATTGTCAGCGAGCGTGTTGAGCATGAAGAGTGTGAGCACGCGGTCGGCCTTCACCTGCGCCTGTGTGGGCTCCACGTCGAGGCGGATGCCCTTCATCTCGAACGATCGTCGCCCTTTGGCGAGTATGTCGAAGAGTTGCTGCAGGGGGAAGGTCTCGATCTTCAGGTTGAGTTCCCCCTTGCGCAACTGGATCCAGTGGGTGAGTATCTCGTTGTAGTCGTTGATCTGGTCGGTGAGTTCGCGGATATACGACAGGTTCTCCTGCTGCTGCGCCTGTCCGAGATGGCGCGTGGCATAGAGCATACGGTCGATGAGGGGGGTGATGGTGTTGACGAGTGAGATCTTGGCACGCTGTTCGAGATTGCGACGCTCGTTGTCCTCCAGCCGCAGGCGGCTCATGGCCACTTCGTCCTGCCTTTCCTCCAAAAGGGCCTCCAATTCGGCGTCGCGCTTCTGCCTGCGGTTCAGATGATTGAAGAGCCAGAGCAGGAAGAGCAGCAGCAGGATGGCTCCCACCACGGCTCCGAGCATCCAGTTGAGTTGGGTGACGCTGCGCTCATACTGGCTGGCACGGGCCTCAAGTTCACGATCCTGGCGCGTGTCGGTCATCAGGTCGATATAGGTATTGCGGTTCTCATCGCTGCTGGCCTTGTCGTTGATGGCGGCGTATGCCACACTGAGTTGCTCGCGTATGCTCGCCACAAGGTCGGGTGCCTGATAGATGGCGGAATCGGAGAGGGCCTGCTCGAGATTGTAGAGGGCTGACTCATAGTCGCCTATCTGACGGTAGCATGAGGCAAGGGTGCGATAGGCGCCAGCCGTCTGATAGACGTCGCCATAGTCGGAGAACAGCCACAGCGAGTTCTCTGCGAGCCATCCGGCCAGCATCTCGTCGTCGACGCCATCGGGATTGATGAATTTCGCTGCGGGCAGATTGTCGGCCATCAACTGGCTTCTGGCCTCCCGCTCCATGAGATGCTCCGAGAGAGCCTCAAGGGCATTGGCTGCGAAATAGGGATAGCCGGCCTGTCGCGAGGTGAGGAAGCAGCGCATCAGATGGTCGAACTCGCGCTGGTTGATCTCCTGCTGCGTGCCCTCAGTGAGGATGCCGCCTGCGCCGATGTTGTAGAGATAGTTGAGGTATTGGGCCGTGTCGCGCTGCACCTCGTCGGGATTGATGGCGCGCAGGGCCTCGATGGACTGCCGCTCGAGACCTACATAATAATAATAGGTGGAATTGACAATGGCATACTCTGTCTCAGCATAGAGGAGGCGCTGCTGCTGACGCTCTGTCAGCGAGGCACGCTCCTCGTGGATGCGGTCGATGCAACGAATGGCACGTTCACGGTAATCGTAGAAGTCCTTGTTGCGCGAACGGCGCTGGCACAGGCGCATCTGCTGGACATAACATACGAGCAGTTCAAACTGATTATCAGTCAGTTCCGGGATTTCGTTCAACAGTTTCTCCGCATCGTCATAGGCCATGCGCACGATACGGACGAAGGCCAGATTGTTGAGCGCCTCAGCACGGCCTGCATCATAACCTTCAGCGAGGTCGTAAGCCCGCTGGGCGCAAGTCTGCACGGAGTCAATATTCCGATAGTGATAGGCATAGGACTGAGCATTCAGCATGTCCACCGCTTGCCTATCAGTATCGGAACAGGCTGAAAAGAGCAAAAGGCCCAATACGGCAAAGAGCCATATTGAGCCTTTCGACAATATCGGATTATGCGCGGGCCTTGGCAACGTAGCCAAGTGCCTCCTTGCACTTGTCGGTCACGTACTGCCAGTCGCCGGCCTTCACCTTATCGGATGGGAACAACTTAGAGCCCATGCCTACGCAGAAGACACCAGCCTTGAACCACTTGGTCAAGTTCTCCTCCTCAGGAGCCACACCGCCAGTGACCATAATCTTCGACCAAGGCATCGGCGCCTTCAAGCCCTTCACCATGTTGGGGCCGACAACGTCGCCAGGGAACACCTTCGTCAGGTCACAACCCATCTCCTGTGCCTTGCCAATCTCACTGACTGTCATACAGCCTGGGCAATAGGGGACGAGACGACGGTTGCACACAGGTGCAATGTCGGGATTGAACAGCGGGCCCACCACGAAGTTGGCACCCAACTGGATGTAGAGCGCGGCAGTGGGCGCATCGACTACGGAGCCGATACCCAGAGCGAGTTCAGGGCACTCTTTATCGGCCCACTTCACCAGTTCGCCGAACACTTCCTGTGCGAAGTCGCCACGATTAGTAAACTCGAATGCGCGAACACCGCCCTCATAGCAGGCCTTCACCACATTCTTACATGTCTCAAGGTCTTTGTTATAGAACACGGGGACCATACCCGTATCGCCGATCTTCTTCAGGACGGCTATCTTATCAAACTTTGCCATAAATCTTATCTTTGAACACGTCCGTTAGCATTACCGCCGGCAAGGCTCTCCACCTCTTCGACAGACACCAGGTTGAAGTCACCGTTGATGGTATGCTTCAGGGCAGAAGCAGCCACAGCGAACTCGAGGGCCTCGCCCTGTGTCGACTTCGTCAGCAGACCGTGGATCAGGCCACCAGAGAATGAGTCACCACCACCTACGCGGTCGATGATAGGATTGATCTCGTAGCGCTTTGACTGATAGAACTCCTTACCGTCGTAGATAAGAGCCTTCCAGCCGTTAAACGTAGCACTGAACGACTCGCGGAGCGTGGATACGACATACTTGAAGCCGAACTCCTTCATCATCTGCTTGAAGATGCCCTCATAGCCGGCAGCGTCAGTCTGCCCTCCCTCCACGTCGGCATCGGGCTTGAAGCCGAGACAAAGTTCTGCATCTTCCTCATTGCCGATACATACGTCGACATACTGCATCAGCGGGCGCATGATGGAGATGGCCTTCTCGGATGTCCACAACTTCTTGCGGAAATTGAGGTCGACAGATACAGTCACACCATGACGCTTGGCAGCCTCACAAGCCAGTTTCGTGAGTTCAGCAGCCTTATCAGAGATAGCGGGCGTGATGCCACTCCAGTGGAACCAGGCAGCACCCTCCATGATCTTGTCGAAGTCGAAGTCGGAAGGATCAGCCTCAGCGATGGAGGAGTGAGCACGGTCGTAAATCACCTTCGAAGGACGCATGGAGGCACCAGTCTCAGCATAGTAGAGACCCACACGGTCGCCACCACGAGCAACGAACTCCGTATTGACACCATAGCGACGGAGAGCATTCACTGCAATCTGGCCAATCTCGTGCTTCGGCAGTTTAGATACGAAATAAGCCTCATGGCCGTAGTTGGCCACAGAGATAGCCACGTTAGCCTCACCACCACCAGGGATGATGCGGAATGATTCACTCTGGATGAAACGGTCGTTTCCTTGCGGAGACAGGCGGAGCATAATCTCGCCCAATGTTACAATCTTTGCCATTGTTTTGAAATTGTTTTATAGATTAATACAAATATAATTTTCGTCCACAAAGGTAGACATTTATTTCGAGACCACCAAACAAATCAGGATAAAAACTCAAAAATCAACCGAAATCGATTACGGGCTATCGTTTTTACCCTGCTTGCTTCTTTACTTTTTTACCTTTTTACCTTTTATTCACGGGAAAGTTTGGTGATTTCAGTTTTTCTTCGTACCTTTGCCCACAAATAGAAAAAACATCAAAATGGGAAAAGAGATCATCCGCATCAAGGACATCGCTGAACGTGCTGGTGTTTCAGTAGGGACGGTTGACCGCGTGCTGCACAACCGTCCGAACGTCTCGAAGTCAGCACTGGAGAAGGTAAACAAGGCGCTCCAGGAGATGGACTATCGCCCCAATGTGTACGCCTCTGCCTTGGCCTACAACAAGAGTTACACCTTCTACTGCGTGCTGCCCAAGCACGAGCAGGAGGCCTACTGGGACGAGATAGAGGAAGGTGCGCAGGCTTGTACCGACTTTCGTCGCGACTTCGGCATCACGCTGAAATTCGTCTACTATGAGCGATTCAACAACGCAGCGTTCACGCGGATGGTGCGCGAGTTCTTCACCGCCAAGATCGACGGCGTCATCATCGTGCCCACCACGCTGGAACAGACAGCCCGCTTTACAGAGAAACTGACAGAAAGACAGATCCCCTACGTGCTGCTCGACTCGTATATGCCCGACCTGAAGCCACTGGCCTTCTTCGGGCAGGACTCCTTTGCCAGCGGCTACTTCGCAGCCCGCATGCTGATGCTCATCGCCTCGAAGGAGAAGGAGATAGCACTCTTCAAGCAGACGCGCGACGGCAAGGTGGGCTCAAAACAGCAGGCCAACCGCGAGACAGGCTTCAGGCACTATATGGTGGACCACTTCCCTGACGTGACCATCACAGAGGTGGACCTGCCCCTCGACGAGGAGCACAAGGAGTACGACGGCATCCTGGAGGACTTCTTCTCCACCCACGCGAAAATCCACCACTGCATCACGTTCAACTCGAAAGCCCACCTCGTGGGGGAATTCCTGCAGAAGACCAATCGCCGCAACGTGCAGATCATGGGCTATGACATGGTGCCGAAGAATGAGGAATGCATCCGCCAGGGCAGCATCTCATTCCTCATCGCTCAGCATGCCTACCAGCAGGGCTATGCCTCCGTCGACGCCCTCTTCAACGCCGTCGTGCTGAAGCGGGCCGTGAATCCCGTGAACTACATGCCCATCGAGATTCTGACAAAGGAGAACGTCGACTTCTATCGGCGCACTTCCATCTGAAAAAAATTACTAAACAAATTTATATTTATGGAATTGGCTACTTACTTAAAAATTAATCCGGCTGACTCTGTGGTGGTATGCCTGCAGCCGAAAAAGAAGGGAGAAATCATTGACATCGACGGCAGACAAGTGGTGCTGAACCAGGACACGCCTGCCGGACACAAGGTGCTCATCAAGGATGTGAAGAAAGGGGAAGACATCATCAAATATGGCTACCCCATCGGACATGCCAGGGAAGACCTGAAGGCTGGCGACTGGGTGAACGAGAACAATCTGAAGACCAACCTGTCAGGTACGCTCGAATACACATACAATCCTGTAAACGAAGAACTTAGCATAAAGAAGGAAAACAGAACCTTCAAGGGCTATAAGCGCCAGAACGGTGACGTGGGCGTGAGAAACGAAATCTGGATCGTGCCCACCGTGGGCTGCGTCAACGGCATCGCAGAGAAACTGGCAGCCAAGTTGCGCCAAGAGACAGGATGCAAAGGCATCGACTCCGTCTATGCCTGGCATCACAACTTCGGATGCTCCCAGTTGTCAGGCGACCACGAGAACACGCGTAAGGTGTTGCGCGACATCTGTCTGCACCCCAATGCAGGGGCCGTGCTCGTGCTGAGCCTCGGCTGTGAGAACAACCAGCCAGACCAGTTTATGGAAATGCTGGGCGACTACGACAAGAACCGCATCCGCCTGCTGGTGACACAGAAAGTGGTGGGTGACGAAGTGGAAGAAGGCATGCGCATCCTGCGTGAACTGTATGCCATTGCCAGCAAGGACGTACGCGAGGAAGTGCCCGTCTCAAAATTGCGCGTCGGCCTGAAGTGCGGCGGTTCCGACGGTTTCAGCGGCATCACCGCTAATCCGCTCGTAGGCGAATTCAGCGACTGGCTCGTGGCTCAGGGTGGTACGTCTGTCCTGACAGAGGTGCCTGAGATGTTCGGTGCTGAGACCATCCTGATGAACCGTTGCCGTACGGAGCAACTTTTCGACCAGACCGTCTCCATGATCAATAACTTCAAAGAGTACTTCCTCTCTCATGGGGAGCCAGTAGGCGAGAACCCAAGTCCTGGTAATAAGGCTGGCGGCATCTCTACACTGGAGGATAAGGCCTTAGGATGCACCCAGAAGTGCGGCAAGGCCCCAGTGAGCGGTGTGATGGAATATGGTGACCGTCTTGAGAACACAGGACTGAACCTGCTCTCTGCGCCAGGCAACGACCTCGTGGCTGCTACTGCCCTCGCCTCTTGCGGCTGTCATCTGGTGCTCTTCACCACTGGACGCGGTACGCCCTTCGGCACCTTCGTACCCACGATGAAGATTGCCACCAATCCTACGCTCGCCAAGAACAAGCCTAACTGGGTGGACTTCTCTGCAGGACAACTCGTTGAGGGACGCACGATGCAGGAACTCGTACCTGAGTTTATCGACAAAGTCCTTGCTGTGGCAAGCGGTCAGAAGGCAAAGAACGAGGAGAACGACTATCGCGAGATTTCTATCTTCAAGAACGGCGTCACACTGTAAAGATAAGAAAGTAAGTCATTGAAAAAAGGACTCATCGCTTTATCCCCCCTGGGGGTGTTTATCGTATTGTACTTAGTCACCAGCATCATCGCTGGTGACTTCTACAAGGTACCCATCACTGTTGCCTTTATGGTGACGTGCATCTATGCCATCATCATCCATAACGGACACCCCCTGAAAGAGCGTATCAACACCTTCAGCAAGGGTGCTGCCGCAGGGCAGATGATGCTGATGATCTGGATATTCATCCTGGCTGGCGCCTTTGCACACTCTGCAAAGATGATGGGGAGCATCGACGCAACGGTGAATCTGACGCTCTCAAGCCTTCCGCCGCAGATGCTGCTGGCGGGTCTCTTTATCGCAGCCTGTTTCATATCTATATCAATAGGTACGAGCGTGGGCACGATTGTGGCCCTCACACCAATTGCCGCAGGCGTGGCTCAGCAGACGGGAACAGACGTGGCCCTGATGACAGCAGTAGTCGTCGGCGGCTCTTTCTTCGGCGACAACCTCTCCTTCATCTCAGACACAACCATTGTGGCCACCTCAACTCAGGGATGCAGACTTGCAGACAAGTTCAGGGTCAACTCTTATATCGTCGTCCCTGCAGCCTTTGTCATCCTAATCGTGTATTTCGTGATGGGGGCTGACCTGCAGGCTCCACAAGAAATCGGCACTGTGGAATGGGTGAAGGTGATTCCATATCTAGTGGTACTGGTAACTGCCATATTAGGCATGAATGTGATGGCTGTGCTCACTCTGGGCATCCTACTGACTGGAGTCATTGGCCTCATGACAGGCTCATTCGACATATTCGGATGGTTCCAGGCAATGGGTGACGGCATCCTGGGAATGGGAGAACTCATCATCATCACGATGATGGCTGGTGGTATGCTGGAACTGATAAAACAACAAGGAGGCATCGACTTCATCATCGACCGTATGACGCGCCACGTACACGGGAAAAGGGGAGCCGAACTCAGCATCGGCGCACTGGTATCACTCGTCGACATCTGTACTGCCAATAACACGGTAGCCATCATCACTGTGGGAGGCATCGCAAAACAAATCGGCGACCGCTACGGAGTAGACAACAAGAAAGCGGCCTCCATACTCGACACCTTCTCCTGCTTTGTGCAGGGTCTGATACCCTACGGGGCGCAACTCCTGATGGCGGCAGGACTCGCCAGCCTGAACCCCATCAGCATCGTGCCTTATCTCTACTACCCCTTTGCCATAGGCATCGCGGCAACTGCATCCATCCTGCTCAGATACCCCAGGCGTTACTCCTAACTCCAAATAAATCATAAACTTCAAAGTACTAAGATGAATATCATTCAGCGCAACTTCTTCAAACTGATTCGCAATGGTGCTTTCGAACATAAAGAGCAGATAGAGCCCATGTCCGTATGCAAATGGAACAAGTTGAAACAACTTGCACTCATGCATGATGTGGCAGAAACGATCTATAACGGACTGTCAACAAGCAAGGATCAGTTTTTCCTGCAAATGACAAATGAGCAATGGACTCAATGGGAAAAGACGATAGAGGAGCGGCAGCAGAAGATACGGCAGGATGATGAGGACGACGAATTCCTGAGAGCCGACCATCTGACAAATCCCGTGCTGAACATGAAACTACAATCGATACTGGACGACGAGCAATCGGACATCGCCACCCGCCAACTGCTGCTCATCATCATACGCATCGCCAGACATATTCTCAATGAAGGCGTACCCGTCAGACAACTTGTCAATCTGGGGAAGTATCTGCGACAGGAGAGTCACCACGTAGACTTTTTTTCGCTACAGAAATGGCTGAAAGACATCAGGTTCGTACAGATAGCCCAACTGGAGGGCGCCCTGCTTATCAAAATGTTCAACTTCGAGGAGCAGGAAGTACCCTTCCTGCAAGGCAAACTCGACAAGCGGGCTGAACAAGTGGCCCAAGAACTGACAGAGTTTACCAACACTCGTGCGCAAGACTTCTATTTCTCTCAGGAATCGGGCAACGTCTTCGTTCACACAAGTAATGGAACAGCGATGCTGGGGCATATCCGCCGCTCAGCCCGCTATTTCCACTATCTGCCCTCAGAGACGCTGACGAACTTCTTTGCATCGTTCGCACATTCCCTTTCACATATCGAGGAATAAAGGAATCTGCGAACGGCACGCTTATGGTTTCTTTACCGGCTGAGGAGCCGTTGGCAGAGTTGTTGCAGCGGCTTCGGCTGCCTCTTGAGCACGCTGTATGGAGTCCTGTTCAGCCTTCAGACGAGCCAGGCGTATCTCCTCCTCCATCTTGTCATACTCGCTCTTGGCCTCGTCATAGTAATAGCCCTGCTCATGTTCCTCCATGTATTTCTTGAACGATTCCAAAGAGTTGCCCACCTTGGCTGTGATGAAGTCCAAAGAGTCAATCAGCAACTGAGCCTCGCGCACATGCACATTGTCTGGATTACGCTCGATAAAGAGTGTGAGTGCCTTCTTCGACTCGCTGATACGGGCATTGTCCCAGTCGCGGTCAATCTTCTTCAGGGCCTCCAGATGCACCTTGATGGAATCGCGATGGGCAACAGGCGCGTCGATATACATATCCAAGAAATTCTGAAGGACTGCAGGCTCATTGCTCATCATCGCATTCTCGTAGGCACGCTGCTCATTCTGCATCTGCGTCTTCTGTACATAATAGATGCCAAGGAACACGATAATCAGTGCCAGCACAAACGCCAGGATGACTGCAGACCAAAAGCCCTTGTGACTCTTCTTCTTCGGCTCTTCGGCAACGGGCTGCTCCACCTGCGGCACTGCCACATCGCGGCTGGCATCCGCCTCAAAGACGGGGGCTGCAGGAACTGGTGCCGAAGGCTCTGCAGAGATATTGATGGGGCAATGGCAATTAGGGCATTCACGCTCGTCCTTGAAGATGAATTCCCCACAATCCGGACAGCGTATCACCTTTCCGGCAATATCAATACCACACGAAGGGCAGACTTTGGCGCGGTCGCTTACCTGATGACCGCATTCTGGACATTTGATAATCATATCTCTTTGAACTTTTGAGTTTTAATATTTGAAGTATCTTTAATTACAGTTCATTTCAATGGCGGAAACGAATATCGCGCAGCCCGTGACGCCCAAGAAACCTGGACTTATCCACAAGGCCATTAATACCTACGATACGGCCTTTACCCGTATATTGCCATAAGGTAATGTCACGCTCATCTGCCAAGACCGGTTCTTCATCAAGATACATTGCTACCATCAACTGATAGTCGTTGAGTTTGCCGACGAGATGCCAGTTGTAGAAGTTACGGAACGTATACACCAAAGGCTTTTGATGATAAGACTCCTCTATCATGCCCAGGAATGTCAGGAGTGAATCACAGAACTGCGATGTCGACAGTCCCCCCGTCGTCTCCACGTCAATCATCGGTATCAAGTCCTGCTCTCCTGGCAGACACTGTGCCGTGAAGTTTTTCAGTTGCAGGTGAAGCGGTGTCTTTGGGCGAAAGAAATGGTAGGAGCCGACTTTCAAACCGTAACGGTGAGCCAGTTCGATATTACGCTCAAACTTAGGGTCGATGCGGTCGCCACCCTCTGTTGCCTTCAGATAGACATAAGCCATCTTTGTGTTCTCGCCTACCGTCTCCCAGAACACATCGCCTTGATAACGGCTCAGATCAATGCCATGAACGTGGTTGCACGTATCCTCACACTGCAGATAGGGATTATAGTCGCCGTCTTCGATATTTACGGCACGTCTCACCGGCGCCAATTTCGCCGTCCGGCTAGCATGTTTCGCCTTCTTCTTCTTCACCACCTTGATGGTCTTGTGCCTGGTACGGCGGGGGCGCTTCGGCGTCTTGCCAATCACATCGCCTGCCATCATTAGTGCGACGGAAATCGCTAAAAATATAGAGAGTTTTTTCATCCTGACTTAACTTTTGAGGTGCAAATATACAAAAAACTTAAGAGTTTGGCGCAAGACTAAGAAGATTTTTGTATCTTTGCAGCAAAATTTTGATTTATGAGAAAAATACTGTTTGCTATATGTATGTCGACAGCATTCACTGCATGCAATAAAGAGGATGCCCCACAAAAGCCAGAAGGCTTAGTCGATCGTACCGTATTAATCTATATGGCAGGTGAGAACAATCTGACCAACTGGGACAATACGCCCAAGGGGCAGTATATCAGCCGAGATCTTGACGAGATAAAGATTGGAGCCAGAAGCATCGGCAACAACAACCTTCTTGTATATGTCGACAAAGCCGATTCAATACCGCCCTATCTGCTATATTTCTGGCAGAACGAACTCAGGGACTCCATTCCCATGGAAGAAAGCAAGACGAGCGACCCGGCCGTGCTGGAGAAAATTGCCAGGAAGGCCTTCACCGACTATCCCGCCAACAGTTACGGTCTTGTCCTATGGGGACATGCCAATGGCTGGACCATCAAGAACGACTCGGTAGAATACACCTCGATGGCACGCCGCAAAGCCTATGGCGGCGACAACGGGAATAACTCGACGTCGGGGTCTGGCAAAACTTGGATGAACCTTCCCTCGATGGCAAGAGCATTGTCACACCTGCCGCATCTGGATTTCATCTTTGCCGACTGTTGTCAGATGATGTGCGTGGAGTGTGCGTATGAATTGAAGGATGTCACAGACTATTACATTGCCTCTCCAGCCGAGATTCCTGCGCAAGGAGCACCCTACAATACGATTGTTCCAGCCATGATGGAAAAGACGACCTACTGGACATCGATGGTAGACAAGTACTTTGCCCAGACCACAGAAGACCTCGGCAACAGAGTCCCTCTTGCTGTCATAAAAACCAGCGAGATGGATAATCTGGCTAATGCCACCAGAACCATTCTGCAGTCTATTCCCGCAGAAAAGGGAATAGCCCCCTTCCCCAACTTGAACGGAATCATCTATTATTACTCCTACAATTATTTCGACATGAATGACTTCCTGCTGAAGTATGCTCCCGAAGCGGAATACAACAGTTGGAAGAAAGTATTCGACGATGCTGTCGTCTACAGCAAGATGGCTACGGAATGGGATACAGGCAAGGTGTGGTTTGACGATTTCGACATGAACGAGAAGACGTTTGGCGGTGTCACGATGTTTATACCGCGATATAACCTGCAGTGGAGCGACAACTTGACAATCCGCCAGATGAAGTGGTACTATGCAGCAGGCTATTCTGATATCGGCTGGTGAACGATGACCTTTATTTTCGAGATGCGGTGCTTGTCGAGTTCCGTCACCTCGAAAGTGAAGTTCTGATAGTCGATACGCTCATGCAGTTCCGGGAAATCGCCTTTGATCTCCAGCAACAGTCCTGCGAGTGAATCCGCATCACCGGCGATTTCCTCAAACACCTCGTCGTCTATGTCCATGATCTTGAAGAAGTCACTGAGCAGCGTCTTCCCCTCAAACACGTAGGTATTGGCATTGATGCGCACATAAGTCTTCACTTCCTCATCGTACTCATCGTTGATTTCACCCACTATCTCTTCCAGAATATCCTCCATCGTGATAAGGCCGCTGGTACCACCGAACTCATCCACAACGATGGCAATGTGAATCTTATTCTCCTGGAACTCACGCATCAGGTCATCAATTTTCTTCGTCTCCGGCACAAAATAAGGAGGACGAATCAGCGACTGCCAACGGAAGGTGGCAGGCTTGGAAAGATGGGGCAACAGGTCTTTGATATAAAGGATACCTCGCACATTGTCGATGGAATTCTGGAAGACAGGGATGCGCGAATAATTATTCTCGACGATACACTTGATGACGTCGGAGAACTTGGAGCGGAAATCCAGGTCAACAATATCCTGACGACTCGTCATGACTTCCTTAGCCGTCTCGTCACCAAAGCGGACAATGCCCTCCAGCATGTTCTTCTCATCCTTCAGGTCTTCCTTGTCTGTCAGTTCCAGTGCCTGCTCTAAATCATCCACACTCAGCACATGATTTTCCTTTTGAACCACCTTCTCTGCCAAGACACCTGTCTTCATAAGAAGAGTGGCAAGGGGATAGAACAATTTACGAAGGAACAGGATGCTGCTACAGAACGAGCGGCATACAGACAAAGCATGCTGTCCACAATATACCTTCGGCATGATCTCTCCGAAAAGCAGCAGCAGAAAAGTAAGCAGCACCGTGATTACCAAGAACTGCAGCCACACGGCATTGCCGAAATCCACGACATGGTCGAAGAAGTAGGTGCAGAGCATGATGATGGTGACATTCACCAGATTATTGGTGATCAGAATCGTTGCCAGCGTACGTTCTGAATCCTCCCGCAAGGCAAGGATGGCTTTATCTTTCTCGGAATTGCTCTCTTCCAGTTCGTTGATGTCATTTGGCGATAGAGAGAAGAAGGCAATCTCCGACCCAGAGGCGAAGCCAGAAAAAATCAATAGGACAGCAGCCAAGCAAGCCGCAAAGATGGCTCCCATAGAGGGAGCCATAATGGTCACTTCAGTGAATAATTGTTGAAAATAGTCCATTTTGAGTGTTTAGAACGGCAGCACCTCGTCCGGCTTCGCTTCCGTCTGAGGCTGTTGTGAGGCAGGGGCTTCCTTCGGCTGCTGGGCAATGGGTTCATTGGCCATCATCGGTGCCGCAGGACTTGCTGCCTTTGGGGTGAGCATCTCCATATTGTCTGCCCATATCTCCGTCACATAGCGACGCTGCCCTTGCTTGTCGTCATAAGTAGAGTAGCGCAGGCGGCCTTCTATGTATAGTTTGTCACCTTTGTGGACATACTTTTCCACGACCTCCGCCAATTTACGCCAAAGAATCACATTGTGCCAGTCAGTGTGATCCGGCACCTGCGTACCATTCTGAAGCGTATAACCACGCTCTGTCGTGGCGAGCCGGACACGTGCGACGGGCACTCCCTGTTCTACATAACGAACTTCGGGCTCTTGACCCACATTTCCAATAAGCATTACTTTGTTCATAGTCATTGATAATTTAAAAGGTTATTGAATATCTACTTGGCCAAACCCAAGTAGCGGAACTTGAAGTTTTTTCCTTTTGCTGAGGGGAACTGGCTGCGCTCATCCACACGTTCACGCAGATAATCCACAATACGGTTATAGCAATCCATCCCCGATTCTGCCTTCACATTGGCAATAAACTGTGTATCACGATACTGGAACTTACCCGTTCCTGGTATCAGCAGGACACGTTTGAAATCAATCATTCCCTCATACCAGCCCGGACGCTCCTCATTCAGACGGACGAGAGCGGGAGCAGAGGCCTTGGAACCTGATGTAGCGATTGCAGGATGGACAGCCTTCTTATCTTTAAAGTCTTGCATCGTAGCGGCTTCTGTTTTGATAATAATAAAATAGACACGTGGACGAACCTTATAGCGCTTGGGATAGAACACATCACTGGCAGCATATTCACGAATATCAGCCTCCAGGACAGGATTCATCCCAATTTCTTCTATAGAACCCAGAAAAGCAATAGCATCATCGACAGTGGGCACTAAGGTTTCACGATCGAAATATCTTAAATATAAATTCATGTGAGAACGTTGTTTTCATATAAAAAAAGAGCGGAAAACGGGACTCGGACCCGCGACCCCAACCTTGGCAAGGTTGTGCTCTACCAACTGAGCTATTTCCGCAAAAAAATGATGTGAAGAGGAGGAGACTCGAACTCCCACGTCGCAATTGACACTACCCCCTCAAAGTAGCGCGTCTACCAATTCCGCCACCTCTCCATCA
>ODAJ012181870.1_pt1 | contig 17155 bp, 21 predicted proteins | sample 1539241 | NCBI WGS metagenome assembly ODAJ01 (sample SAMN02144231, study PRJEB22623) | gut metagenome | biome: sheep rumen | host: Ovis aries | place: New Zealand
CGGGCAGGACCTGCCTTCGCTGCACCCGACGGGGTCACGCACACGCCCCGTTTGCCCGGCCTGAGCGCAGGAACTCAGACAGGGCACCACGCAGCAGCATTTTATTGACTCCTGATATTTTTGGCGAAGGACAGTCGTGAACGGGCGGCTGTCCTTTGTCGTTGCATAAAAAGGGGCTGCTCTTTGGCATCAGAGGGGGGGAGGGGACCCCCTCGGCCTCAGGCAGGGACTTCATGCCGTCACTGCTCAAAATTCTGCGCTGAAAGGACAGAACGACTATGGAATACGGTATCGACTACCTCAGAGCGAAGCTCAACAGCAAGGCTGCACGGGTGGAGCTGAGATATAAATACTATGATATGAAAAACAAAATGCGTAAGATCACGGCGCTTATCCCTCCGGAGTTTCGCAGTATAAGCTACACTCTTGGCTGGTGCGGCAAGGCTGTTGACTCGATAGCTGACAGGGTGATCTTCGACGGATTCGACCATGACGATTTCATGCTCGGTGAGATCTACCGCCAGAATAATGCAGATGTACTTTTTGACAGCGCTGTGCTTTCAGCACTCATATCCGCGTGCAGTTTTCTGTTCATCGGCATCGGTCCGGACAAGTATCCGACGATCGAGTGCATAGATGGCGGTAATGCGACGGGCATCATAGATCCCGTTACTTATCTGCTCGAAGAGGGCTATGCTGTCCTTCGGCGCGATGAAAGCGGCCTGCCAAAGATCGAGGCTCACTTCCTGCCGGGCAGGACGGTCTTTTATGAGGACGGCAAAGAGGTCGAAAGCATCAAGAACCCCGCACCGTACCCGCTTTTGGTGCCGCTGATCTATCGCCCTGATGCAAAGCGTCCGTTCGGACACAGCCGGATCACACGGGCGTGCATGGATATTATTCAGACGGCTTTGCGGACGCTGATGCGGGCAGAGGTCGGAGCGGAATTTTACTCTATCCCACAAAAATATGCGGTCGGTATGTCACAGAAAGCGGAATTCGACAACCATGCTGCCCTTCTCAGTTCATTCCTCAAGATCACGAAGGACGAGGATGGCGAAAAGCCTGAGCTTGGTCAGTTCCAGCAGCAGAGCATGGCACCTCATCTCGATCATATGAAGATGCTCGCATCGCTGTTCGCCGGGGAAACGGGTCTGACCCTCGACGATCTCGGATTCACGACAGACAATCCACAGAGCTATGATGCTATCAGAGCTTCGCACGAAACTCTCCGTCTTTATGCCCGCAAGGCACAGCGGAATTTCAGCGTCGGCTTTCTCAATGCCGGATATCTTGCGGCCTGCATAAGGGACGACACCGGTTACGAGCGTCGCGCATTTGCCGATACACGGGTAGAGTGGGCACCTATTTTCGAGCCTGATGCGGGCGCCATCGGCGCGATAGGCGATGCGGTCTATAAGGTCAATCAGGCCGTGCCGGATTTCATAGGCACAAAAAATATTCACCGTCTCACAGGGTTAAGGAGCGATACCGAATGACGGCAGAAGATATCAGGGCTCGCATAGCGGAGCTGATAGGCGAGAACGGCCAGCTCCGTGCTATCCTGAAACGGATCGCAGAGGGACGGGCAGGTTTCAGCGACACGATGCAGTATGCCATAGTGTCCGGCAGGATAATGGGCAAGGAACTCTCATCGGTCATACTCGAGCTCGCGGAGGGCAGACCTGAGATTGCCCGGCAGCTTCTCCTTGACCGATATGACGATATCAACGATCTTTGCAATCAGGTACAGACGGCTCTGGATGCTAAGCAGGGCTTGCATCTCAGGCCGCAGAAAGCGCCGTTTCCTGCAGAGAGAGTAAAGCAGATCACCGATTCACTCACGGATCCGACGGTCTCTGACGATACGATCAGACGCCGGGCGAGGTCATCTGCCAATATCGCTGCGTCGTTCCATGATGATTATATCAAGGCAAATGCGGATTTCCGGTCGAAAGCAGGCCTGCAGTGCTATATCACGAGGGAGACCGACGGCAAGTGCTGCCCCTGGTGTACCGACCTTGCAGGGCACTATCGCTATCCCGAGGATATTCCCGAAAGTATATTCCAACGGCACGACAACTGCACCTGCACTGTTACCTACGAATGCGGCAGGATGCGGCGGCAGAAAGTATGGAGCAAGCGTGAATGGAGCAATGAGCAGGAGCAGGAGTATCTCAAAGCCCTTGATGAGAAAAAAACCGAGGAGCGCCGGAGGCTGAAAGAGCGGAAGGAGCTTTCCGAAAAAAGCAAACCGAAGGTGTTCAGCCGGGAGGAAGCTCTTCGCTTGCAGGCGGAGCATATGCCGAGGGTGTTGACAGGAGAGGCTGAAAGTGGTATAATTAATGAAGCAAGGGTAATTGACTCAATGTTCTATGCAGATGACTATGAAGCTAAAACATACACCAAAGAAGAAATAATAGAAAATCTGAGAACATCTGCCGTTGGATTAGAAACGATTGAATATTTAGAAAATAATCCACAAGTTAAAGTCAAGCTTTCGGAAAATTCAGAAATCACCAACAGGGGTCAACACGAGAATAATATGTTGACTATTTGGCTTAATAATTGTCCAAACGTAAGAGTGGCGGGTCAAACTGTTGTTCACGAAGTCACGCACCACAGATATGGTATCGGCGGCAGTCAGCAAGCAGAAACAATTTGTTTTGCATTTGAGAAGATGCATAAAGAGAACAGGAAATATCTGACACCTGAAGAATGGGATACTCTTGTGGAAAGTGTAAAGAGAGCTTATTGGAATTTGCCTGTTGAAGGAGGCGTAGATCATCTTGAAAGATTTGATTTCATTATTAAAAAAAGGTGAAAAAGTGTTATGCCCTTCGTGCCAAAATGGCTTTATTGAGCCAGTAAATGTAAGTGGTAGAGACGTTGACATTAGTGAAATACCATATTTCAAGTGCACAAATTGCGATTACTACATAGAAATGATTCCGGCAATAACAGTTGAATAGCAAGAATCCGTCCAGCAATGGGCGGTTTTCTTATACCCAGTTTTGAGCGTAACTCATCAAAAATGCGGGTGAAACGCTAATAAAACGCTCATTTCCTGCAAAAATGAGCGATAACAAAATACGGATACAAGCGTTTGCTAAGGACATAAATGTCCCCGGCAGGCGCTTTTATTATGCCCGAAAGGAGCTGAAACTATGGCTAATCAGCCGAGAGCAAGACCCAACCTTCGCCCGGATCACAACGGCACGCAGCGGGCTCAGTTTGAGTCGAATAAAAAGAAGATATATTCGTCACAGAGCGTCTGCGGCATCTGCGGAAAGCCGGTCGATTTCGCGTTCAGATTCCCTCACCCTCTGAGCCCGTGTATAGATCATATCGTGCCCGTATCCAAGGGCGGCCACCCTTCGGCGCTGGAGAACCTCCAGCTTGCACATATGTGCTGCAACCGTCAGAAGTCAGACAAGCTCACCGAAAAGCAGAAGTTTTCGCAGGAACCTGAGCTGATCTCCAACAGAGTGCTGCCGCTGACGTTCGACTGGAAAACAGTCTGACCGAAAGGAGAGCCATGAGCGAACGCACAGGAAGGCAGACACCGACTGTCAGTCGTGTGCTGCCGTACACAAACTCGCTCGGTGCAGAGGCAGTGGAGATATACAACAGATCCGGCAGGGAAGCTCTGGAATGGCAGGAGCGCCTGATCGAGGATATCATGGCTGTCAATGACGACGGCCAATGGGTACACATGAAATTCGGGTATGCTGTTCCGCGCCGAAACGGCAAGTCCGAGCTCGTCATAATGCGTGCGCTCTGGGGGATCACTCATTCGGAGCGTATTCTCTATACCGCTCACCGCACGAATACCTCCCGCAGCATCTGGGAGAAGATGGTCGACAGGCTTGCGAAAGCGGGCTATGTCGAAAGCGTCGACTTCAAGACCTATAAGCGCAACGGCGATGAGTGTATCATATGGCTCACCGAAAACGGAGGCGTTATGAACTTCCGGACGAGGTCAACGAAGGGCGGCCTCGGTGAAGGATACGATCTTTTGATCATTGACGAGGCGCAGGAGTATACCGCCGATCAGCAGAGTGCGCTGAAATATATCGTTACCGACAGCCCGAACCCGCAGACAATATTGCTCGGCACACCGCCGACTGTAGTATCCTCGGGAGATGTTTTCCTGAAATACCGCAAGCGCACTCTGTCCGGCGAGGAAAAGGATGCCGGCTGGGCGGAATGGTCCGTGCCGGAACTGACAGATGCTCATGATCCGGAGCTCTGGTATGAGACGAATCCTTCGCTCGGTTACATCCTGACAGAAAGAACGATCCGCTCCGAACTGGGCGACGATCAGATCGATGACAACATTCAGAGGCTTGGTCTGTGGATAACCTATTCGCAGAAATCAGCTATAAGTCGCAAGGAGTGGGAAGAGTTTGGCCTTTCTGAATCTCCGACGCTCAAGGAGCCTGTCAGGCTGTTTTTCGGCATAAAGTACTCACAGCAGGCTCCGAATGTATCTCTTGCTGTAGCAGCAAGGATATCCGGAGACAGGATATTTGTGGAGGCGATAGACTGCCGCCCGGTCAGAGACGGAAATTCGTGGATGATCGCATACCTGCAGAACCCGCACGCTGTCTCTGTGGCGATAGACGGTGCCGGCAATCAGCACATTCTCGAGCAGGAAATGAAGGACGCCGAGGTGGAGTGCAGGGCAGTTCTGCCGAAGGTGTCAGATATCATCGAAGCAAACGCCCTGTTTGAAAAGGACCTGTTTGCTGACAAGATCAGGCATTGCGGACAGCCGAGCCTTGCGCAGGCGATCTCTAACTGCGAGCACAGAGCAATAGGCACATCCGGAGGCTTTGGCTACAGCTCAGCTCTGGAAGGCGCAGATGCCTCGCTTGTCGAGGCAGTAACGCTTGCATACCGGCTCTGCGCGAAGTCGAAAGAAGAAGCTGGCATACAGACGGTAACATACTGAAAGAGGTGCAATATGGACAAAGAAACACTAGCTAAGATCAATTCATTCACTCGCAGGGAATTTACAGCGAAAGAGCTCTATGCTTTTCCTGTGACTCTCTGCGACAACAACATCGACCGCGATGGCGAGGCATTCTCCGATGAAGCGCTCGAAACTCTGAAGGGGCTGTTCGTCGGAAAGACGGGTATCTTCGATCATGATCCGAAGGGAGAGAACCAGAGCGCCCGGATCTACGATACTGAAGTTGTTGCCGATCCCGAAAAGCTGACAGCCTACGGTACACCGTACAAGTACCTGAAGGGAATGGCATACATGGTGCGCACCGAGAAGAATAAATCGCTGATTGAGGAGATCGATGCCGGGATCAAGAAAGAAGTGTCAATAAGCTGCTCGGCTGAGAAGAAGCTATGCTCGATCTGCGGATCCGTAAGCGGCGGGTGTGAGCATATCAAGGGCAAGGAGTATGACGGCAAGATATGCTATCACTCACTCGAAGACATCACCGATGCCTATGAATGGAGCTTTGTTGCTGTTCCCGCACAGGTGAACGCGGGAGTCACAAAGAAATATGACAAAGCAGAAAAGGAGGAAAAGAAAATGGACGAAAGGTTCAGACAGATCGGCTCGCAGGAAGAGCTCGACAAGCTCGTAGCTGCTGCTGTTGAGGAGGCCGTGAAAAAGTACGAGGGCTGGATATCTCCCGAGGAACATCAGAAGCAGCTCGATGCGGTCACAGCCGAGAAGAAGAGCTTTGAGATCAAGTGTCTCAAGCTCAATGCTGCGATCAGTACCGGGCTTCCGGTAGAGCTTGCCGGGAAGATTTCCGGCGATACCGAAGAGGCTATCCTGAAGGACGCAGAAGCGTTCGCTGCACTCACGGTAAAGGCAGCACAGCAGGTAAGGCATTTCTCGCCCGAGGGCGGGGTAATGTCCGGCGTAGAAAAGGCGTTCTATGACAAGAACCCAGAGCTTAAACATTAAGGAGGATAAGAATATGGCACATGAACATCAGGAAAGATACTCAGAGCTGGTCCTTGAAAGACTCAGGAATGAGCTCGTGCTCTCAGATGGAGATATCTTTAACAACGACTACGAGGGCGACCCCACGGCAGGTATAGTCAAGATTCCTGTCCGCGATACTGAGGTACAGGTATCCGACTACGACAAGGCCAACGGCATCCCGCCGACCAACGGCTCAACAGCTTATGTGGATATGCCGATCACGAAGGACAAGGCTGTCAACGAGATCATCGACGACTACGATGCGGAGGCTGTTCCGGACGACCTTGTGGCTGATCGTCTCGATAGTGCAGGCTACAGCCTCGCTGCAACCGTCGACAGTGATGGTGCTTCTACACTGCTTGCAGGAGCTACTGTGATGAACGTTGCAGCTCTCTCAAGCGCCAATATCTATAGCACTGTCGTAAGCATCCGTACTGCGATGAGTAAAGCCAAGATTCCCAACGATGGCAGACGCTATATGCTCTGCACGCCCGACATTATCGCACTGTTTCTCACATGCCCCGAGTTCGTCCGTTCGACTGCACTCGGAGATCAGACTGTAGAAAATGGCTTCGTCGGTAAGATCGCCGGGTTCAAGGTCAAAGAGTACAATGACGAGACTGCCAACCTTGCTATGATCGCTGGTCATCCGAGATTTGCGACGAGGGTAAAAGCCTGGAAAAAGCCTGTCAAGATACAGGATCTCTCCGGAAGCGGCAAGTATATCGGCGCTTCGGCTGTCCAGGGCAGATTCATTTACGATCATAAGGTCCTCAGATCTGTCGCTATAAGGGCAGTTTATTCGCCCGGCAGTCTGACAGCGTCTCTTGCAGCGGCAACAGGCGCAAGCTCAACTGGCAAGACTATCGTCACCGTAACAGCCGGCAATACCGGTACAACTTATGCTTATAAGCTCAATCCTACCAAGAGAGCAACGTTCGGCGAGACATCGTCTGATTACAACGGTACCAGCCTGACCTCCGGCACCACCAAGATTGAGGTGTCCGCAGGTGATGTGATCGAGGTCGTTAATCTCAGTGACAGCGCAGTGGTTGCAGTAACGTATCTTACGGTAGCAGCTGCTGATATCGGCGTATGAGCTTCCGTGTAACGACGTTGTTTGTTGACGTCACAGACGGCATGCGCCTGTACAGGGTGGATGATACCTACCCTCGTACAGGACTTGATCCGACCGAAAAACGGTTCAAGTTTCTTATCGCAAAAGGATTTATCACGGAAGGAGACGTTCCTTATGGGCGTAACATATGCGACAGTGCAAGACATTCAGACACTGCTGCGGAGCCTGACAGAGGCCGAGCAGGAAAAGGCCGAAAGTCTCCTGCCGATCGCAAGCGCAAAGCTGAGGATATCAGCAGGTAAGTACGGTGCCGACATCGACGCTATGATAAGTGACGATGACGACATCGGACTTGCTGTCAAAGAGATCGTCTGCAAGGCTGTTGTAAGAGCACTTGATGCTACGGCTCAGACAGGCCCGGCATCAGTCGTATCCCAGGAGTCACAGTCGGCCCTGGGATACACAGCCTCAATGACATATCTTAATGCTGGACAGTCGCTGTACTTCCTTCGCAACGAGCTTAAAGATCTCGGGATAATAAGGCAGCGTTATGGAGCTTTGGAGGTGTATGACATTGGCGATACGGGGAACAACGGTCCTGCTGACAGTTAAGACACAGACAGGAACAGACGGCTTCAACAAGCCGGTATATACCGAAATAACGGTGCCGGTGGAAAATGTCCTGATCGGAGAGCCAAAGACAGAGGATATTATAAACGAGCTTCAGCTTTCGGGCAAGAAGCTCGCTTATACCCTCGCTGTCCCGAAAGGCGACACCCACGACTGGACGGACACAAAAGTTCAGTTCTTCGGGCAGGTTTTCCGCACCATCGGTGAACCGACTCAGGGCATCGATGAACTGATCCCGCTGAGCTGGAACAAGAAAGTCAAGGTGGAGCACTATGAAGGTTGAGAAGCTTGAGCTGAACAGCAAGGGCATACGGGAAATGCTTCGCTCCGAAGAAATGAAGCAGATCTGCAAGGAATATACGGACAGTGCAGCGGAGGCCCTGGGAGAAGGCTATGAGAGCGAGGGCTATACAGGCAGGAATCGCGTTAATGCCGAGCTGATCGCTGTTACACATAAGGCTGTCAGCGATAATAAGAGGGACAACCGGATGATAAAGGCGGTGCTGAGCAGATGATCATCGAGAAGTATATATGTTCATATCTGAACGCCAATTCAGAAGCGCCGGCATACTGTGAGGTGCCGGAAAAAGCTCCGGAGAGATTCTTTATAATCGAGAAGTTCGGATCCGGGGTTGAAGATCTCATTACATCTGCGACGGTTGCGGTGCAGTCATACGCCGGCACAAAGCTGGCGGCTGCTCAGCTCAACGAAGATCTGAAAGGGCTTATGGAGCATCTTGCCGAAGAGCCTGAGATATCACGCTGCAAACTCAACAGCGATTATGATCATACAGACACCGGTTCAAAGAGATACCGCTATCAGGCGGTATTCGATATAACATTTTTTTAAGGAGGATCAAAATAATGTCAAACAACAAAAACAATGTTACGACCGGCAAGCCCCGTGTCGGAGGTGCGGCATTTATCGCACCGATAGGGACAGCACTCCCCGCCGATGCAGTCGCTTCGCTTGCCGCTGCCTTCGCCGGGCTTGGTTACTGTTCCGAGGACGGCCTTAAAAACAACGGAGCAATCACCACCGAGAAGGTAAAGGCATGGGGCGGTGATGTCGTTATGGCTCCTCAGACAGAGAAATCCGATGAATTCAAGGTCACTCTTATCGAGAGCACGAACACAACAGTACTCAAGACCGTCTTCGGAGACGGCAATGTTTCAGGTTCGCTGGCGAACGGATTAACAGTGACGGCCAATTCTCTCGAGCTGGAGGAACACGTATGGATATTCGATATGATCCTGCGAGGCAATATCCTCAAACGTGTTGTCATACCCAGCGGCAAAGTGACCGCTGTAGACGAAGTCACATACGACGATAAATCTGCTGTTGCATACGCGCTTACTATTGCTGCTCTGCCGGATGCGAGCGGCAACACTCATTATGAGTACTTGAAAGATCCTGCGATCCCCGGTATCATTCTTGACAGGCAGACTGCCGAGATCGCTGACGGTAACTCCCTGACGCTGACAGCATCGTCTTTTCCGACCGATGCATCAGTAACATGGGCATCAAGTGACACTGATGTTGCAACGGTATCGGAGGGGACAGTAACGGCTGTTGACCCCGGCATTGCCAAGATAACTGCATCCATCACCGTCAGCGGCACCGTTTATAAGGCGGAGTGTTACATCACAGTAACAGCTGCATCGTAAGGAGGGCGCTATGAAGACAAAATCAGGATTTGAATTTGAAAAATCTCCGGAGGCCTTGGACAATTGGGAACTGCTTGAAGACTTGGTCGATCTGGAGACAAACAGTGCAAAGATTGTCCCGGTATGCCGCAGGCTTCTCGGTGCTGAGGGGGCAAGCCGTCTAAAAGAACACTGCCGGGGCGAAGACGGTAAAGTATCGGCTTCGGCAATGCAGGAAGAGATCATGGAGATCTTCTCCCTGTTGGGAGAGGAGAATGATGAAAAAAACTGATGTTCCTCGCTCATACACTTGCGGCCGCCCGCGACGAGCTGATCTGCGATCTCGCGGAGACCTATCACATTTATGATATAAAGCAGCTGCCGCCTCGGGTGGTAGCTGCTTTTGCGTATGGGCTGAGGAATGACAGCAGGATAAAAATGAAGCTGCGCGGTGACAGATATACAATGTCAGAACTGATGCTTGCGATGATCTATGACAGAATGGTAATACTCCAATGGGCCTGCAGGATCGGGCACAGAGGTGATCCTCCGGAATCGCTTACGGCTAAGCTGCTTGACCTTGGCGATGCCGATCAGAACGACGTTGTCTCTTTCGAGGACGGCAGCGACTTTGAAGCCTACCGGGCTTCGATACTGAGAGGGGGATGAACAAATGTCGACCGAGCTTGCTAAGGCTTACGTGCAGATACTTCCGTCTGCAAGAGGTATGAAGGATAATCTCACAAAGGTGCTTGACAATGAGATGCCCTCCGGAGAGCCGGCAGGTGAAAAACTTGGCGGCAGCCTGGTCGGCGGCATCAGAAAAATTGTTGTATCCGCAGGAATAGGCAAGCTGATAAGAAGCACCCTCGAAGAGGGTGCTGCACTTGAACAGTCGGTCGGTGGCGTGGAAACGCTGTTTAAAAAGAGCTCTGGCACAGTGATAAAGAATGCTGAAAAAGCATACAAAACTGCCGGTTTATCCGCCAACGATTATATGGAGACAGTCACAAGCTTTTCTGCGACTCTGCTCCAGGGCTTGGGCGGAGACACGGTAAAAGCAGCAGATATCGCTGATAAGGCCATCATAGCCATGAGCGACAACAGCAATAAATTCGGCACGGATATGAGGTCGGTCATGACGGCATATCAGGGCTTTGCCAAGCAGAATTATACGATGCTCGATAATCTGAAGCTGGGCTACGGAGGCACTCAGGCAGAGATGGCCAGGCTTATCAACGATTCAGGCGTACTTGGCGATGCGATCAAAGTAAACGCCGATACGGTCAAGGATGTTCCTTTTGATAAGATCATAGAAGCGATAGGGATCATCCAGGATGATCTCGGAGTCACCGGGACTACCGCAAAGGAAGCGGCATCGACCTTCTCAGGCTCTATGGCGAGCATGAGAGCCTCTGTCAAAAATCTGCTCGGTGCCATTGCATCGGGCAACGGTGTCGAAGCAGCGACAGATGCATTCATATCGACAGCAGAGACATTCCTGAGTAAGAACTTTGTTCCGATGCTTTCGCGTGTTATGAATTCAGCCGGGAAGTTTATCAAGGAGACGATCAAAAACGCTCCGGAATTTCTCAGCGAGCTGGTCAAGGAACTTGATTTCGACAGCGCAGCGACTTTGTTTGCTGCGCTGTCGGCACCGAAGGCGGCCAAGAAGCTGCTGAGCGTCTTTAAGACAGATCCTGATACGATGGGCAGCCTCAGACGTTCGGGTGAGGCTATCGGCGGAACGATAGGCGACAGCACCGCAGGAACGGCCGAGGGGACTGCCGGGAGCTTTACGCAAAAGTTCTCAAAAGGTCTGAGCGCAGCTTCCTCGCTGATATCGGCAGCGATCGTCGGCTGGAATATAGGCACAATGATATATAATTGTGCCAAGCCGGGAATAGACAAGATCACAGATGCGCTTGTTAACGCAGCACATGCTGAGGAAGATGCCAGACTCAATGATGAAATGGCAAAGGCTGATCAGAAGTGGAGAATAGTTGACTATCAGCAGAGAGGGGCGTGGTGGATCAACACTTCCGACTGGAACAATCAGGCGGCAATCGACAACGCTGCTTTTATCCTTGGTGAAGCTGAAAAATACAAGTCCTTCGGTGTGACGGTCGATGATGTGTACTACTCGCTGTCAAATCCCGGAGGTGACAGCACATCTCACAGGAAATACCGGGCAGCGCAGGAGGGCAAGACATGGGGCAGCGACCTTTCAAAAGGTTTTGCAAAGGGCATCTCTGACAATAGAGGGAGCGTTACCAAGGCTGCTGTTTCTACTGCCGGAGCGGTCAAATCCGTTCTCGGTTTCTCCGAGCCGGAAGAAGGACCTCTTTCGGATTTCCATACTTATGCCCCGGATATGATGCAGCTCTTTGCAAGAGGGATCTCCGATAACAGACATTTGGTGGAAAATGAGGTAGTGTCAATGATGAGCAGCGTCCGAGGCACAATGACAGAGCCTGTGGAATTCAGCGGTTCCGAAGCTGGCAGAGTGGAGACGCAGCAGAAGACCATAGTTCTGATGCTGACTGACAGTGCAGGCATGGTCATCGCCAAAGGCACAGTTGAAGATATCGACGAGCTGCAAGGTGCATCTGTTATGCTTGGTGAGAGGGGGCTTGCGATATGACTATAACCTACAACGAAAGGAACTCCGGCAGCTTCGGGCTGATCCTGACAGATGTCGAAAAGCCGGCTCCGAAGAAGCAGATCGTCAGGGAGAAGATCCCTTTTTCAAACCGCCAGCCCGATTTTTCCAGAGTTTTGGGGAAGTATACTTACCAGAGAAGGACCTTAAAATATACCTTTGCCTGTAAGGCACCTTCAGAAAAGCTCCTGACGGATCTGATCTCAGATGTCAGTGAATGGCTTTCCGAAGCGCCTGCCGGAGATCTAAAGGAAAGCTCAGATCCTTCGTACCGCTATGCGGAATGCACTTGCGATGAGATCGGTGTATCGTATATTTCTCCGAGAGCTGCAAAGATCGAGGCCGTGTTCACCTGCTATCCTTACAAGATATCCGAGTATACGCATCCTGCTTACTATGCGGCTTCAGCTTCATTTGCGGCCGAGACCTACGTCTCTTCGATCGGAAAGGATACTGTGCCGCTCTTCACCTGTGCTGCAAGCTGTCAGATCAGCTATAATGATATCATATATACTATCCCCGCAAACAGCAGAAGGCACATGATAACGGATATCGTCTTCAGGCGTGGCGGCAATGAATTCCGGCTCCGGGGCTCAGGCGAGCTGATGATAGAATGTCTTGAGGAGGTGTTTTAATGTATAATGTATATGCCATCAACGGTTCCGAGCGCATCAAGCTGCACGATGCAGACCCGGAAATCAGTCCTAAAGCGCTGGGGACAGGTAAAGAGGCCGTCAACAGTATCGACAGTTTCGAGTTGACGCTCTATCCTGATAATCCCGGATATGCAGCTATCATACCTATGCAGACGATGCTGGAGGTCTTCCGTGCCTCGGACAGCAAAAGGCGTTTCCGGGGTCGGGCTCTGAAGCCCACCGGCGAAATGACATCCGGCGGGATTGCATCCAGAAAGTATGTTTTTGAGAGTGAGATGTCCTATCTCTGGGATAGTGTTCAGGGGTATCATACGGCGAATAACGCAGTGCAGATGTTTACGATGATGCTTGCCGATCACAACGTTCAGCAGTCTGCGGACAAGCAGATCCACCTCGGACAGATACTCGTAACGGACAATCACAAGCACACCTGGCATTATGTCAAAACGATGCAGGCGATACAGGATTACATAAGTGAATACGGTGGAGAGATCCGCTTGCGGTATGATGATAACGATAATATGTATCTTGATTACACCGATACTGTGTGGACAACAGGCTCGGACACCAGGATCGAACTTGCGGTCAATATGCAGTCGGTCAGCTGGACTGTGGATCCCACGTCGATTGCTTCAGGCGTATATGCTGTAGGCGCCAAGCTTCACGATGACGGCAGTGCCGAACGTCTTGTACTCGATGATGTTGTGTGGAACGATGCGCTTGTCGCCAAGTACGGCAAGATCGTCGCAGTTGTCGAATGGGATGACGTAACTGTCATCACCACTCTGCGCACTAAGGCGGAGCAGTGGCTCGCAAAACAGAGCGGTGAGTTGCATCAGTACAGCGTTACGGCTGTGGATCTCAGCAAGATAGACAAGTCCTTCGACGAGTTCTCGGTCGGCACGCAGTACGCGATCAAGAATCCGCTTATCGGGCTTGACGATGTTGTCAGATGTATCGGGAAGACCTGGAGCATCAACGACATATCCCGCGACCGCCTGACCTTCGGAGACCGCTATGAGACGCTCACTGCGCTGACATCGGCGAAGAGCAAGGCACTTGACATCAAGATCGACAAGGTGGCAGCAGATATTACAGATGCGCAGGAAGCTTATGTTCAGCAGGTCGTGGCAACTCAGACGGCCTTGCTAAGAGGCGCAGAGGGCGGGTACAGATACGACCGCCTCGACAGCGAAGGTAAGCCCGTAGAAACATTCTATCTCAACGCTCCGAGCATCGAGACAGCGACTCAGGCACTACGCATCAACCGCAACGGCATAGGCTTCTGGCAGGGGCAGGCCGGCGGAGCGATGAACGGACCGTACACTGCCGCATGGACGATCGACGGCACCTTCAATACCGCTTATATCGTCGGCAGAGCAATCACAGGCTTCACCTTCAACAACGGTGACGGCACCTTTGTGGTAAGAGCTGACGGCTCAGTTACAGCGAGAAATCTTACAGTAGTTAATGGTTCGATCAACTGCGGAAACGGCAAATTTACAGTTGACAATACAGGAAATGTAACAGCAGCAAAGATTACTATAACAGGAGGATCCGTTGATATTAACACTGACGATCAGGCCGAAAGCATAATCAAACTAAACTCGCCAGAGGTTGACAGTTCATTCAAGCCGGAAGGTCTTGAAAGCGTCGGAGAATCGAACGGCGACACATATAAAGCAACAGTTAATCCTTTCCTTGGGGTGAGCGTGGAGCAAGGCAATCAAGGAGTAAATATGAACAGTTATGGAATAATTGTAAATGACTCACAGGGTAACAATAAGGTTATCATCGATACAGCTGGAGGAGGGACGTTCGAAAAACTGTTTGTCAAAAGTGCGAGCAGCGGTGTTGTATATGACGTCGGCGCAAAGCTGGATCAGATCTAAGGAGTGAGGAATAGCAAATGAGAATAACGATATACCCTAACGGTGAAGTCTATATTCCGGATAAGCTCATTGGCTTTGTCGGCGAGACAAATCATCGGACGATCGATTTCATCTTCGACCCGGTAGAGGGCGCATCCTGCTATGAGCTTCGCTTGCTCTATCCCGATAAAACAGCATATCTTGCTCCAATCACAAACAAAAAGATCACTGTCACAGGCTCGATGCTGCCGAGAGCAGGACGTATCAGGGGGCAATGGCTGGCTTACACAACGAACAACGACGATGAATACACACTTGTCGCCAAGTCGGAGATGTTCGACCTCATCATCGGCGAGAGCATCGGTGATGACATATCCCCAGTGCCCACATACGAGGCATCGATAGCAGCGGCGGCAGCGCTGGTGGAGCAAGGGTTGACCAAAGAGCAGATCATAACTGCGATATACCAGATAGTCGAGAGCGGCGAGGTGACTGACCTTGACAGCGGCTTTGTTACGACCCTCAAAGAGATCCTCCATAATACAGGCTTTCGGATTGGTGTCGGGACAGAGGCAGAACTTGCAGCGCTCGAAGAAGCAGGCCTGCTCGAAGAGGGCGTGCTCTACATCCCGAGCGACGAAGATACAGGCTGGCAGGAACTAACGCTCCTCAACGGCTGGACAACATACTCATTCTCAGACACCGAGGATGATACCCCGCAGACACCGCAGATCAGGCGCATCGGGAATCACGTCTACGTGCGCGGCGCAATAGCCAATACCGATATCTCACCCTTGCTCTCTGTCAAAAAGATTTTTGCAGTCGCACCCGAAGGCATGAAGGCTACCCGGCACGTTTTCAGATCAACAACAGGCTTCGGTCTGAGTGTCAGCCGTTTGGAAACAAACCCTTCGGGCGACCTCTTCACCCGTGCCGTTTTCGACCTTGAGAGCGGTGAGCGGCTGACTTCCTGCTCGTGGATGTCAATAGATATGGACTATATCATAGACTAGGAGGGAGACTATGGCATACTTCAACGGCAGAAAAGTCTTGCTCGGGCTTCGTCAGGCCGAGGGTGGGGCGAAGAACCTCATCAACCTTGACCCTAACGACGGATATGAGACAGGCTATTGCCTTGCTCTTAATAATTATGGTGGAGTTGACACCGAAACGAGAGCAGAGTGGGCAACATCAGGGTATATCCCAGTGACACCAGGAAAAAAGTACCTATATGCACACGAGCAGGCGTGGCCTTCGGGAAAGTCAACAATAGCGCTTTTCTTTTATACTGAAAAAGGCGGTAGTCCGCAAAATGGGCAACGATACCCGACAAATTTTTCAAGCGCACACGGAGGCTGGTTTTTTACAGCTCCATCAGGTGTAGCTTTCGTGAGAATACCCCTTGACAGCTATGCTCTGCCTCCCAACGGCACAAGCGTAATGTACGAATTGAGGTGAGATCGTATGATAGATAAGATTGCAAAGTTGATTGACGTTAAATCACTCGTAACCCTCGCCCTGACCGCAGTTTTCTGCGTCCTTGCGATACGCGGCGATATTTCAGTCGAGCATTTCCTAACGGTTTATACGGTAATAATCGCCTTTTATTTCGGTGTTCAATATGAGAAACACCGCAACAAATCAGATGAAGAACTTGCCGAACAGGGCTTGACCGAGTTGAAAGAGGGTGATGACATTGGTGACTGAAATAGTCATTGCTGTATTATCCCTCATAGGAACGTTTATAGGGTCTTACAGCGGAATACGGTTAATGTCTTATCGCATAGAGCAGCTCGAAAAAAAGGTCGAAAAGCACAACAACCTCGTCGAGCGGATGTATAAGGTGGAAGAGCGAACCGAATTACAGGAAGAAAAAATAAAGGTCGCCAATCACAGGCTTGACGATCTTGAAAGAAAGGTGGAATAATTATGATCCAAGGCGTAGACCTCAGCTACTGTCAGCCAAAGGTTGACTTCAAGAAGCTCAAAGCGCAGGGCTTCAAATTCGTGATACTCAGAGCGGGGTACGGCGATGCGCTGAAATATCCAAAGCAGTACGACCCGACCTTCGAGGGGCATTATGCCGCAGCAACAGCCGCAGGGCTCGATGTGGGCGCTTATTGGTACAGCTACGCCGACAGCCCGGAGAACGCAAGGCAAGAGGCTCAGGCGTTCATCAAGGCGCTGAAAGGCAAGAAGTTTTCATACCCGGTGTATTTCGACATCGAAGAGCGCTCGCAATTCTACCGAGGAATGACTTTCTGCGACAGCATCATCAACGCCTTCTGCGGCGAGCTTGAAAAGGCAGGCTACTATGCCGGAGTTTACTGTTCGACATACTGGTACACGAACTTTGTGTCAAAAGCCGTCCGCGACAAATACCCCTGCTGGATAGCGGAATACAACACGAAATGCAATTACGGCGGCAGCTATCAGATGTGGCAGAACGGCCTCGTGTACGTCGAGGGTCTCGGCAGCATAGACCACGACTTCTGCTACGTCGATTATCCGTCGATCATCAAGGCCGCAGGCAAGAACGGCTATCCGAAGCCGACAGCGGCACCGAAGCCCGCTCCGAAAAAGACCGTCGAAGAGCTGGCAAGAGAGGTCATCGCAGGCAAGTGGGGCGCAGGAGCAGAGAGAGCCAAGAAG
>ODAJ012171418.1_pt1 | contig 17153 bp, 10 predicted proteins | sample 1539241 | NCBI WGS metagenome assembly ODAJ01 (sample SAMN02144231, study PRJEB22623) | gut metagenome | biome: sheep rumen | host: Ovis aries | place: New Zealand
TCCTCCGTCAGGTACGCTACGCCCACCTCGATCAGGGAGATGGACGAGGTGAGGGCCGCGAACAGGATGGTCAGGAAGAACAGGATGGCGGCCAGGGAGCTGATCCAGGGCATCTGCAGGCCCATCTGGGCGAAAATGTACGGCAGCGTGTCGAAGATCAGGCCGGGGCCGCTGCCCGGCTCGATGCCGGCGGCGAACACGGCCGGCATGATGGCGACGCCCGCCAGGATGGCGAACAGCATGTCGGAAACGGCCGTTCCCACGCCGGAAGCCATCAGGTTCTCCTTCTTGCTCACATAGGAGGAATAGGTGATGATGATGCCCATCCCCAGCGACAGGGAATAGAACGACTGCCCCAGCGCGTCCAGGCAGGTGCGGATGGTCACTTTCGAGAAATCGGGCTTGAACAGATAGGCGAGGCCTTTCTGCGCGCCCGGGAGGGTGAGGGAATAGACCGCGATGAGCACCACCAGCGCAAACAGGACCGGCAGGCAGATCTTGCTGAACTTCTCGATGCCCGACTTCACGCCGAGGGCGACGATGGCCACGGTGACGGCCAGGAAAGCCAGGTGGAAGCCCAGCGGGGCCCAGGTCCGCGAGATGAAACGCTCGAACGAACCGCTCATGGCGTCCGGCGCCGTATGGATGAAATCCAGCCGGACTGCCTGGACCAGATACTCCAGCGACCAGCCGCCCACGACGCTGTAGTAGGAGACGATCCACAGGGGGGTGAACACCATCAGGAAACCCAGGTAGGGCCATGCCGTGCCTTTGCCCAGCTCGATGAACGCGCCGCGGCAGTTCGCGCCGGTGCGCCGGCCCACGACCGATTCGGCGAAGAAAATGGGCAGGGAGATGACGAGCGTGGCGAGGACATAGATGACGACGAAAGCTGCGCCGCCGTCCTGGCCCACCAGGTACGGGAACCGCCAGATGTTGCCGAGGCCGATGGCGCTGCCGGCAAAGGCCATGATGACAGCCATCCGGCTGCCGAAATTCTCACGTTGCTTCATGTGTCAAGTTCGTTCTTGTCCGGTTTACCGGCGGCGGTACACCACGAATTCGTAGGTGATGCCGGTGGCGGGGTCCACCTGCAGTTCGCTGCGGCTGTCCTCCCGCCAGATCGCCGGGTCGATGACGGGGAAAAAGGCATCGGCGTCCTCCGGGGCGTCGTGCACGTGGGTAATATGCATGGTATCGACCACCTCCATCGCCTCGGCGTAGGTATAGGCCCCGCCGATGACAAAGGCCGTCCCGTCATGGCCGACCTGATCGGCCATCTCGGCGGCTTCAAAGGCCGCGTCCAGGCTGTCGACGACGGTCACTCCGTCCGGGGCATCCGGCCAGGGGAAGAGGGAGATGACGATGTTATGCCGCTTGGGGAGCGGGCGTCCGATGGACTGGAAGGTCATCCAGCCCATGATGACGGCGTTTCCGGTGGTCTGCTGCCGGAAATACTTCATATCGCCCGGGAGATTCCACAGGAGGGCGTTCTTGCGGCCGATGGCGTAGTTGTCGGCGACGGCGACGATGAGGCTCTTTTCCATGACTAGACGGCGACGGGGGCTTTGATGGCCGGCCACGGGTCGTAGCCTTCCAGGGTGAAATCTTCGTACTTGAAATCAAAGAGGGACTTGACGTCCGGGTTCAGCCGCATCCGGGGGAGCGGACGCGGCTCGCGGGAGAGCTGCGTGGCCACCTGCTCGAAGTGGTTCCGGTAGATGTGCGTGTCGCCCGTGGTATGGACGAATTCGCCCGGCTGGAGGCCGCACACCTGCGCGATCATCATCGTGAGGAGCGCGTAGGAGGCGATGTTGAACGGGACGCCCAGGAAGACGTCGGCGCTCCGCTGGTACAGCTGGCAGGAGAGCTTGCCGTCCGCCACGTAGAACTGGAACAGGCAGTGGCAGGGGGGCAGGGCCATCTGGTCCACCTCGGCGGGGTTCCAGGCGGTCACGAGCATGCGCCGGGAGTCCGGATTCCGTCTGATTGTGTCGATGACCATTGAAAGTTGGTCGATGGCCCGTCCATCCGGAGCGGGCCAGGAGCGCCACTGATGGCCATAGACGGGACCCAGATTGCCGTCGGCATCAGCCCATTCATCCCAGATCGTGACGCCGTGGTCCTGGAGATACTTGACGTTCGTATCCCCGGCGATGAACCACAGGAGCTCGTAGATGATGGACTTCAGATGCACCTTCTTGGTGGTCAGCAGGGGAAAGCCTTCCGACAGGTCGAACCGCATCTGGTAGCCGAACACGCTCTGCGTGCCGGTCCCGGTCCGGTCCTCCTTCATGACGCCGTGGGCGCGGATATGTCGCAGCAGGTCCAGGTATTGTTTCATAGGTTGCAAATATACGGATAATTCCTAAAAATCCTTATATTTGTAAGACACGAAACCAAGACACAAAACCGATATGGAAATCACCAAAGAACTGTGGGCGACCGCCCCGGACGGAAAGGAAATCTTCCGCTATACCCTCAAGAACGCCTCCGGCGCTTATGTCCAGCTGGCCAGCATCGGCGCGGCGATCGTCTCGGTCGTCGTTCCGGACAAGGACGGCAAGCTCGGCGATGTCGTGCTCGGCTATAAGAACCCGCTGGATTACATCGGCGACGGCCCCTGCTGCGGCAAGGTGCCCGGCCGTTTTGCAAACCGGGTCAAGGACGGCAAGTTCATGCTGGACGGCAAGGAGTACACGCTCCCCATCAACAACGGCCCCAACCACCTGCACGGCGGTCCGAACGGGTTTGCGAACCAGATCTGGGACAGCCGCATCGAGGGCGACGCCGTGGAGTTCCTGTATTTCTCCGAGGACGGCGAGGCCGGCTATCCCGGCAACCTGAAGGCCGTCGCGCACTATGAGTGGAGCGAGGACAATGAGCTCAAGCTCATCCTGACGGCCGAGACGGACGCCCCCACGGTCGTGAACCTCACAAGCCATGTCTATTTCAACCTGGACGGCGAGGCCTCCGGCACCGTCCTGGACCACAAACTGGAGCTGAACGCATCCCAGTACCTTCCCACGGACCCGACGCAGATTCCGCTGGGCGAACCTGCGGACGTCGCCGGTACCCCGATGGACTTTGTCGAGGCGAAGCGCGTCGGCCAGGACATCCACGCGGATTTCGAGGCCCTGAAGATCGGCAAGGGCTATGACCACTGCTGGCTCATCGACGGCGCCATGCCCGGCCAGCTTTCCACCTGCGCGGAGCTTTGGGGCGCGAAATCCGGCCGCAAGGTGGAGATCCTCACCACCCAGCCGGCCGTGCAGGTGTACACCGGCAACTGGCTCAAGGGAAGCCCGAAGGGCAAGTATGGGCGCGAGTTCGAGGACTACGACGCCATCGCTATCGAGTGCCAGCACACGCCAGACGCCCCTAACCAGCCTGCTTTCCCCACGACGGTCCTCCGCCCCGGAGAGGCCCTCGAGGAAGCGATCATCTGGGTATTTACCGCATAAACGTCCGCCGACATCAAAGATTCGCCAACGCCGTGAGCACCCGCTCCGGCGTTGCGTCTTTCATCAGGACGGTCTTCTCCGCATCCAGCAGATAGATGGACGGAATCCCGCGGACGTTGTAAATCAAATCCGTGCGGATGGCGTAGTTGTGGTCGTACCCGTTGATCCAGGTGGCGGGATAATCGGGGATATGGGCCTTCCAGTCGTCGATTTCCTGGTCGATATAGACATCCACGACCTGGAGGCGACCGGAAGCGATGAGGGCCGAGAGTTCCGGGGTCGATTCCATGTCCTCCATGATTTCCTGGCAGGCCTGGCAGCCGGGATTGCCGAAGATGAGCACCGTGCGCTCCGCTTTCACGCCGTAGAGCGTCCGCACCCGGCCGCGGGTGTCGGTGAACGAAAAGTCCGCGGCGGGCGTGCCTACGCGGTTCAGGCTGCACATCCGGGCGTCCCATTCATAGCCCATCCGGTAGCCGTTATCGATGAGGTCCGACCGGCCCAGCCGGTCCACGAAAAAGTAATACAGGTCCTCGTTGCGGACCGGGGAATTCGGGTCGTACAGGTAATGCCGTGTCAGGCGGCCCAGCTCTTCGAACACGTTGGAATCCGGGAACTTCCGCTCGAAAGCATCGGCTCGGTCATAGAGGCGGATGACCGCCTGGGCGCCTGCGTCCGCCGGCAGCTCTCCGAGCAGGCTTGCGAACAGGCCCATCTGACCCTCCAGCGCCGCCGCCGGGACGCCGTTGACCGTCAGCGAATCACAGGCATACACTTTCGTGGTGTCCGTGAACCGGTCCCAGAAATGGGCGGCCGCGAAGCCGGCGCGCTCCTGCGGGTCCACATACATGGACGGGACCTCCACCGAGGGGAACTCCCGCCGGGCCGGGGCGTCCGACACGGGTTTTCCGCCCCGCTGCCCGCAGGCGCAGAGAAGGAAGAACAAGAAGTATATCAAATACTTGCGCATTCTCTTAAAAGATCGCCACACAAAGTTACGAAAAAATGGTTAGTTTTGTAGTATGAAGCGTTTGCGGACCCTCCTCCTCGCCGCCGGCCTGCTGGCCGGGACCACCGCCTCGGCCCAGTTCTTCCAGGCCGGGTCGGACCCTTTCAGCCGTTGGTCCGAGATGGACACGGAACATTTCCGCATGATCTATCCCCAGGGACTGGACTCGCTGGCGCGGGCCTATGTCCTGGACCTGGAGAAATGGCAGCCCGTGGTGGGCGCGAGCGCCGGCATGGCGCCCGGCAGCCTGCACTGGGGCAAGCTGCCCGTCGTCCTGCACCCCTGGAATCCCTATTCCAACGGCTCGGTGGCCTGGGCCCCGAAACGGATGGACCTGTACACCCATCCCGAGGCCTATGGCCCCTACCCCCAGTCCTGGATGACGCAGCTGACCACCCACGAATCCCGCCATGTGGCGCAGATGCAGCTGTCCTACCGGCGCCCGTTCAAGTGGGTGAACTATCTGGTGGGCGAAATGTGGAGCGGCGCCGTGAGTGCCTTCTATACCCCGCCGGTGTTCCTGGAAGGCGACGCCGTCGTCGCGGAAACCGCCCTCACTCCCGCCGGCCGCGGGCGCAACACCGACTTCCTGAACTACTATCACCTCGCGTTCGACAACGGTGACTGGCGCGACTGGTACCAGTGGGTCTACGGTTCCTTCAAGAAAGCCGGACCGGACTATTACGCGGCCGGGTACATGACCGTCGCAGGCATGCGGTACTTCTACGACCAGCCTGCCTTTACGGCCGATTACTTCGACTATGTAACCCAGCATCCTTTCCCCGTCGCCAAGCTCCAGCATTATATCAAGCAAGTCTCCGGGCAGTCCTTCAAAAAGACCTGGCAAGGCATCATGGAAGGCTTCCACGAAATCTGGGAGCAGGAAGAGGATGCCCGCGCGCCCTTCATGGAAATGGAGCAGGTCACGCAGAAGCACGCGTATGCCACCGATTATTCGAACGGATCCTGGGTCGACAATGAATACCTCGCCATCAAGGAGGGGAAAGACCTGGCGCCGCGGCTGGTCCGGATCAATGTGGACGGATCCGAGGACGACCTGGGTCCCTTCGCTTCCAACACCAGCTCCCTCAACCCGGGCGAGCATCGCCTGTTCTGGAGCGAGACCGTCCCCGGAAAACGATGGACCCTGGACGGGAAATCGGTCATCCGGTCGCTGGAACACAGCGGACGGCGGCGGAACCTCACGACCGAAGGCCGGCTGTACAACCCGCAGCCAGGTCCGGGCGGAATCGCGACGGTGGAGTATCCGGTCCGGGGCGGCAGCAACCTGGTCCTCATCGACGAGCAGGACGGCTACGAGCTCCAACGGGTGCCTGCTCCGGCGGGCGTCGAGCTCGCGGACCCGGCCTGGGTGGACAGCACCATCTACTGTCTGGCCGTGAACGACGGCGGCTACAGCATCTGGCGCCTGGACGGACGCGAGTGGACCTGCGTCCTGGAACCCACGCTCCAGGAGATCGAGAACCTGGAAGGGGAGAACCACGTGCTGGACTTCGTGAGCGACCGGAACGGCGTGAAGGAGCTGTACCGGTACGACCCGGCCACGGGGCGCGCCTGGCAGCTGACGAACTCGCGCTACGGCGGCACGGACTACTTCTGGCACGACGGCATGCTCTGGTTCAATTCCATCACGCCGGAAGGAAGCGCCATCTTCAAGGCCACGCCTCCGGAGCCGGTGGAGGTGGACATCCGAGAGGTCCACAAGTACCGGGTGGCGGAAAAGCTGGCGGAGCAGGAGAAGGCGCTGCTCGCAGAGATTCCGGGTCAAGCCCGGAATGACGTGGCGGTCAGCGCGCCCAAGCCGTATCACAAGGTGCCGCACCTGGTGAAGTTCCATTCGTGGGCGCCGCTGTATTTCGACTATGACGCCGTGTCGTCCCTGAGCGGAGACTTTTCGTATGACACGGCGTCGCCGGGCCTCATCGGCCTGTTCCAGAATGACTTGGGGACGGCCTGGGGCACCGTGGGCTATTCCGCGCACCCGGATGCGGACCAACCGTCGGAGTGGCGGCATTCCGGGCACGTCCAATTCACCTACGAGGGCCTGTATCCCGTCCTGGAGGCGGGGTTCGACCTGTACGACAAGGGCTCCGGCCAATACGGATTCCAGCGCCGCCTGTACGAGGACAAAGTCGGCTACGCCACCTCCCGCAAGGACGTCGGCGGCCCTTATTGGACCGGTCACATCACCGCCTACATCCCGTTCCGGCACACCCGGAGCGGCATCCAGCGCGGATGGGTGCCCCAGGTGAGCTGGAGCATTTCGAACAACCTGTTCGACAACGGGACGACGGAACTGAAAATGGCCGAGGATATCGTCCACGACGGGGCGCACGCCTCCCTCGTGGGCATCCATCCCGGAGACAACGTGCTGATGCAGTCCCTCCGCGGCTCCGTCCGCGGCTATATGATGCTCCCGACCGCCGACAGCCAGGTCTATCCCCGCTGGGGCATCGGCGCCGAAGCGGGCGCCAGCGTCCGTCCCGGACTCGCGTCCGTGTACACCCCGCTCGCCTACGGCTACCTGTACGGGTATCTGCCCGGGTTCACCCGGACCCAGGGACTCCGGCTCTCCGCCCTGGCCCAGGTCCAGCTGCCCTCGAGCGCCCCGTTCGGGGAAAACACCGTCCAAATCATGCCGCGCGGGTTCACGTCGGCCGAAGGCCGCACCGTCGCCCGCGCCTCCGCCGCGCAGCTCCGCCTCACGGCCGATTACGCCATTCCTATCTATGTGGGCGACATTTCCTGGTTCTCCCCCGTGGCCTACATCCAGAACTTCCTCCTGATCCCGCACGTGGACTGGACCGGCTTCGGCGGCGCCCGCAATCGGAAAAGCGCCACCGAGCCCTCTTACCTCGTGAGCGCCGGCGCGGATTTCACCGTGGAACTGGGCAATCTGGCCTGGGTCCCCTACCCCTGCTCGCTGGGCGTTTCCGCCTCCTGGCTCGGCGGTCCCTACTTCAAGACCCTGGCGGAAACCGCCCCGGAAGGCCGCAAGCCCTACTACGTAGGACTTGTCTTCAGCTTCGACATCTGATATTTTCGGGAAATTATTCCTATATTTGCAGGTTATGAGGAAATGCGCGCTTCTCATCGCCCTCCTGGCCGTATCGTGCCAGATGGTGCACCGGGTGACGGACACGGCCGCCGAACTGTTCGGCGACGCCGTCGTCGCGCGGGTGGGAGAACACCGGCTGATGCGGTCGGAGCTGGCGAACTACATCCCCGCCGGCGTCTCGTCCGAGGACAGCCTGGGGCTCGCGCAGCAGTATATCAAGGCCTGGGCGGAAGAGCTCCTGTTCCTGGACATGGCGGAATCCCGCCTCTCCAAGGAGGAACAGGACGTGTCCAAGGAACTGGAGGAATACCGCCGCACGCTGCTGAAATACCGCTATGAGGAGCGCTACATCAATGAAAGGCTGGACACCCTCATCTCCGACGAGGAAGTCCGGAACTACTATCAGGAGCACACGGACAAGTTCCTCGTGGAGCGCCCCCTGCTGAAAACGCGCTACATGGTCATCCCGGCCGATTCCCGCAGCCTCAAGAAAATCAAGGAGCTGATGAGCTCGGACGACGCGATGGACGCCATCGCCGCCGACAGCCTGGCCTTCACCGCCGCGCTGCGGTATGTGGACAGCTCGGACAGCTGGATGGACGCCATCCTGCTGGCCCGGGAGCTGGGAACGGACGAGGTGTCCATGATGAAAGCCCTCAAGGGCCGCTTCATCGAACTGATGGGCGACGACGGCAACCTCCGGGTCGCCTGGGTGGTGGATCTCGTGCAGAAAGGGAGCCCCGCCCCGCTGGATTATTGCGCCGAACGCATCAAAGATGTCATTTTAAGCGCCCGGAAACACGAATTGGTGTCCGGTTTGGAACAAGACTTGCTCAAAGATGCGCTTGGCAAAGGAAAATTCGTCATCTATTGAAATTGGTAATTTGTTGATATGAAGTTCAGATTTATCGTCTTCGCAGCGGCCCTGCTTTTCACGACGGGCCTTTCCGCCCAGAAGTACCCGGGCGGGCTCGTGGACAAGACCGTCGCCGTCGTCGGCAACGAAGTGATCCTCGTCTCGGACATCGAGAGCGCCGTGCAGCAGGAGCAGGCCCAGGGCCGGTCTTCCGACCGGGACATGCGCTGCACCATCCTGGAACGGATGATGGAGAACAAGATCTTCCTGATGCAGGCCCGCATCGACTCCCTGACCGTCAATTTCGACATGGTGGACGGCGAGCTCAACAACCGCATCGACCAGTACCGCACCTTCCTGGGCGGTGACGAGGAGTTGGAGAAATACTTCGGCAAGCCGCTCTACAAGCTGCGCCAGGAGTGGCGGCAGATGTTCGAGGAGCAGAGCCTGACCCAGTCGGAGCAGGGCGAGATCGCGGGGCGCATCCCCGAGGTGACGCCCTACGACGTCCAGCAGTTCCTGGACACCGTCTCCGTCGAGGACCTGCCCGTCGTCCCGATCAAGTACCAGCTGAGCCAGATCTGCATCTATCCGGACCGCGAAGCGGCGGCGATGGCCGTCAAGGAGCGCCTCCTGTCGCTGCGCGAGCGCGTGATCAACGGCGAGCGGTTCGCCACCCTCGCCCGCATCTACTCCGAGGATCCGGGCAGCGCCCGCCGCGGCGGTGAACTGGGCATGGCGTCCAAGTCCATCTTCTGGCCGGCCTTCTCCGACGCCGCGATGGCCCTGCGCCCGGGCGTCATCTCCCAGATCGTGGAGACCCCGGACGGTTACCACATCATCGAGGTCATCGAGAAGAAGGGCGACATGTTCAATGCCCGCCACATCCTCCTCAAGCCGCAATACACCGCGGAAGACCGCGAGAAGGCGTTCTCCCGCCTGGACAGCCTCCGCACCAAGATCCTGGACGACGAGATCAAGTTCAACCTCGCCGCCCGCTTCTTCTCCGAGGATCCGGCCACCCGCACCAACGGCGGCCAGATGGCCGACCCGGCCACCGGCTCCTCCTATTTCGAGATCGACCAGCTCAAGCCGGCCGACTATGCGGCCATCCAGGACCTGAAGGAGGGCGAAATCTCCGAGCCCGTGGAATCCACCGACAACGAAGGTTATCAGCAGGGCCGTACCGGCAACACCGTGTACAAGATCATCCGCGTGGACAAGATCGTCCCGGCCCATCCGGCCTCGTTCACGAACGACTACGCCGAGCTGCAGGGCCGCGTGCGGGGACTGCGGCAGATGCAGGCGATCGACGAGTTCCTGGAAAAGAAGATCAAGGAGACCTACATCGTGATCGACCCGATGTACAAGGAATGCCCCTTCAGCCGGGATATCTGGCACGAAAAGTTCTGATCGCACCGTGCGGCGGACGCTCGCATATCTCTTCCTGACGGCGCTGTCCCTCCTGGGGGCGGCGGCCGTTTCCGTCAGGGCCCAGGAGCGGAAAGACTCGCTGGTGACCCTGGTGAGCGCGAAGTCGGCCCAGCTCATCGAGCGAGGCGGAGAGAGCTTCCGCAAGGTCACGGGTCCCGCCCGCTTCCTGCATAACAACACCTATCTCCTGTGCGACTCGGCCCTGTGGAACGTGACGACGAACATCATCGACGCCGTCGGCCACGTCCAGATCATCCAGGACCGCACCCGCCTGAGTTCCGGATCCCTGCAATATGTTGTGGACGACGACCTCGCGAAATTCCGCGGCGGCCTCGTCCAGCTGGAGGACAAGGACAAGAACACCCTGCGTACCCGCTACCTGGACTACAACACCAAGGACTCCGTCGCCATCTTCCAGAACGGCGCGTCCATGCGCGACAAGGACGGACAGGTGATCGAGAGCCTGTACGGTTCCTATGACTCCAAGGCCCGCCTGTTCGTCTTCAACGACCAGGTGAACATGTACATGGACACGACGTTCATCAAGACATCCCGCCTGGAGTACCGCAGCGACATCAACACCGCTTACTTCGGCTACGGGACGGACATGTGGCAGGACGACAACATGCTCTCCGCCAACGACGGCTGGTACGACCGCGAGAAGGAGCTTTTCTTCTTCCGGCGGAACGTGCACCTGCTCACGAAGGACCAGGAAGCCTGGTCCGACACGCTGTACTATCACCGGAAGCTGAACGACGTGGAAATGCGGGGAGCGGTGGAACTGATGGACACGACACGGAATGTGTTCGGTCTGGCGGGCCGCGTGGAATACATGGACTCCCTGTCCCGCGTGAAGATGACGGTCACCCCGGCGGTAATGAGCATCGACGAGGACCAGAAGACGTCCCGGCGGGACACCGTCTGGTTCGGCGCCGACACAATCGTGTACCGGGGAATCAAGCGGCATCTGGTGGATTCGCTCTGGAAGGTCGATGCCGAAAAGCGGCTCTCGGACCTCTCGGGGGATCCGGTTACCGAATACCGCCGGAAAGCCGCGGAAGAGGCCGCCAAGGCGGCGGAGGAGGCCGCGAAGAAGAATCCGAACGCGCAGGCGGGACGCGACCGCGGACCGGGCGGTTTGAGCAAGAGCCCGGGAACGAAAGCCCAGGGCGGCCCGGCGAACAAACCCGCAGAAGAGAAGAAGCCGGAAATCCCGGCGACCCCGCCCGTGGACACCACCGGCGCCCAACCGCCCCTGCCGGTCGATTCCCTGGCCGCTGCACCGCCGCCCGTGGACACCACCCAGCTCTCCTTCATCTGGGCGACCCACCGGGTGAAACTGTTCCGCAGCGACATGCAGATGTCGTGCGATTCGCTGGTTTATAACGACCTGGATTCCCTGGTCCGGTTGTACCGCGATCCGCTCGTGTTCAGCGACGGGAACCGCCAGTACGCCGCCGACAGCATCTACCTCGTCATCAAGGACCGCAAGGCGGACCGGGCGCGGCTGATGTCCAACGCCTTCATCACCACGCAGGAAGACACCCTCTGCTACGACCAGATCAAGGGCGCCGAGATGATGGCCTATTTCGACACCACCCGCACGCTCCGGCGTTTCGACGCCCTGGGCGGGGCCACGGCCCTGTTCTTCCTGACGGAGAACGACGCGCTCGCCACCGTGAACAAGGTGGAGTCCAAGATGCTGTACGCCCTCTTCGACCAGGGCAACCTGGACAAGATCTACTACTTCGACGAAGCCAAGAACGACGCTTACCCGGTGGTCCAGCTGCCGAAGGACGAGCGCTATATGAAAGGCTTCCGATGGGAGCCGCAGCGCCAGCCCAAGGGCGGCTCCGACATCACCCCGCTGAAGCCCCGCAAGAGCCAGCGGACCTCGTATCTGGCGCGCCCGCACGCCCAGTTCAAGGAGACGGAGGTCTACTTCCCGGGCCATATCAAGAAGATTTACCAGGAAATCGCCTACCGGGACTCCATGGCGGTCGTCCGGGCAAGACAGGCCAAGGAGAAACCGGCCGACACGCCGGCGCCGAAGGACACAACCGCCGCACCCATCGACACGACCGCCTCACCCATTGACTCGATCGCCGCGCCCATTGACTCGATCGCCGCGCCGCCCGCCCTTTCCGCGACGGACGAAGCCCTGCGCAACGCGCTGGATTCCCTGACGAAGGCGCCTGCGAGGGATTCCCTCGGAACGGTTCGGCGGGATTCGCTGGGCGTCGTCCCCGCCTTGGATTCCCTGGGCGTCGTTCCTGCCCTGGATTCCCTGGGCGCAGCGCCCATACGCGACTCGCTGGCAACACCGCCGGCGCTTGATGAGATAGAAGAAAAGGACGCCCCGCCGATTGAAACCGTACCCGATCCGCGGGCCGAGAAGAAGGCGGCGGAACAGGCGGCCAAGGAGGCGGAGAAGGCCCGGAAGGCCGAAGAAAAGGCAGCCCGCGATGCTGAAAAGGCCCGGATCGCCGCCGAGAAGCAGGCGGAGAAAGAAGCCCGTTGGGCCGAGGAGGACCGGAAATACGAGGAAAGACAGGAAGCCAAGCGGCAGAAAGCCCTGGAAAAAGAGCGCAAGAAGAAACTGCGCGTCCTGAAGAACCTGGAAAAGAAAGCCCAGAAGGAGCGCCGTATCTTCGAACGCTACCTGGAGCAAGAGCGCATCCGCGCCGAAAAACAGGCCGCCCGCGAGGCGGAGAAGGCCGCCAAGGCGGCGGAAAAGGCTGCGCGCGAAGCCGAAAAGGAAGCCCGCGAAGCGGAAAAGACTTCCCAGGAGACCGACAGGCAGGACCCTGAGGTTTCGTCGTAAAAAAAGGGCCTTTCGTCGAAAACCCGGAAAGGCTTTTTGTACCTCGGACAAAAATCTCTATCTTTGTCCGGAACGAACTCAAACCATTAACACTCTGATATGAAAAAGATCTTCATGATTTGCGCCGTGCTGCTGGCAGCGGTGACGGCGATGGCCCAGGACGGGACCAAGTACTACGGCATCAAGTCCGGCTCCTACAAGACCGAAATGGACATGATGGGCCAGGTAATCACCAACACCGTCTATTTTGACGACTACGGCGCCAAGCAGGCCACCTCGATGAACATGATGGGCATGGAGATGACCCAGATCAGCAAGGACGGCAAGATGTATCTGGTGAACAAGGGCGAGAAGTCTGTCCAGGAGATGCCCCAGCAGCAACAGCAGGTCAACTACCTGAACCTCACCGACGAGGTCATTGCCAAGAACAAGATCAAGGAAGTCGGCAAGGAAACGGTCGCCGGCAAGGAGTGCACGATCTACACCCTCGAGATGAACCAGATGGGCCAGACCGCCAAGGCCACCGTCTCCGTCTGGAACGGTATCGCGATGAAGACCAACATCGACGCGGGCGGTTTCGCCATCTCCACGAAGGTGGTCGAGGTCAAGGAAGGCCCGGTGGACGCCGCGCTCTTCGAGATCCCGAAGTTCTAACGGAAATATTGTCCCAGCCAGGCCGCGTCCACACGCGCGAAGCCGGGTTCGGGACGGACTTCCTGATGGCGCCCGAGGATTCCCCGGGCGTCTTCGTATACATGGAAGCCCACGTTCACGACCTTCATCTCCCCGTCCAGGGGGAAGGAGAACACGAGGTCGTTGTCGGGCCCGTCCATCTTGAAGAATTTCAGCGGGGCATCCTGGATTTCGGGACGCTTCTGCTGGTCCGCCATCTCCAGGCGGGTGACGTACTTGCACATTTCCACCAGGACGTCGTCCAGGCCGCAGGCGTGGATGTTGACTTTTTCCACCAGGTCGCCCACTTCCCGCACGAGGCGGAGGGTGTAGCCGTCCAGTTCCTTGACGGCGTCGGCCACGGCCCTAGGCGGCTCGGCGTCGCCCGGCAGGAGCCAGACCATCAGCTTCTCCGCCGGGTCATGGTACAAGGTCTCGTATTTGAGCAGGTTCCGGGCCCCGCAGTGGGGGCATTCCCACACGAAAAGCGAGCCGTCCCGGACCCGGGCCTTGAGGTCCGGGTCCGCGGCGACGTTGATGCTCGGGTAGGTCGCGACGGCGTGGCTTTCGCCGCAGCGGCTGCAGATTGCGTCCATCAGAGTTTGGTATTGAAAACGGCCCCGATATAGAAGGCGTTGAGGCCGGGAATCTGTTCTTTCAGGTACGGGAAGGCCGATCCGCCGTTATAGGCAAGCCGGGCGCCGATGCTGAAGTTGCTGGAAACGAGGATGAGGCGCTGGATGTTCACCGCGATGTCCGCGCCGGCGCTCCAGAGCAGGTTCCCGCCCATTTCCAGGCCTTCGGCCGGCCGGAGGACCGTGAGGTCCGCGAAGGGAACCAGCTCGAAATTCCGGAAATAGAAGATGTTGCCGATGGCGAAGTCAACCGGCAGGATGGGCATCGCATAGTCCAGGGAAATCTTTCCCGCCAGCGGGGCGACATCCAGCAGGGACACGCACTTGACCAGGCCGCGGGGGGCCGGCGGGCACGGATCCGCGAACCAGAAGGAATAACGGCCTCCGGTATAATGCCGCAAGGCGGCGGAAACCTTCAAGCCGTGCCACGGGTGGAGGCCCGGAAGATAGCCGTAGACCTTCGCATACTCCGCCCAGTTGCGGTCGGCGCCGGTCACGCCCACCTCGAAGCCGATCCCCTTGGAGGGCATCAGCTGCGAATGGGCCGCGGGACGGAGGACGCTGCCGCGCACGATGGCCGAGGTCCGGTAAGCCACGGTCTGGGAGGTCCAATCGGGCTTGTCCTTGTATTTTTTATCCTCAAAATAACCGGTTTCCGAGTTCCGGCTGGCATAGACGGGCAGGAAGGGCCCATACAGTTTGTCGTTGCTGGCCGACACGGCCAGCGAAGGCTCGAGCTTGCGCTCCCATCCGCCGGAAGAGAAGTCCAAGGGCAGGGAAACGGCCGCTTCTCCGCCCACATACAGCTTCCCGGTGGGCGCGGAATGGATGACCGTGGTCTTGTCCTTCGTAATCAGATACGGAACCTGCAGGGCGGCGTCGCGGTCGCCCACATCCAGGGCGAAGTCGAAGACCGGATACAGGCCGCTGTACGACATCCGGAAATGGGCTCCGACGCTCGGAGTCTTTTCCTCGGGAGCGATTTTTTCGTGGACAGACAGGCCCACGGAGCCGCTCACCGTGCCGAGGCGGTTCGTGAAGAAGCCCGTCGCACCCAAGGAGGCCGTCTGGAAATAGTAATCCCGGAAAGAGATGTCCGCGCGGCTGAGGTCGACATAGACCGGTGCCCAGGAATGGAAGTGGAAGGCGTCCGAAATTTTCCGGAAGGGCTCTGCGGGGGTCAATGTAACCGGCTCATCCGGCAGGAAAGTCGACATCTCTTTTTCCTGGGCCGAAAGGACCTCGGCGACCGGGTCGCGGTAGATATCACTGAAATCGACCGCCTTGGGCTTGCATTCCACCTGCGAAAGGATCCGGCCTTCAGGCTGGAGGACCGAGGCATAAAGACGCCCGTCCGCGAAGAAGGGAGAGCCCACGCCGTATTTCGTGACGGAAAGCTGCGTCAGCGTCCCGTTGGAGAGGGTATAGGCTTCGCTGGTTCCTGTCCGGTCACTGACCAGAAGGATGGTGTTCCCGTCCACGGCGGAGAGATCCTTGATCGTCACCGGCTGCGGGGCGAGAACGGTTTCAGGACGGCCGCCACCCATGGGCACGCGGTACAGGCCCGTTCCCTCATCCGTAATGGCGGCGAAGACGAGTCCGCCGTCCTGGAAAATCACTTCCGTCGGCTGGAAACCGTCCGGAGCCATCCATCGACGGAGAAGGTTGCCGCTGCGGGCATCCAGGACCACCACGGCGGCCGATCCGTCCGCCGGATACTCCACGGCCGCGAGGGAAAGCCCGTCCGGAGCGACCGCGGGACTGAAATAGCGCCCGTCGCGCACCAGGGTGCCCTGGCGGCCCGTCTGCTCGTCATAGTAGCGGATCCGGGCATCCTGTTTCAGCGTCCAGCGCATGTCCGGTACGGCTTCGGACCAATAGACCCGCCGCAGGGGCGCGGACCAGGCCAGTTTTCCATCACCGCCGAAAGCCGTCAGGGTCTTTTCCTTGCCGTCCGGACCGACCCGGACCAGGACCGCGGGAAGGTCCATACCGGCCTTCTCCGAATAGACGGCCCCGTCGCCCGGCACGGCGCCGGCGTAGACCGTATAGGACCGGGGCAGCGCCACCTGCGGCTCCGTTCCGGAGAAGGGCGCGCGGTGGTCGTCGTTCTGGTTCCAGAGGGTCCGGTAGGTGTACATCATCTCGTTCCAGGCATCCGGAAGCTTCTTCCCGGAGGACAGTTTCGAGGACGAATTCATCGCGGAGAAGGCGCCGCTGAGCTTGGAGGCCACCTGCAGGAACTTCGTCGTATAATACGGATCTTCGTACACGTAGCGGTAGCCGGCGACGGTCAGGTAGCCCAGCCGGTAGATGTCCGGCGTAAACTTCTTGATGGAGCCGTAGCGCCATTGGTACCAGTTGCGGAGGTCGCCGTTGTCGAAGAACATCCGCATCTCGCTCAGGAAGTCGCCGCTGCGGCCGCGGCCGGCCCGGGTCAGGGCCGTTTCGGCCACCACGGCGTCGCCCTCCAGGAGCGAGGAGTTCGGGACCATCCCGATGATCATCTCCGCCAGTTCGCCAAAGGGATAGTGGAAGCCCTTCCAGAAGCCGGTCCGGAGGAACTGCTTCTGGGCGACGTGCCGGCCCTCATGGATGGCGAGGAGTTTCGCCCAGGGGACCGGGGTCAGGCTGGAGACGTCCGGGAGGGTGAAAATGTCCATCCGCCGGGGCGCCCACGCGACCATTCCGTTGGAAATGCCCGTATAAGGATGCAGGATGACGGGCATCGGCTGGGAGAACAGCTCGTTCGGCCGGAAGCCGGAGGAGGCCGAAAGCGGGACGCAGTACTGTTGCAGCAGCGTCCCGTAAACGGTGGCCAGCGAGTCGAGCCCGCGGGTATAGATCAGTTGATAGTCTACGGTCTGGAACGTGGACCAGCGGAGGCTGCCCGGGTCATTGCCCGTGGAGGAGAAGAGATTGATCTGCGCCTGGGCGCCCAGGGGCAGGAGGACGGCCGCGAGGGCCGCCAGGATGCGGCGCCTCATGGGCCTACAGCTTGCGGGCGCCGTCGGAGATGACCACAGGGTAAATCTTCGGGGCGTGGCCGAACTTTTCGGTGAACTGCTTCACGGCCTCCTCGATGAAGGTGTCGTACAGCTCGTCCTTCACGAGGTTGATGGTGCAGCCGCCGAAGCCGCCGCCCATCACGCGGGAGCCGGTGACGTCCATCTTGCGGGC
>ODAJ012135086.1_pt1 | contig 17142 bp, 28 predicted proteins | sample 1539241 | NCBI WGS metagenome assembly ODAJ01 (sample SAMN02144231, study PRJEB22623) | gut metagenome | biome: sheep rumen | host: Ovis aries | place: New Zealand
AATTCATGGACTTAAATGTATTCATTCCCATAATAACTACAGAACCTGTTGTCATTTCTTTGAAAAACTTCATATCTTCAGGAATATTGGCAAGAAGTTTATTCTTCTTACCAATACCCCACTTGTTATCCACTGCAACGATTGCTTTTATCATATTAAATACCTAAATCAAGTTCGACCTTTCCGGGAACAGGATTATACTCTTCCATCGTAAAATCATCAATCGTAAAATCGTAGAAGTTTGTTTTATCTGGATTTAAAATTAACCTTGGATTTCGTTCATTTTCAGACCACATATCTTCATATCTTTCGAGAAGAAGTTTTGCTGCAGATACATGACGATCATAAATCTGTTCATTTGCAACGAAGTGTGTGAAGATTCCCGGTTCATATCCAGTATGTCGTGCAATCATCATTTGTAACGCCGCATACTGACATTCGTTAATTCCACCAGCACCCGATGCAGCAAGCATATCTCCACTTCTCTGAATAAGTGCCATATCAAGAAATTCTTTTTCGCTCTTATCTTTTCTTATATTCCACATAGTCAAGAATGCGCAAGGTGCAAGTCCGACAGTTTCCCTCAAATCAGCTTCTTGCCACAACGAGACAATTTTTCTGCGACCATATGGATCATTCTGGATATCTTTAATCAGATTATTGATAAGATCATATCGTGCGACAGTTGCACCGTATCTCTGCCCGATAGTTCCATCTCCAATATCCCACGGTTTCCACCATGTGACCCCCATGTTTTCCATGTTGACAATTTTATTTGTTGGTTTCTGGTAGATTGTAAAAATCTCTTTGATACCAGTTTTCCATGCAATTTTTCTGAGAGATAAAATCGGAAATTCTCGACTTAAATCGTATTGTCGCACAACATGATTGACGGATAACGTGTGTGCCGGAGTTCCATCAGAATATTTCGGACGTGGATTTTCATCAACAAACCCATTGTCGAAAATTTCCTTAATATCTCTAACCATATATAAATCAGCTTTATTCAATAATAAATTCCTCAAACAGTTTCTTATATTCTTCCAATTTTTCAATATTTGACTCGTGAACACGGAGCGTCATAGGTCTTGTCAAATCCATACTGAAAATACCCATAATGGATTTTGCATCAACAAGAAGTCTGCCACTGATTATATCGACATCTGCTTCGCACCGATTTGTCAAATTCACAAACCGCTTAACTTTATCAATCGTGTTAATCGAAATATTAAAAGTATTCATCATCGTAATAATCATCCTCCTTGCTCACGATTCCATTGTGCTTTTCGGCACATTCTTCTGAACAATAGATGAAACCGCCATCATCAGTCCAGTATTCCTCGCCTTTGTATATTTCTTCACCACATTCATCACAACAACACTTTATTTTGGGTTGATAGTTCGGACAACGTGGGTGGCAAGGAGTTTGTAAGCATATCTCACAAATAATATTTTACCTCTATTTATTTATTTGTCAAGAGCAATACTTCTCAAAAACTTTATTGTAATTGCGGTTTCCACACAGTCTGCGAACGATTGCCATAGCAAGACCAGTCTCCTTGTTGAACTTATCACCGTTCTTTGCTTTAGAAACTGTCTTTTCTCCATCCTTCCAGAACACAACTGTTGCCGGATCATTGAAAGTTACTTTTTCAATTTCTTTTTCAAGGTCGATAGCACGATTCAGAGAATGCCTTTCTTCTGCCACACAAGCCTTGATATAATCCTCAATCTCTTCTCTCATTGATTCGAGAATGTAGCCGACAGCCGTAATAAAATGCTCTTCTTCTTTCTCGTTCTCAAATTTAATGTTCAATTCATCATTCTTGTCAATAAAACTCTTCATTATTAACTGTTCTCCTTCTTGTATAAAATCTGTTGTTTTGTTGAAAAACCTGCAGCACCTTTATGACCGCCGCCACCAAAGTTTTCTGCAATTTTTGAGCAATCTATATTATCCTTGTCAGAATAAATGGAATACTTATATTTTTCTCCGTCAAATACCCAAATAGCGACAAGCGGATAATCTTTTATTCTGTCTCCGAATACTAAGCTGTTAGCCCGGATATTACATACCAGACATTTAACACCGTTAATCTCTGATTCATATGCGTATGATGTGCAGTAATTCTCGAACCACTGCTCCATATACTTTTCAATAACAATACCTTTGTCAATCATTTCGTTAAGTAAAGGCATTCCCTTTGTGTTCTGATCTCTTACAAGATGATTCCAGATATTGCTAAACGGGTTAATATCCTTTGCTTCGAGTGCATACTTAAAATGCAGAGTGTGTTCAATTTCATATTTCCAGCAATCGAAATCACTAATCATTTTGATAAACATTGGACACTCTTCAAATTCACAGTTTTTGAAGTACATCCATGTTAATGCTGCACCACTGCATTTTTCACTACGTAATCCCTTGATGCTGTTATATTCCGGGAACTGTGCTAGAACTTCCATTGTAGAAGTATGATGATCACACCAGATTAAATCACAGTGTTTTTCATCAATCAACTCTTTCAGTTTATCTACTGTATTTATAGAAAATGATAAATCAACGATATAAACGGTTTCTCCTTCTTCGACTACTTCAGTAGGTAACGGTATTGAATAATCGTACATATAGTAGCTATCCGGGTTATAGTTCTGTGTAAATCTTGCGACAACAGCAGCCGCACTCAAACCGTCAATATCATTGTGATGAAATACTTTCATACTTTATAACCTAACCTTTTCTTTTTGGTCGTTACTTTGATAATGCTTTTACATTTCGGACAAGTAACCCTTTTTACATCATCTGTTAATACAAAGCTGGGAGCATTGCAGAGTGCGATTTTCTTTTCTCCAAGAACCGTCACTTTTGTACACTCCATATGTATAAACTCATTCATTGCAAAAGAATCTGGTTCTGCTTTATTGAATAGCTTAAACATCTGTTTTGGGTTTATGGCTGCTAACATTGTTTACTCCAAATTCTCTGAATTTCTTTCTTGCTTCATTATCTTCGATATAGAAAGGATCAACGCCAAGAACATCAACAACTAATTGACCAAATCTCAACATTGGTCTCCGTTTCCACGCTTCAAATAATTCATCAAGAAAGATGTGCATTTCTGTTATTGTTCTATTCATATCTTTATTTATTTGTGAATAAAATTCAGATTTTATTCACATTTTATATCAATATATTGTGGTCTTAAATAATATAAACACTATATATTGTATGTTAATTTATCCATTTGATTATTGAGTTTCCTTTATAGCTTTTCTCGAACTCATACCATCCATACGCCACGGCACTTCCTTCTTTTTTGGACTTTTCAAAGTCTCCATTCTTCGCACAAGGAATCCGGCTTGTTGAAACATACAAGGTTTTTAAGCAACCAGAATCAAAAAGTTTCCTTCTCTTCTTCCCTTCTAAAAATGTAAGTTTGAGAAACATGAATACTTTTCTTCCGTCCGGGATTAACTCAAGTGCGTGTTCTACAAATTCCTGTGCCAGCTTATACGGTGGATTCGTCAATATATCTCCGTCAAACTGCTCTTCGCAAGAAAGAAAATCAATTCCTCCGACTCCATAGCCACGGTCAATTAAATCTGTTGATTTTACATTATAACCATATGCTTTAAGTCGTTCTGACAAATGACCTTCTCCACAGCTTACTTCCCATATATTATGTGCGAGATTTGCCCCCCCCATCATTGATTAAAATGTCTATCGCATACGGATCAGTAGCATAGTAATCGTTCGTTTCTCTTTCTTTTTCGGAATGGCTGCTTGCTCCAAGAGTGCTATAAACACTTTTTCTGTTGCCGATCCAATCACTCATTCTTTAACCACTCCAAAATATTTTCAAATGCTTTAATATACTTGTCTTTGTCTCCCTTCATGATTTCTAAATCATTGGGAACTGCTATTACGTGTTCTCCGAATTTCTTGCCTAAATAATCCATATAGTTTTTAATTGTCGATACTGATATTTCATACGGATTATATTTAACAACAATCCATTCATTTTCTTTTGGCTGCAAATCTACAACCAGAACTTCAATTTTCTCTTCCAAAAAATACTCTCCTAAAATGTTCACCTAATATAAAATGATCTTCAATTAGTGTTGTTTCTGTGTAATATGGTTTCAATTCTTCCAGCAAATCATCCGTAGTCGCAATATAGAGATAATCACATTTACTCAATTTTTTCGCTATTTCTTTATCTGTTTTGTTGATCCAGTTATTGAAATATCCAAGAGACATATTTGATATTAGTATTGAATCAGATAAATCAATATCTAATTCAGTAAAGTCTTTGCCAAGAATATATGTGCCATAATCCCACATTGTCCGGCATTTTGAAATATCAATTCCAATGTATTCAAAGTCCGGGAAAATGACTTGCTGGAAACCATGCTGACATCCAATGTCTACAATTTTTCTTCGTGAGATTTTTCGCTTCATAATGTCAAGATAATATAGAAGATAATCACGTTCAAAGAACATTATTTCTTCTAAACCGAATCTTTCATATTCATCCATATGATGTGAGTCTATCCACTTTTTAAAGTAATGGAACAAAAGAGAATGGTTTCCATCATCTTGTTTCAATAATTCTCGTGCAAAATCTTCTGTCATTGTAAACATTAGTGCGCCCTTTCATCACATTCATGAAGTAAAAGAATCTTGTTGTACAGATTATCACCCCACAAATTATGATATTTTTCTTTCATCTTATTGTTATCATCTTTCTCCCAAAAATAAGGATGCATATGGTAATCAATCAGTGCGAGAATTTCAAGAATATCTTTTAAATCGTCTTTCTGTACGGCATCTGCACTATACAGATAAGGAACTGCAAAATATCCAGAAACTAAATGATGCTGGTAATAATGGGCTTCTTCGCTGTCATTTCCTTTACTATCTTTAAATCCCTTCGTGAACGGCTTTCCAATATCATGGAATAATGCAGCTAACTGCAGATTTTCATCGCCGCCCAAGAATAAAGCACCAGCATAGCACATCAAACAGTGATAACCAATCGAAAGTTTGTGGTGCGGATTATCATGATCCTGATAAATCAAACCATCTTTACCAAAGAACAACTCGTTAAGCATCTCGGTGGCTTCACCAGTATGGATTGTTCCGGCAATCTTGATTTCATCCCAACCTTCAAAATACTGCGGAAAATAAAAACCTTTCAGCATTTTAATGATTGCTTCGTTCGGAACTTTTCTTTCTCTATTCAGATTTCTCGAAAAACAGTCGGCTAAATCAGCATAAACAACAACACAAATCTTCTCAACATTGTATCTATTTATCTGTTTGATAAGGTGTGATCGTTTCTTATAGCTTGTATTGCAAGCATCATAGATAACACTTTTCCCGGCTTTCAAAGCCGAAATAGTGCGTCTTTCCATTTCTTCAAATATTTTGCCATTTTCTTCTTGATTATTTTCATCACCAAGAAGTTCTTCTCTTAATTCGTCAGATGAAAGATATACTACATTTTCTCCGACAAAATGTTTCTTTGCATATGTAGATTTTCCACTTCCGGGAAGTCCACACATCATAATAAACTTTTGCATTAACAATTACTCCCCTGAAAAGATCGTTTTATAATCTTCTCTTTTGATTCCCATTTCTACCAGTTTGATATATTTGGGATTTTTAGTTTCAGCGTGAGATTTTAAATAATTGTTCTTGATTCCAAGATAACAATTTTTCACATAAGATTTATATTCTCGTGGCACATTCTTTTCCACCCAAATCATAAAGGTTTTCTTGTCTGATTTTGGTGAATTAAAATAGTATTCGTTTACTATGCGTTCTTGTTTCTTGATGAAATCTCGTGCAATTTTTTCCAACACCGTTACTCTATTTCTATAAGCTGCTGGAATTTTTGCTCTCAAATCATCAACATTTCCATCAGCGATTGATCTTATAATAAGATTGATTGAAGATAGTTTCGAGAGAATCTTATGAATCTGTACATAATCATCACCCTTAATTTTGATAAGCCGGGAAGAACCATCTTCGTGGATAATATTTAAAACAAATCCTTCTTGATCTTCTGACTTTATTTGTTTGATATCTTCAAGAACTTCATCAAACGTTTTGTCGAAAACACTCGTACATTTGATTCCATATCGTTTAGCAACTGCAAGCACAGCTTTGTATGAATGCTGAAATCCAGTGCAAGCATCTCTCATTCCAACCAGATATAAACCTTCTTCTTCTTTTGAATATTTAACTACATGAGCATCGGCTAATGAAATATATTCAAAAATGAATGTTGTATTCGGGAAGAATCGGAGCATTTCTGTGTAGCTTGGATTTTCATTCAGCATTCTTAGACCGTCTTGCAATCTCCACGACATAGCCGGATCAATCGCCTGACTACCAGACATAACAACGTGATTTCTGTACCAACGTGCGCACTGCATAGAGCCATCGAGTTTATTTGACACTTCAACATTCTTCGCACTATTGATTTCTTTTGTCACGTTTTCGAGTGAATTTTCAGGACATTCGTTTAGGTTGCGGAATTTTTTAAACGGAGCAATCACGATTTCTTCCGACATTAAATCAAAAACCACACTCCTGCATTCGAGATAGAAACCATCATACATATCCCAAATATCATCAAGTGTAATCTCTTCTTCACCGCTAAGAACATCTGAATACTTAGCATATCGCACCAACAACAATTCTTTATTTTGGTTGATTTCCAGATACTTGATCCTATCTGTATAATCTTTGTTACTGAGTGCGAGAATCCAATACTCCAGACAAGTAATCTCTTTTCCGTCAACTTCATACTTTTTGTATTCTGGCTGTCCTATTTTCTTCTGATATTCATGTTTAATCATAAACACAAAATTATATACTGGATTCCAATTCATTAGTGTATACATATCATCTCCCATGTATTTATTTATTCGTTATTATTGTACCACATTTTATCTATTTGTCAAGTGTTTGCAGCAATTATTTCTTTCAATGTTCTTGGTTTATAATTCATATAATCTTTCATACATCCAACATTAAAAGCCATGAATGGTTTATGTCTTTCTCCGTCTCTTTTCTTAAAGTAGCCATCTGCTGTCTTTATTGCATCTTGATAAAGTATATCGTCATCATTATCGTGAACGTGACCGTAAAGATGCACCGCACCTCTGAACTGTCCTTTCCATGAGAATATAGGATAGTGCGACAATACGACAGGAACAGCTTTCCCATCAATGTTATCAACAATTTCCTTATAATCTAAAACTTCGACAAACTGCTTTCTCAATCTCTGATCCTGAACTTTATCATGATTACCCTTTATCAGAACAATTTGACCCTTTAAATGAGCCAATAAACTGGCTACTTCTAATGGATTGCCTTTATGCGCAACGTCACCCAAAAGAAAAACCATATCTCCATTTGTTATAACTTCGTTCCAATTATTCACAATAACTTTATGCATTTCTTCAAGTGTTTCAAATGGTCGCTCGTGGAATCGTCCATCCTTCAAAACGTTTTCATGGAATAGGTGTAAATCTGCTATGTAAAAGTTGCTCATGATGCGCTCCTTAGTGCGTAAACTGCGACTGTTTTCCCGGTATACTGACACTGCGTTTTTCCAATCGGTTCGACTAATCCTCTCTGTGAAAGTTCAGTCAATCGTGGTGCGGTAAAATTTCGTTCTGATGTTGGGATATAACCTTTGTTCATCATCTCAACTGCAACTTCTTTTGCAGTCATAGGCTTATTTCTTAAACATTCAAGAACTTGTTCATATCTCATTCTACGATCAACCGACTCATTAGCCAACGCTCTTGTTTCGTATGTTGTGTACTCTCCCGGATTTCTTCTCTCCATTTATTCCACCTCTGTAGATTCTTTTTCAGCCAGATATTCTCTGATTCTGTTTTCCGCAACTCTGCAATATTGTTCTTCTAAGTCGATTCCAATATAGTATCTGTCGTTCTTAATTGCAGCCAAACAAGTAGTTCCTGATCCAATGCAGCTATCGAGGACAATCCCCCTCGGATTTGTGTAAGTTTTGATTAACCATTCACATAATTCAACTGATTTTTCTGTTGGATGCAAGGATTTAGACGGGTGTGGCTTTTGAAATCTTAAAATACTTGTCGGATGTTTCATCTCTCCAAGCGTTTCGTGATTATCTACAAAACCATAGTCTCCGTAATTATGATTCTTATTAACCTTCTTACTACCTTTGCTGTGGTTGCGGTTTCCCGGCACTTTCTGCGGATTATAAACAGGTGGCTTTCTGTAAAAGATACAGATTTCTTCATGCGCTTTAAGTGGCATTCTGTTAGCATTCAAGAATCCAGAAGTCAAAACCTTATCCCATACAAGATTATATTTCCAAATTGATTCTTGACTTTTCATCAGATCAGCCATGAACATTCCATCTGCAAATAAAGCAATACAAGCATTTTCTTTTGCAATCCTAAGATATTGTTCCCACATAGGTTCAAGAGGTATGATCACATCCCAATGATTTTTGGTGCGAGAATACGGCAAATCAGTCAGGATCATATCAACTGAATCATCTGGCAACTGCTTCATTACTTCTAAGCAATCGCCTCTGTATATTTTGTTTAATTCCAATTTCTGTCCTCATACAGACAACTTGTCTATAACATATGTTATAAACAAGTTATCTGATATTTATTCATTTATTATTTGTCCGTATTTTCAGTAGTTTCAGTAGTTTCAAAATCATTCATGTCAAGAATCATAGCGTTGTCACCAGACACCTTCGGCAGTTCTCCATTCCATTTTTCAATATATCTCTGTTGAAGAATCTTATCTGTAAGTGACTGTTCAAGAAGTTTGTTCGCATTTGCTTCTGCTTCAGCTTCAATCATTTTCGCATCTGCTTTTGCCTGTGCGTTTGTACGTGCAACTTCTGCATCTGCTGCAGCTTTGTCAATAGCTGTCTGATTATTGATATTTTGTGTTTCTGCATTCTGCTGTGCGGTAATTTTTGCGTTAATTGCTTCTCTGGTTTCTTCATCTACTTCAACATTGATAAGAGAAACATTGCTGATTGTAATTCCATATGGTTCAAATTTCTTAGAGAGATAATCTGTCATAGCAATATTGATATTTGCTCTTTCCGCTCCAAGAATATCCGACACCTTATATTTTGCTACAATTTCCTTTGTCCATGAAATAATGTTAGGTTTAATAAAGCTATCTCTTACTTCTTTTCCACTCTGCCCTTTAAATCTGTTAAAAACTCCGACTACATTTTCGGGCTGATACTGGTATGTAAATGTAAGATCAATCTGAATCGCTTTACCTTCGGAAGAACTAGCAGAAAAACTTTCGTCATCTTCTGAATCTCCACGAGAATCCGATGTAAGATAACTCTGTTCAAGACCTACTGTGTAGAGTGTTGTCTTTACTGTCGGTGGAACAACATGAAATCCCTGTGAAAGAACCTCTTCTTTAACACCGCCATTCATGTTATACTGAACCGCAACATATCCGGCTGGCACTCTCGTTGTGCAAAAGATCATTAAAATAATAGTTACAATAATAATGATTGCAAGTGTGATACCACCTACAAAACCTCTTCTTTTCATGTTTCTTCGTTCTCCTTTTCTTCATCTGTTAATTCTTTGATAGCATCTTCTCCAACTTTACCTACGAATTTTCCAATAGGTTTGTAAAGAGCCGATGCCAAAAACCACACTGCGATACAAATGATAATCACAAGTATGATAAATGCCGGGTTCAATTAACAACACTTCTTGTCCTCCTACCTAACTTTTCTTAAAATATTTACATATTTACTTATCTTATCTGCAACCATATCAAGTTCTGCAAAATCTTTCGATTCTAACCGATATGAATTTGATTTCTTTTTCGGGGCAATCGTGATCCGAATTGTTCCGTTAATATAGTCATCTGGAACTTTGATAGCTTTCAGTACATATGAAGGTTCTGGATTTCCAGCATTACAAGCTGAACCATTTGATACCTCTAAATCATTTGTGTCGAGAAGCATCATAAGTGTTTCTCCATCAATGTCTTTGAAACTGATATTTATATTCCCCGGTAGTTTGTTTTCTGCTCCGTTGATTCTTGAATCTGGAATTTTTAACAGTTTCTTTTCGAGATACGTCCTCATTTGATAAAGCTGTTCCGCTTTTTGCCCTATATCTTCCTCGCTGAAATCTCTGCATAATTTATCATTCCAAGCTGCTATATAGGCGGTATTTTCTGTTCCGGCTCGTAAGCCATGCTCTTGACCGCCACCATGAATCAAAGGCTCGATCTTAACGCTGTTCTTTTTATATAGAAATCCTATTCCTTTCGGCAGCCCGATTTTGTGACCAGAAACAGACAACATATCAATTCCCATATCTTTAACATCAATCTCGATCGTAAAGTATGCTTGAACTGCATCTACATGAAGAACACCACCAAAAGAATGAACCAGTTCTGCTATTTCTTTGATTGGCTGAATTGTGCCGATTTCGCTATTCGCTAACTGAATACTAACAAGCGGTGTAACTCCAGAGTCTTTTGCTACTTGCAACCTTGATTTTAAACTATACTCTAACACTACTCCTTCTTCATCTACTCCAACGAGATAATATTTATTTATTCGTTGTTTCTCTAAAAATTTACAAGTCTCCAATATTGACTTATGTTCAATCGGCGTTGTGATTATTTCGCAGTCATTCGCAAAAGAAAATCCTTTAAGAGCAAGATTATTTGACTCTGATCCTCCTGATGTGAAAATGATTTCATCTGGTGCGCAATTTATAGAAATCGCCACCAACTCCCTCGCTCTCTCAATTACTTCTTTTGCATATTGTCCGACCGTATGTACGCTTGATGGATTGCCGTAATTGTCAAAGAACATACTCTGCAAAATTGGCTCTAAACTTTTGTCAACCCTTGTTGTTGCTGCATTATCGTAATAAAGCATTAGAACTCCCTCTTCATAACTAAATCTTCGACATCATGCCGGATTGCAATTTCAGAAGCTATACATTTTGCATCCATCGTGTCAACAATATCTTGATAATCTGTGTTTAGATTTTCCAACTGCCTTATAGCGTTCTTATATTCTGCAATCTGGCTTTTGTTGTCTTTAATGATTTGCAGATAATTCTCACGCTGTTCTGCAACTTCTTTTTTCACTTCATCCAGTTCTTTCTTGTGAATCTCCATTCGTTCGAGAATCTTTTGAATGAACTGCTTGTTGAAATCTTCGCCCACGTTGAAATCAACCTTGTATAGTGTAATCACTTTGCTTTTGGCTGAATCCAATAAAAGAATCCATGTTCCAGAGAGATATACATCAACAACACCGTTATCTTTTGTTCCTACTCTTCCGTGATAAAGAAAATCTGAATGATCAAGCATTGTATTTATATCATTTTCTATCTTATCCCGGTTTCTGGCAACATAGGTATTTATGTCTGCTAATGATTCTTTATCGGCAATTCTTTCAGCATACCTCATTGCAGCGTGATTTGTAATATTCACACTCAATCTTGTCTCACTTCCTTTCTGTATTTATCTATTCGTTATAGTATCATAAAGTAAATGTTTTGTCAACAGATATTTTAAAACAAAACACAACCTTCATTTTTGAAGTCACTAATATAGCTATCCCATTCTTCTTTTGTTATTTCAGCTTCTTTTATAAAGCATTTTTTACAGTAAAAATCAGAGCAAGTCCGACTTCTCATTTTCAAGTTCATAGCTATTACATCTTTAGATCGTATCAGTCTGCCACATTTCTTACACTTCTTGTTGAAATACTTCTCAGCCAAAGAAAAATCATCAATACCTTTGTATTTCATAAATTCTTCAATCACTTCTCGTGTTGGAATTTCTCGAACTACACCACCGTTCCAATACTTATGATATTCTTCAATCGTGCAATTAAGCGTACACCATTTCCCATTTTTTATAAAATCATCTTCAAGAATATTATGCCACCTATTATACATTTTAGGATAGAAATACTGATCAAGAATCCAATCAGATTTGCTCTGATATGGACACGCCACATGGCAGCCACATCTTTTATATCCTTTTCTATATTTCGGATTTAATGGCAAATTGTTCAATATAATATAAAGCCAAACTTCCAATTCTGTCCATTTTCTAATAGGCAATAACCCAATCCATTCTCGATTTCCCCATTTTGGGTTATGTTCTATATCTTGTCTGTTCGATCTTTTTGCGCTTTCATCATTCCGAACACCCATTATCCATATTGCCTTATCTACATTATCAAAATGATTGATGTGATTTCCTTCTTTAAATATGGAACAACAGGCTCTCGAAAATCTTGTTGGAATAAAGTTCTCTTTTTTAATATATTGATAGAATCCTATGTCCGGCGTTGTAATGATCCATTTGTCTTTGTTTAGATTGACTATTCGGTATGTGTCTGCACAATCCAATGTTGTATTATTGAAAACAGTCTTTATATTTCTATTCGCCATATCGCATAAATGCTGAACGACAACACTATCTTTTCCTGTCGAATGTAGCACGAAAGAACTATACTCTGGGTGAGTGTCAACAGTATCTTGTATAAGTTGGATGCTTTTCTTTTCTTTGATTTCAAAAGCTGGTTTTATTGCAAAGGAGAAATATGCAACCAATATATAAAGAATTGATTGATATGTGGAGTGCAAAAAATGCCGTATTACCGTTATTTGAGGGATATTACTGGTTGGACAAACAGATTATCAAAGCATTCGACCATAACGGAACACTCCATAAATTATATAGAATTACGGTGAATGACGATTTATCTATCTCATACAAAAAGTACCCACAAAAACGTGATTTCCAGCCAGAGTCATGGCTTGAAACAGCTATGAGAATAAAACCAGCTTTTTATTCTGGCTTATTTTCATCTCTAATCATAAATGCAAATCTTTCTTCAAGGACATACTCAATTCCTTCCAATATATCTTTTGAAGAATGTTCATTTCCTCGTTGTATTTCTTCTATTTCTGAAATTATTCTAATATCAACTAATGACATAGTTTGCAATAAGTCACTAATTTTCTTCTCTTCTCTTGTTCTTACTCTCATTTTTATCCTTTTTAATAATCTGTTAATATTGAAATACCATAATCATTAAATCTTACTTCTGATATATCGGATATTTTGATATCATATAGCTGCTTGAATTTTATAAATGCTTCTTGTTTATTGGCTGCATAAGTTATTGCAACGTCATCAGAGAATTGATGGTTTATCATTGCATTTGCTTTTGCATATACAAACAACTTCTTCTTTTTATTCATAATAAAACACTCATTTCTATTAGTATCTTCTGTTCATCAGTTGTTTGATACGATATAAAATATCTTCTTCATCTCGATACCATTTCCACTCATATACTGTTCCCAAATCTCCAGTTCTCATACCTACATATGGTTGTTCAAACATTAGATAATAATAATTATAAAATGGTCTTGGATCAGATATTTTTATTTCATGATTGCTGTCTGCATAATAAATAGTAAAATTCTTTTCTTCATACTGATTTTTTGCCACAAAACTGAAACGATATTCATTATTATCATCATCATATGATATATTCCATATTCTTGTTCTATTTAGGTAAGACAGTATTTTTTGAAAATTATTATTCATGATAATTCCTTCAAAATTATAGCGGCAGAATAATCTACATAAAATGTCCGTGTTGTAGTTTGTTTTTCACACCATCTATTAACAAAAGTTCTTAATTCATCAATGTCTTTTTGTGCGATCCATTCATACGCATCCTCATGTAAATCTTCACACTCGCTTTCGACTACAGAATCAATATCTATATTCAGTTGGTGCGATGAAGTACACCAAACATAACCCGGCATTACGATATCATTATCTTCGCAATATTCTTCTAATTCTTCGATTTCGGAAAAATATCCTTCATTGTAACCATAAGAATCAGAATACATCATTTCACACCGTTCAGGTGGTGCGCTCTTCAATGTATATTTTCTTGCCTTTTCAAATCTATGTAGTTCTTCTTCTCTTTCTTTTTTTGCTCTGCATTTATTGCATAAAGTGTAAAAAGCATTGTGCGGAATTTCTACACCGCATCTCTCACACTTCTTAGGTTTGCAACATCGTTCAGCCCATTCACGAACGTGATATACAAGCCCACATTTTCCGCATTTATAACACGTTACTTCCTTTACGTCCATGTTTCCACCTGATTATCTAAAGAACTATCTTCTTTCCCATAAAGGTTTAAATGCCCGGTAATAGGATCAATCTCTTCAGACTCCATCGGTCTAAACGCAATGACAGCCCATCGTGGAATATTTTCAAACTCTGTTGATTCATCTACAATGTTGAAGAAATCTTCTCCATTATACATATGATTCTCTTGTGCTGCTCTTATAATATTTTCCATTTCATCCTGATCTGCTTCAAGAACAATCTTTGTAAATGATCCGTTAATCCATTCGGAAAATGTTGTTCTGTCAATATTGGCATCCTCAAACATTCCATATCCATAATCATATCTTTTGTCTGGCGTTTGGATTTCAAAGGAAACATCAGTATACTCTTTAAACCATGCAGTCAGAAAGGCGGTTGATCCATGTGCGACCATAGCTGCTAACTTTCCCGGACTCATATTCAATGACTTATTTGCTATAATTACCTGTTTCATTCTTTCTCCCTGTGTGCGAACATTTTATAATTTTTCGCATTCATACAAACAACAATTTCTATATCTGTTTCAGAAAAAATCTTCTGAATGATATATGATACTCGAATCCAGTTGAGTCTATCCAATCCACAGCCAATCATAGGCATTGCTATATGTTTAATATTATTGTTAATGGCTTGATATCTCATATCTTTTAGTGCGGAAATCAATGTATCATAAGTTGGTTTATTCCAGTAATTTCGTTTCGTAATAAGATTAAACACACGATCTTCAAGAATACATTCTCCACAGTCGTTTTTATCCCACTCGTCTAAACGATTGCCATATTTTCGCACCAACTTATTCTTCATATCAAACCGTTTATTAAACTCAACCACGATTCCCTTTCCCATGCCTAAGTCAGCACTAATACAATGTGCGAGATAATACTCTTCCGGCATAGAAAATAAATCAGCCTGAATCTCTTTATAACTCATTCATCAATACCTTCATAAAGTAATTTTTGACCGCAGCCACCACAGAATTTCATTAAATCGTTCTTTCTTAATTTAATGCGATTCCCACAAGTAGGGCAAATGAATCTATTTCTTTTGTTGTCAAATCTGGCAACTTCAGGAATGAATTTTCTCATACACTGCAAACTTGTCTGCAAGGCTTTCGTTCTTTCATCTCCATAAGAAGAATATAAAACATTCATCTGCTTCACAGTTTTAATAGAATCGAAAACCTTTCTTTCTTCTGCATCAAACTTGTGGCTTTTCATTTGTTCCATGATGACATTACCTCCTGAATGTTGGATATTTTCCATTTTTAAGTTTTTCTGGTACTTTATCAAATCGTGCGATTTCTCCCTTGAACATAAATACCATATCGTCCGGCTGAATCTCTTCATGATATATTTTTCTAAGCAGCATTGGCATAAACTCATTTTCAACACACTTCAACTTTATCTGTCCATCATGCATTAACTTCGCATAGCCATAGCCAGCCAAATCAAAAAGAGTAAACATAGTGCAAGAAATCGGAATCTCACTCTTAAACGAATCAATCGTAACCTTCGCATCGAGTGCTTCTGGGATAGTAAAATCTCCAATATCATAAATCAATTCATCGTTGTGGAAAGCTACAATCTTATCAAACGGAAGATTGACACCGTGATTCAAGCAATAAAGATATAACTTATGCATCAAGTGTGACATTACAAATTTCTCGTATGTTATATGTCTGCCGGGATTACAGTTTCCTAAGATCACCTGACGAATATATTTACTCTTGATAATATGTTCATTATTAGTAAATCTCCGTATAAAATCTTCCCAAGTGTCAGAATCAAAAATATCATAAGTATAATACTTTAACACACTAAAGTTGGCGTGTTTCATGTCGATACTCAAAAATGATTTATCTGCATTGGAAGGATGATAAATGTCTCTACCGGGTAAATGCGCATAATCATCATGAACGATGAATTTACCTAAATCAACTTCATTGAAATCTTTGTAGCCTTGTGATGTTTTAATTGCAGTAATTGCTTCATCTTTAATTCTGTTGTAATCTTCAAAATAATCTTGCTCGTTCGCATAATTTTCCATGCTCTTAATAAACAGATTATATTTTTCTACTGTGTGATAAATCGGATCATATAGTTTCAACCGACTATAAAAATACGGATATGAATAAATGTTGATAGGTAAATTACAATCTTTGCAGAACCGTTGCAGCAACCTTTCCGAAAAATTTTGTTCTATCATTTTCAGTTCCTTTCTATTTCGTCAAAACCTTAATTAACTCTTCTGAAAAGCCATACGATAATAGTTTTCTTATCGTTAGTTGTTTTAAAACATTGCTGTTCGGAAAATATTTTATCTTATCAATTTTCAAACAATACATTCGTTTTGCCGTAGTGTCCATTTTTCGTAGCACTCTCCCACTTATGATATGCTTCAAGATAACTCGTTGTTGCGACAAGCCTTTTTCCTTTTACCCACACATGATAAACAGGAGAATCATAATAGTAATTATGATTAACAAGATGCTTTGACATTGTTTTATACAGTGCAGTATTTCCGCTACCTTCAAGTCTATAAAGCAACGTTTTGTTGATCTCACAACCCTTGACCCATAAATCAAATATGCTCATTCTTTGCTTTTAACCTCTCGCAAATCAATCCGATTGACAGACCTCCTGCAGCATTTCCGACTGTATTGAGAAGTATGTACCTTGTTGAATCTGGAACGCCGGAAACAATGAAATAGAACATATTTGCAACGCAGTGTTCAAATCCGCACAATATGAATGCCATCACGCACATGATTAAAAGCATTACTTTTTCTTTTTTGGTTGTTTCCTTAAAATTATTCACAGCAAAGAAGATCAATATATTACAGAAGATTCCAAGAATGATAATCATCCACCACTTCTCTGTCATTTTTACATTGCATA
>ODAJ012071326.1_pt1 | contig 17140 bp, 24 predicted proteins | sample 1539241 | NCBI WGS metagenome assembly ODAJ01 (sample SAMN02144231, study PRJEB22623) | gut metagenome | biome: sheep rumen | host: Ovis aries | place: New Zealand
GGCTTTTGCGCAGCAAAAGTGCTGACCCACTGAATTTTAAGTAAGCACCCCCGCTTTAGAAGCGGGGGACTTCCTTAGTTTGTTAAATAATAGCATTTATGAAAAATATTGTCAAGATGTGTGAAATTTGAGTTTGGGGGAGTTTTTTTAGTGTGGCAGTAAATGTCAGTTTTTTTCTTTTAAGATAAAAACTGTAAGATGCAGGGCGCAATAGTGCGATGTATTTTACAAATTAAAAACAGAGAGGAGTGGAAAAGGTGTTTGATCTTCAATTCGGCTTTATGCCGAAGGCGAGGCGCAGACCGATGAGCAGGGAAGAGTTTGTGACAAGTGAGATACGGGCTTTTCTGAACTCGAAAAAGAGAAGTGAGATGCTTATCGGGCAGAGGTACTACGCGGGCAGGCATGATATACTGCTGAAACAGCGGACGGCGATAGGCGAGGAAGGCAGGGTGACGGTGCTGGACAATCTGCCTAACAACCGTATAGAGGACAACTGCTACAGGCGCATCGTGCAGCAGAAGGTGAATTATCTGCTTGGCAGGCCGCTGCTTGTGAAAAGCGAAAACCCGATATACGAGGAAAAACTGAAGGAGTTTTTAAATGCGGAGTTTCAGGGCACTTTGAGGCAGCTTGCGGCAGACGGACTGAACTGCGGACTCGGGTATATGTATGTATATGCAGACGGTGAGGGAAAACTCGGGTTCAAAGTCTTCAGACCGTATGAGATCATTCCCGGTTGGGCGGACGAGGCGCACAAAAAACTCGACTATGTTATAAGGATATACAAAATCGAGTGTGCGGACGGGCGCGAACCCGTGAAAAAGGCAGAGTTCTACAGCAAAAAGAGGGTATATACCTACCGTTTTGAGAGGAACCGTCTTGTGCTTGAAAAAAGCGTACCCTATTTCAGGATAGGGGGCAGGGATTGCAGGTTTGACGAGATACCGATAATACCGTTCAAGTACAGTGAGGACGAACAGCCGCTGATAACGGGGGTAAAAAGTTTGCAGGACGGTCTGAACACCATGCTTTCGGCTTATCAGGACAGTTTGCAGGAGGACAGCCGCAATACCATACTTGTCATTAAAAACTATGACGGGGAGGACCTTGGTGAGTTCAGGCGCAACCTTGCCGCTTACGGCGCTGTGAAAGTGCGTGCGGTGGACGGTGTTGAGGGTGATGTGCAGACACTGAACATCAAAGTGGACGGCAGCAATTTCAAAAGCATTATAGAGCTTCTGAAAAAGACTATCGTGGAAAACGGCAGGGGCTTTGACGTAAAGGCCTTGCGTGAGATGAGTTCGCCGAACCAGATGAACATACAGAGTATGTATGCCGATATAGACCTTGATGCAAACGGTATGGAAGCGGAAATGCAGTTCTCGCTTGCAAGGCTGATAAGATTTATAAGCCTGTATCTGTATAACACGGCGCAGGGGAATTTTATTGATGAAAAGGCGGAGATCATCTTTAACAGGGATGTTCTCATAAACGAAAACGAGGCCATAGACGGCTGTGTTAAATCAATAGGGCTTATATCGAACGAGAGTCTGCTTGCGCAGCATCCTTATGTGAACGATGTTGCGGTGGAGCTTGCAAGGCTCGAAAAGGAGAAGAAGGCGCAAAGGTCGGGAAAGAAGGAGAGAGGAAATGATCGGTAAACTTATGCAGCTTGGGCTTGACGAGGAAACGGCGAAAAAGGTAAACGGCGTTTTTGAGGAAAGCCTGAACCAAAAACAAAAAGAGCTTGAGGAGCTTGAAAAGGCAAAGGCGGAAGAGATAGGGAAGATAAAATTTGAATCCGCATTTGAAATGGGGCTTATGAAAAGCGGCTGCAAAAATCTGCGTGTGCTGAGGGCGCTGATAAACAGGGATGAACTGTCCTTTGAAAACGGTGTTATCGGCGGACTTGACGAACAGCTGGCGGCGCTTGAAGCGGACAGCGAGACAAGCTTTTTATTTGAGAAAGATACTCCGAAACTTGTAGGAATGAGTATAGCGGAGGAGGGGGCGGACTTTTTTGATGAAGGTCTGACCTATGAAGAATTATGCAGGATGCAGTAAAAACAAACAAAACAAAAAACACATAACACGAAAGGAAGATGTAAATTATGGCTAAATTTGACAGCAAAACTTTTAACCCGCAGGCATTCGGAAAGTATATGGACACTATTCCGCAGCTTAAGAAAAACGAGCTTTTGAATGCGGGTATTTTAAAACACAGCAGCGAGATAAAAAATGCGTTCAGTTCACAGTCGGGCAGTGCTTATGCAATATTGCCTATGTACGGTCTGCTTGGCGGCGCGGCACAGAATTATGACGGTGTCTCGGATTTTGTGCCTGCGGTGACGAACACTTTTGAGCGCGGAGTTGCGGTAGTGGGCAGAATGAAAGCATGGACGGAAAAGGACTTTTCGGATGATGTGACGGGCGCAGGCTTTATGGACAATGTTGCGGCACAGGTGAGTGAATACTTTGACGGCGTTGACCAGACGACAATGCTTTCGATACTTGAGGGCATTTTTGCTATGACAGGCACGGAAAATGCCGAATTTGTGGATAACCACACGCTTGATATCACACAGGAGGGCAATGGTTTTGTGGGTGCGACTACATTGAATGATGCAGTGCTTAAAGCCTGCGGCGACAACAAGGGCAAGTTCTCTGTTGTTATCATGCACAGTAAGGTAGCTACAAACCTTGAAAACCTCAACCTTATCGACTATACGTCAAACACCGATAAAGATGGTATCCAGCGCGATCTTACGCTTGGTACGTGGAACGGCAGGCTTGTGCTTGTGGACGATTCGATGCCCGTAAATAACGGCGAATATACCACATATATCCTGGGCGCAGGTGCGTTTGACTATGAAGATATCGGCGCAAAGGTACCTTTTGAGATGAACAGGGATCCCAAAACAAACGGCGGTATCGACACGCTTTATGTGCGTACACGCAAGTGCTTTGCGCCTATGGGCATAAGCTATATCAAGACTTCTCAGGCAACTCTTTCGCCTACGGATGCGGAGCTTAAAAACGGCGCAAATTGGGAGCTTGCAAATGACGGTGCGGCGCAGAAGACGTATATAGACCACAAGGCTATACCTATTGCGCGCATTGTGTCTCTCGGTTAAAGGCGGTGACGGCATGATGTGGGATACTATGCATGAGGAGACGAAAGCAAGGCTCGCACAGCTCGGTATTGATACGCTTGGGCTTGACGGGCTGATGGAGGCGGAAGAACTGCGCGCCTATAATTATGTGCTTGGGATATGCAATCTGACTGTCATGCCCGAGGTGCTTAAACCCGTTTGCGTGGATATGGCGTGCGCAGCTGTGATAACGGCAGCAAGTGAGGACAAAAAGATGAAGCTTGTGGAGGGCGCATCGCTTTCTTCTATAAAAGAGGGCGATGTTACCCTTACCTTTGACAATACATACGGCAGAGAAGTAATAAAAGAACTTATGGACAGGCTTTGTTTCAATGATAAAAGCCTGCTGATAAGCTATAGGAGGCTGAAGTGGTGAGAAGGTATATAGAAAGGCTTTATACAGGTTTGTGTGATATATATGAGTCCGTTCCGAGATTGAATGAAATGGGTGTTACGGAATTTGAAGAACGGCTTTTATATAAAAACCAGCCTTGCAGATTGTCCTATACAACAAGGCTGTCGTATTCGGGGCTGAAAAGCAGCATGAGCAGGGAAACGGTGCTTGCCAATTCGCCTGTGCAGCAGATAAAACTGTTTTTAAACCCGAATATAAGGGTAAAAGCGGGATGCAGGATATCGGTTTTTCAGAACGGGTTAAGGCAGGAATACAAATACAGCGGTGAAACGGCGATGTATATGTATCATCAGGAGATCGTGCTGGAAAAGCTTGAACTCTGGACATAGGAGGAAGAAATGATAAAAAAGGTATTTGATGCACTGTGTCTTGCGGTGAGAGAGGAGTTTGAACTGCCCGTATATACGGATAGAGTGGTGCAGAACTTACAGAGCCCGTGCTTTTTGGTCAGGCTTAAAGAAAACAGCACGGAGAGGTTTTTCGGAAAGAAGTTTATTATGAAAAACAGGTTTTGCATAACACTTCTGGATGACAGCAGAAAGGAGCATGAGTACCTTACCCAAACGGTCGAGCGGCTTTGCGGTGTTGTGAAGCTGCTTGACTACGGCGGCGGAAAGGTACATGGCAGCGGCATAAAATGCGAGCTGAACGAAAACAGGCTTGAACTTTATGTGAACTATGATTTCTTTGTATACAGGTACGAAGAAGAAGGCGAGGACACAGGGCTTATGCAGGAATATGAGCTTGAAATGGATATTTAGGAGGTTGGATATATGGAATTATACAAAAAGCAGATACTTGATGACGAGAGGTATTTAAGATACAAGGACCTTATAAGTGCGCTTTTCGGAGACGATGTGAAATACTCGGAGGAAGAGGCGCAGGAGAAGATAAATGCGTATCTTAAAGGAAAGGAGAGTGAGTGAATATGGCATATGGCGGCGGTATATTCAGTATAAAGAACAAGATATTGCCCGGCAGCTATATCAACTTTGTATCAACGGGAAATGTTGATGCGAATGTCAGCGAAAGAGGCGTTGTGGCTGTGTGCCATGCTATGGGCTGGGGCAAAAAGGGCATTACCGTGCTCACAAAGGAGGATTTTCAGAAAAACTGTGCGACTTATTTCGCTTATGCCTGCACCGACAGGAATATGAAGTTTTTGAGGGAGATATTCCAATACAGCAGCAAGGTCATCCTTTACAACTGCAACGAATCCGTAAGAAAGGCTGCGAATACTTACGGCGAATCACGTTATCCCGGCTATGCGGGAAACCTGATAAGCATTGAGGTGCTGCAAAACCACGACAGCAGTTTTACGGTAACGACTTATTTTATCAATACTGCGGTGGATGTGCAGAAAGTAAGAACGGCAGCGCAGCTTGTTGACAATGCATATGTTGTTTTTAACAAGGATGCGGATCTTGACGACACACAAAGAGGCGGTCTGGTAATGACGGGCGGCGTGACGGAGTTTACGCCTGCGGCTTATGTGGCTTTTCTTAACGCGATAGAAAGCTACAGCTTTAATGTGCTTTGCTGCGATATTGAACCCAATGACGATCCCGAGGATACGGATGCGGTTACAAGAAAGATGTTTGTTGAATACACAAAGCGCAGACGAGACAGCGACGGCGTGAAGTTTCAGCTTGTTATCATGGACGAGGCTGCCGATTATGAGGGTGTTATATCACTTAAAAACGAATACGGCGGTACGGATAAGACGGAGCTTGTATATTGGGTATCGGGTGTATGTGCGGGCATGACGGCAGGTCAGTCGGCAATGAATTTGAAATATGACGGTGAGTGCGAGCTTGACAAGATAAGTGCGGACTATACGGGTGCGGAACTTGAAAACTTTATCAAAAACGGTTATTTTGTGCTGCACAGAGCAAATGACGAGATAAGGGTATTATCGGATATAAACAGTCTTGTGACTGTGACGGACACAAAGGGCAGCGTTTTCAAGCAGAACCAGACCATAAGGATATGCGACCAGATAGCAAACGATATTGCTTTGCTTTTCAATACGAAGTATATCGGCAGGGTGCCGAACGACAAGGCGGGCAGACTGAGCTTATGGAGCGATATAGTGAGATTTCACGAACAGCTTGAGGAACTGCGTGCGATAGAGGATTTCAAGGAAGACGATATAATCGTTGAGCGCGGTGATACGAAAACAAGCGTTGTGGTATACGAGGCGATAAATGTGGTAAACGGCATGGGACAGCTTTATATGACTGTCACTGTGGTTTAAGGAAGGAGGCATTTTATGAGCAGCATTATGCACGCAAAAGATGCGATAAACGCAAAGCTTGCGGAATGTTATGTTACTGTTAACGGCAACAGATACAACTTTATGCAGGCGATCAGTCTTGAAGCAAAGTTTGAAAAGAGCAAAAAGCAGGTGCCCATACTTGGCAGACCTGCTCTCGGCAACAAGGCTTCGGGCTGGAAAGGCACGGGCAAGGCCGTGTTCCATTACAATACTTCCGTGTTCAGAAGGCTTATGCTGGACTACAAGAAAAGCGGAAGGGATATTTACTTCGATATTCAGATCACAAACGAGGACCCCGCATCTTCTGTGGGTGCACAGACTGTTATACTTGTGGACTGCAATATCAATGAGGGTATTCTGGCGAAGTTTGATGCAACAAAGGATTATCTTGACGAAGAGATGACTTTTACTTTCGAGGATTTCAAGATACCCGAAAAGTTTGATGAAATTGAACAGTAAGTGAGGTAAAAAGCATGGATCTTAAATTATTTCTTAAAGAGAATAAAACAGAGCGCGAGCGCAGAAGCTACTGTGCGACATCCTCTCTTCTTGATGAGGACGGGAAGCCGCTTGAATGGGTGCTGCGTCCCGTGAGCACAAGGGAAAACGAGGAGATACGCGAAAGCGCCGTAATGCGCAGGGGCGGCGAATATCATTTTGATGCGGAGTTATACACGGCACGCCTTGCGGCTGCGGCGGTGGAGGAACCTAATCTGTACAATGCGCAGTTACAGGACAGTTACGGTGTGAGCTGTCCCGAGGATCTGCTGCGTGAGATGGTGGATAACCCCGGCGAATACAGTGCGCTTGTAAGAGAAGTGCAGGATATGAACGGCTTTACAAGCCTTAAAGAAAAAGTCGATACGGCAAAAAACTGATAGAGGAGGGAGATATTATGGCTGTCTGTGCCTGCTATGTATTTAACAGGCACGGCAGGTTTCCCTCCGAATTTATGGGGCTTGGCGAAAATGAAAAGGCGTTTGTGATCGCCTGCATACAACACGAAAATGAAAGACAGGGGGTTTGATATGTACGGGGATTTTTATGAGGAGTTTATGATATATTGGCTTTTGCCCGAGCTTATGGCAGAAGTTTACGGCGGTGCGGATAAAAATGCGGATACTCTTTTTGAAGGCACGCTGCCCGAAGCATTTTTTGGGGATATTCCGAACAAAGAAGTTTTTGAGGGTATACCGTCAAAAGAGCTTTTTGAGAACGAAAATATGTCTGCTGCCGAAAGGACGGATATTTTTGAGTTTTTGGGGCAGGGGGGCGTGAATATTGTAAATATCACCGATGTGACTGCGCAAAATGTTGAAAATGCCGCGGAATATACGAGAATGACCGAGGAACGGGCTGTGTGGGACGTTTTTGAGTATGCGGAGGGTGTCGGATACGAGAGGGAACGCGAAGCTATTTACAAGGAAGTGCGGAACCGTGAAAATACCTTGCATGACAGCGTTTTTGAAAGGGTGAAAAACGGGAGTGTATATGACAGGATAGCGGACAGCAGCGATGTGAGAATTGAAAGAGAGAGTATATTTTCGGAAAACAGCGTTATGAACGGATTATATGGAGGCAAAAGCGGCGGCGAGTTTGAACGCGGCTTTGCAAGGGTGACCGAAAACGCTTTTACAAAGGAAGAAAAGAGCGAAAGACGCAATGAATTTGTTATAAATATAGGCGGTATAACGCAGAATATATCGGGAGGTACGGAGATAGCCGATATTGGCGAGGCTGTGGCGAAATGCCTGATAGAAGCGGTAAATACAACAGCAGAGGGGGCTTTTTGATGTATCATTTTTTTCTGGGAGATGTTCATTTTCCGATCACGCCCGAAAGTTTTGAGGTAAAGATCGGAAGCAACAACAAAATAGTTAATTTGCTTACGGGCGAAGATATAAATATACTGCGTGCGCCCATGCTCAAAGAGATAAGTTTCAAGGCGATCCTGCCCGAAGACAAGTATCCGTTTTGCAGCAATTACGGCGGTTTTGTAAAGGGCAGCAAAATAGCGGAGCGTATAAAGCAAATGAAAACAAACAACGAAACGGTGCAGTTTATAGTGTTCAGAAGCAGGGGTTTGCAGTATCTCGGACATACAAACATTAAGGTGAATGTTGAGGATATATCCATAGAAGAAAGCGCAGAACAGGGCTTTGACAGTGTGCTCAGAATAAGGCTTAAAGAGTACCGTTTGTATTTTACAAGAACTTATACGGCAAATGCGGACGGCTCGCTTTCGCCGACGGGTGTGAAAACAGAAACGTCGGGAAAAAGCGGCGCAGGCACGGTTACGGTAAAAAGCGGCGATACCCTTTGGGATCTTGCGCAGAGATATTACGGAAACGGCAGTCAATATATGAAGATATATGAAGCGAACAGGGACAAACTGGACGATCCGCGGCTTATTCTGCCCGGGCAGCAGCTTGTGATACCGTAAAGGGGTGATAGTATGAAAACGGAAATAATTGTTTTCGGGCAAACAGGTACTTTTATACCTGCCGTTTGCGGTGCTGTAAGCTTTTCGACGGATATGCGAGGCTGCGGCGTGCTTAAATTCAGTGCTTTGAAAGAGGGTAAGCTGGATTTTAAGGAGGGCAACTGCGTTATCGCAAGATGTGACGGGAAAATGTTTTTCAAAGGCTGGGTGTTTGAAAAAAACCGTGACAAAACAGGGATAATAAACACTGTTTGTTATGACCAGCTGCGGTATTTTAAAAACAAGGACTGCCTTACATATACCGCAAAGACAGCATCGGATGTGCTGAAGATGCTTGCGGCGGACAATATGCTGAAAACGGGAGAGATAGACGAAACGGGGTATATTATACCTTACAGGATAGAAGACAATGCAACTTTGTTTGATATGATATTTACCGCGCTTGACATTACGCGGCAGAATACGGGCAGGGATTATGTGCTCTATGATGACTGCGGCAGTTTATGTCTTAAAAATAGCACAGAGCTTATGCGGGATTATTATGTATGTGCACAGAACTGCATTGATATAAACTATACCTCGTCTGTGGACAGGGATACTTACAACAGCATCAAGCTGGTACACAGCGATGCAAGAAAGGGTATTTACAATGTGTATTCGGCCCGGAACAGCGCAAGCGAGGCGAGGTTTGGCAAATTGCAGTATTACAGCCATATACCCGAAGATGTGAACGGTGCATATCTTGCAAACGAGCTTTTAAGGCAGCACAACAGAGTAGGCAGACTGCTGAAAGTAAAGGCTATGGGGGATATGAGCCTGCGTGCGGGCTGCATAGTACGTGTCGATCTCGATCTCGGGGATTTTACTCTGGAGTCTTTTATGCAGTGCAGCCATGTGACCCACAGCATAAGCGACAAAGAACATATTATGCAGCTTACGCTGAAAGGCGGTGAGTTTGTATATGAATAGCGAGATATCGGGGCTTATAAAGCAGCTTGCCGTGGATGCGGTAAACGCACGGAAGCCCGCGGATATAGTATTTGGCAGTGTTATAAGTACAGCGCCTTTGAGGATAAGAACGGATCAGAAGATAATACTTGAAGAAAACTGTCTTATCCTTTGCCGCAGTGTGACGGAGCATTATGCGGATATGAGTGTTGCGGAGCTTACCGACACGGCGGCAGGGTATGATTTAACGCACAGTCACGGTTATTCGGGTGAAACGGCGCTGTCGAACCATAAAGATGTTGAGCCGCACAGCCACAGCTACAGCGGGCATACTGCACAGTGGGGGTTTGTTGTGCCGCCCCATTCGCACAAGGTAAAGGGCAGGAAGAAAGTTCTGCTGCATCTTGGGCTTAAAACGGGCGAAAAAGTAATTATGCTGCGGCTTGGAGGCGGACAGAGGTTTCTTGTGCTGGACAGAGCAGAGGAGCCGTATACGGAAGGAGAGTGGGCAGATTGATACCCGATATGGATATTATTTACACGGATGAAAAAGGTGTTGTGGAAATGCCGTCGCTGACTTATGCGATAGAACTTGAAAAGGAGGACGAAAGCCTTTTTTCGGAAGGGCGCATAACAGGCAGGTGTGACGGACTTGCCGCAGTGAGGCAGGCGGTATACAAAATATTGAGGACGGAAAAAGACAAGTTTATAATTTACGGCGAATACGGGTCGGAACATTTCGGACTTACGGGCAAGCCGTATACCTATGCGGTGCCCGAACTTGAGAGGACTGTCAGCGAGGCTTTGCTGCGTGACAGCAGGATCAGGGCTGTTGACGATTTTTCGTTTGAGAGAGAGGGCGAAAAGGTGAGCGTGTCTTTTACGGTACATAGTATATTCGGAGATTTTGGTGAGGTGATCGAAAATGTTTGAAAATATGACGGCGGAATACTTTTTGCAGCAGGCTTTGGCGAATGTGTCGGACAAGCTTGACAAGCGCGAGGGTGCGATAATATATGATACGCTGGCACCTTTCTGCAATGAACTTGCAAGGGCTTATGCAGACCTTGAACTTGTGCTTATGCAGCTTTTTCCTCAGACGGCTGCAAGGAAATATCTGCTGCTTCTGGCGCAGCAGAGGGGTTTTGAACCGAAGGCTGCTTCCGCGCTTGAGATAAAGGCGCATTTTAATGTGGATGTGCCGATAGAGTCAAGGTTTAATATGCAGCAGTATAATTACACCGTTACAGAGGCGCTTGGCGGCGGAATGTACAGGCTGGTGTGCGAAACTGCGGGTTCTGCGCCCAACAGTGCATTGGGCACGCTTACGCCGATAAATTATATTTCCGGGCTTACGGAGTGCACTTTTATCGGCATACTCAAAGAGGGTACTGACGAGGAAGATACGGAGGATTTCAGAAAAAGGTTTATTGACAGCATAAGTGATACGCAGCCTTTCGGCGGAAATATATCGGATTACAAAAAAAGGCTGAAAGCTATGGACGGCATCGGTCAGGTGAAGGTATTTGCCGCCGATGATTGGCTTGGTGCGGGCACGGTGGGAATATTTCTTACAAATGCCGATAATGAGCCTGTTACGCAGGAGTTTGCCGCAGATATAAAGAATATGCTCGATCCGTACCCTGACGGCACGGGTCTGGGCATAGCGCCCGTGGGACATATAGTGTCGGTGAGTCCCGCAAGAAGTGCGGGGCTTACGGTGAGCATAAGCATAACTTCCGACGGCAGCTCGGACGGTATTGAAGAACGTGCAAGGGCTGTCACGGCAAACTACTTTAAAAAACAAAATCAAAAATGGGAAACAAGAAACGTGAGTGTATACGCAAGCGGCATTGTTGCCGAACTGATGGATATTGACGGTGTCGCAGATGCACAGGCGGAGATCAACGGCGGTGCAAGCTATACGGGAACACCTTATCAGATATTGAGGGCAGCAAATGTGGAGGTCGATATAGATGAACAATAAGGCATATTTATCTTATCTGCCGCCTTATCTTTGCAGGATACGCGAGATAAAGGCTCTGGCGGAAGTTATTGACGGACTGCTTGTGCCTGCGGAAGCCGAAAACGATCATATCATGCGCGAGGGGCTTATACTGACGGCGGAGGATGTGGGGCTTGAAAAGTGGGAGGAACTTTTCAGGCTCTCGTCTTCGGGCAGTGTTGAGAAAAGGCGTGCGGCTATACTTGCCTGTATAACTGGCGCGGCGCCTTTTACTATGCGCAGTCTGAAAGATATACTTGAATCGGTCTGCGGTGAAAACACGATAAGGCTTGAATACGGTGAAGAGAAGTATTCGCTTGATGTTATCGTGCAGATGACGGCGGCAGGCAAGGTGGCGTTTATAAGAAGCATATTGAAAAGGGCGCTGCCTGCGAATATTTCGTTTCGCATAGTTTACGATTACAACAAACACAGCACGCTTGCGGCAAAAACACACGCACAGCTTGCGGCATATACACATTTACAGCTGAAAACGGAGGAGATATAAATGGGACAGTATACAACCAATTTTAACTTTGCATTGCCTGCCGAAAACGAGTATTACAGTGTGGGCGTGGTAAATGCGAACACTGCCGCCATAGATGCGGCGATAATGCAGAGATCAAGGAGAGAGTACATAGTTGCGGCAGCGGATTCGCCCGCAAAAATGAAGAAGATGGCGGATGTTATATGCACGGCGACCGATGCGGCGCAGAAGATACAAACGCTTATAAACGCGGCGGAGGAAGGAGAGGTCATATACTTTTGCAAAGGTACATATAATGTTTATCCGGGCGATGAAAGCGGCATAGTTATCAACAAGCGCATCAGGCTTGTCGGCAGCGGAAATATGACTGTGTTCTCACATAAGGGGCTTTCTTCGGATGCGACACGCGGAGGCAGCATATTCAGGATAACAAAAAGTGATGTGTTGATAAGCGATATGATGCTGGTAAACCACAAAGAGGCGGTGAACGCCGAGGCAATGATAGACATTGCATATGACGGGGCGGAGATAAGGAATGTATTTTTTATACAGAATACAGCGGACGGATATACGGGCTATTGTATCAAAAATTCGGCAAACACAAATTATGTGCGTATTGAGGGGTGTAGAATATTCCGCGATCATTACGTATCGTCTATGCCGATGTTTGAGTTCGGAGACTATGATTTCGGCGGTGTGATAGGCAGCAATATATCAAGCGGTGCAGACGGACTTATCATAAGGTTCAAAGATACAAATTCAAGAAACAATACGGAGATATACGCCTGTCATGGTTTGAATATCCTGTAAAGGGGGTGTCGCTTAATGCGACAGCCCCATACGAATATCATTGACAACATAAAAAATATCGAAATGACACGGCGGCACAGGAGGATCTCCCGTGCCGCCATGCGTATGAATGAGAACTTCGAGGTATTCCGACCTCAAAATCAATATACCATATATTTATACAAATTGCAAGAAAATTTATACTAAAAGTATAAATTTGGCAAAAATTAATAACAAAACGCATACAAATAGTGTTATGTTGTGTACAAATCCGACATATCATCAAGAACTGCGTAAAAGTTAAGCGGCAGTACCTTTTCTTTGCACAGTATGTCAAATATATCAAGGGCGGCGGATTTGCTGTCGGTAATATTATGGTCTTTGGCGTATTGCGCCGCAGGTACAAGCGAACATTCAAAGCCGTATATTCCGTCTTTTTCTGTCAGTTTCAGGATAAGGGTGTGCAAGTCGCCGTTTTCGTCACAAACAGCGGTGCTGTGCAGTTTTATTATATTCATTTTTATTCCTCTTTCTGTATTTGTTACATACTAATTGTACAACTGTTGAAAGAGTATTTCAATCAAAAGAAATCGACAATTACCGACAGTCACAAAATAAAAAAACAAGCCGCTGACCTTGTGGAAAACGGCTTGTTAAGCTTAAAAATGTGATTTTGTAATGACCGTAAAAACGGACATCTTATCCGAATGTCGAAAATGGCTTTTTTATTGCTGGGTCTTGCCCTTGCTTTTATTTTTTGATATAGCTTCGGCTATCTCAAGGGATTTTTGTTCTATGCTTTCGGGCTGCATAAGCAGGCTGTGAAGTATACTGCCGTAAAGGTGCGGCACGTTGTTCTTCCAATTGCGCTTTAAAAGCTTTGCATCTTCTTTTGTGGGCACGGAGACGTTTATCTCCATAAGCGTTTTGTTATCCTCGTAAACACCGCATTTGACAACGTAGTCTTTTTCCCTGTTGTAAAAATAGTTTGCAACTACGCTGAACTCTGTCTTTATGCGCCCTTTGTTCTTTTTTGTATAGTCAAGCACAGCCGTGCGCTTTGAACTTGGTATCTGATCGGAAAAATAGCTTAAAACCTGCTCGCCCTCTGCGGTTATGGCATACACCAGACTGTCGTTTTCGCTGCGTGTTTCAACAAGGTTCTCATCCTCAATTTCGTGCAGGTACTGCTGAAATGAAAAATAATCCATATATTCCTTATCGACAGCAAACTCGACAAGCTGCGACACAGACATCGGCGTATCCATCTGATACAGAAGAAAAAGAAGGATAAGCTTGTTTTCTGCCAACAGTTTATTAGTCATTATATAAACCCTCCAAACGTGCAATAACACAATTATACAACAGTTTTCGGATTTTTTCAACTTGGTATAATTCCTAAAAAAAAAGTCGATTTTTGTTAATTTCCACGGATGAATAGTGTTTTTGTTTTTTTAAACCACTAAATAGGGGGAAGGGGGCTGTAATTTATAGAATTATTTTTTATGGACTTATTTATAATTTTATGGTACTATATTTTTAAGAGCATTAACCGGGTTATATAAAACAAAACGGGGTTTTTACAGAAAGGAACGCATGATATGAGTTATTTGAGGAAAGATTTTATCAGCCTCCTTGACATTACAAAGGAGGAAATACTGCATATACTTGAAACGGCGGAAACGATGAAGTTCGTTCTGAACCAGAAGAACAAGAAAACGCCGTATCTTAACGGCAAATCCGTTATTATACTGTTTTACGAGCGCAGTGTGCGCGCAAAGCTGAGCTATGAGCTTGCGGCGCAGTACCTCGGCGCAAACATTGTTGATATAACGGTGCCGGGTGTCGAGGACAGACACGAGAACATAAACGACATGGGCCGCACGATCGAGCAGATGGGCGGTGATTTCATCATCTGCCGTCATCCTATGGCAGGCAGTGCAAAACTGCTTGCGGAAAAGGTAAACGCAGGCGTACTCAACGCAGGCGACGGTATAAACGAGGACCCGAGCCAGGCTCTCCTCGATCTTATGACAATAAAGCACCTTAAAGGCGGCTTTGAAAACCTTAAGGTAACTATCGTAGGCGATGTCATCAGTTCGCGTGTTGCGCGAAGCAACATCTGGGGGCTGCTGAAACTCGGTGTGGAAGTGTGCGTTGTTGCACCGCCCACCATGATACCCTCGCACCTTGAGGACTTCGGCGTGAAAGTATACTACGACCTTAAAGAAGCCGCAAAGGATGCCGATGTTATAATGAGCCTGCGCTTGCAGGCGGAGGACAGCTACGGCAGCCGACTTGCAAGCTTCAACGAATACAAGGATTTTTTCAAAGTCACTCCCGAAATAATAGCCTGCGCAAAGCCCGACTGTATAATTATGCACCCCGGTTCACCCGACCGCCGTGTGGAGATAGACGGCAGCATAGTGGACAGCAGCAAGTGCATCACCGACGATCAGATAACAAACGGCGTTGCCATACGCATGGCGCTGCTTTATCTGTTGTCTGTGGGAAGGAGGGAGCTTGATGAATGAGCTTTTGATAACAAACGTAAGGATAGTTGACGAAAACTATGACGAAAACAAGACCATGCAGGTGCTTGTGAGCGAAGGCAAGATAGCAAAGATAGCCGAAAACATAGATGCAAAAACCGAGAAAACGATAGACGGACAGGGCTTTTTGCTCATGCCCGGGCTTATAGATATGTCGTGCAAGATATGCGAGGCAGGCTTTGAAAACAACTCGAATATCGTGACCGTAAGCGAAAGTGCGGCGGCAGGCGGTTTTACAACACTCTGCTGTTCGCCCAAAACACAGCCCTGCATAGACACAAAATCCGTTGTTGAATATATCTCGTCCAAGGTAAAGGACTTTTCGGGTGTAAACATCAGGCTTTACGGCTCTATCACAAAGGAATGTGCAGGTGAGGAGATAGCCGAGATGGGGGAGATGATAGACCGCGGTGTTATTGCGCTTTCCGACGGCGGCACAAGCATACACGATGCAAGCATACTGCGCCATGTTATGATATACAGCCGTATGTTCGGCATACCGCTTATAACGCGCTGCGCCGACAGGGATCTCTGTGGCAGCGGCTGCATAAACAGGGGCTACTACTCCACAAAGCTGGGGCTTAAAGGCTGTCCGCCCGAGGGTGAGGACAGCATAGTATCGCGTAATCTTATACTTGCAAAATATTCACAGGCAAAACTGCACCTTACCAAGATAAGCACGGCAGGCAGTGTTCACCATATACAGGATGCAAAAAAACGCGGTGTAAAGGCAACGGCAGACACCTGTCCGCAGTATTTCACAAAATCCGAATGTGAGGCGGAAAACTACAATACCATTGCAAAGGTCGATCCGCCGCTGCGCACTGGAGACGACATTAATGCCATTATAGAAGGTCTGCGCGACGGCACTATAGATGTTATATCATCGGGGCATACGCCTGCGACTGTCGAAACAAAGGATATGGAGTTTGAAAACGCAAGCTACGGCATATCTTCGCTTGAGACCGCACTTATGGTCAGCTTTACCGCACTTGTGAAAAACAACGATTTCACACCGCTTGACATAGTGAAAAAAATGTCCTGCAACCCCGCAAAAATACTCGGCTTAAATACCAAAGGCAGGATAGCCGAGGGCATGGACGCCGACCTTATAATAGTAGACGATAAAAACTATTATAAAATAAATTCCGAAAACTTCCTTTCGCGCGCAAAGTATTCCCTCTATGACGGTGAGGAACTCTGCGGCAAAACCGTTGCGACCGTCTGTGGCGGCAAAGTGCTTTTTGAAAATATAAGTATGTAATCTTAATAAAACCTTAAGAAATATATCAATGTTTTTTTAATCTTTATGGTATATACTATAATTACAAAATGAAAATCTCCTGATGAAAGGAGTCTTAAAAATGACAAACATGAAAAAAAACATTGATGATATGATAAATTCAATAGAGTCGAACCAACAGACGATAGACGATATGTTAAGCACAGCAAAGAAAACGGGCAGCAGAATATCAAGCACAATGCAGGGATATGCACGCAGCCGTTCCTGCCTTAACAAAGACCAGATGACTGCTTATGCCGAATATGCAAAGGCATATGATGATGTGCGCAGGATATATTCCGCAGCACCCAATGCATCGCAGATAGAACGCATAAGCAAAATACATAACAGCGAGATCGCATACTCCCTGCTGGACGAGGTAAACACAAAGCAGCTCGGGTTTATGGAGATACTCTGCAATATGCTTGAAAAAGCAGGCGCAGCAATGAAAATGCTTTGCTGCCAATAAAATTTTGATAACATTGCCGCAAAACGGCATTGTTAATATACTTAATGCCGCATACGGCATTACCCCCCTCCTTTTTTATTTATATATTTAATCCCCGAAACGGGTCGAAAGGCCCCGAAAAGAGACCGCCGCAATTCGGTCTCTTTTTTGTATGAAAGGCGTATTTCGTTTTTTCCTTAAAATAAAAAAACAATTTAAGTAAATCTTAATAAATAAAACCGCAGAATGATGATATACTTATTATATGATTTATAGTAAGCGAATTAAATAATCGGACTTAAGCTTGCTTAAGGCGGATTATTTATGAGCCCCATCCT
>ODAJ012114630.1_pt1 | contig 17140 bp, 18 predicted proteins | sample 1539241 | NCBI WGS metagenome assembly ODAJ01 (sample SAMN02144231, study PRJEB22623) | gut metagenome | biome: sheep rumen | host: Ovis aries | place: New Zealand
CATGCGCTTCTTGTCGAGTACATAACCACGAATGGCGTACTGTCGCAGCACACTCGTAGCCCACTGCCGGAACTGCGTGGCGCGGATACTATTCACGCGGTAGCCCACAGCGATAATGGCATCGAGACTATAATATTGCGTATTGTATTCTTTCCCATCTGAAGCAGTTCGTCGGAATTTCCGACAAACTGAATTTTTAGACATGCTTCTTGCGCGCGCGCGTGCGCATAGGAATATATATATATTGCATATAGGGGCAAGGTAATATAATATATATATCGCGCGCGCGAGTCAGTCTATATAGGTTTATGGGATACAAACCATAGGTTTATGACTGCAAATCCATAGGTTTATGACTGCTAAACCATAGGTTTATTACAGACAAACCATAGGTTTATTACAGACAAACCATAGGTTTATTGGCAATAAACCATAGGTTTACGATTTCGACTTGAAGAGTCCGCAATTTGGCGGTCGTACGTGACGGAGAGGGATGCGAGGAGATACGCCTGCGCCTGAAGCCTGCAGCACAGCATAGCGGTTCTCAGGATTCTGGTAGGTGATGTGCCTATGGTGCAGGTGATTATAATTGAATCTCATTTTCCAAATTTTTGTAAAATTGTTACGACTTTGAGCGTTCTTCCAGGAAAAAGGAACTGCCCATTAACACCATCAATCACTTTTGCTTTCTTTGCAACACGTCCTGTAAAATTAGCGTAAATCATAACTCTAAATGTTTTTGAGGTTTCGCTCGGCTTTGCCGCTTGCCTTAGCAAGAACTTTTCCCCTTCGGGTTTGGAGCTATTTGCTCCTTGCCGTCGAGCGGTACCCTCCACGATGTTATCAACATCGCGGACTCCTCCCTTATTTTTACGATGCCTCAAAAGGTTCTTGCTTAGGCAAGCGAGCAGAGCTCGAGCGGATGGTTACGATAGGCAGTCGGAAGGTGCAGCGCGGATTACGTCAAATACGCTTTCACCATAAGGGAAAGGAAGATTTTACGCAATCCGTACTGAATACCGAGGTCATTCTTGCGTCCCTTCTTTAACGGTAGCAAGCGTCTCCTTCGTCGCCGAGCGCGGAAACAGCGATGTACCTTTGCATCGTCAAAAAGAGTGGCACAGACGGCAGTGAGTGTAGCAAGTATAAATATAATAGCATAGGTGATAGAAAACTCTCTTTTGTCCTCTCTATATGGTCAAAATAGTTTTGTACACTCTATCATCGTTTAACAATCAAATTATCGTAATTATGAAGAAGTTAATGACATTAGTGTTTATGTGTTCATTAGTACTTGCGTCTCAGGCGCAAGAAGTGCTGCAACTCCCATCAGGTTTCTCTGGAGGCAAGACTGTTTGGATAGTCCGTGCCGGTGCAAGTTTCAGCGGCGTATCTGGTAAAGGCATTGATGCCCAAGAGGATGCCTGGGCAAAAAACAAGTGGAGCGGTAGCTTTGGCCGTTCCTTTGGTGGTAACTTGTCCATAGGCTTCAACAAGACCTTTGGCTCCAGCCCTGTCTATTGGGGTATGGATTTTGGTGTGGCGATGCGCGGTTACAAGACCGATGCATCCTGGAACAGTAGTGCTTCATCATCCATTACGGGAGGCTATGACTCGCATACAAAGTCTGAGAAGACAACCCTAACGGCTTATAGTGCGCAGCTATCCCCAATCAACATTGGCTACAAGTACAAGATTAACGACAATATGGCCGTGGATATTCATGTCGGTGGCTTTGCCAGCTATGACTTTGCAGGCAGTCTAAAGTCTGAGTCGTATGACCACATCTATATTACAGGTAAATACGGCACTAACGATAAGACTACCGAGAATAGCAATTCTACTAAGATTGGCGACATCGACAGCTACAAAAGGTATGATTTCGGTGTTATTGGCGGTGTAGGCTTTTGGTATGGTCACTTCAATGTTGATTTCTCCTATCAGAGAGGCTTTGTTTCCATCTATGATAGCGACAACACCTACTTCAATAACAAATTGTTGTTACGTGTAGGATATGCGTTATAATCGACGTAGCTTAATTACTGAGGAAGCACAGGCATAGCCGTGTGTTTTCTCAGTTACAGCATGATACGGCCCTATCCTTAACTTTTTGAGAGAATTAGGGAGATTATTCCAAAAGAAGTTGTAATTTTGCACAAAATATACGCTTAAAGTATGGGACAGATAAAATATGCATTATTCTCTGAACGTGGAGTGCGCACTGATAATGAGGATTACATACAAATTGCAAGTAACCCTGACGATGACCGTCATCTCTTTGTAGTATGCGACGGCATGGGTGGTCATGATAAGGGGGAAGTCGCCAGTCAGGTGGTTTGCTCTACCATCTGTGAATATTGGGAACAAGCATCATTTGAAAGGGGAGTCAAATCAGTATTGCGTGAAGCATTCAGACTGGCATCCGAAGCACTTGATGCTAAAGCAGATATACTTAATCATGTAGAGATGGGGACTACGATGGTACTTGCTGCAATAGTTGGGAACGAACTTACCATTGCCCATGCAGGTGACAGTCGTGCATATTTCCTTCGTCCTAATGACTGCATGGTATATCAAACCAAAGATCATCTTGCTCATAGCGTCTGGGGCGATTCTATTGACCGCAGTTTCTTCTCTTATCAGCGTGAAAAGGCTGATGTGGAAATACACCAGTTTGAGTTACAGACTGGTGATAGGATATTCCTCTGCACAGATGGAGTGCCAACTATAATCGTTCCCGACATCATTGCCCGTCGCTTTATGGCAGACAAATCTCCCGAAGATGTTGCAGACATCATCCAATTCTTTTGTGAGAAATTCTCAAAAGACAACTACTCAGGCATACTTATATATAACGAATAAATCAAACTACACAGAAATGCACAGAAAGGTTGATTATGTGCTATTTTGGGTTAATTTGATGCTCTTTTTGCATCCAATTAATAATTTTATGCCAATTTATTTCTTTAACCAAAGATTTTTTTGTAATTTTGAAACCGATTTTTCGAGGGAGTTATCAAAAAGACGAATTTACTCTAATTCACCTGCCGAATTACATCTTCGCCGGAGAAAAAAGAGTATAACAATTTTACGCTGAGGTTATGCATAACGCAATCTACAGCTAAACGTGACATGAAGTTGCGCACAATCAGATAGGAGATGTAGCACTTGACTGTGTTTTCTCTATGCAGATTGTTCAGATGAAACTATAACGAGAGTACTAACTGCAACAACAAAGATAATTATATGCAACCATCAGATTTTATACATCCTGAAGATGCTGCTGCCCTCCGACAAATGGAGAGCTTGCCAGGATTTGCGGAATTGGTGAAGAAAATCTTATCCATTGGCTTTGAGACCTTACAATATGGTATGAATATGGCATCGGCCATCAGACTTTCTGACAAGCAACTCCCTCATATCTATAAACATCTTCCTCCTATCTGTGAAAAATTTGGGATAGACGAGCCAGAGTTCTATCTGCAGATGAACCCTTTTCCTAATGCATGGACGTTTGGCGATACCAGAATCTATGTAACCGTTACGTCAGGACTACTGGAGATGATGAACGACGAGGAACTGGACGCTATCATAGCCCATGAGTGCGGTCATATCCTCTGCCGACACGTCCTTTATCATACCATTGCACAATGGCTTAGTGGCGGATTGTCGTCTTTGGGCGTGCTTGGGGCTGTAACCATTCCTGTACAATATGCATTATTTTATTGGAGTCGCAAGAGTGAACTCTCTGCCGATCGTGCGGCCAGTATCATTACGTCGCCACAGATTGTAGCCAGTACGATGGCTCGATTATCTGGTGGTCCAAAGAGCATCACTTCTCAGATTAATTATAAGGAGTGGGCTAAACAGGCTGATGAATATGACAGAATTCAGAATGACGGTCTTTGGAACAAGGCCTTGCAACTCTATGCAATTGCTGGTCTTGATCATCCTTTCTCTGCTGTCCGTGTCAGGGAAATTTTGAAATGGGGCGAGAGCGAGCAATTTCATGCTATAAAAAGTGGAGGCTCGCCATCAGGCAGATGTCCTCAATGTGGAAACCCTGTTGATACAGAATGGAAATTCTGTCGCTACTGCGGCAATAAACTATAAAATCAAAGTGCTTATGTTTTTCAACGAGCAAGGAATCATAGATATAGACGAACTGATTGCCAAGCAATCATCATTTCAGAAGATTATGGACGACGGCATTGTGACTGATGAAGAACTGCAAGAACAGTCACAGCGAGTTATTGGCCTTCTGCATGAAGCAGAAATGCGCTTTAGCGACACAGACCAACAGTTCATTAAGACGCTGTTCGCCGAAACCAACGTGCTTTCAGCGATTTATCATTATTACGAACATCAAAGTCTAAAACAATATGGCAACCTATAGTACACAAAAACTCCTTGACGCATCTGCGGCTCAGATACCCCAGATAGCAGAAGCCATTCGCAAGGACTTTTCCGATGATGGTTTTGAAGTCCATGTAGATAGTTTGATGAGTGGCGGACGCGATATCAGCATCACCAAAGGCAATCTGTTTAAAGCCGTACTGGGTATGCGCTCTGCCTTGAAGATTTCTCTCACCCCACGACAAAGCGGTGTATTTTTCGATGCCAATGTCGGCATCTACGGGCAGCAGGCCATCCCAACGGTCATTTCCATGCTTTTTTTCTGGCCAGTTCTTATCACCCAGATATGGGGTTTGGTACAACAGTCATCATTGGATGACAGGGCTTTAGGAGTGGCAGAGAAATCTATAAACGAAAACTGTACAGCGGACATAACTACAAAGTTCTGCACAAACTGTGGAGCCAAGTTGGACGGTTCTTCAAAATACTGCTCTAACTGTGGCACTAACTTGGAGTAATCACTCTCATTTTATAGATATATGCCTTTAGAATACGATATCTTCATAAGCTATAAGCGGAAGAGCTTACCGACGGCGAATAACCTATATTATAGGTTGACAACGCGTGGATACTCAACCTTCTTCGACCTTGAAGAGATGGGGAGAGACAACTTCAATGTGCAGTTGCTGAACTATATTGAGAACGCAAAGGATGTATTTGTCATCTTGGAAGAAGGTTCGCTTGATGCTTGTAAGAGTCAAGATTGGGAGAAAGATTGGTTCTGCCACGAGATAGGCTATGCACTGGAGAAGAAAAAAAATATAATTCCCATTTTGATTGGCGGTTACAAGATGCCATCAGAAGATTTCTTCCCAGACAAATTGAAAGAATTTCATTTCAAACAAGCGCCGGAGTTCAACTTCTCTTTCTTTGATGCATACCTAGACAAGTTAATAGAGAAGGATTTCCTTCTCTCAAAACCTAATCTGCAAGAAATGGCCACATCTGTATTCAAGTTCTATTCTAATGAGAACTGCCAAATATTCAAGGAAGGCAAATTGGTTTGTAGTCTTGAAGGAATGTTGGATGAGCCTTACTACTTGCCAGTCCCTCGAAAAGGAGATTATAGATTTAAGGCTGTGAATCTCATTACGTCTGATAAACAAATGCTAAAAGAGCATATAGATGCTTACGAAGAAAAGGATGTTGATATTGAGTGGGAAAGTCGCCTTTCATTGAATATAGATCAAGAATGGCCAGACAAAAGAGAGGAAGATAGAAGACTTGTACGTATCGTGCAAAACGGCAAGTTCGGCTTCGTTGATTGTCAATCTGGAGAAATAGTCATTTCTTGTAAATGGACTTTCGCAGGGAGTTTTCAAGAGGGGCTTGCATTCGTCAAAGACGAATATGGAAAACATGGTTTTATTGATATGATGGGAAATATAGTTATCTCCTGCAAATGGAATGGAGCAGCAGATTTCAGTGAAGGACTGGCTGCTGTTAGGGATGAAAGTAATAAATGTGGTTTTATTGATAGGACAGGAACTGAAGTCATTCCTTGTAAGTGGCAATCTACGTGGTCCTTCAATGATGGGTTGGCTCGTGTAAAGGATGAATACAAGAAATACGGTTTCATTGATAAAACGGGTAACTTGGTTATTCCTTGTAAGTGGGAATACGCTAAGGATTTTCAAGCAGGATTAGCTAAAGTTAGCTCTTTGGGGAAAGATGGTTTCATTGACAAGAAAGGTAATATCGTTATTTCTTATTAATTGGGGGGCTTTTCAAAATTAATTTAGAATAATTGAAAGACAGGAACTCTGTAATCAATAGAAAATATGAGTAATGACGACAGACATATATTTATAAGTTATAGCCGCAAAGACATAATGAAAGTAAGGGCTATTAAGTTAGAACTGGAACAAAATACGAATGTTCGCTATTGGATGGACCTTGATGGCATTGAAAGTGGCGAGCAGTTTAAACAAGTTATCATTTCGGCCATAAACCGTAGTGATACTGTGCTTTTTATGTTAAGTGAATCTTCCATGCACAGTGAATGGGCACTTGATGAACTTGATTTTGCTAAACAAAAAAAGAAACGACTTGTAATTGTTCATATAGAAGAGGTTCAAATGACGGATGAGTTCTATTTTACTTATCATAAATATGATCAGATTGAATGGAATAACTTTCATCAACGTGAAAAGCTGAAAAAAGACATCAAGCAATGGACTGAGCAAAATAGTTTAAATGCTACAGAACATTATTTGTTAGATTCGTCAGAATTATTAATTCTAGCGAAGGCAAAAAGAAAGCTTCACTTGGTGAGTAAAGATGGACGTAAGAACGGATTTAAGGGATTTGTAAATTATTTGGGAGAGATTGTTATTCCTTGTCAATGGAAAGAGGCTGGCATTTTTTCTAATGGATTGGCTCCTGTAAAGAAACTAAATGGGAAATGGGGTTTTATTGATATGGAAGGAAGCCTTGTAATAGAGTGCAAATGGAGATATGCCGACTATTTTTGTGAAGGATTGGCTCGTGTCCAAGAAAAAAATGGAGGATGGGGGTTTATTGACACAAGTGGAAACTTAATTATACCTTGCCAATGGCACGGAGCATATAACTTCAGTGAAGGGTTAGCTCCTGTGTATGACGAAAGAGGTAAGCTTGGCTATATAAAAAAAACAGGAGAATTGGCGATTCCATGCCAGTGGCAGTCTTATTTTATAGGGGCTTTTAATGAAGGTTTATGTTGCGTGGGTGATATCCATGATAAATGGGGCTACATAGATAAAACAGGCCAAATTGTAATACCCATGAAGTGGCATTCTGCTGGAGAGTTTGTGGAAGGTCTTGCGCCAGTCGAAGATTTTAATGGAAAATGGGGCTACGTAGACAAAACAGGACGATTGTCCATTCCGTGCCAATTTAGGGAGGCAGGTGATTTCCAAGACGGATGTGCTTGTGTACAATGGGAAAATGGTCTAATAGGAGTTATTGACAATAACCGCAGATTCCTATTTGAGTCAAAGTGGAAGAATATGTCATATTTTAGTGAAGGACTTTGTATGGTATTAGACGAAAATGGTCTATTTGGGTATATTGACAAAAATGGACAAATCATAATACCCTGTCAGTGGAAAGAAGCTGAGGGTTTTGAAGATGGTACTGCTTGGGTTAAAAACAACGGGAAATGGAGACTTATTAATAAGGAAGGTGTGTATGTTGAGTGATACCAACTAACATAGTTCGAGTTTAATATGGCTAAACTTACAATAAAAATTGTCTCTAATGGCGTGACTTTCGACATAGAAGGTGTCAATCTATGGCAACATACTCCTTGTCAATTGATTGAAGAGATGATAAGCTGTGGATACTTGCCAGAAGAAACAAGTTGTCCTGCAGATTATCCAAATGTTGTGATAATCGATATTGTTAGCAAAGTAATTGATAATAGAATATGAATATTCTACAAAACATAAAAAGAATTAAGAATCCTATTTATTTTGACAGGACGATTGTAAAGGGGAACCGTGAACAATTTATATTTGTAATATTGCTTTTGCCAATAGTAATATTTGCTGTGGGACTTTTCTTGAAATGGATTCTACTCCTTGTTTTTGATTTCTCAGAGCCATTTACTATTGCAAAGGAGGGCTTGTTTTGGGACACATTTGAAAACTATGTTAATCCAAATTTGTGTAAAAATTTCAGTAATAAATAAAGAAGAACAACGAGAATGGTACAGAGACAGTATAGATTCAAATTATGGTTTGATAGGCTACTTTCAAAAAGCCTATTCCGACAATTAGGAGTATTGGCTGTGGTGTTAGTCATTGCCTTTGGGCTTTCGTACTTATTACTTTCACTGTCACAAAGTGATTGGCAAGAGTTTTGTAAGGAGAAACATTTGAGTAAATGGCTTCTTCCTCTTTATCTACTGATAGACTCCAATGCCTTAAACAATATCTATATCGGCAATGAAAAGGTTCACCCTTGGATGTTGTTTGCTAGTAGTTTAACATTCTTGTTTGGGGCATTTATATTCAACGGGGCTATTATTGGTATTATTACGAACTTCATAGAACAGCGGGTGAAAAACCACAAGGAAGGACATCTGCATTATCTGAAATCGGGCCATTATGTCATCATGGGTTACGACGAGATGGTGCCATCGTTTATTTCCCATATTTTTGAGAAGGATAAGGACGCGTACATACTCATCCTTACTGCTAAAGAGACGATAGAAATCAGGGAGATGCTGTTGAAATCATTCAGCGAAAAGCAGATGGAACGGGTGATTATCAACTATGGCCATCGGATATCGACGGAGGCATTCAAGGATGTCTGTTTAGAGAACGCAGAAGAAGTGTTCGTGGTAGGAAATCATTCTAATGCAGCTCATGATGCCATCAATGTGGAGTGTGTTGATAGCATCTGCCGCTATCTGAAAGGACAAGAGGAAAGACCAAGCCGAATCACTTGTGTGTTTAAGGATTTGGACACCTATGCTGCCTTCAAGACCTCCGAGATATTCAACAACGTGAAAGACCTCGATATAGAGTTTATTCCCTATAACTTCTATGCGGGCTGGGCCAAGCAGGTGTTTGTGAAAAGGCTGTATCGGGACTTCGATAATCCTGGTATGGAGTATAGATACCCCCTTGTCTATGGCAAGGGCATTAAGCCTGACGATGACAAGTATGTACATCTGGTGTTTGTCGGCACAACGAACTTCGCCGTAGCCTTTGCGATGGAGGGTGCTCATGTACTGCACTTCCCAAACTTTGCCACCAAAGGTGTTAGAACACGCATCACCTTCATTGATGTGAATGCAGACAAGGAAAAAGATGAGTTTATCACCCGCAACCGCCATTTCTTTGAGGTGCAGTCCTATCGCTACTTTGATCTGACAAATGTGGCAGAGAAGATGAAGGAGCCACAAGGTCTCAGAGATGAGTATGTGAAGTTTAACGATGTGGACAGAGACTTCCTTGACGTGGAGTTCGAATTCATTAAGGGCGACATCTTTTCCAAGCAGGTGCAGGACGAAATAAGCCTTTGGGCAATTGAACATAAGAAAGAGAAGCAGTGCCTTTCCATCTTCCTCGCCTTGGCAGACCAGCGGCAGAACTTTGTGATGGGTATGAATATGCCCGATGAGGTATATGCTAACGAGGTGCCTATATTCATCCGCCAGAACCGTTCCGACAACTTTGTGACAAATCTTCGTAATGCAGATACTAAGAAGATTAGCAAGTTTACTTATTCAGTAGTGAAAGACGGTGCAATAGCTTCGGAAAATCATGATGGGCGCTATGCCCATATCTATCCTTTCGGTATGAACGAGACAGCCTTCTGTGCCGATGACCACTCGCTGAGACGTGCCAAACTCATCAACTATCTGTACCAGACAGCCAATTACCAGACGTTCAAGTTCCAGGACAGGCAGACATTGGATGCTATCCCCATGGAAAAGATATGGGAAGAGGCCAATGCCAAATGGCAGAGATTGTCGGTAGCCCTGAAATGGTCGAACCTCTACAATTCATACAATATGCGTACTAAACAACGCACCCTCCGTGTCATACGTGGGTTGGACATTGATGATGAGAGCCACGATTATGACACCCTGTCTGAATACGAGGCGAAGCTGATGGCCGTCGTAGAGCACAACCGTTGGAATGTGGAGAAATTACTCATGGGCTTTAGGAAGCCGAAGAAAGAAGAGGATAAATATGCCTATTCTGCATTTGCTGAAAAGTTGAAGGAGAATAAGGATCTATTTATTCACCATGATGTTAGGCCATTTGAACAGCTTAATGCCGTTAAGGAACTGGACTACGAGTTCTCCCGCTACATCCCGTGGATTATGAAAATGACAGAGAAATAATGACAGATCAAGAAATCATACAGGGACTTATTGCCCATGACACTCGGGTGACGAAGGAGTTTTTCTTCGACAAATGCCGTCCGTTGTTCTGCAGTATCATCCAAAAGGTGTTCAATTATGAGGTGGAGTACGATGAATTAGTGAATGAGCTGTACATCAATCTCATGGAAAATGATGCGTTAAAGCTGCGAAAATTCGAATATCGGAGCAGTGTCTATCAATGGCTAAAAGTACTTGCTATCCGTTATTTCATAAAGAAGAGGGATGAACTGATTGATTACAACAATCAAAACACTCTTTACAACATGGGTATGTATGATGGAGATAATGAAAGGGTTTCAGCAAAAGACGATTTGGAGCGCCTATTTAATGAAATGCAGAATCGTCGTTATGTTTATGTTATCCGCAAGCTTATTCTTGAGGATATTAAGCCTGAGGCATTGGCAAAAGAAATGAGAATTACAACTGCAAACTTGTATAACATCAAGCGACGCGCAATGTCTGCTTTGACGCGTGTTGCTCTTAAAGACGTAGGGAACTATGGCAAATAAGGATATGTATATTTCCGACGAATTGTTGGCTGCTTATCTTGATGGCAATACTAACGAAGAAGAAACCATGCAAGTGTTGGAGGCGATGAAGCATGACAGGGCACTTCAAGAGATCTTGACTATTGCAGTCAATTCGGAGGAAGAGCAGGAAGATTACACCTCCCTTCCGATGTTACAAATGGCTGCTGAGAGTGGAGAAAACATTTGCAGTGTGCTTTGCGAGGCTAAAATTCTCCAAAGGAGAGGAATTGATTTCGATACCAATTCGCTACTCACTTCTGCTCGAAATCACAATTGGCTTAAGCCTGAAGGAACACCGCTCCATTGTATTGGCCGTTTACTTGAAGATGCAAAACTAATGGTGACTCGCCAGTATGAGGGCACTATTGAAGATATTGAGAAAGCACTTAATAGGAATAATGATGTTATGACAGTAGTTGATTGTGACAAACTCTATCCAGATCAGGTTGACAATGAAGATATTCCCAATCATGCTGTTTTAGTTCTTGATATTGATTCTATTGAAAAAACGATTAGGATATATGACCCGAAAAAGGATTCGCAATGCCTAATATCAAGAAGCCTATTTGAAAAAGCTTGGCATGAGTCCCATAATTATTTGATAAGAGTTCTACGATGTATTGAAGACTACCAGCCCCATCCTATAAGGATTGATGAAATCGCATTAGACGAAAACCTCAATGATTTGACAGAGTCCATAGCAGAGAATGCTCACGATGTTTGGGCAGCTGCCCGAAAAGCAGAAGGATGGACATACGGCCCTGTCCGTGATGACGAGAAAATGCAGCATCCCGACCTTATTCCCTACTCCGCTTTGTCGGAAGCTGAAAAGGAATACGACCGCATTATGGCAATGAATACTATTAAGTTAGTGAAGAAACTTGGATTTGAAATTGTAAAAAAATAGAAATGCAATATGAAATACGACGTATTTATAAGCTACTCTAGCAAAGACAAGATAATTGCTGATGGTATTTGCCATACACTTGAAGAATATGGTATTATGTGCTGGATTGCCCCTAGAGACGTTACACCAGGGGAACGATATGCCAGGGAAATTATTAGAGGAATAAGAGAAAGTAAAATCATGGTTATAGTATATTCAAAGTATGCTAATCAATCAGAACATGTTGCAAATGAAATTGATCGAGCATTTAATGAGGGTAAAACTATTATTCCTTTTATGATTGACAACACTCCTATGAACGATGACTTCAATTATTATCTTGCTCGTAAACATTGGCTGATTGCATATCCCAATTTTTCGTCAAAATATTATCAATTAGCATTGTCTGTAGCTCTTGTCGTGGGAAAGAATCTTTCAAATCAAACAGTTGTAACCAACCGCAGTAGCATTTATGGTTCTATGAGAATACGTAAGAACTTATATATAAGAAAGATTGGAGAAGAATATATTGTAATGGGAATCAATCAAGATTTAGAAAAAACAATGTCATTAAACGAGTCTGCTTATTTTTTATGGAGTAAATTACAAACAAAATTGTCCTTTTCGTTAAGTGACATGGTTAAGTTCCTCACAGAAGAGTATGATGTTAATGTCGATATAGCCCAAAATGACTGTAAAATCCTTTTGGAAGGATGGGAAAAAGCAAATCTAATAGAATTCTTATAATGTATCAATCATCAAAATAGTAAGTTTTTATTATTCCACATAAATATGTAAAAAGGTAGATAAATAAATATTCATTAAGAACCAATCGAAATTTATGAAATATGATGTATTTATAAGTTATTCCTCAAAAGATCAGAAAGTTGCAGAGGGAATTTGTGGCTTTTTAGAAAGTAACGGCTATAGATGTTTTGTTGCATATCGTGACATCGCTCGTGGAGTTGTGTGGGCAGGTGCCATTGCTGATGCAATAGATGAAAGTCGGATGATGGTTGTTGTATTCTCGAATTCTTTCAATCTTTCTACACAAACAGACAGAGAAATCGAATTGGCTGCTGAGAATAACATTCCAATTCTTACATATAGGATTACAGAAGCCAAATTTACAGGTGCAAAGAAATATTATCTGAAGAATCTAAACTGGATAGATGCTTTTCCAAATCCTGAAAAATATTTTGGTCATCTTATACATAGCATCAATCAAATCATTAGCAGAAAGCAAGAATGCCCAAATGAGCACTTGCTATCAAGTGGATTACGATATGTTATTATAAAAGAAGGGCATGGGATAAGCCCAAACTTAAAAGACATTGTACAGGTTCATTATGAAGGAATGTTCCTTGATGGTTCTGTGTTTGATAGTAGCATCCAACGTGGGCAACCCGCGACATTCCATTTAGAACAAGTAATTGATGGTTGGATTGAGGGAATTCAATTGATGAAAGAAGGAGCAAGATATAGATTTATCATTCCACCTCATTTGGCATATGGCGAAACAGGTGTAGGAGAAACAATTCCTCCTAACACCACATTAGTTTTTGAAATTGAGTTAATAAAAGTGTTTCAATGAATGTAGAGTGTGGGTGAAGATTATTTTACGCAATGGATTCAAAAAAAGAATATTTTGCATTTATCAGCTACAAGCGGGAAGACGAGAAGTGGGCAAAGTGGCTACAGAACAAGTTGGAGCATTATAAGTTTCCAACGAATCTCAATGGTCGAACGGACCTGCCAAAGAATATCCGTCCTACTTTTCGTGATGTGACAGACCTCAATCCAGGCTTATTAGCTGAGGAAATTGACAAAGCCCTGCGGAATTCGGAATGGCTGATAGTTGTGTGTTCTCCACGAAGTGCAAAGAGTCCTTGGGTATGCAAGGAGGCACAGACTTTTATTGACCATGGTCATGCAGACCATATCATTCCCTTTGTCATCGAAGGCAATCCCTTCTCAAATGACACCACTACCGAATGCTATCCAGAGGCCTTGCTTTACCTCACTGGCAATGAGGAACTTCTCGCAGCCAACATCAACGAGATGGGACGCGATGCCGCTGCCATCAAGGTCATTGCTCGTATGTTTAATCTACGTTTTGACACATTATGGCAGAGGTATGAGAGGGAACAAAAGAATAAGCGTTATCAAATTATTTCCATTTTAGGCTTTCTTGTGCTTTTAGCATTATCTATATCAGGGTGGATATTATATCAAAACATTCAGCTTAAAGAGAAGGACTGGATATTGATGAAGAATCAATCAATTGCCGTAGCTGAAAAAGCAATTGAATTGACTGGGAAAGGTGATTCTTATACAGCAAGAATAATGTCTGTTTCTGTTCTACCAAAGAATTTAATGAATCCAGACCGCCCATATACAACTGAGGCAGAATTTGCTTTGCGACAATCCGCTAAATCAGATAATTGGATAATTAATTCTTGTCCTATCACAGGCCATTCAGTCTCTATGAACATAAATGGCACGGGTTTTATAACTGCTTCTGGAAATTCAATTTGTATTTGGGATTTGTACACGGGATCGCTTATTAAAAAAATAAATGTGCACAAAGGGTCTATAGAAGATTTAGTATATAGCAATAATTTCAAAATGATTGCTTCTATTTCAGACGATAACACTGTACGTATATGGGATGATACTGGATCAATCTATAGAATCATTAATGTCCCAGATTATTGGCCACGTTTTGTGTCTTTTAGTCCAGACAACAAACATATTCTAACAAATCACCAAATATGGGACTTACAAACAGGAAAATTAATAAGAACTATTAAAGAGCTTAATAATAGCGGTTATTGTTCTTATAGTCCTGATGGATCAAAAATAGTTTCAGTTTCTGCCCTATTGAATGATAGTTGCTTTTATATATTAGACTCCCAAACAGGAGAAATAATACATAGGATGAGAGGGCATTCTGGCAGGGTAAATTGTGCTATATTTAGTAAAGATGGAGAAAGGGTGTTTTCCACTTCTAGTGATAAAACGATTCGGATATGGGATGTGCATACAGGTAAACTCATTCAAACAATTCAAGGAAATAACATGATTACTTGTTTGGCATTTAGTACTTATGGTGAAAAACTGGTCGCAGGTTCAGGAGATGGAGAAATAAGTGTTTGGGATTTGAAAACTGGTCTTCAATGCTTATCGTATGCAGGTCATGCCACTAGCGTTAATTCGGTGTCTTTTGGATTATTTGACAATACTATTATTTCTAATTCAGATGATGAGACTGTTTGTATTCGGGATCTAAGAGAATACCACCCAGTATTGTCGATAGAATGTGACACTTTCCCAATAACCTCATTATCAGTAAACAAATCTGACAATAGAATGATTGCAACCGCAGATTGTAACAAATGTATTCGCATTTTGAATTTAGAAACAGGAAAAGTGGTATATAGCATAAAACTAATTGCTCAAAATATCAATGAGGAAACGGTATCTGAAGCAGACACCTATTTACTTGAGTCATATGTTAGGGGGGTCTCAAAGAATGGATACGCATCAGTTGTCAATCATATTTCATATAGCCCAGATAATAATAGGATTGTTGCTGCGTTAGGAGATGGAACAATCTGTGTTTGGAATTATAAATCAGGAGAGACTCGTTACTTGAAAGGCCATAAAGGTCCTGTCTTATGTGCGTCTTTTAGTTCTGATAACAAATTGATTGTTTCCTCTTCTTTAGACCATACTGTCCGTGTTTGGGATGTTGAACTGGGTAAAACAATTAAATCATATAAAATTGCATGGTGCTATTCGGTTTCCTTTTCAAAAGATAATCAATATGTTTTAGCATCAAACTCTGAAAGATTATATATGGTTGATATTAATAAAGAATTGTACATGGATGGTCATTTTTTAGGTCATCGAGGCACAATATACGATGCTTCATTTAGTCCTGATGGTAGAATTATTGCTTCTGCATCACATGATAAAACCATCCACATATGGGATTCGAAAACTGATTGGGGTGAAGGAAAAGAACTTAACATATTAAAAGGACATACCAAGCAAGTAAACGCAATAGCATTTAACCCAAATGGCAATCTATTAGCTTCAGCTTCAGACGACGGAACCATACGAGTATGGAATGTAGAATGTGGTGGTTTGGTGGATATTTTTGACGAGTCACCTCACAAAGTTAAAGATGTGAAATTTTCAAGTGATGGTTTAAAAATCATATCTGCTTTAAATGATGGTACTATTCATGTTTGGAATTATCCATCGCTTCAGCAACTTATTGACGAAACTCGTGAACGTTTCAGAAACCGCCAATTGACATCCGAGGAGCGGAAGAAATATTATTTGGAATAGTGGTTGTTTTTATTATCATAGCAGATTAAATGAAAAAGAAAACATATACAAAGCAACCGATAGACATCACAGGTGATGAACTGCCAAAAGACTTGGAGTTGTTAATTGAACAGATGGCAAAAAACGTTCATGAGGTTTGGGCTTCATCTCGCATTTCACAAGGTTGGACTTATGGAGAACAACGGAATGACGAAAAGAGAACACACCCTTGCCTTATTCCATACGAGGATTTATCTGAGGAAGAAAAAGATTATGATAGGAACACGGCCATTAACACCCTGAAGTTTATCATGAAGTCAGGATACAAGATTACAAAAGAATAATTCCCGGGCTCCCAAGTTACTACTGTGTCATGATAGATTTCAATACTCTAAAAAAACAAAGAAAGACTAATTGCCAATACGAGAAAAAGACCGCTGTACTGATAGATTTCGGTACAGCGGTCTCTCTGTATGTACAAATGTTAAACAAATAAATATCATGTATATGAAGAAGTATTTACTTTTGGCAATGATGGTCTTTGGCGTATTGAATAGTAGTGAACAAGAACTTGAAGCTGTTGATTCCATTGACGTAGAAACTGGCATTATCTACCCTGCTAATGGTAGTGCTGCTGTTGATACAGTATGTGTTGACACATTGGACGTTTCCAATCCTCCAATTCCTCAGATTCCATTAGATGAATGTGATAGCCTGATGGTAAGCTCGCCTGGTGACCGATATGGAATTGTCTGGCAAAATGGAAAGTGTGGTATCTATGACATTTCAAGGAGGGAGAACGTCACACGGATTGAATATAGAGACCTTTGGTTTTCTTTTAGAAAGGAAATAGACGGAGAATACTACTCCTATTTCGGATGGGATGAAGAAGAGACAAAAGGGATAATCGGTGTGGCTGAAGCAAACAATCAGTTTATGGCCATCAGTATGCCCAAGAAAGATGAAGGGAAGAAGGGTGAAAATGAATGAGCTGAGAAATAATCAAACTGCTTTACCGTACTTTAGTTCATGCTTTAAATACTCATAACAATATGCAGGACTTTGATAGTAGAGACCTGTCTCAAG
>ODAJ011916513.1_pt1 | contig 17136 bp, 16 predicted proteins | sample 1539241 | NCBI WGS metagenome assembly ODAJ01 (sample SAMN02144231, study PRJEB22623) | gut metagenome | biome: sheep rumen | host: Ovis aries | place: New Zealand
GAACAGTATTCTGGGATTTGTGGAGAATTCACAGATTGCCATTCCAGAGATTCAGAGACCTTTTGTCTGGAAGCCCAAGGAGGTTAAAGACCTGATAGATTCTCTCTATCAGGGCTATCCCATAGGTTATCTGATCGTCTGGCAGAATACTCAGGTAAGAGTCCGGGGATTCGGCAAGGGAGGATCCAAAAAGATCCTTATCGACGGCCAGCAGAGGGTGACTGCCCTCATGGCTTCCCTAATGGGACGGGAGGTTCTCGATGACCATTACCGGTCCCGCAGAATCAAAATCGCCTTTAATCCTCTGGCTGAGGAAGACCAGGAAAACTTTGTGGTCAGCGATGAATCCATAGAGCAGGATCCGGTCTGGATTCCGGATATCTCCGTCCTCTTTAAAAGAGGCTTCTCCTACCGTAAGTTTGAAAGCGATTATATGAAGGCTAATCCGGGAAAGGATTTCTCAAAGCTGGAAAAGGCCATAGATACCCTCCGGGATATCACTAAGCACCAGGTAGGAGTGATCGAGTTATCCTTCCTTCTTGACATCGATGTGGTCTCTGAGATCTTTATCCGGATCAATCTCCAGGGCAAGCCTCTGAACCAGGAGGATTTTGTCATGTCCAAGATTTCTGTCAATGAACAGTATCATGGAGACTATATCCGCAATACCATCGATTACTTCTGCCATCTCCTGAAAGATCCCTCCTTCTTCAGTGATATCAATGCCAATGAAAAGGAGTTTATGAAATCTTCCTACGGCCGGAGCCTGGCCTGGATGAATAAGGCGGAAGATTATCTGTATATCCCTTCCTACGCAGATGTTCTTAAGGTAATCAGTGTTGCCAGTTTCGGCAGAAGCAAGGCAGGGGACCTGGTATCCCTTCTTTCCGGCAGGACCGGCAGAAGAGGTGAGATCTCCAAAAAGCTTACAGAAGATTCTTTCAGAAGGCTTGGGGAGGGTGTCAGGGCTTTTGTAAGCCGTGACAACTTCATGGGCTTTCAGCAGGCCCTGGCTAAGGCAGGCTACTGCTGTGACCGCCTGCTCTATTCCCAGTCCCTTCTTAACTATTGTTATGCCATGTATCTGATGATGGTTTTTGAAGGACTGTCAGAAGACAAGAGGGCTTCCCTGACTGGTAAATGGATGACCATGGCCCTGATCACAGGCCATTACCAGGGTTCACCGGAATCCACCCTGACCCGGGATGCAGCAGCTATTAAGGACCAGGGCTTCGAATCCTATCTCCGCTCCATCGAAGAGACCAGGATGGACAAGGATTTCTATGCAGTCACCCTGCCCCAGAAATTCCAGTCCACCACAGTCCGCAGCGCACCCTTTATCGCCTATATCGCTGGACTTTGTGCCGGTGGAGTCCACGGCCTTTACAGCAGGGATGAGACCATAGAAAGTCTTTACAGGGGCAAGGCCGAATCCTACCAAATTCTTTCCAAGAGCTTTCTTGGGAAATGTGGTCTTACTTCCAGAGAGGCTTACGGACAGGTGGCAAATATTACTTACATTTCCAAGGACATAAAGGGTCTTGTTAAAAAACAGGGGCCGGCCGACTACCGGGAAAAGCTGGAAGAGAAAATAGGCCCGGATCAGGTCAAGGCCAGCCTCAAGGAGCATGGAATGACTGACTTTATCTTCACTGTTGACAAAAAGACGGTAGAGATCTTCTTTGAACAGAGACGGAAGCAGATGGCAAAACAGCTGGAGAATTATTACCGGGCTCTGTAGAAAGATTTTAACAAGTGTTCCTTTCTAGAATTTTAACAAGCTCCTTTCTAGAATTTGAGAAGACCTTAAGGCCTTGTAAGGTAAGTTGAGGCTTTTTATCAAGGGTTTATGCCAGGGATTTTATAAAAGAATCTTCTTGCAAGCTATTTTAAATTGTGGTATACTACGTTCGTTATGTATCGACTCATTAAACACGTGGTGGGATTCTGTCAGTCCTGTGCCTGGTAAGCAGCCGGGTGGCTGAGGAATGTGAACACTGCGGAAGAAAAAACGAAAAGGAGAAAGAGACATGAGTGTAATTTCAATGAAGCAGCTACTCGAAGCCGGTGTTCATTTCGGACATCAGACCAGAAGATGGAACCCTAAGATGGCTCCCTATATCTACACAGAGCGCAACGGCATCTACATCATCGACCTTCAGAAGTCTGTCGGCAAAGTTGATGAGGCTTATGACGCTATCAAAGATTGTGTAGCTAACGGAGGCAAGATCCTCTTTGTAGGTACCAAGAAGCAGGCTCAGGATTCTATTCGTAACGAGGCTGAGAGATGTGGTATGTACTATGTTAACCAGAGATGGTTAGGTGGTATGATTACTAACTTCAAGACCATCCAGAGCCGTATCGCCCAGTTAAAGAAGATTGAGGCTATGGAAGAGGACGGAACTTTTGATGTTCTGCCCAAGAAGGAAGTTATCAAGCTTAAGAAGCAGCAGGAGAAGCTGCAGAAGAACCTTGGCGGAATCAAGGAGATGGAAGACGTTCCGGATATGATCTTTGTTGTTGACCCGCGCAAGGAGAGAATCTGTGTACAGGAAGCACATACACTCGGTATTCCGCTGATCGGTATCTGTGATACAAACTGTGATCCGGAAGAGTTAGATTACGTTATTCCTGGCAATGACGACGCCATCCGTGCCGTTAAGCTCATTGTTTCCAAGATGGCTGATGCTGTTATCGAAGGCAATCAGGGCGTAGATGCAGAAGTTTCCGAGGAAGAAGTGGAAGAAGAAGCTTAAGCTTAATCTGAAGTAAGTTGTGCCTCAGCCTGCATCGGCAGGCCGAGGCATTTTTCTGATAAAAGACATATTTAGAGATATGACAGGAGGCTCTGAGGCCCCTGTATAAAGAAAGAGAAGAATATATATTCAGGAGGAATTAAATCATGGCTATTACAGCAAAACAGGTTAAAGAGTTACGTGAGATGACAGGCGCCGGTATGATGGATTGTAAGAAGGCTCTTACAGCTTCCGACGGTGATTTTGATAAAGCGATAGAGTTCTTAAGAGAAAAAGGACTTGCCACTGCAGAGAAAAAGGCAGGAAGAATCGCTGCTGAAGGTATCGTAAAGGTTCTTGTATCTGACGATTGCAAGAAGGCTGTAGCTGTTGAGGTTAATGCTGAGACTGATTTCGTAGCTAAGAATGAGAAGTTCCAGGGTTATGTAGCCCAGGTAGCTGAGCAGGCTATTGAGACACCTGCAGCAGATATCGATGCTTTCCTTGCTGAGCCATGGAAGTTTGATACCACCAAGACCGTTAAGGAGGCTCTGGCTGCCCAGATCGCTGTTATCGGTGAGAACATGAACATCCGTCGTTTTACCCAGGTTAAGGAAGATGCCGGCTTTGTTGCAGATTACACCCATATGGGCGGCAAGATTGGCGTGCTTCTTGACGTTGAGTCTGACGTGGTTAACGATGCTGTAAAAGAGATGGCTAAGAACATCTGTATGCAGGTTGCAGCTATGAAGCCCAAGTATACAGACCGGTCTGAGGTTGACCAGGACTACCTTAAGAAAGAGGAAGAGATCCTCGCTGCCGCAGCCCGCAATGAGAAGCCGGATGCCAATGACAAGATCATCAACGGTATGGTTAAGGGCCGTCTTAACAAAGAGCTTAAAGAGATCTGCCTGATGGATCAGGTTTACGTTAAGGCTGAGGACGGAAAGCAGTCCGTATCCAAGTACATCGCTGAGGTTGCTAAAGCCCAGGGTGCCAAGATTAAAGTAAAGGGATTCGTTCGTATGGAGACAGGCGAAGGAATCGAGAAGAAGCAGGAAGATTTCGCAGCTGAGGTTGCTGCCCAGATGGCTAAATAAGCTTCTGCTATTAACCTAGCTATTTCAAAACCGGGAGATGAACTCTCCCGGTTTTTTTTGGAGGGCAGCCAGCTGACGGGAAAGCCAGACACTAAAAATACCTGGTTTTTATGACATGCTTCAATATAGCAAGACTGTATATGTGCCAGATGCAATTGGAATTGCGGGTGCATAAAGGTTATGATTCTGTAAAACGGTATGGCTGTGGTTTTCTTCCAGGGCCATATTTTTTGACAAGTATATTGTTATAAGTTATAGTAAATAAAGTGTGGTTTAAAAATACTTATATTTGATCATAAAGCTAAATTTGACAATATAGTTTAAAAGGCTTTGATTCCGGAAACATATGGGATCAACATTGACAGGGAAGGAATACTATTTTATGAAGATATGGATAACCAGACACGGGCAGACCCGCCTTAATAAAATGAGGATGATGCAGGGGCTGACTGATGAACCTTTAAATGAAACTGGGATCAGGCAAGCCAAGGAGGCCAGGAAAAGGATTGGCAATGTCCATTTTGATGCCGTATATGCCAGTCCTCTAGACCGGGCTGTGAAGACGGGAGCCTATATAGGCGGGGTAAAGCCTGAGGATGTTATTATTGATCAAAGGCTTATCGAGACGGATTTCGGAAAATATGAAAAGAGGAAATATTTTCTGATGGGACCTGCCATGACCCTCTACTGGGCCTGTCCGGAGATTTTTCCGGCGCCTGATACTGTGGAGACGGTTAAATCTATGGTAAAGAGAAGCTCGTCCTTTTTAAGAGAACTTGAGCAAAAGGACTATGACAATGTCCTGATTTCCTGCCATGGTGGAATTATCAGGGCCCTTTGCGGTTATATGATGGACCGGAAGAATGGAATCTGCTGGCGGCCCAAGGCTCACAATTGTGAGATCCGGGTTTTTGACGGACATGGAGATTACAAGACAGTATGAAAAAGATTTTTTATTCAGAAATCGCTTATCTATTTGGTATTTTTCTTCTGGCCCTGGGGACGGGCTTTATGGCCAAGGCTGATTTTGGCATGTCCATGGTAGTGGCGCCTGCCTACATCTGCTATGTTAAGATTTCCCAGATCCTGCCCTTCTTCACTTTCGGCATGGCAGAGTATTGTCTGCAGCTCTTGTTGATTATCATGTTGTCGCTGATTTTGAAGAAATTTCGCTTTATGTATCTCTTTTCCTTTATTACTGCCGTCCTATACGGTGTCACCCTCGATGGCTGTATGAAGCTGCTGTCACGTCTTGTCTTGGACAGCTTTACTTTACGGTCACTGGCCTTTGTCATGGGCATATTTCTTTGTACTACTGGTATAGCCTTTCTGTTCAGAACCTATTTTGCCCCTGAAGCCTATGAGCTGGTAGTCAAGGAACTCGCCCTGAAAACCGGTCAGGATATCGGAAAGCTCAAAATTATCTACGATATGTCAAGCCTGGCTGTCAGTGTATTCCTGTCCTTTGCCTTTTTTGGCTGGATGAATTTTGTCGGCATTAAAGCAGGAACTTTCATTACAGCCCTGGTAAACGGGCCCATGATTGGGGTAATGACAAAAGTACTGGACAAAAATTTTGAATTCAGGGACCTGCTCCAGTGGAAGAGATATTTTGCCTAGTTTTCTTGTTGAAAACGGCGGAGATCTTTTGCCTGGGTCACTTGTTTATAATGTGGAGATATTTACAGTACCATATTTGAAATGGGAGGTTAATTATGGTTACTTTACAAGAAGCAGAACGGTTACTTAATGAATTATATCCGGATTATGTAATCTATCTTGCCATGGATTCAGACTTCAGTGAATCCTGATGCCTGCTTTCATATTTCCCCTGCTTTCAGAGAGGGAAAAGCAGGCTGACGGAACAGAGTTTCCTGCAGTTTTCCTCAGGGGATTACCCTAAAATATTGATAGATATGACCGGGAAAATATGGTATTTTATAAGAGATGAATAAAGATGATTTTTGGAGGTGCTTATGTCTATTTTTAGAGGGTCAGGTGTGGCTTTGATCACACCCATGAAAGAAAATGGTGAGATTAATTTTGATTCCCTGGAGAGAATGGTCGAAGCCCAGATTGAAGGGGGAACCGATGCTCTGATTGTCTGTGGTACATCCGGTGAGGCTCCTACCCTTGATGATCCGGAGCATCTGGAAGCCATCCGTGTAGCCGTGGAAGTAACCAGGGGAAGGATTCCGGTTGTAGCCGGGACAGGCTCCAATAATACCGCCCATGCTGTCATGATGTCGGAAGAATCAGAGAAGCTGGGAGCAGATGGCCTGCTTCTGGTAACTCCCTATTATAACAAGGCGACCCAGGATGGTCTCTACACCCATTACAGGACCATCGCATCTGCGACCAAACTGCCCTGTATCGTCTACAATGTTCCATCCAGGACCGGAACCAATATCCTGCCGGAAACCATGGCCAGGCTGGCTAAAGACCAGGAGAATATCGTGGCCATTAAGGAAGCCAGCGGCAACATCAGCCAGGTGGCTAAACTGGCTGCCCTCACCGATGGCAAGCTGGATATCTATTCCGGCAATGATGACCAGATTGTGCCTGTGTGTTCCTTAGGAGGAATCGGTGTAATCTCCGTCCTTGCCAATGTGGCACCCAGGGAGACCCATGACATGGTGATGCTTTGTCTGGAAGGGAAATACGAAGAGGCTAAAAAACTTCAGTTAAGAGCCCTTCCCCTTGTTGACCAGCTTTTTATTGAAGTGAATCCGATTCCCGCTAAGGCAGCCCTGAATATGCAGGGCTTTGAGGTGGGTTCCCCGAGACTTCCCCTGACAGAGCTGACAGACGCCCATAAAAAGACCTTGAAAGAAGCCATGATTGCCTTTGGTTGTCTCTAAGACAGTCAAGGAACATTTCCTATAATATTTCCTATAAATAAGAAATAATAAACCCGCTGCCTGCAGAAGACTTTATCACTGTCTCCTGTAAGCAGCGGGTTCTTTTTGATGGGAAGATTTTCCTTCCAGGGAAAAACAGGCCTGACAATAGGAAAACAGGCCCTACAATAGAATCAGCTGAAAAACAAAGCCAGCCATGCCCAAAAGCCGGTTCCGGACCTTCTCTTTAAAACTGCAGGACGATTCCTACCAGGGCAGAGATCACAATGAAGGCGATGGGGTGCCATTTCAATTTCTTCATGGCCAGGTAAAGGAGCAGGGCCATGATGATGGCTTTCCACTGGAAGACAGAGAGGATATTACCGGTCTCCTGGAAGGCATCAAGATTAAAAAGGGCAATCAGGGCAACATTGATGCCGGCCGCGGCAATCATGGCTATGGAAGCCGGCCTGAGGCCGTAGAAGGCATTTTTTACTTTAGGATTATCCCTGAATTTATTGAGGAACTGGGCGATGATCAGGATGATGGTCACCGAGGGGGCCGCCAGGGACAGGGTTGCCAGGATTCCTCCGGGTACGCCGCCGGTCAGGTAGCCTGCATAGGTAGACATATTGATGCCGATGGCACCGGGGGTGGATTCAGATATGGCAATCATATCAGCAATGTCGGCATGGGAAAACCAGCCAAAGCGGTCAGAGATTTCATAGAGGAAGGGCAGGGTAGCCAGGCCTCCGCCTACAGAGAATAATCCGGTTTTAAAAAACTGTATACACAAATTGATGACTGTATTCATAATGGAAACCTCCTATTTCTCTTTACCAATGATAATGCCTGTGATTCCGGAAAGAATCACAAGAATTGCAGGTGGTATGGAAACAGGAAGAACCTTTCCTGAGATGGCCAAAAGGAAAATGACAACAAACATAAAGAGTGTGATTTTATCAACGATCGAGGTCTTCCAGAGACGGAGCACAGCCTGTAGTATCAGGACACAAACACAAACCCTGATGCCGGCAAAGGCATGCTTGACGATGGGCAGGTCGGCGAAGTTGGTGAGAAAGGCTGCGATTAGCAGAATGATGAAGATGGGACAGGTAAGGAAGCCCAAAGTTGCGGTGATACCTCCCAGAACTCCTTTTTGCTTATAACCAATAAAGGTTGATACATTAAGGGCGATGATGCCGGGTGTGCACTGGCCGATGGCAAAATAATCAAGCAGTTCTTCCCTGCTGGTCCACTTTTTATCCTCCACCAGCTCCCTTTCCAAAAGAGGAAGCATAGCATAGCCTCCGCCGAAATTGACCATTCCAATCTTCAAAAAAGTAAGATACAGGTCTATTAAAGTTTTCATTGGTACCTCCTGTAAAATGTGAAAATGTACTGTAGTGTGCTCTTTAACCATAGCTTATGCAGCACACGAATAATTTATTATACTAATTATTTCCTTTCTTGTAAAATAGGAAATACTGTAAGAATCCTGCCATCCTGAATAGGACACAGACTTCCTTATCCTTCCCGTCCTGACTTGACGTTTGATAGCCTTTGGGGTAAGCTAAATGAGATATTGATTTTGTTATACTAATTGTAAAACTAATTAAAAAAATATTCATAGGAATTGATAAGAGCAGCCGGCAGACTGCTGTAATCAAAGGAGGAAAATATAATGAAGGTTGCTGTACGCTACTATTCAAGAGGTGGTAATACAGAGAAGCTGGCTAAGGCCATCGGCCAGGGAGCTGGTGTGGAAGTCCTGGGGACAAGCTATCCTTTGGAGGAAGATGTAGATATTCTCTTCCTGGGCAGCTCCGTATATGCCTATGGAGTAGATGATGAAATAAAAAGATTTATCAAGGATATCAATGTCAAGGTTGGAAAGGTGGTTAATTTCAGTACTGCCGCCCTGGTAAAATCCACCTATAAACAGGTAGGAAAGCTTCTTAAAGAAAAGGGAATTCCCCAGGCTGAGGAAGAATTCTACTGCAAAGGATCTTTTGGTCCTCTCCATAAGGGAAAGCCGGATGCCAGGGATCTGGCAGCAGCGAAAGCTTTTGCCGCTAAAATTAGCAAAGGATAATCATGAGTTTATACGCGATCGGAGACCTCCACCTGCATTTCCAGTCAGAACTGAAGGCCCCAGGCCAGTTAAAGGAAAAGGTCTGGAGGAATCATGAAGAAAAATTCATGCGTAATTGCCAGGGCCTGATGACGGACCAGGATACTTTAGTTCTGGTAGGCGACCACAGCTGGGGCAGAAAAATGGCAGAGTGCCAGGAGGACCTTGATTATATCAGCCGGCTTCCAGGCAGGAAGATTCTTTTGAGGGGCAACCACGATATGTTCTGGGATGTCAAAAAGACAGACCGGCTCAATGATCAGTTCAAAGGACGACTGTCCTTTTTGCAGAATAACTTCTACAGCTATGGGGACTATGCCCTGGTAGGTACCAAGGGCTACTGCTTTGAAGGTCCCTTCTGGCTGGACCGCTATGGCCATGTCTGTGGCTGGGACCAGGACAAGGCCAGCCATGCCGAGAAACTGGTGGAAAGGGAATATCAAAGGCTGCTGGTATCCTTTGAGGCGGCCAGGGCCCATGGTTTCAGAAAATATATTATGTTTTTACACTACCCACCTACCAATATTTTACAGAAGAACAGCATATTCACTAAGGTTGCCGAGAAATATGGGGTGGACCAGGTCATCTATGGCCACTGTCATGGTGAAAGCCGTTTTAACGATAGTATCCGAGGGAAAAAGAGGGGGATACGATACTCTCTTGTATCGGGTGATTGTCTCCGCTGGCAACCCATGAAAGTGCTGGATTAGACCTTTAGACATGGAAAGATAGCTTTGTATACATTACAGCCTTCCGGCCTCTATACTTTACGGTATCCAGCCAGGAAAATAAATAAGAATAAACTATAATAATAATTTAATAACAAAAAGAAACAGGAGAAGAGGACTTATTATGACATACGATTTTACAAGCATACTGGACCGGCAGGGCAAAGACGCAATCGCCGTTGATGCCATCGGCTGTGCGGTCCCCTGGGCCAAGGCTCCGGAAGCAGCTAAGGAAGGCTTTTCCTCCATCCCCATGTGGGTAGCAGACATGAATTTTGCAACGGTACCGACCATAAGCCAGGCCATCAAGGACCGGGCTGATCATCCGGCCTTCGGTTATTTTGCCCCTACAGAGGAATACTATGAGAGCATCATCCGCTGGCACAGGGACCGCAATGGTGTTTCAGACATGGAGGCCCGCCATATAGGATATGAGAATGGGGTGCTGGGATGTGTCTGTTCTGCCATTCATGCTTTCACCTCCCCCGGAGAGAAGATCCTTCTCCACAGTCCTACCTATATAGGCTTCAGCCACTGCCTGGAGGATACAGGCCGGGTAGCCGAGCTCAGTCCTCTCTACCGGGATGAACAGGGTGTCTGGAGGATGGATTACCAGGATATGGACAGGAGATTAAAAAAAGAAAAGATCCACCTGGCCATCTTCTGTAGTCCCCACAATCCCTGTGGCAGGGTCTGGGAACGGTGGGAGATAGAGAAGGCCATAGAGGTATTCCGTCTGAATCAATGTCTGGTAGTTTCCGACGAAATATGGTCGGATATCCTCCTGAACGGTCATAAGCATATCCCTAGTCAGTCTGTGAGCCAGGATGCTAAAAACCGTACCATAGCCGTTTATGCACCCAGTAAGACTTTTAATCTGGCAGGCCTCATCGGCAGTTACCATGTCATCTATAATGATTATTTAAGGGACCGGATCCGGCGCAGCGCCAGTACAAGCCATTACAATGACATGAATGTTCTGTCCATGCATGCCCTGATCGGGGCTTACAAAAAGGAGGGTCAGGACTGGACTGATCAGCTTTGCCAGGTCTTAAGCCAGAATATCAATGATGCCTATGAATTTATAAGCAAACATTTTCCAGGAGTTTCCGTGGCTAAGCCAGAAGGAACCTATATGATGTTCCTCCACTGCAAGGAATACTGTCAGTCCAGGGAAATAAGTATAGACCAGCTGATCAAAGCCGGCTGGGATGTGGGCGTAGCCTGGCAGCAGGGAGCCCCCTTCCATGATCCCTGGGGTATCCGCATGAATTTCGCCCTGCCCCACAGCCTGGCCATGGAAGCATTAGAACGTTTAAAGAAATATGTATTTATTTAGGTCATGAATCAGGCTGGCCAGTCATGTTGAGTCAGTCTATGTGAACCAGGCTGGCCAGTCATATTGAGTCAGTCTGTGTGAACCAGGCCCGGCCAGTCATGTAGAGTCAGTCCGTGTGAACCAGGCCTGGCCGGGTCATTTTAGGCTGACCTGTATGACAAGACATGGTCTGTTTTGAAAGGTTCCTGATTAGTAAGCACAGTAAAGAGGATATTATGAGAGTTTTTATAGCCATAGCCCTGTCTGACCAAATCAGGGAGACAATGGGACATGTGATACGGGATATGAAAAAGAGCGGTGCCAGAGCCAACTATACGCCCCTGGAAAATATGCATCTCACCCTGGCCTTTATCGGGGAAACGGAGGACCTTAAGGAGATAGAGGAAGCTTTGGACCAGGTGTCCTTCCAACCTTTTTGCGTCACAACCGAAGGTTTTGGGCATTTTGGCAGTCTCTACTGGGTTGGTCTTGAAGACCAGCCGGCCCTGCAGGACCTTGTCAGGTCTGTGAGAAAGGCCCTCTCAGATGCCGGCATTGCTTTTGACCGTAAGTTTTTTAAAGCCCATATTACATTGGCCCGCCGCTTAGAAAGCAGACAGGCTTTGAAAGTAAGGATACCCAGGCTGACCATGAAGGTAGATTCTTTCTCTCTGATGCGGTCAGACCGGATCAAAGGAAGAATGAAATACAGAGAACTGACAAGCTGGGAGGCCACTTGTGAGACCAGACCGGAACATCTTACTAATACGGACTATCGAAACGGTTCGGATTCTAAGGCCAAAGGAGCCTCAGGCAATTCAGATTTGTCTGGACAAGAAAATGGCAATCAACTTCTAAGACTGGAGACTGACCGTCTGGTCATAAGACAGATCAGCTCTGCTGACAAGAAGGATTATCTTTATGGAGTCAGCCTGACTTCTGAAAACAAGGCCGCCTACCAGGATGAAGAACTGGCAGAGATTCTCTGGAAGGATGTCCTTGAGGACCCGGATTCCATTACCATGATCATAAATGATAAAGCAAAGGGCCAGGTTCTTGGCAGCTGCAGCTTTGACCATTGGCGCAGCCAGGCGCCGGAGATTGGTATCAATGTGGACCCGGCCCACCATAACCAGGGCCTGGGGACAGAAACCGTAAAGAGACTTACAGAAGCCTTCCGGGTCCTTCGTCCCAGGGACACTCTTCTGATCAGGACAAAGAAGACAAATATCAGCTGTCAGAAAATGATAGAGAAATGTGGCGGCCTAAGACTTGAGGAGGACAGCCAGGGAGGCAGAGATGATCTTTATTCCTATTCCCTGCTTCCTTAAAAACCTGCCTCGTCCGGCTCCCTGGAATCTAAAAATCATCCCGGGTCAATCCTTGAAACTGGAAGAAAGTATTAGTATAATGATTTAAAACAGCTATTATGCGGGAGGTGCTTAATCATGGATAAAAATATTATTACTATAAGTAGGGAGTTTGGCAGCGGAGGACATACCATCGGCAAGATGGTGGCAGAGAAGCTTGGCATAGAAATCTATGATAAGGACGTCATTCGCAAAACGGTGGCAGAGTCCGGTCTTCATGAAAAGTTTGTCAAAGCCTACGGGGAGTATGCTCCCACTGCTGATGACCGCTTCGCCTACGGCTTTATTGACCTGGAATCCGTGGATGATTCCCCGGTCCTGCAGGTCTGGCGGGCCAGGGCAAAGATTATAAAAGAATTCGCCGAGTCCGGCCCTTGTGTGATTGTCGGCAGCTGTGCTGACTATATATTAAGGGAGAGGGAGGATCTTCTGACTGTTTTTCTTTATGCTGACGAAAAGACAAAAAGAGCCCGGATCAAAGAGATCTACGGAGATTCAGACTTGAAAACCAGAAACCGTATCAATAATATCGATGTCAAGAGGAGCATTCATTATAAGTATTTTACCGGCAGGGAATGGGGTAAGGCCCAGTATTATGATCTGGCTCTGAACCGGGGCAGCCTTGGTATAGAGAAGTGTGTTGATTTGATAGTGACAGCAGCCAGGTAGAAAGATATGTCTGGAGGTCTGTCAGGCCCGGGCAGGGATCTTGCCTGTCTGAAGACCGCTAATGGGGGAGAGTTATGTTTAAAGCAGACAGTAAGCTGGTCAGAAGCTTCTTCTATTCAGTCAGGCTTGCACTGGCCAGCAGTTGTGCCATCTATGCCGCCCACCTTATGGGACTGCAGTTTGATACCCAGGCCGGAGTCATCTGCCTCTTTTCCATGCTGTCTACAAGAAGAGATACCATCGAACTGTCATTTGCCAGAATCATTTCCTTTATTGTGACAGCGGTGACGGCCTGGTTTGTTTTTAAGTATATGGGTAGTGAATGGGTCGCCTTTGGCATCTATATCCTGATCACAGTGCTATTTAGTGAGATGATGGGCTGGGCTGCGGCCCTCTCGGCGAATGTTGTGGCCGGCTGTCATTTTTTTAGTGTCCAGGATTTCTCTGAAGTAGTCATCCTCAATGAATTTTTCATTGTACTGACAGGTATCGTCTTTGCTGTAATCTTTAATTCCATTCATAATGCCGAGGGAGAAAAGGCAGGCCTGATCCGGGATATGGAATCGGTCCAGGAGAAAATGGTCGATGCCCTTGAAGGCATGGCAGAATATCTGTCCAGCAACGGGGTCTCTGACGATGTCTGGGACCTGCTGGCCCGGCTGCACATAAGGCTGGATGAGTGTATTCACCGGGCTACCAAGTACGATGGTAATGTCCTGGGCAGTGAAACAGACTACTACTATCAGTATTTTGAAATGAGAAAGAGTCAGTGTACTATCCTGGAGAATCTCCACGCTGAGATGGACAAGATCCGCTATCAGCCCCGGCAAGCCCATATTATCTCTGAATTTATCTATCATGTGAGTGGCGCCCTTACAGAGAAGAATGATCCCCAAAAGCAGATTAATTATCTGCTGGAGATTTTTGACCGCATGGCAAATGACCCTCTTCCCACAAGCAGGGAAGAATTTGAAAGCCGGGCAGTCCTTTACCACATTCTCATGGATCTGGAGGAATTCCTTCTGGTAAAGAAATCTTTTCTTACACAGCGTGAAGAAAGAAAAAGCAAATGACCTGACTTTTTTCCAAGTCTCTATGACCATATATATGTTATTAAAGCGGACTGCTTCTGTAATAAAAGAAGTGGTCTTTTTTTTAATTTTGGAAATCTTTTGGGTATAGTATCAGCCATTGCCTTGTCTTAATATGGTAGTGGAAGAACTGAGACCTCCAGGGACAGTCTCTTCAGACTTATTTATAAGGGGGATGTTGCAATGGTTAAAATCAAACTGAACAAGTGTCCCAATTGTGGGGCAGACCTGACTTTCGATGAGAGTGGTCATGCAAGGTGTGAATACTGCGGCAGTGAGTTTGATAATGAAGAGCAGATTCAAAAGAAGGCATATGAAGAAGAGAGCGGAAGACTTAAGGCCCAGAGAGAACACCAGCAGAAACTCTATGAGCAGCAGAAACTGCAGGAAGAGGAAGAACGCAAGCGGGAAGAACAGAGAGCTCTTGAAGAAAAAAAGAAAAACCGGGGCTGCCTTTGGTGGTGCGGTACCATATTCTTGTGGTTATGCTTTTTCCCTATTATGTTCACCATTTATATCATAAAAAATGATAAGCTGGACAATAAGAAAAAGGCAATTATTCTGGTAGCCGCATGGATTATTTTCCTGATTCTTGGTTTCAGCCAGCAGGGAAACCAGACCAATAATAGCAGCCCGGCCAGTCAGGAGACCAAAAACCAGGAGACTTACCAGGAAGATACGGAATCCTGGTCCCAGAGTGGAAACAGCTCCCAGGTTCAGCTAGAGACTGACGGCCAGGAGACTGCCGCAGCAGACCAAGGCAATACTGCCATGGATAGCAACCAGGAGACATCGGTAAAAGACCCAGCTTCCAGCGCTGAGAAGGATGATTCCTCAGCCAGTCAGGGAGAAACCAATGCCCTGTCCATGGCCAAGCTGCATCTGGATACCTTTGCTTTTTCAAAAAAAGGCCTGGAGGACCAACTGGTATTCGAAGGCTTTTCCGAAGAAGAGGCTGCTTATGCAGTAGAACATTGTGGAGCAGACTGGAAGGAACAGGCTGTAAGAAAAGCTTCTGAATACAGGGAACTAATGAATATGTCTGCGGATTATCTGAGGGAACAGCTGGCTTACGAAGGCTTTGAGGAGGAAGAGATCGACTATGCCATCAAGGAACTAGGCCTTTAGGGCTGGTCGAATTTCAGAAAGGACAATAAGATAGGGCTGTTAGAATAACCACTTCCAGGGAAAACAGGCAGAATGTAGCTTTTGTCCCCTAAGCGGTTTTACGGGGATTGACAGGGCAGGTCCAGTTAAGTCCGGGCTTCAGAAATATGAAAAAAAGAAAAGGACACAAGACCAGCAGCAGGATCTGCTGGTCTTGTGTCCTTAGACTTTGCCAGGCTTTGTAATTAATATACAGGACAGATTCCTGGATCTGCAGGTATTCGTCCTTGCCCTTTGCTAAGATTTATGACTGGGTTGCTTCTCTTAACTGGTCCACGAGAAGGGGAAGTGTTGTCTCGAAGTCGACACCATACCAGGGTTTTCTGGGATTCTTAAGGGTAGCACGAATTGTCTCTGCCGTATAGTCAGCAGCCAGTTTAAAAGCATCATGCCAGCTCAAGCCGTTTTCAATGGCTCCGATGGTAACACTGGCGAATATATCACCTGTTCCGTGGTAGGAGGCATCTACATGGTCATTCTGGTAGGAGAAGTATTCTCCCATAACAGAATCATAACCCATAACACCAGTCTTGCCAGGTGTGAGAGATACGCCGGTAAGGACAGCCGTTTTACAACCAAGCTTAATCAGCTTGTTAAGGATCGCCTTGATATAGCTTTCATCGTACTCAGTTTTATATTTTGTGTCTGTCATGAGGCAGGCCTCTGTAATGTTAGGAACGATCACATCCGCCGCGCCACACAGGGAAGCATTCTTCCTGGCATAATTCTCATCGAAAGCAGGGTAAAGCTTGCCGTTGTCTGCCATTACCGGATCCACAAAAATAATGGTATCTTCTGTCTTAAATTCCCTGAAGATCTCTTTTACAACTTCAATCTCTTCCTCAGTTCCCAGATAGCCGGTATAGATAGCGTCAAATTTTACATCATTCTTTTTCCAGTGATTAATAATAGGAAGAATCTGGTCTGAAAGGTCTTTACAGGTGAACTCTTTAAACATGGTATGGGTAGATAAAACCGCTGTAGGAAGGATAACGGTTTCAATTCCCATAGCGGAAATCAGGGGCAGGGCAACAGTGATAGAACATTTTCCCAGGCATGAAATATCCTGGATGGTTAGTATTCTTTTCATATATTAAAGTCCTCTTTCCTTTGGTTTTAATTTCTTCTTATAAATACAGGATTTATTGTAGTTTATTTTTGACCATATTAAAATGACCAAAAAATGAATATATTTTATGGTCAGATATAAGACCTTAAGGCTTATGCCGGCTGACCTGATTTAGAGGTGCAGGACAGGTTAGGTGCAGGGCAGGTTGACCACAGGGATCTAAAGCATTAGGAAATATAAATGTAGCTCCTCCATGCCAGAATCATCATGAAATCGTAAGACCAGAAACATTATTATGTGGTATGATAAGAATTGAGAATAGTGTGAATTATTATCTGGCTAATAAATAATAATGGAGGAAGATAAGATGAAAAAAAGATGGGTGATCACTTTCCTGACGGCGGCCCTTGTAGTGGGTGGACTGGCAGGTAAATATGTCCAGGCCGCAAAGAAAAAAGCTGTTGCGGCAGCAGACGTGAAGACGGAAGAAAAAGAAAGTGCCAAAGCCACGGATGTGCAGGCTGCAAAAAATGAGATCCCTGAGGCAGGGGATGGCCAGACTGAAAAGCAGGCGGCCGCTTCGACAGCTCAGATTCATGACGAAGACGAGGAGGCTGCGGTCCAGGGTTTTCAGGTCTTTTCTTATGACAGTGACGACAAGAAGTTCATGGCCTTGTGTAATACCATTCTCCAGGCTTATCCCAATTTATATGGAGATGACCAGTTTGACGCGGCCATCCCTGTCCCCTATGTAGTATATGAGCAGAAACTTGATGACCATAAGACAGGTCAGTGGGGAACCTTTGCCTCCTTTAATTTCAATTACAATCCGGATACCCTGCTGATGGAGATGGTCAGCGGCGGCTATGACAGGGGCATCATAATCCTGGAAGAAAAAGACGGGGATTATCTGGG
>ODAJ012193037.1_pt1 | contig 17130 bp, 17 predicted proteins | sample 1539241 | NCBI WGS metagenome assembly ODAJ01 (sample SAMN02144231, study PRJEB22623) | gut metagenome | biome: sheep rumen | host: Ovis aries | place: New Zealand
GCGACATAAAGAAATCCGTGTTCGGCAACGACCTCGACAAAGACCCATGGGAGAGTTGGTTCGGTTTGCACTGTGCCGGTGTGTTCATCTGGCAGATGTTCGACACCCCGACTGGGCAGCGCAACGAAGGAAACAAAAAGAACATCAATCTGAAGGGAATGATGGATATAGACCGCCGACCCAAGCCGGCATATGAGTTCTACAAGCGAGAGTGGAACGGAAAATAGGGTTTATTCGGGTTTATCCCTTGTTGCCGTCGGCTTCCTTTTCCCGCGCTTCATCCAGGTATTCCTTGTAGTAGACCAAGGTTGACGACAACGCCTCCCCCAGTTCGGTGAATGCGTCTAGCGTGTGGAAGTATGGGTCTCCGTTGTCGCCGGAGCAGTCCATCAGCTGCTTCAAGGTGTCCCTGACGGCGCTCATCTTGTCGTGCAGCTCCGCAAGGTCTACCGAGCATTGCAGGTATTTCCGGGCCAGAGTTTCCGAAGTTTCGTTTCCGTATGTCCTCATGCTGTTTATTGTAGGGCGTCTGCGGTAAATACTAGAAATGACGCAAGCAACCACACAAACACTCAAACCCTACATCCTGTCCCTCTGCGAGTTCATGCAGAAGCACGGGTATGTGGCAGGTCCCATCCCCAAGGTCCGTCTGGTCAAGCAGCACCAGAGCGACAACCCCTTGGAGGTCATGACCGGGCATTTCTCCCCCGATGAAGAGGAGATTGTGCTTTACATTGCGGACAGGCACCCCAAGGACATCTTGAGGACCTTGGCGCACGAACTCATTCACGTTCAGCAGTATCATGAAGGACGCCTCGGGGGGTTCGACGGGTCGTCTGCGCTTAAGGACGACCCGGTGCTTCGGGCAATTGAGGGAGAGGCGTTCCTTAGGGGCAATCTGGCTCTTCGGGACTGGACGGAAGAGTATACCCATTCCGACCAATAACGCTTGCAAAACGAAGATTTTTCCGTGTGTTGGGGAAACTTTCCTGCAAAAGTGACCCTGCCGAGTAAATATACATTGAAGTGACACAACATTTCAAACTCACAAACAAAGGTAACAAAACATGTCAAACAGAACCATCAAAGCTCCCGGTGTAGAGATTTTTGAGCATGATATGTCCGAATACCCAGCGATAGCTGAGGGCACTCATGTTCTTCTCGCCGGTTTCGCACAAAAGGGTGAGGATTACACCCCCTACCGTTTGACCTCCAGGTCCAGCTGGTTGAAGTTCTACGGCGCCCCGACCAACGAGGCCGAGGAGTACTTCTACACGGCGGCCAACGAGGTTCTTGACAAGGGTGGATACCTCTATTCGGTCAAGATTCCATACAGCAACGACATCCGCGGCATCTATGCGGCAGCGAAGTTCAAGATTGAGACGGCACGTGATCTCCTGGAAAGGGACAACGAGGGCATCTATCACAATCTGGACGGAAGCGATGTGCTGGATGACGACATTGACACTCGTCTGATGGATCAGTACCAAGGGCTCAAGAAGCTCGGCATCAACTCCATTTCCAAGATTGCGCCGCAGGGTCAGGACTTCCTTTCCTACGACCTCGTCGAGGAATACGAGGCTGGCGAGAGCAAGCCGAACTCCGACGTGATTTACATCGTGGACAAGACCCGCGCGGTCTACACCCGCGCCACCAAGGTCAGCGACGTCCAGCCGAACCGCGATGCAAGGGCTTGCCTGGGCATCGTCCCGGTCATCACCACCCTCGCCAACACCGCATGGTTCCAGAAGCAGAGCACGGGGCTCACCTCCCCAATCAACGAGCTCTACCAGCCCGTCCGCTCCCTGAAGACCATCACCTTCCCGGCAGGCGCCGCATCCGCCGCCGAATACCAGCCGACCTACCTCAAGGCCCGTTCCGAGGCGAAGCGCAAGAACGAGTTCGCCGACGCCGATAACAAGGTCGCCAACAAGGTCCTGGAGGACTACTACGACCTCGCAATCGAGCTCATCAAGGAGAACGGCTCCTACGACCGCTCCCTCTCCGAGATGGCGGCGATGCAGGCGCAGTCCTGCCTTCTCAACGGCAACATGGTGGAAGGCCACTTCGCACCCGATGTCTGCAACGACGTCGCGGTCATCGTGTTCAAGGCGTTCGTCAGCACCGAGGACGGCAAGATTGACTTCGAGGTCGTCGAGCAGTTCGTCGGCTCCCTCGACCCGGACGCACGCAACGAGAAGGGCGTCTCCAAGTACATCGGAACCCTCATCAACAACACCTCCGACTACATCTACTTCTTCGCAAACCTCAATCAGCCGAAGACCGTGCTGAAGATGGACCACGCCTTCGTGGCGGGCTCCAACAGCTCCTTCGACGAGGTTGAGGACAGCATCAAGGACGAGCCCGAATACCAGGCGGCACAGGCGTTCGGCGGCTACACCGCCCGCATGCTCGGCTTCGACAACAACGAGGTCGAGGGCAACGCGCAGCGCCGTCTCTACAGCCTTCGCTCCTTCTACGACCAGGATGCCAAGCAGAAGTGCGCGGTCACCAAGGACATCGTCAAGGGCGGCACGTTCAAGTACGACGCAATCACCGCGGACTGCGGCGAAGAGGTCGTCGAGAAGAAGTCCGGCGAGAAGGTCAAGGTGGACGACCCGGTCGAAACCGTAATCCACGGCCCGGTCATGGAGAGGTTCTTCAACAACACCAGCGTGGTCGTGAAGGACACCTTCATCACGGAGAAGCCGAAGTGCATCTACAAGATTGGCTACGACAAGGATGCCGACTACTGGTGGATGGGCGCTCTCGACTTCAAGATTGACTCCCCGCAGAGCAAGCTGTTCGACGTCAACGGAGTCCAGGAGTTCGGGCGTATCGCCTGGGACGACAAGGAGAAGAAGGGCAACTACACGGTCGACGACTACGAAAAGACCTTCAAGGTCGGCCGTCTGACCAAGGAGGCCGCGGAGGCCCTGTCCAGGGTCGTCAAGGCCGGCAAGGTAGTCCGCGACGCCGATGTCGGGGAGGACCCGTTCGACGACGTCTACCAGAACTCCTACGAACTGGACGAGAGGCTGAGCGGAAACGAGCTCTACCAGCTCTCCATCTTCAACTCCACGGACTACCTCCGCTCCATCCTGAAGTTCACGGACCTCATCGATGCGGCTTCGGTCGAGTCCTTCTACGAGAAGAGCCTGGACGACCCGAACGACTTCGTGACCATCCAGGACAACATGATTCGTATGCTCGTCGTGAACAGCATCGAGAAGACGGCCCGCTACAAGGTCTACCTCCGCAGGCTCAAGAAGGCGGCCGCCGCAATCGACCGTCTCGACGACGCGATGGGAACCTTCGTCAACGGGACAACCGCGACGGAGCTCGGGCCCTACACCGCCCGCGTCTACGTCCGCGACCTCTACAACAGCCTCAACAGCATGGGAGTCCTCGGCGGCGTCAGCCTCGTCAAGGAGGTCACCCCGGTCGACAGCTCGGTCGCGGCGGTCATCGCCAAGTCCGACGCCCTTGAGAAGCACATCGAGGACTTGGTCAACCCGGACACCACCAAGAAGGAGAAGGCCGACCCGAAGGCGAAGAAGACCGTCGTGAAGAAGGACGACGAGGACGAAATCTCCAAGATTCTCAAGCTCCTCGGCGACTACCCGGAGTGGTACATCAAGTGCCGCGTCTACCTCAAGCACAAGCTCTTCGAGTGCTACAAGGATATGTACGAGTATCTTTGCAACACCTTCGACGACTGCGCATACACGGCAGACCGCTACCTGCAGACCTGCCAGAGCGTGGACGACTCCACCATCATGCTGGGCTTCTACCCGGAGATGGCGGAGCCCATCATCACCTACACGGAAATCGCCCAGTCCATCAACAAGATGTACGACACCTTCGGCGACCTCAACTCCACCACGGTGGACGTCGTTCTCGACGCGGGTCTGTCCAACATCGCGCAGTTCGTCAAGCAGGTCTACGACCCGAGCTCCGACGACGGCGAGGACATCGGCGGCCGCTACGAGCCGGTTCGCAACTCCGCATACTTCAAGTTCAACAAGAACACGGACATCTCCTACTGGAAGACCATCGTGTTCAAGTTCGACACCTTCTGCAAGAGCATCCGCAAGGACTGCATGTTCGTCACGGACTCCCCGCGCCATCTGGTGCTCAACGGCAACAAGCCGGTGGTCCGCAAGAGCAAGAAGGACACGAGCGTGGACGTCAACATCATCCCGTACCTCACCAAGATAACTGGCTTCAACACCAGCTACGGTGCGGGCTACATGAACTGGTACAAGACCGTCAGCGACTACACCGGGGACGTCCTGTGGGTTCCGCCGTCCATCATTGCGGCAGGCACCTACATCGTCACCGACCGCGACTACAACTGGTGGGACGCCCCCGCCGGAATGAAGCGCGGCAAGGTCAACATGTCCGATGTCTCGTTCAACCCGAACATGAGGCAGGCGGGCGAAATCTACGACGTGGCTTGGAACTACGCAATCAACTACCAGGGCGACTACATCAATGGTATCATCCAGGAGGGTCAGAAGACCTTCCAGAGCTACCACAGTGCATTCGACCGGGTCAATGTGCGTAGGTTGTTCCTCCGCTGCGAGCGCTATGTCTACTTCGCATCCCGCGCATTCCTGTACGAGCCCAACACGGCTTACACCCGCAGGCGCTACGTGGACACCATCACTCCGTTCTTCGAGGACATCAAGAACCGCGGTGGTATGTATGCGTACAAGATCATCTGCGACGACAGCAACAACACGCCCGACACCATCGACCGCAACGAGCTCCGCGTCAAGATTGGCATCCAGCCTGTCAAGACCATCGAGTTCATCCTGGTCGACTTCGTGGCGAGCCGCACCGGCTCCGACTGGTCGGAACTGGCAACAATCTAGTCCGCTAGGACAAACGATTGTCGATGGGGCTGGGGTAAAACCCGGCCCCATTTCTTTTTGCATTTCGAACCCCCTATAATAACAGGTGTATCAAATCAACAACAAGGAATACAAACCAATGCTGACCTACGCCACCGTATGCAGCGGCATCGAGTGCATGAGCGTCGCCTGCCGGGGACTTCCGCTCAAACCCGTGTTTTTCAGCGAGATTGAGCCATACCCCTGCGCCGTGCTCAGGGCGCACTATCCAGACGTCCCCAACCTCGGGGACATGAGCAAGATTTCAGTAACAAACCAAACGGAAATAACAAATGGCACTAGAACTATCACTCTTGGACGACCCCTTGATATTCTTGCAGGAGGAACCCCCTGCCAAGATGTCTCAGTGGCAGGAAAACGCAAAGGTTTCGACCCCGAAGGCAGGCAAACGCGGTCAAGCCTCGCGTTCGACTTTGTGCGCCTTGCCAGAGAGCTTGGACCCAAATACGTGCTATGGGAAAACGTGGCGGGAAGTATCGATTCCAAAAACGGACCAGACTTCCTCAAATTCCTCTCTGCGCTTGGGGACTGCGGGTATTCTATTGCCTGGAGAGTCCTCGACGCCCAATATGTCACCTGCTCGGATATTTACACGCCAGATGGCCGAGTGGACGTCCCTCTTGCCCGCGCAGTTCCGCAACGGCGCAGACGGGTATGGGTCGTCGGTGTGCGGTCTCTCGGATGTGCTGGAGCAAATGCGGCCAGAGCTGCTGAGATACTTTTTGAGCCAGACCGCTCTCAAGGGAATTCAGCGCCGCGCAGACGCACGAGGCAAGACCTTGCCGCCTCTTCTGGGGGATGCAATAGACTGGATGCTGGAATGGTGGGATGCCCACCCGGAGTTAGCAACTACGGAGAAACGGGACGAGGATGGTTCTCAGAGCTCCCAGTAGCCGAAACCCTCCGTTGCGAGGGGGAGAACCGCCCCTCCAGGCCTAGCAACGTCAACGTCCTCGACATGACGAGTGGGGACGGCGTTTGCATCGACAATTCGACCAAGGGAGCGGAGTCCTACGGACTCGGGCACGGAAGCCAGGGAGTGACCTCCGCGCCGATGCAGGAGGTTCAGCCGACCCTTTGCTCCGACGACTACAAGGGGCCTCTTCCCGGCGTCGTCCAGAACAACTGCGTCGCAATCGAGGGGAACGGGCAGCGGCCAAGCCACAAGGGGACCGGATACAATGTGGACGGGGTATCGTTCACCCTCAACCATGTGGAGCAACACGCCGTGGCCGTCCAAACGGCCAACACCGGAGCGAACGGAAGCAACGTCAGCGAGGATGGGGCGGCATATACAATTGACCGCGCCGGGCCACAGTCGGTTGCAATCGGTATAGACCAGCAGGGCGGCAAAGGTGCTGCGAACACCACGGAGGGGGTTGCCCCGACCGTGCTTTCCGACTCCCACGGAACGCCGCACGGAGTCGCATATGAGTGCGACGTGAACTGCTACGAGAACCACGCGCAGGATTCCCGCATCCAGGGGCCCATCCAGACCGCCCCGACGCAGGGTTCGTCAAATGCGAACTCGGCAGGAATCAGCGGGAACAATCCGCTGGTCGTCCACAGTCAGGTTCCTTTCGTCAAGACGGCCCACGCGCGTGGCAAGGACGGACTCGGGGAGAAGTGGGAGGAGTGCGAGGTTGCGGGGACCAGGAACGCCATAGAAGGCGCCGACGGCCGCAACCAGGAGTGCATTGTCTCGATGGCCCAGAACACACGCGAGGAAGTCAGGGTCGTCGGGGACGGAAAGGTGGCGGGTGCGTTGTCCGCAGAGGCGGGAACGCATCAGCAGACCTATCTGGTCAGCACCGTCTACAAGCTGGATTCAACGGCGGCGAACTCGATGAAGAGCTCAAACCCGAACAGCGGAATCCACGAAGAGAAGGTTTCAGCGTGCCTTGATACGACCGTCCCCGACCCCTCGAAGAACCAGGGAGGGAACGTCATCGTCCAGTCGCATGGATTGGACGGCTACAACCAGTCCCTTACGGGCGACGTCTCCCAGACAATCAGGGCGAAGAGCAGCGATGTGGATCATCTTCCATGCGTCGTGTCAACCAACTCGAACGGAGAGGACGTTGCGGCTACGCTCACCTCGACCGACCTCGTGAAGCGCATGACCGGAGAATCGGACCGCGGCGGCGGATATGTAATCTCCCGCACCCTCGGAATCGGAAGGGATGTCATCGAGTGCGGAAAGGCGGCGAAGTTCGCCCCAGATGTCAAGGACGAGTGCTGCCCGACGATTCGGGCCAAGGCGACCACGAACGGAGTTTGCATCGTGGCAGACGGAGAGGATGCCTGACATGGAGCCGGATGCCGAAACGAACGCATGGGAGAATCAGGTGACGTCGCATAGCATCAACTGGTGTACCGGCACCATAGAGTCGCATCCACCGACGGAAGAGGTGTCCCAGACAATCAGGACCTCGCCGGGCGGTGAGAACGGCGTTGTTCAGGTGAATGAATCCGTAGCGTTCCTTCCTACGAACTCGTCAAATGCCAGAAGCATCGGTGCGGAGGAAGAGCTTTCCCCGACCCTTGCGAAGGGCGGCGGGGAGAGCGGGAACAAGCCGTCCGTTGCAATCGGTTTCAAATACAGGCAGTCAGAGAAGTCACAAAAGCCGTTCGCGGAGAACGGAGAGGCGTTGGCGCTGTCCAGCGGCTGCCACGACTCGGCGGTGGCAATCGAAACCGCCGGCATCACGGAGGGAGCCCACGGAGTCACGCTGAACGAATCCGCAACGACCATCCAGGGAACTGGCGGGAAGCCGGGCCAGGGCTATCCGGCGGTTGTCACCAAGACGTATCGCATCCAGACGGACGGGCCTTCTACAAACCAGCCAAACGATGCCGCAATATCGTTCGAGCCGGGTCTTGCAACCAGAGAGGGGAAGGACAGCCGGTTCTCCAACGAGGTCGTGTCCACCCTCCGCGCGAACATGGGGGACAACCATCCAGCGGTCGCGTTGGGAATGAACGCAGAACCGGGCAACTACGACGAATGCTATTTGAAAGAAACGGCCTTGCCGCTTACGGTAAAGCACAAGGGAGGAATCGCAACAGAAATGTCAACACCAGAACAAGCAGAAACAGAACAGACCGACAACGGAGAAGTCCAGTCCGTCAGAATCGGTGAATCCATCCGCTTCGGCGCGGAAACAATCCCCGAGTGCGCCCACACGCTGCGCGCCGCAGACGGGAAGATTGGGGACAACTCCCCGGCAATCATTTCGTCCATCCTTTCGCAGATGAGATACATCGTGCGCCGTCTCACCCCGACGGAGTGCGAACGCCTGATGGGGCTTCCGGACGGATACACGATACCCGTCGGGCTCGAAGTCACGGACGAACTCGTCGCGGAGTTCCAGAAAATCCACGACACCTTCAACGCGATTATGACCGAATACGAGCACAAGGCTCCGCCGAAGCCGAAGTCGGAGGGACAGGTTCGCAAGTGGCTGACGAAAATCACCGACCCGAAAACCTGTCCAGATTCGCCGAGATACAAGGCGTGCGGAAACGGATGGGCCACGAACCAGCCGAGGTGGATTCTCGCCCGTCTGCTGGAACTGGACGAGCAGGACAACCGGGAACAGAAGGATTAGTTTGTTGTTGGAAGATACGCAAAGACCTCCCTTGTTCGGGGAGGTCTTTTGCTTTTTGACGACAAATGCTATGTTTTACTAATCTTATTCATCTTTCCACTTTTTGGATTTCCCGAACACGTCGACTATCTTGTCGAGTTCTGCGATGATGTCTGGATTCTTTTCAAACAGGTAATCGTAGTCGTTTGCAACACCGTCTTTTAGGAAGAAAAGGTATCTGTCTGCGTGCTCGTCGAAAGTGTCTGCCCACCAGTAGAACAAGATGTATCCGTCCTCGTAATCGCTTATCGGGCCCACCATCACGTCCCATTTCCCCCAATCATTGGCACCCGCGTGCTGAACCTTTGTCTTTGGCATCAGACCGGACTTGCGCAGGAACTCGGCAAGCCTGGTGCAATCTTCACTGTTCGGGTGGTCGTAGTCGATGTCGGGAGCGTTTGGTTCACCGACCTCAACTTCGTCCTGCTCGGACTCCTTGACCAGTCTTTTCAGCTGCCTTATAGTGAGCGTGATTTTCGTGTTTTCGTTCATCTTCTTCATAGATGCGTCCTTTTATTTGAACTTGTTTTTACAGACCCTGACCGATTTTGTCGCTGAACTTCTGGCCAAAGTCGTTCTTTATGTCCTCAAATAGAGCCTTTTCAACGGCATATCGAAGGGTGAAGCTTGCAAGCCGATTGGATTCTTCCCATTTTCCGATTACATCCAGTATCTTTGCGTATTCTGGATAGGTGTTTTCGCCCGAGCAAAGTTCGGCGCATTTGAGGGCAACCGTCTTGTATGCTTCCGCATGGTAGTTTCCGTCTGTAAGTCTGGCAACCTTGTCGGTGAAGTCCTGATCGATTTCTTCCAGATACTCGTTTTCGCTTCTGCTTTCCTTTACCAAACGCCTGAGTTGTTCGAATGTGATTGTTTTCTTCATTGTGAACCCGTCTTTCCATGATATTTGTATTTACCTGATTTCCCGCAAAACCGGCAGAATCGTCCGTAAATACTAAAAATGCCTAAAATAAGGCATGAATACCATGAAAACCAACGAACCGAACGCTCTTCCTTCGTGGAGGGATATGAAATACCTTGCATTGACCTACTCATTGGAGGGGTGCGAGGTGTTCACCAAGCTGCCGCCGGAGGTAATGGATGCGGAGTGGAACGGCTTGGGGCCTGATCGGCTTCCAAAAAGAATCAGGGACTTCCTGGACAAAATCTTCAAGGAGGTTCTTCCAGCCGCCTGCATACACGACTTCCGCTTCGTCATCGGCGGCGACAGGCGGCAGTTCTACGCCGCCAACGCAGAACTCAAACGCAATATGTATATCTGTTTGCGGAAGAACCGCCGCAACTTCACGATGGTCGGATACTGGCTTGCGAAGATTCGCATCGCCATCGCCAAGATATTGTGCGACCAGTTCGGCTGGGAAGGCTGGCACAAGTGCTGATAAACCTGCCTCCGTTCGGTAAATACGAATATAGCCAAAGAGGAAAATCCAGCATGAAGAAGACAATAACATTCAAGCAGCTCAAGAGATTGGTAAGGGAATCGTCAGGTTCCGACGGAAACTCCTATTTCCTCGTTCAGGACAGCGAGGACCCGAGCATCATTATTGCGTTCATCTGCATCGAGGGGGAGCATTCCGACGCGGAGGTGCAGGATGTCATTGACACGGCCGTGTCCGAGGACTGCACGTTCGAGGACTTGGAGCAGGTGTTGGAAGAGGCGTTCCCCGGAAAATACAGGAACATCGATTTCATGAAGGTATATTACTAAACGCATGAAGGTTGTTTCAATGAAGAAGATTGACGAAAATACCAAAGTTACCCTTACCTTCGCGCAGATAAAGAAGCTGGTGAAGGAAAGCACGGATGCCAAGTTCGAGGCAGACCTGGAAGCAGAATACAAGAAGCGTCTTGAAGGATTTGCAGACACGTTCGGTTACAAGAACGGAGCCGAACTGGAAGCTGCGATGGACAAGGACGACGATTTGTATCAGGAGGTCATCGCAACCGACGACGGAGACAACTTCCTCGACCTTTATCTCAACTGGTGGCCGGACGAAGAAGGATTTGCGGAGCAGGACGAATACTACCACGCACCTCTTCGCGACCTTCTGGAAGGAATCATTTACGGGAACAACGGGACGGACGAATCCGTCAAGGAATCTCTGTCTGAAAACGATAATGCCTACTTTGAAAACATTGATGTGGGTGATATTGTTTATATTCTATGTGACGGAGGGGAGTTTGGAGGGAACTATTACAGGTTCTTCAAGGTAATATCGAAAAGGGAGAACACGAAATCGGTGACAGTGCGGGAACTTGAAAGCAGCATTGGCGACGATGAGCCAAGTGACAAGTTTCTCAAACACAATGAGTATGATACCAGCAGCCATAAGGAGGTTGTCCGATTCAATTACAGACTGGACCCGGAAGACTATTGGTATGGGACAGGTAAGATAGATGGACATGTTGTTTGCAAATGGAAGGGAAGAGTTCCCATTGAACCAACCAAAAAGAATTTTGATCCGAATTGGGATTTGAACGAATCCGGTCGTCCTCCCAGAATCGGGAAGGACTGCTATGCGGTGAACTTCAGGAATATGCGCACCGCCATCCACGGACTGTTCATCGGCACGAAGAGGGAAATGGAAGATGTGATGGACATCCTCGACCAGATTGAGCATACCGACGACCAGATTGACCTTGAAATCCTCTACGACGAACTCGGGAAATACGACACCATAGAGGAAATCGATTTCAGGGACATTGGAAAGGACTATACCTACCGCGATTGGAAAACGGACAAGACATACGAAGTCCTGAACAGTTCCTGCTACGATATTGATTGGTAGTTCATAGCATATAATAATTGGTGAAGTCGCCATTGTGCATTTTCCCCTTGATTTCAACTCGGGGTTGTGCTATATTTGGCGGCAGTCAAGCGCACAACGGCGCAAACAACACACCAACACACAGGAGACACACAAATGCCCGACATGATGAAAGAACTGTTCGACGCCCTTCCCATCAACTCCAAGCTGATGGATGCAATGGTCAACAACGACATCCCCAAGCCTCGGATGTACTTCCCCAAAATCGAGAAGGTCATCTTCAACGAGGGAGTTGTCAAGGACACCGGGGAGGTCGTGAAGCGCGGTGCCACGGTCGTGTTCTTCGAGGACGGCACCCGCACCACGGTCCGCCTGATGAAGGGGGACACCGACAACAAGGAGACGGCTCTGCTCTACGCCCTCATCAAGCGTCTGTTCGCCACCTCCGTTGACATCAGCAACGGCGAGGTCGCTTCCAAGGACCTTGGCGTCAAGATCCATGAGGTCGTGGCAAACGCCACCTACCAGAAGAAGGTCATCAAGACCAAGAAGCCGGAGCCCCCGGCGCCTCCCCCGAAGGAGGAGCGCGAGATCGTCAAGCCCTGGCCCAAGCCCCCGAAGATCGATACCGAGATTGCGGTCAAGAAGCCCGCTCCAGAAAAGAAGGCTCCGGACAAGAAGCCTGCTTCCAAGCGCGGCAAGGACGGCAAGTTCGCCGCAAAGACGGGCAAGTAGCGTGAACGGACGCGAAGAAGCGCTGAGGAATCAGGTGGTGGCTCTCACGATGGACTGCCACTACCTGATTTCCCTTTTGAACTCCAACGACGAGATAGACTGGGAGAACTGGCCGGAGGGGAAGAAAATCAAGGACGACGTCGAGCGGTCGCAGGAACTGCTGGAACGCCTGAAAGACCTGGAGACGAATCCTGCCCAACGGAAGCGGAAGTCCGTGGTTCGTCCAATTCACCGGCAGATGCCGCTTTCGGGACCATTGGACGACCCGTTCTTCACCTCGTTCTTCGGGAATTTTTGACTTGAACTGAAATGCCGTCCGTGGTATGATATGCGGCGTTGCAGACAACCACCACAACCAACAATGGGAGAATCTGAAATGGAGTGCGACTTCACCAAGCTGACCAACCGCGAGGTCAAGGAACCGAGCAAGCTGTTCTCGGCGGTCATTCTTATCATTCCGGAAAAGCCCTGGACCGATTTCAGCAAGCCGCCGCCCCACGAGGCAGTCGACTTCAAGGCGAAGGATGCGGAGGATGCCGCAAATGCCATCGCCGACCTCTTCCAGGAGCAGCACGACAACCTTGGCAGGGAGTTCAACAAACCGGTCTGGTGGCCGTTCAAGCTGCTCGAAGTCACCGGGGACGACTACGTCGATAGGACGGAAGCCCTCAGCGACAAGTTCTACGAGCGCGGTTTCATCAAAATCACGCCGGTCAAACAAGGCGCAAATCGGTAAGTAAGAAGAGAAGCCGATGAAACGCATTTTCTCCATTGTTCTCGTTTCCGTCCTCGCCCTGTCTGCGAGGGCGATAGAGCTTTCGTCCACCCCAACTACGGACGAGGACTGGACCGCGTTCCTCGATGTCATCGCCAATGTCGAGAGCGGCGGGAATGAAACGGTTGCAATCACGGATGTGAATGGACGCAAGTCCGTTGGTTGCCTTCAGATTCAGCAGCCCTATCTTACCGATTCCCGCTTGAACTACACCTTGGAGGAAATGAAGGACAAGACCAAGGCGTATGCGGTCGCAAAGGCGTATCTGCAACGCTACGGAACTTCGTATACCCGCCGAACGGGGAAGCCCGCCACCTTCGAGGTGCTTGCCAGAATCCACAACGGCGGGCCCAAGGGGGCTGAACGGGCGGCGACCTTGCCCTATATCGAAAAGGTCAAGGGGAAGATTGGCGTTTAGTTCGTCATACAACAACCACAAATGAGCAAAAAGGGAAAGCACGGGGTCCGCAACCCCAAGAAGAGCAAGCCGAATCCTTACGCCAAGCGGAGAAACCGCGGCGGATGGGGCAACGAACCACGCGAGGACGAGTGGCAGGATGACCGCTGGTCCCGCCACGCCGACTACGACGATACTCCGTTCGAGGAATCGCCGGAGTTCGACGATTCGGACATCCCCTGGCACGGGGACGACGACAACGGTTGATTCGGCAAACCTGGTATAATAATCGGGAAGGATACTTTCAAAATGATTGACTTTTCCGAAGACATCCAGCAGATTGCGACGACGAATGGCGTGGACGACGCCTCATCCTCCCTTTGGGTGAACCGCTACCGTCCCAAGACCATTGCGGAAATGTGCCTGAACGACACGACCCGCACGGCGTTCGAAGCGCAGGTCAAGTCAGGGGACATCCAGAACGTTGCCCTCATAGGACCGCCGGGAACCGGCAAGACGACCCTTGCCCTCGCATTGTGCAACGAAATCAAGGCCGAGCCGTTGTTCGTGGCTTGCGCTGGAGGCGACGGCCGAATCGACAGCATCACGATGAAAATCATTCCCTTCTGCCAGTATTCGTCAGGCAACCGCAAGGTGGTGATTCTCGACGAGCTGGATTCGGCATCCGCAACCCAGGCAAACTCCTTCCAGAAGGCATTGAGAAATGTGATTGAGCAGTTTCCGGACTGCCGGTTCATTGCCACCGCCAACTATGCCGAGAACATCATCGAGCCGGTTCTTTCCAGAATCCCTCCGCTTGTCATCGCATTCAACCAGGGGCAGCTGATGAGCCGTATCGGGTTCATCCTGAAGAACGAGGGGATAAAGATAGAGGAAGGGACGGATGCCGATGCGTTGAAGAACCTCATTTCCACATTGGTTCGCAAGACCTACCCGGATATCAGGGCTCTTTTCGGAAGGATGCAGATGGCCTGTTCCGGCGGCACTCTCTCCATCAAGAAGCTGGAAGCGGCAATCGGGGGTTCTGACAAGACCCTTGAAGAAATAAGGAAGTTCTACAAGACGGTGGTCGGGGTAATCGCGGAAACGAAGAACAACCCGCTCCTGATGCGTTCCTCCGTGGAGGAACTTATCACGGATGCCACCAGACGAAGCGACGGAATCGTTGTGGAAGGGATGCTCACAAACGCATACGAGTTCTCCAAAGGACTCGTTATGTATGCCCTTGAAGAGGATTCCGGCGTGGGGAAGGATTTGGACACCATTATCGCCCTTACGCAGCAGCTGAACGTCCTTGAAAAGGCTGTTGACAAGGAAATGCAGGTGTTCAGACTGCTTCTGCTGATTGCAAAATCCTTGAGTTAAAGGGTTTGCCGCCCCTTTATGGGTGCTTTTCCGCCAGGTTCGTGGTAAATACAAATGAATCACAACCTTTGCGGAAGCACTTTACATGAGCAGCACAGAACAACACATTACGGCTACCAGCGTTACTGCGGATTCAGGCACTTTTGGGGCAATCAATTCCGGTTCCATAACGAACACCAACGGAATCAAGACCGATTCGTTGGGGGTCGATGGCAGCGCAATCATCGGCGGAAGCCTCGATGTCAACGGAGCGGTCGAAATCCTCGGTGCTTTGAACGCGCACGGGGGAATCTCGTTCAACAACGTCGCATTCATCAGGGACGGAGGGGATTTCGTCGTCAACGGAACTTTGACCTGCACCAAGGGGGCCAATTTCGGGCATGAGTCCGTCATCGGCACCGATTGCTGGCTGGAGGACATCCACGGCAACGACATCGTGGAGGGAGTCATTTCGGCGCAGAACCTCCGCGCCGCCAACCGCATCTTCTGCGGAGACTCCCCGTTCGAGGTCAACGCCATTTCCCGCAAGGTGCTTGCAGACACCTTCGAGGCGACCTTCGCCAAGGTCGTCACGGCCCAGCTCAAGGCCACCAACGCTTCAATCGGCACGCTCAACATCGCAGACGGACTCTTCAAGAAGTTCAAGGCTACCGATGCCGAGGTCACTGGGGTTCTTTCGGCCAATGAAATCCAGGTTCAGTCCTTCACGGCGATTTCCGAGTTCTTCACGAAGGGACTCACCGTTGACGGAAGCGCAACGGTCAGCGGCGGCATCACCATCAACGGAGCCGGCCGCAACGAAGGCGCCCTGGTGGTCAACAACTTCCCGGCGGTGTTCAACCATGGGGTTCGCGTGTATCACAAGGCGGGCGTCGTCTCGCAGACGATGAGCGTCATCGGCACCACCGACACGGAGGGCACTGGAGACGAGGAAACCGCCGCCAACAAGTACGCATTCACTACGGCAATCGGCGTTCGTTCCAAGTTCCAGGGCGATGTCCTCGTCCAGGATTCCAACGTGGTCCTGGACAACAGCGTTCTTCTCGCCGAAAAGGTGCTTGTCACGCCGATTTCAATCCCGGTCGACAATGCGAACACCTTGCAGATTTTGAAGAGCGGGGATGGATTCGACGTCCACGCCGAGGGTCAGATGACCTACGCGACCGAAACCGTGGACGATGACGACATCGCCGGATGCAGGACGGCCGACGAGATTCGTTCCCGCGCGGCGCAGCCGTATGTCGGAAGGGCGGTCGACGTCACCTCCCCTGCGAACGCTCTGGCGAACGCAAGGGCTCGGGCGAAGGAGCTTTCCGCACGCAAGCAGGCGAGGGCCATGAGCGTCGCCGCCATGACCAAGGCGTTCAGCGTCAAGAGCGCCAACGCCGAATATCGTCTCGATGCTGGCGGCAACATTCTTTTGAAGAAGGCCATCGTCGAGCAGGTTCAGGCGAGCAGGCTGTCCGCAAACGAAATTGTTGCTGACACCTTCCGCACTAACAACTTCCAGATGGACAACGTGGCCGTCGAAGGGGTCGTCACCGCCAAGGAGGGTGCGTCAATCGGCAACGCCGAGGACAACACCGGAACCTCCGAGGTTTACGGCGAGGTTTACAACTATGCCGCCAACGTCCATAAGGACGATTCCACGGTTGAGTTCCGCGACCAGGCAACCCAGAAGTTCACCGACAACACCACGTTGAAGGTTGCTGACGGAGCGGCGTTCGTCGTGGACGACGGCGCTTGCGCATCCCTGCACGGGCAGGTTGAAATCGACCTCTCCAAGCTGGTTCTGTTCAATTCCGTCACGGGCCGTAGGTATCACCTCGTCCTCCGCGACGCAATCGACCAGGAGGGAGACGAGCCGGGCGACATCGCAATGGAGTTCGGTGAAATCAAGGAAGAGGAACAGACCCCGGCGGCTACGACCGATGCTGGTGCCGTGACGCAGCGCAAGGCCGCCCTTCGCGCCGACTTGGAGGAATTCCAGGCGAAGCTCAAACGAATCTAAGAAAGGACTTTCATTGAATGAAAACCAAGAAACTCATTGTTGAAAACACATTGCGCGACTACCAGGTCGTGACCGAAAAGACCGACACGGGTGCCAACGTCATTAAGTTGACGGGGGTATTCATGGAAGCGGAGACTATTAATAACAACAACCGTATGTACCACCTGGAGGAGATGATTAGCGAGTGCAACAAGTTCCAGGAAGTCATCAAGGGCGGCCGTGCATTGGCCGAGCTGGAACACCCGGAAGAGATCTTCATCAATCCGGATCGTGTTTGCGCCCGTATCCTCAAGTTGCAGCAATCCCCGAAGGATGAAAAGCAGTTCCTCGGCGAGGCGGTCGTGCTGGCTCCTGACCAGGCGCATGGCATCATCGGTACTCCCTGTGGCACCATCCTGGCATCGCTCATTCAGTATGGCACGAAGGTCGGCTGGTCAACCCGCGGTCTTGGTGAGCCCAATGATGGTG
>ODAJ012103375.1_pt1 | contig 17105 bp, 14 predicted proteins | sample 1539241 | NCBI WGS metagenome assembly ODAJ01 (sample SAMN02144231, study PRJEB22623) | gut metagenome | biome: sheep rumen | host: Ovis aries | place: New Zealand
AACCTCAGGCGGGGCTCACTAAAAAAACGTATTATTATGATGTATCAAAAAAAATCAAACCGATGGATGATGCTGAAAGCTTTGTTCATCCTCCCCGTGACTTGTTTTGCAATCTACGCGTTTGCAACGCCAGAAAGCAAAGTCGTAGAGAAACTGAAGACAAAAGTTGCTGCCGTTGAGCAAACCTTCCAAGAGACTGCCGCTCCCACGGAAGAACAAACTGCCCCTGCAGTAGAAGAGCAGATTACAGAATCTGCTGCACCAATTGCAGAACTGGCAGAAGAACCTACTGTGGAAGCTGAGCCGGCGGCAAGCGCAGAAGCTCCAAAGGATAGTGTGTATAATACGCCAGAGAAGAGAGCACAGTTCCAAGGTGGAGATCAAGCCATGTTCTCATTTATTGCTCAGAATTTAAAATACCCGAAGATAGCTATGGAATGTGAAGTCGCCGGAAGAATAACTGTCTCATTCACCGTAGAAAAAGACGGAACACTTTCTGAAGTAAACATTCTAAGCAACAAAGCTGGTTTAGGCATGGACGTGAGAGACGTGGAAGGTGAAGACGCAAACACAATAGTCACATCCTACAAAATGAAAGAGGGTGACACACAATACCTCTCTCATGCTGAATTTAACTCATCTCGCAAAGCCTTAGAGGAAGAAGCTATCCGCGTAATAAACTTAACTTCCGGCAAATGGAGCCCAGCAGAGGATAAAGGAGAAAAAGTTTGCAGCAATATGAGGATACCTCTCTCCTTCCGGCTAAATTAGACTTCCCTTATATATATAATAAGGTATAGAAAAATAGGCTGCCCAAGACAAAAACAAACCTAACTAATTGGGCAGCCTATTTTTATATCTCTCATTTTATAAATCATAAGGTTTTTGTCCGTAAGGGACGGACACCGAGTCCGTACGGGACGGACAAAAAGTCCGCAGGCGACGGACAAAAAATTCCACGCTACTTCTTTATTTCGCCTCAGACCTTTATTTTCACTATTTCAACAGTTAACTACTAATAAAAGAATTGCCAGAACCACATACAAATGTTAAATCTTGGGCGATTCCGCACTATTTTCTTTCAATTTTTTGTTACTCTTCTACATCCTACATATTTTTGTAACAGAGAAAATGAACTAAAACTTTTCTTTATTTATTAACCAAAAACATCAAAATGAGAAAGAGTTTATTTGCATTCGCAACGCTACTGACAATGGTGGCCTGCAACAACAAGACGGCAGCCAATGCTGAGAGTGAGGAAATCGACGAGGTATCACTCGAAGTGATGAACGAACAGAACACAGACTACTACCAGGCCGTCAAACGATATTTAGTAAGCGAAATAGGGAAAGACTATGCTCAAGCTGAATACTGTATACCCTTCTACAGCAAGGTGGATATTGACGATAGCGATCCCGAGGACATAAAGTTCTGGGGCAACTTCTGGGTGAACAACTACAACCAGGTTGGCGATACGCTGAAGTGTATCTCTGGCGGCAACCATCCAGGACTGATGCACATCCGAAAGACGGAGAAGGGATTCGAGGTAACAGCCTTCGACCAAGTGGCAGATGGAGCTGCCAACCAGACAAGTGCCAAGAAGATTTTTGGCGACAAGTACGAAGCCTTCCAAAAATACAGCAGCGACGACGGTTGGCGCGAACAATGTATAATAGACCAACTGGAAGATTATGCGACGGAGCACAACCTGACAGCCACTATGTATCAAGACTTCGGCTGGCCTGCCAAACGCTTCAAGCTGCTGGAAGAATAGGTTGCAAGAAAACAAATAAGGTTTTGCCAGGCGGCAAAACCTTATTTATTATATCAGTCCGAAATGCTGTAGGGCATTGCGGATTCCATTATCATCAACGGACGTTGTAACGTAATCTGCCTCCTGCTTCAAGGAATCCATCGCATTACCCATAGCAACACCAATGCCTGCCGTGTGAATCATGGAAGAGTCGTTGCCTCCATCGCCAAAAGCCATTGTGTACTTGGGGTCAAGACCCAGATGCTGTGTCATAGCCAAAAGGCCCTCGCCCTTATCAGCACCCTTTGCTGTAATATCAGCAAAGGCAGGATGCCATCGGCCAACAGTACAATCTGTCAGGCGTGCCATTATTTCCTTCTCGTAATCCTCATCGAAGAAAGGCGTTAGTTGGAAAACTCGTTGCTGGAGCACTTCCTCGACAGGGCGTGCCTTATCCAGATTCTCTACACATATCTCTTGACGAAAAATCTTATCTACCAAGCCATGCGGATCCAATACAGCCACATCCTTCTCGCCTACCATAATCAATCCGTAGTTCTTTTCCAAGGCATCGTTCACCACGAAACGGGCTGTCTGGTTAGCAATCTCCTTACACTTCAATACCTTGTCGCCTATAAAGCACAAGGCTCCGTTGATGGTTACGTATCCATCAATCAGATGCTCTATGGCTCCCAGATTGGTAATAATAAGAGGTGGACGACCTGTGGCAATAAATATCCTGTGCCCAGCCTCCTTGGCTAAAGTTAGGGCTTGAATGGTAGAATCAGGAATCTGGTGCGTCTTGAAACTCACCAGCGTTCCATCGATATCAAAAAATAATGCGTACTGATCCATTCTGAAAATAATGAAAAAGTCCCGGGATAGAACCCCGGGACAATATTTAATTCCCCTCCCTCACGGGGGAGGGGTTAGGGGAGAGGCTGTGTATTAGGCTTTTACACGACCCAGGTAAGAACCGTCGCGGCTGTCAACCTCAACGATCTCGCCTTCCTCGATGAACAAGGGAACACGGATCTCAGCACCAGTCTCAACACGAGCGGGCTTCAATGTGTTGGTAGCGGTATCACCCTTCAGACCGGGCTCTGTCCAGGTAATCTGCAGATGAACCTTAACGGGAACATCAGCGTAAAGAACGGTTTCTGTACTTGAGTCAACAACAACCTCAACATTCTCGCTCTCCTTCAGGAAGTTAACGCCGTTAACCAGAGAGGGATGAATGTTAATCTGCTCGAAAGTCTCGTTGTTCATGAATACCAAATCCTCACCATCCTTGTAAAGATACTGATAGGGACGACGCTCAACACGAACATCCTCCAACTTCTCACCAATATTGAAACGCTTCTCGATAACACCACCGTTAACAACATCCTTCAGCGTTACGTTCATAATGGTGTTACCCTTACCGGGCTTACGGTGCAGGAAGTCGATACAGAAGTACAACTTGCCATCCATGCGGATGCAAACACCTTTCTTAATGTCTTGTGAATTAATCATAAAATTACCTTTATTTTGTACTGTTTTATACTTTTTCGGCTGCAAAAGTACGAAAAAAAGATAAAAGAGAAAAATGAAAAGAGAAAAATTAAACGTTACTCTTGCGTAATCAGAAAAAAAGTCATAATTTTGCACCCCGAATCATAACAGACAAACAAATAATAAGCAAAATAAGATATGAAAAGAACATTTCAACCCCACAACCGTCGCCGTAACAACAAGCACGGTTTCCGTCAGAGAATGACTACCGCTAATGGTCGTCGCGTTTTGGCAGCTCGTCGTGCTAAGGGTCGCAAGAAGTTGACCGTTTCAGACGAGAAACATGGCAAGTAAAGTACAATTTTACTTAAAATAGGAAAGAAGTAAGGGCAACTTTACTTCTTTCTTGTTTTTATTTCGTAACTTTGTTCACGAGTTGATGAGTTGACAGGTTGACAATTATGAATTATGAATTGTGAATTATGAATTTCTGGAAGAAACTAACTAGCCCCATTGTTTACTGGAACCTTATTATGTTGGTGGTGGTAAGCATTGTCTTGCTGATAGTACTGTGGTTCTGGATGAAGGACTTCTCCCATCATGGCGAGAGTGTGGAAGTTCCACAGATAAAAGGTATGCTGCTGGCCGATGCAGAATACGAGCTGGAGAAGCAAGGCCTGGTGGTAGTCATATCCGATTCTTCCTACAATCGCAAATTGCCTGCAGGAACCGTCCTGGAAATGACACCCGCTCCTGGCAGCAAGGTTAAGACTGGAAGGAATATCTACCTGACCATCAACACAAGGAATGTTCCTACCCTACCCATCCCCGATATTGCAGACAACTGCTCATTGCGCGAGGCTGAGGCTCGCCTAAAGTCGTTAGGCTTCAAGTTGGGCCCCATAGAATATGCCCCCGGTGACAAAGACTGGGTGCTGGCCGTTAAATGCAAAGGCAGACACGTGATGACTGGCGACCGTGTAGAGATAGACTGTCCCATCACACTGGTGGTTGGCAACAACAACTCAGGCATAGACGATGAATTCGATGACGAGGAATGGGATGACTTTAGCGACGACGAAGTCACTCTGCCATCTCCAGAGGAGAACGAAATGTTTGATTGAAAATTGAAAATTAATTCTTCATTCTTCACTCTTCATTTTTAATTTAAAAGACGATGGCTGAATTTGACGAGGACTTACTGAACGAGGAAGAGGACGACATCCTAGCGGCTCCCCCCGAGGAGCATGAGCATTGGCGCATAGAGGTCGACAAGGGACAGAATGCCGTGCGCATAGATAAGTTCCTGATGGACCACATGGGAGACACCAGCCGCAATCGCATACAGAAAGCAGCCGAGGCTGGTTGTATCCGTGTTAACGAGAAGCCCGTCAAAAGCAACTATAAGGTTAAGCCCTACGACATCATCACCCTGGTACTGGACCGTCCCAAGCGCGATTGGGAAATCATTCCAGAAGATATACCCCTGAACATTGTCTATGAAGACGACCAGCTATTGGTCATCAACAAACCAGCCGGCATGGTGGTTCACCCTGGCTGCGGCAACTACAGCGGCACCCTAGTGAATGCGCTGGCATGGCACATGAGAGACAATCACGACTTCGACCCCAACGACCCTACCGTAGGGTTGGTTCACCGTATAGATAAAGATACCAGCGGCCTGCTGGTAATAGCCAAGACGGCAGAAGCCAAGACACACCTGTGCAAGCAGTTTTTCTATCATACTACTCGCAGACAGTATAACGCATTGGTATGGGGACCGTTCAAGGAAGACGATGGCACCATAGAAGGTAACATCGGGCGTCACCCCAAAGACCGCCTGCAAATGGCTGTCTATCCCACAGACAGCGAGATTGGCAAACCTGCCATCACTCACTATCATGTATTGGAGCGCTTTGGAGCCGTAACATTGGTGGAATGCCGACTGGAGACAGGACGCACACATCAGATACGTGCCCACATGCGTCATCTGGGACATCCGCTCTTTGCTGACGAGCGATACGGAGGCGACCAGATTCTGCGTGGCGAGCTCACAGCCTCGTACAAGGCTTTCATCCACAACTGCATGACTATCTGCCCCCGTCAGGCACTACATGCAAAGACGCTGGGATTCGTTCATCCCACCACAGGAGAAGAAATGTTTTTCGATTCAGAGCTGCCAGAGGATATGACAGCCCTATTAGATAAATGGAGGAAAAGGGTAGCCCCTCTCCCCTAACCCTCCCCCAAATGGGAGGGAGTCAAAACGCCAGACTTTAGGCGTTAGTCGTTAGACAATTATGAATTGTGAATTATGAATTGTGAATTAAAAAAAGTTGTTGCAATTGTTTGCGGAGGAGATTCCTCTGAGCATGATGTTAGTATGAGAAGCGCTGCAGGAATAGCATCGTTCCTGGATAAAGAGCGCTATATAATATATAAGGTAGAGGTGCATGCCATGAAATGGGAAGCGCTCATTGGCGAAGAAGAGAAGCGTACGCCAGTCGACAAGAACGACTTCTCGTTCGTGAACGAGAAGGGCGAACGCATCCGTCCCGACTACTGCTATATCACCATTCATGGTGCTCCAGGCGAAAACGGAATTCTGCAGGGATACCTGGATTTGATAGGTATGCCTTACAGCACATGCAACGTACTCGTCGAGGCTATGACATACGACAAGTTTGTACTGAACAACTATATGCGCGGCTTGGGTGTTTCTGTTGCCGACAGCCTGGTGGTGAAGATTGGACACGACCATGAGGTAAGCGATCAGGAGATTATCGACCGCATAGGTCTGCCCTGCTTCGTAAAGCCTGCTCGTGGCGGCTCATCATTCGGCACAACAAAAGTCAAGACACCCGAAGCACTCCGTCCTGCCATCGACTTGGCACTAAAGGAAGGCGAAGATGTAATGATTGAAGCCTTTATGCAGGGAACAGAGATTACCTGCGGCTGCTACAAGACCAAGAAGAACAGCGTGGTCTTCCCCATCACAGAGGTGGTAACCACCAACGAGTTCTTCGACTACGATGCCAAGTACAACGGACAAGTTGACGAGATTACTCCTGCCCGCATCAGCCAAAGTCTGACAGAGCGCGTGCAGAAACTGACCTCACTCATCTACGACATCTTAGGCTGTCACGGCATCATCCGTGTGGACTACATCATCACGGAGGGCGACAAGATTAATATGCTGGAGATTAATACCACCCCCGGTATGACAGCCACCAGCTTCATTCCCCAGCAGGTTCGTGCCGCCGGTCTGGACATCAAGGATGTCCTAACAGATATAATTGAAAATTAGTTTTAGACCTTAGACTTTAGACATTAGCAATTTTGAATTTTGAATTTATAAATTTTGAATTCATAAATGATGACAAGTGAATTTGACGCAATACGTCCGTATAACGATGACGAGATTCCTGGCGTAGTAAACGAGTTGCTCAACGACCGCCTGATGAACGCTCAGCTGAAGACGCTGCTCCCCTGGCTCCCCAAGTGGATCAGGAACGCCGTAATCAGACTGGCCTTTATAGGCATACACAGCACGTTGGACTTCCAGCTACGCTTCATGAAGCCCATTGTCGGATATATTCTCCGCAAATGCAGCAACGGTGCCACCTTCGAACACAGTAAGATTACTGCCGGTGAAGAGCGATATACCTTCATGAGCAACCATCGCGACATCGTACTGGACAGCGCTATTCTGGACTATTTGCTTCACAAACATAAGTTCCCCACCACATGCGAGATTGCCATTGGCGACAACTTGCTTATCTATCCTTGGATAGAGAAAGTGGTAAAGCTGAACAAGGCCTTCACCGTTCGTCGTGGCTTAGGTTCCAAGGATTTGCTCAAGAGTAGCATGCTGATGAGTCAGTACATCCACTATGCCGTTAACCAAAAACACGAGAACATCTGGATAGCCCAGCGCGAGGGACGTGCCAAGGACAGCAGCGACACCACTCAGGAGAGCGTGCTGAAGATGCTGGCCATGGGCGTTGAGAGTGAGAATCCCGTTGAGCAGTTGCGCGACCTGAACATCGTCCCCCTCACTATCAGCTATGAATACGACCCCTGCGATTATCTGAAGGCAGCTGAGTTCCAACTGAAACGCGACAACCCCGCCTACAAGAAGAGCAAGGCTGACGACGAGAATAACATGCGCGAAGGTATCTGGGGCTTCAAGGGAGGCATCCACTACGAGGCATCTGCCTGCATCAACACTTGGCTGGATGAACTGAAGGACCTTCCCAAGAACGAGTTCTTTACGGAAGTGGCACACAGAATAGACCAGCAGATACATGCTGGATACAAGCTGTTCCCTGGCAACTATGTGGCTGCCGACCTGCTGAACGGCTCCTCCGAATTTGCTTCTTTCTACACAGAAACACAGAAAGAGCAGTTCAAGAACTACCTGCAGCAACGACTTGATAAGATAGAGATAGAGAACAAGGACGAGGCATTCCTGCGTGAGCGCATGCTAACCATGTATGCAAATCCTGTCTTCAATAAGCAAAAAGCCCTGAACTCATGAAACACCTGAACCTGCTCGCACTGGGCGCCATCTGCCTGACGGCCGTAATCTCTTCCTGTAGCAAAGAGGAGGAAAGCTATCCCAGTATCATTACCGAAATGGCCGACCTATATACCAACGGTCAAGGGGTATGTGAGAAGTTCACAACGGATGCAGGTGTTACATATAAAGTTACAGACGGCAAGGACGGACTTCACCCCAACGCACTCTATCGTATTCTGTGCGGTTATGTTCCAACGGGCGAGAACGCCGTCATCTATCAAAGCCAAGGCGTTTATTATCTGCGCGACAGCACAACCATTGCAAAGACAGAACCCACAGGGGTAAAAAGCGCATGGAGAGCAGGCAAATACATAAACATATACCTCAGTCCACTCACACAGGGGGGAGAACAATACTGGGGATTTATCACAGACAGCATCAAGAACGGACATGCCTGGGTTAGCCTTTACCATAATCAGAATGGCGACCCCTTGTCCTATACGCAACCCACATATGCCAGTTTGCCCGTTGACAGCATCAAGGGCATTCAGGCAGGCGACGACATAACATTGAGCATTAACACCTTTAACGGACTCCAAACATGGGACTTCAAGAAATAAAAGGCTCTGTAGCCGTACTGATTTCAGGCGGAGTTGACAGCGCTGTAGTAGTGCACCAGCTCTGCGAAATGGGACTGAAGCCCGACCTTCACTATATTAAAATAGGTATGGAGGGGGAGGATTCTTCATGCTCAGCCGAGGAGGACATCGAACTCTCTCAGGCAACAGCCAAGAAATACGGGCTGAAACTGGAAGTTACCGACCTGCAGAAAGAATACTGGGAGCAGGTGGTGGGCTACGCCATAGAACGTGTGAAGGCGGGTCTGACCCCCAACCCCGATGTGATGTGCAACCGCCTCATCAAGTTCGGAGCCTTCGAGAAGCAGATTGGTTATCAGTACGATTATATTGCCACAGGTCATTATGCCACCAACGTAGAGAAGGACGGCCTGATGTGGCTAGGTACAGCCAAAGATCCGGTAAAAGACCAAACCGATTTTCTGGCTCAGCTTTCATACGACCAACTACGCCATACCATCTTCCCCATCGGTCATCTGATGAAGGAGGAGGTTCGCCAAATAGCCTTGGATGCAAAACTGCCCAGCGCACGCCGCAAGGACAGTCAGGGTATCTGTTTCCTCGGAAAGATTAATTACAACGATTTCCTGCGTAAGTTTATGGGCGAGCAAGAAGGAAAGGTCATAGACATAGAGACAGGAAAGGTGGTAGGACATCATCGTGGCTTCTGGTTCCACACCATCGGACAGCGCAAAGGCTTAGGCTTAGGTGGAGGCCCTTGGTTCGTGGTAAAGAAGAACATCAAGAAGAATATCATCTTTGTGGCTCGCGGATGGGACACGCAGTTGCAGTACGGACACGATTTCCGTCTGGCCGACATGCACTTCATCACCCGCAACCCTTGGGAAACCGAAATGAAGAGTGAAGAACGAAGAGGAATCCCCATTCAGTTCAAGATTCGACACGTAGATCATTTCCTGCCTGGCATCATCACATTAGACGAAGAAGGATACCACATCCATTCAGATGCCCCCATACAAGGCATTGCCCCAGGTCAGTTCGGATGTATCTACGATGCAGAAGCCAAGATTTGCTACGGAAGCGGCGAGATAAGCATCTACAAAGACAAATAAGGTTCCCCATAATTGAGGAACCTTATTTGTATAAGTAGCCTATTCGTAAGTCTGGTATACCATATAATAACCATCCGCTTCAAGCGTAAACTTGTCAGCAAGGGCTTCATTGAGCGTTCCCTGCCACCATTGCTCATAAGCATAGGAATTCCATTTCAACCCTACCGATTGTATTCGGGTGCAGCCAAAGTTGAAGATACTCACCTGCTGACCTGCAAAGGAACCGATGGTATGCGTCCCGTGGAAAGGTGCGAAGAAGCCATAATCTGTGAACATAACACCACGAACACCGAAGTCGCGGAAGTAACGCATCAGCAACGATATATTGCCTAACGTATGATCCTCGCGTAAACCTGTAGCACCAACATACGCTATATTACGCCAGCCCTGCTGCAGACAATAGCGTGTAGCCTTTGTCAGGTCATTATCCTCCTGCTCGTCTATGCGGATAAGCCGTTCGCGGAATTTGGCAGGCACGCTGTCGCCATCCCCCACAATAGCTTCGGCATGAGGAACATGAATGACAGCACCATCACAAGCCACAATATGAGGTGCCCGGCTAAGAATACTTAGAGGAACCTTGTGAATGGGAAACTGTCCATTTGCCACAACAACAGCATCAAATAGCATATTCTTCATACCTTACTCTTTACTTTCAACATTGTTTTCCATTTGTAGTAACCCGCAATGGCAATGATGACATAGAGTCCATAGAGGCCAGCCTTAAAGGGAATTCCTTTTTGAACATAAAGCACACAGCATACTATGTCAACAACAATCCAGAAGAGCCACTGCTCGATAAACTTACGTGCCAGCGCCCATAACCCTACAAAGGAGAGGGCATTGGTAAACGAGTCCAATACGGGAACCGTTGAATTGGTCCACGTTATTAATATATAATAGGTAACGAGCCAAGCTGCAAAGAAGCATACAACGACGGGCAAATACTTACTTCGCGGCATATGAATGACAGGAAGCGGCTCTGATTTTTTCCGCGTCTTGCAGAACTTCCAGACACAAAAGCCATAAAGGGCTGCCACCGTATAGTAACACGCCATACCCGCATCGCCATAAAGACCATGAATCCAATAAAGGTAGATATCCAACGCAGGCATGATGATGCCAACCACCCAAAGCATAATACTGGCCCGATACTCTAGCCAGATGTAAATCAAGCCAAGTATCGTAGTCAGTATATCAAGCCAATATGTCTGTAGGAATTCCATTTCCTATATTATGCACAAAGTCGTAGGTTGTCTTTCCAATCCAAGACTAAAACTTAAGTGTAATGTTACCCATGCAAGTAAAACCAGCCATGGGTACATATCCCAACTGATAGTAGCGGTTCGATTCAGGATATCCGTCACCTACGATAGCCGAGTAAGCCCAACCGTTGCTGGCATAATGCTTATTAAAGATGTTATTGAAGTTTACACCGAAGATAATGTTCTTCAGTCCCTTTTTAGCAATCTTCATATCGTAGCTCAAAGCAATATCTGTACGTGTGTAACCAGGCAGAGAGCGGTCTTCATTGGCCGTATTGTCAAGGTATTGCTTGCTCACAAAACCAGTGTGCCATGTAGCCTTGAAACCCTTGTAATGGAAATCAGCAAAGCCATTCAGGATAACAGCAGGCGAGAAAGCCAACGTACTGTTATCATAATGAACGGTGGTGGGAGCAAGGTCGTTCCAGTCTGCATCATAAGTCTCTACTACCTCATCAAAATCACGGATAGTGTTCTTGCTGATGGCAGCGTTGCCCTCAAGAGCAAACCATTTGGTTACATTAATACCTGCTTCAAGCTCCATTCCCAAGCGGTAGCTCTTATTAACATTAGTAGTCAGTTTCTCACCGATGTCACTTAACTGACCAGTCTGAACAAACTGGTTGTTGTAATACATGGCATACAACCCGATGCCAGCATGCCAGCGGTTAGTCTGGTAGCCATATCCCAGTTCCACATCATGAACCATTTCTGCCAAAGGAGCAGGATAGTTACCATTATCCGTAAAGTTGTTACGCTCAGGCTCACGATGACTCATGGCATAACTCAAGTATGCATTGTGACCGTTTTTGTGGTAAGAAACTCCTGCCTTAGGATTCAAGAAATCGTATTGTTCTTTAATATCCAGGGGATGAGCCTTATACGTGCCATCAGCTTGCTTTACGAAACTGTCATGTGTACCATTGGTCATAAAGCCCACGTGGCGGTACTGTACGTCAGCAAAGGCATCCCATGCATCCGTAATGTGATACATACCTTTCACAAAGAGCTGACCATCCACTTTATTGGCATCGTTATCATAGTAATGGTAACGTCCCTCATCTGTAAACAAATCGGCAGCCAGCTGGTCATTGCTGGTATAGAGCAGGTAACCATAGTGGTTGGCCTCGAAGTTCTGCAGCGAAGCACCACCTATAATGTCCCACTTATCATCCTTGTAGTTGACGTTCCATACTACACCATAACAGTCCTGCGTCATACCCTTACGACGGATGTAATCTGCCTTGCCTAACTCAGAACCGTCAGAGAGCACAGAAGGTAATCCGAACTTCTTGGGTTTGTTTTTGTAACGGAAACTGTCATAGTACCCGTGACCATGAGTATAATGAATGGTACCCGTTGTACTCCAGTGGTCATTAATCTTCCAAGAAAGATTCAGCAGATTATGGTTCTGCCAGAAATTGTCCGTGGCACCACGATAGTATGAGCCATCCTTGAGCTTATACCTGCTAATGGTCCATCCGCCAGCCCAGTCGGGAGAGAAGTTCTCGTACAATTCATTGTACTGACCCAATCCCTTGTCATAAAGGTCCTGATAGGTTCGCACATCCTCATAAGAGTTCATACTATATTCGCCATCACCCGGACAAACACCGTTCCATGCCTGACCCGTCTTCTCGTAGTTACCTATATTCTTATAACTAAGCTTCAACGTACCGTCCGTATTAAGCCAGGTAAGGCCACCATAGTAGCTACCAGAGTTACCATCCGTACCATGTATGAAGCCGTCCGTTCCAGTGTGATGGTAAGCACCATCAATCACCAAATGATTCAGCAGCATCCCCGTACTGAAGTTGCCTCCTACATTATAGGTGTTATAGGAACCGTAAGAACCTGTCAATTCTAATGATGGAGTTAACGAGGGAGCCTTGGTCTGCAACGCAATGGTACCGCCAAAAGCACCGTCGCCATTTGTACTGGTTCCCACGCCACGCTGAATCTGCACACTCTCCAACAAAGCTGCATAAGAATTCATATTAGCCCAGAACACACACTGATCCTCAGGCGAGTTCAGAGCCACACCGTCCAACGTAACATTGATACGGCTATCACCTGCTCCACGGATACGCATATAGCAAGTTCCTGTGCCTACACCATTCTCACTCCAAGCCGTCACACCAGGAGTACGCGCAAACAAGAAAGGCAGTTCCTGCCCTGTCTTGGAAAAAGACATCAACTCCTTGGCGTCAATCTTGCTCGTAGCAAACGGAGCATTCACCTGAGCCTTAACAGCTTTTACACTTACTTCACTTAACGCTTTAACCTTTGTTGAATCTGCCTTCTGAGCAGATACACTACAACATCCTGCTGCACCAAACATTAGTGCAGCCACCAAAAACAATCTTTTCATCGTTTTTTAATAAATTTAATGTTCATAACTCTCTACGCCAGCATTACCTGGTTCAGATTAATGGGTATATTCTCAGCACTCACCAATAAGTGAGGCACCCCGGCGAGAGTCGCCCCTCGCTGTTTGCAGGCACAAAGGTAACAATAATTGGTATAATAAAGAAAGGAAAAGGCGATTTTCTTTTAGATTTAGGAATAAAAGATGACTCTTACCTATATATAATATATAAAAGGATAAGGAGACGGCAAAAAACGAATAAAATTAACGCAGAATTTCTGTCAATCAGAGAACAAAATGCATTTTACATGATAAATTTGTATAACAATGTCGAAATTGTACAAGAAATAACAGCCGCTTTGTCTGTTTTAATCATAAAATAACAACTTTCCTTAAAATAATCCGATAATTTTTGCATTGTATAAAAATATTTCAATACTTTTGTGACAGACTTTTCAAATTTAACTAACAATATTCAATCAATTAACCCACAATTAAGCAGTATGAAGAAAACTACTTATGTACTCCTTTCGTTCCTTTTATGGACGTTAGGATTCAATGCTTGGGCTCAGCACGAACACGATTTTGTCAATGGTATCTGTACCTACGACGACTGTCTGCCTCCTGCTAAGTACCAGGAACCCACAAAGGCAGATGACGGATTCTACGAGCTCCGCAATGCTGGAAACGTAGAATGGATATCCTACATGGTCAGAGAATCATCAACCTTCGGATTGGATCCAAACTGTCGTTTGATGAACGACATCGACTTTGAAGGCATTGAGAACCTTCACAGCCCTATCGGCCCCAGCAACGGAAAGAAGTATAATGGAACATTCGATGGTCAGGGCTTCCGCATCAAGAACATGATTATCAACCGACCTAATGACGAGAAGCAAGGTTTCTTTGGTTCTCTACGTGGTAATCCTAACACAAGAGGCGAAGCAACCGTTGTCAAGAATCTGATTATTGACAAGAGTTGTTCTATCATCGGTGGCAAGCGCACCGGTGGTCTCTGCGGTTCTGGCCAGAACAACGAAACAGAAATTTACATCCTCAACTGTGTGAACGAGGCCAGTGTTACCTCCAGCTCCAACAACGTGGCTGGTATTTTGGGCGGTAGCGATGGAAACCACCCCAAATGGCAAATTATCAACTGTGTAAACACAGGTACCATCACTTGTACCAATGAAGGTCACGAAGGTGCCGGTATCACCTCATGGTGCGGTGACAATGCCAGCACAAGAGTAGAGAACTGTATCAACATTGGCGAGGTTATTGGTATGGATGCCAGCGGACGCAGCATCTTCCGTCATAGCGGTTCTCTTACAGCAAAGAACAACTTCGACCTTAGCGGTTCAGAAGGTGCCAACCAAGGTATTGACCATGGCTTCACCTTCGAGGACATCACCAATGGTCGCCTCTGTTATTATATGAGTGGCAAACAAGAGGAGATTATCTATTGGCAAACGATTGGCACCGATGCCTATCCTGTTCCTATTCAGGGCATCAGCAAGCAGGTGTACTACAGCGGTTCTATCACTTGCGACGGCATCCCCTTGGATAACGGCGACGCTTCTCTGTATTCTAACACAGAGTGCACACCCGTCATAGACAAACACGAATTCATCGACGGCGACTTCTACTGTCAGAATTGTGGTCAGGTAAATCCTGATTTCTGCGAAAAGATCGACGATTTCTATCAGCTGAAGAGCACACTGGACGTAGAATGGTTTGCCGCTTATGTTAACAGCGGTGCTGTAACAGCAAATGCCTACCTTACCTGCGACCTTGACTTCACAGGTGAATACCATACATGTATAGGTTTACGCAATACAGGATACAAGGGAACCTTCGACGGAGGCTTCCACACCATCAGTAATCTTGACCTCAGCGACCGCAGCACAGACGATTGGGTTGGTTTCTTCGGTTTCCTGAACGGAGGAGCTACCATCAAGAACCTGCGTTGTGACGACACCTGTATTATCATTGCAAATTCCAACGCAGGTCTTATCGGTGGTTCTACATCATCTGGCGACATCTACCTCACCAACCTTGGTTTCGAGGGTGACATCACAGTAAGCGCTGCCGGAGCCGGTGGTATCATTGGTTGCAACACAGGTAGCTCTGCCAAGGTTTACATGGACAACTGCTACTCCACGGGTTCCATTTCCGGTAACGGTGTTGCCGAGAACGGTGCCCTCAGTGCATGGTTGGGCAGCAACGGCCCCGTTGTTACCAACTGTTGGTCAAGTGCAACCGTATATCCATACGAGAACGACGAGAAGTACCTCTTCCGCCATGGTAGCGGTGCCTGCACCAACTGCTATGCTACAGCTGGTAACCAGGGAACCATCGTCACATTAGAGGAAATGGAGAATGGTGCCCTCTGCTACAAGCTGAACGGCGACCAGGAGAACATCACCTGGTTCCAAAACATCGGTCAGGACCTGTTCCCCACCTACCTTCCTAGCCATAAGATTGTTTATCCTGCAGGCGAACTGGAGTGCGACGGCACATTCGATGCCGAGGAGATGTCTTTCTCTAACGACCCATCTTCCATCGTACGTAAGCCTCACACCTACAAGGACGGTTTCTGTACCTATTGTAATGGCGAGGATCCCGAATATCCCTTCATTAAGGTATTTGCAAATGACGACCACAACATCACAGAAGGTTATACCACCGAGAATAGCGGTGACGGTTCCAATCTGGCCATCAACAACAGCGTGGCAGAACATTGGGACATGAAGTGGTTCCACACTTACCAGCCCATCACAGGTCTGCAGCAGGGTATCTACAAGCTGCGCGTACAAGGTCTGCAGCGTGCCTGTCAGTGGGACAACAACGGAGCAGAGTACGGAGAAGGTGAACTGGCAGAGGAGTTCATTCCTCTCTATCACAGCAGCCAGTACTTTGCCGAGGTTAATGGCAAGAAGATTGCCAATCTGTTCATGGACATTGCTGAGCAGGCTCAAGAAAACCGTGTCAACGAGACCGAGAACGAGACCAACAGTGGACTTTGGGTTCCCAACTCACTGGCTGCCTGCAACAAGTACTTCGGCAAGGGTCTCTATTGGAACACTCCCCTCTACTTCTATGTCGAGAGCGAGAATGATACCATCAACATCGGTGTCGAGAACAACATGTACAAGTATGGCAACTGGACTGTATGGGATACATGGCGTCTGGAATACGTAGGTAGTGCAGACGAGAAGGCAGAACTCATCCAGAAGCAACAGATGGCCAACATGCAAGACTTGAGCATGATGGAGGCACAGACCAGCCTGATGGAAGACTACGAGAAAGCACAGCGAGATATCTCTGATGCTACTCAGCTGCAGGATATTCTGGCTGCTGCCAACATCCTTAGCACCAATCCTCTGCTTATCCGTCAGAGCCACTTGGCTTATCAGGCATACGATGCTGCCATTAAGGCTCTCATTGAGGAGCGCAACCAGCGCGATGACCTGAACGGTGAGATAGCCGACCTGCTGGATGCCTATCTTATGGAGAACGAAGAACCCTCCGATGACCTGCCTAACGGTTCTTATCTGATAATTATGGAAGAGAAGAACCTCTCTGTAGAGCAGTTGGAGGCTGAGATTCTCTTCGCCCAGAACCTCTACAGCAATGCCATCAAGACTAGCATCAGCGAGGGTTCCGACCTGACCAACCTGATTCTGAATCCTGCCTTCGACGAGGACAGCAATTTCAAGAACTGGACAGAGACCCACACACAGCTGAGCGATGCTGGTAGCAACTTCAACAGTAATTCAGGATTTGCCGATATCTATCCCGTAGCCGGAACATGGAACACCTCGTTCGATGTTTATCAGGACCTGGAGGACGAGCTGCCCAACGGTATCTACGAAATCGAGGCTCCCGCATTCTTCCGCCCCGGTGCTAACTTGGCCGGAGACATCAACGACTACGTAACCTCTTCGCTCTACATCAACGACTTCTATACCCCCGTCATGAACATCTACGAG
>ODAJ012141712.1_pt1 | contig 17101 bp, 13 predicted proteins | sample 1539241 | NCBI WGS metagenome assembly ODAJ01 (sample SAMN02144231, study PRJEB22623) | gut metagenome | biome: sheep rumen | host: Ovis aries | place: New Zealand
TCAGCAGGTCCGCGCAGGCTTCAAACTCTTGCCGGATGTCATCCATAAGTCTCAGCCCCTCAGTTGCTAATATTTCCTGCCTTCTTTGTGCTGTCATCTTAACACAAAAGTTTCAGTTTGTGGGATTCGTAACGAAAGTTGAGACCGTTTTGGGACTGTTTTTGTGCGTTTTTTTCTATCTCCGACAGGAAATCAAGAGAAAACGGAAAAACACTTCAAAAACCGATTCTGTTATTTTGTCCGCTGCAGCTTATGCTTCTTACCGTCGGGCGTTTGGATGTAGGTATTTTCCAGAACCGCAATCGTGCTGCGGCGCCAGTCGGCCAGATATTCGCTGCGAAGCGCGGCGCGTTCGGCATGTTCGGCTTCCGTGAGCGCACGCTCGCGCGAGAGGCGCGTCAGTTCGCTGATACGGTCCATCTTGCTCTGTTCCATGATGCGCCCCCTTTACTGTATACTGCCGAGCTCGTCGAGGTTCAACTCGAAGGCCGGAGCGAAATGCTCGAGAAAGTAGTCGAGCTCGTCCATATGCTGTGCCTGCAGCCACGCGAGCGTCTGTCGCTCGGCCGAGAGGAATTCGTGGTTGCCGGCCTTGCGCTCTTCCACACATTTGAGATAGGCGGAGAGTTTGTCCGCCGCCTTGACAAGATCATAGCAGCGATCGTGTGCCTCCCCGTCCAGGATCGGCGCATAGGCGCCGCGCAGCGCCTCGGGCAGGGTGCCGAGCAGCTGCTCGTTGGCGATATGCTCTACCTCGCGGTAGGCGTTCGAGATTGCCGTGCTGTGATATTTGATCGGTGTCGGCAGGTCGCCGGTGAGGATCTCGCTGCTGTCGTGGAACAGCGCCACGATGGCGGCCTCGTTCGGGTCGCAGGGAACGCCGAAAACGTCGCGGCGGATCACGCCCAGCGCGTGGGCGAGGACGGCGACCATGTGGCTGTGCTCCTGAATGTTCTCGGGCAGGGCGTTGCGCATCAGCGCCCAGCGTTCAATATAGCGCATGCGCGAGATATAGGCAAAAAAGTTGTCGCTCATGGGTGCTCCTTAAATAGTCTATGCTCTTTACTATCATTTTAACACAGGACGGGATAAATTGCAATTTGTTAAGGCAGTATTTCTCGTTCCTGGCAGGGCAACAGAAGGCGAGTCCTTGGTTATGGTTTGCAATGACAAACACCGGATTTTTTCACGGGATAAATAAAATGACAAAATTGCTATGTGCGAGTTACAAATGATTACAAAAATCTCTTCGCCCTATTGCGAATCCCCAATTACTATGATATAATAATCATAATAGCGCTTATTATATTTGAATTACCGCCGTTTTTCTCGCCGCTCATGCGGTAATCGAAAATATGGCAATAACGTAAACGCAATTTTCAATTTCATATACATCAGCATAGTATGGTTACAGCGTACCTATTCAGTCCCCGGCGGGAATAAACAGTTAAAGAAGCACCCCGGTGCGCACACTGGGGCGGATGAGGTGATCCGCGGAGATGGAGAAATCTGTGTTATGGAGAAAGCGAGCATGACGGAGGAGAGCAGCAGCTTATTGACGATAGCGGTTCCGGCCTACAATGCATCCGCCACGCTTCGGCGGTGCCTGGATTCGTTCTGTTTGGATGCGATCCTCTCGCGGCTCGAGGTCATCGTCGTCAATGACGGGTCACAGGATGGGACGTCGGAAATCGCCCATGCATACGAAAGGCGCTATCCCGATGTTTTCCGGGTGATCGACAAGGAAAACGGCGGCCACGGGTCCGGGATTAACACCGCAATCACACGCGCGAGAGGGAAATATTTTCAGACCGTTGACGCGGATGACTGGGTGATTACGGAAAACCTGCCGAAGCTGTTGTCGGTTCTGGAACGGGTGTCGGCCGACGTGATATTGTGCAATTACCATATGGTCGATATGACGAGCGGGAAGAAGCAGCCCTTCACAACGGCGGAGATCCCGCTGGACAGGGAATATTCGATCGAGAAGTTTATGACCTATCCCCGCAATTCCAGGAACTGCTGTTTTTTCCACGGTCTGATCTACCGGACGGCATTCTATCGCAGCACCGGCCTGAAGCTGAGTGAAAAGGTTTTTTACGAGGATCAGGAGTATGCGACGATCCCCTTCTGCTATGCCGCGTCTATCTATCCAACCGGCATTTTCTGCTATCAGTATCAGGTGGGGAATGCGAATCAGAGCATTTCCAATGCCAACCAGGTGAGAAACCTTGGCCAGATCGAGACGGTGCTGTGGCAGATCTGCGATTTCTATACCCGGCACGCGGAGGGCATGACGCAGGGGAAACGGGACTATTTCCTGTTCAAGCTGTCCACGCTGCTGCTGAGCTACTATGTGGCCAGTCTCCTGAAGGATTCGGACCGGGCGAGAGGATTAACGGTGGCCAGAAACATGCACGCGGCGGTGCAGACGCGCTGCCCCGATCTGGCGGCCGCGTCGGAGAAGAAATACCGCATTGCGATGCTGCTGCACGTTCTGCATATCTCAGCCGACACGCTGGAAAAGGCGAAAACCACAAAGCTCTATTACGCAATTCGAAAAAAGCTGTGAGGCGAGGGAAAACGGCTTCCTGACTGTCAGAACCGCCGCAGTGGCGCAGGCGCGAACTGCGCAAATGCTGCCTGAACGGTATAGTCAGACGGGAAACTGCTCGACGTAACCTGAATACCTGGATACACTTTAAAAGTTGAAATAAAATGTGATCCCGCCGAATGCGGGGAAGGGAGTACGAATATGGCATTATTTCAGTTCATAAAAAACATATTAAAGCGCATTTTTCCACCCCCGGTGAAGAGCTTTATGCGAGAAATGGGTTTTCTGAAGCAGGATCACGCCGAGATGACAAAAGCAGTGAACCGGTGGGGAACCGAGCTGCAGAAACGGCTTGACCGCATGGTGCAGCAGAACGATGGACGGCTTAAAGAACTTGAAGTTCGCCTGGCCAGACAGGAGGAAGTGCTGAATAAGCAAAACGAGCAATTGGAGCGCCTCAGCGCGCTTTTTGAATCCGCAAACCGGGAGAATCTCCGCCTCTATTTTGACGCCCGTGCCGAGCGAGATGAGATCGGCGAGCGTTATGAACGTCTGAGCACCGAACTGCAGACGCTGACAGATGTGAACAATGATCTGTTTGGTGCTTTGAATGCAGAACTGCAGGCAATGACCGAGGAGAACGGGTTTACCGTCGGCAAGATTGAAGAGGATATCCGCACACATATTTCGGCGTGAAATGACCGCCGTTGAAGTGCTCGCGGGAGCTTTTTCCAGACTATAATGTAAGGGGAACAGAAACATGAAGGGGCCGAAAGTATCAGTTATTATCCCGGTATATAACGTAAAAGACTATCTGCAGGACTGCCTGGACTGCGTTGTAAATCAGACACTCAAGGATATTGAAATCATCTGTGTGGACGACGGGTCAACAGACGGGTCGTTGGGAATTCTGCGCGAATACGAAAAGAGGGACCCGCGCGTCCATGTTCTGACGCAGAAAAACCAGTTTGCAGGCGTGGCGCGCAACCACGGCATGGAAATTGCCACGGGAGAATACTATATTTTTTGGGACTCTGACGATCTGTTTGAACTGAATGCGCTGGATGAGATGTATCGGCACGCCAAAGAAATGGAGGCCGACATTTGCCTATGCGGAGCGGATAGATTTGATACGACCTCCTTGAAGAAGGAACGCATGACGTGGGTGCTCAAACAAAAAGAAATCCCGCAGGAGCCTTTTTGCGCGAGAGATGTTAACTCTATATTTCAAGTGACTGTGCCAGCACCCTGGTCAAAGATGTTTTCTGCCGCATTTATTCGTATGCACGATCTGCATTTTCAGAATACAGTTCGGATCAACGACATGTATTTTGTCTTCTCGGCCTTGGCCCTTGCGGAGAGAATCGTTTATGTCGACAAGCCATTTGTTCACTATCGCATCGGGCAAGCAACAAATCTTCAATCAAAAATATCGAAAACACCTGATATTTGTTGCCAAGTCCACAGGGCGCTTTACGCACGGCTGAAAGATGAACCTATCTGGAACAGTGTTAAGATGTCCTTTTATCACTGCGTGATAGAGAATCTGGCATATAATCTTCGCCTCGTTGAAGGAAATCCCGAAAGCAAACAGCAACTATTTGAGACGATTGAAGACGGGTATTTTGATGATATCGGGTTTACATACGACGATATCTCTGCTTTGAAGAACCAAAAGGATTATTATAAATTATACGGTGAATTGCTGGCATGGAAAGCCGCAAAGCCTGATATTCCTGCCGTCTCCGTTGTTATTCCTTTCCATAACAACTGCAGATTTGTCAATCGCTGTCTTGATAGTGTACTTACGCAGACACTCCGGGAAATCGAGATCGTCTGCGTCGATGACGGTTCCACAGACGGCACGCCGGAACTCCTCAGCGCCTACGAGGCACGCGACGCCCGCGTGAAACTGATTGCCAAGGAAGAAAACGGCGGCACACTGCTGGCCCGGAAAACCGGCGCTCTTGCCGCTACCGGGCGGTATATTATGTTTCTTGACTCCGACGATTATCTTGACCCCGATGCCTGCCGGACCATGGTTGAGGAAATCAAGGCGCGAGGAACGGATATTCTGCAAATCAAGATAGGTGTAGAAGACTACGCGAATGATCCGGAAGCGAAAGCTTGGCTTGAGAACTATCTTACGCCTGATACTATAAGGTGTAACCGGTCTGAGCTGCAGACGCACTTTTACCTGAAAAGGGACATTGCGACATCATTGGTCGGAAAAATATATTATGCCCCTAAATGCAAACTGGCATATTACAATATGCCGGATATCTTCTGTATTATCGGAGAAGATATTTTTCAACAGTTCTATTTCACCTATTTTAGTGATTCGTACTGCGGTGTATCGACGAAGCCGTTATATTGGTACAGACGTGGGCTTGGCGACAGCGATTCCGCGGTCATGTCAGCTGAGAAGTTTAAAAAATATTGCCATATGGCAGTACTCTACCGGAATCTTCAGGCATTTGTCGAGAGCAATAACGCCGACAGCATCTCGAGAAGAGCTGCTACAGCCGCAGCAAGAAGAATGTGTGAGGACTGCTGCAAAATATGGCATACGCGAATCAGCGGCGAGGAAAAGATGGAGGCGTTTAAAACGCTGCTGAATTCGTGGACCTGTTTCCCTGAGTTTAAAGGGATTCTTGAAAAGACAACAGGTCTCTCATTTGCAAAATTAACAGATATTTGGTACCCATTTCCTGTTTTTGCGCGCGAAGGAAGCTGCTACTCAGACGAAAAGAGACCAAAGGTCAGCATTATTATCCCCGTTTATAACGTGGAGGACTATCTGGCTGAATGCATTGAAAGCGTGATCAACCAGAGCTTTCGTGATCTGGAGCTAATTTGTATCAACGATGGCTCGACCGACAACAGTCTCGCAATTCTGGAAGAATACGCGGCTATCGATGACCGCATCACGGTCATTTCACAAAAGAATCAGGGGCTGTCAGGGGCGAGAAATACCGGGCTCGAATATGTGCGAGGAGAGTTCGTTGAGTTTCTGGACAGCGACGACATGCTGGATGAGCAGTCGATAGAGACGCTCTATTCCTATGCAAGTGCCGAGAATCTGGATGTCGTTTTCTTCGGCGCAAAAACCGTATATGAGTACGACCGGCTTAAAGCATCGTTCAGCAACTACGACAGCTACTACGATTCGACTGTGCGGTATTCTGTTAGCAGCGGTCAACAGTTATTTTACCGGCTGAGGCACGATCACGTATACCGGGAATCTGCCTGTCTTCAGTTCCTTCGTACAGCGTTTCTTAAAGATAACGGGCTGCGGTTCTATCCTGGGATCATTCATGAGGACAATCTTTTCACATTTATGGTTTGTATGCTTGCCAAGCGCGCAGCGAAGCTGGATAATAATTTTTATATCCGCCGTGTTCGGGACGAATCGATCATGACCTTGTCCCCGGGGTTTAAGAGCTTGTTCGGGTATTTGAAATCATATGCGCAGATGAGAGCCTTTATCGAGACCCACGAGCTTGAACCGCAATGTGAAAATGATATAGAATACTATGTCAACCAAATCAGAAGCCGCGTCTCCGATTTGGCGGGAAGTCTCCCAGCTGGCGAGATGAAGAAAAAAGCGCAATTGCACAAAGCGGACATGCGCCTTCTCGACGAGATCATCGAACAGAAAAAGCATCAAAACGAAATTGACGCACAGAAGAGAAAAACAGTGCAGGCGGAAAAGCAAGCGGCCATAGCAGAAGAGCACCTGAATAACGTCCACCATTCGGTCTCTTTCCGTGTCGGTCGGGTTATTACTTTTATCCCGCGCAAGGTGCGCGGCGGCGTGCGCTGCTATCACGAGCACGGTATGCGCTATACCTGGAATCGGTTTCTGGTTCATCTCAGACTGAAAAAGGAATAACGAGCATCGTAAATGCCTGGTTTTCCGCAGTATGGGCGGACATTAGCGTGACAGACCGCGGCGACATGCGGCAGACGGTGCATGCATGGGGCGGCGTGCATTGGACAAGTATCCGACAGGGCTTGGAAGGGACGGAAGGACTATGAAGCAGGTGCATTGGGAACAGTCTGATCCCGGGATGAAGCCCAAGATCAGCATAATTATCCCCGTTTTCAATGTGGAGAAGTATCTGAGGGACTGCCTTGAAAGTGCTCTCAACCAGTCGCTGAAGGAAATTGAAATCATCTGCGTAGACGACGGTTCAACGGACGGCAGCCCCGCGATTCTGGAGGAATACGCGGCGCGGGATGCGCGCATAACGGTTATCTCTCAGCACAATCAGGGACAATCGGTTGCAAGGAATACCGGCGTGCAGTACGCGCGCGGAGAATACATCCAGTTCCTCGACAGCGATGATATGCTTGTGCTCGACAGCGAGGAACAGCTGTATGCCTATGCAAAGGCGAAAAATCTGGACGTCGTGTTCTTCGGCGCGACGACTGTTTATGAAAACGAGCAGCTGAAAGCGGAGCTGCCGGCCTATGAGAGCTATTATCTGTCGAATAACCAGTATCCCCCGTGCGGCGGGCCGGAGCTGTTTCAGAAGCTCAGGAACGATCGCGCATACAGAGAACAACCCTGCCTGATGATGATGCGCAGCTCCTTTTTAAAGGCCCATGCAATCACGCTCTATCCCGGCATTATTCATGAGGACACGCTCTATAATTTTCAGGTGATTCTTTCGGCGAAAAGAGCTGCAAAAATCGATAAAAACTTTTATATCCGCCGGATTCGCGAAAACTCCACGATGACAGTGCCCAAAAGCTTCAGGAACTTGTATGGCTACCTGAAGGATTATGCGCAGATGCTGTCGTTTGTTGAGACGCACCGGATCGACCCAAAATATGAAGCGGAAATAATCGGTTATATTTCTGCAATAAAAGACGGGGTCGCCAGGTTATCCGCTGAATATCTGGATAAAACGACTGCTTCACAGCTGTCGAAAACAGACCGCTTTTGGCTTGACCTGATAATGGCGCAAGCGGACCTGAAACAGGTCACAGCAGCGCGGCGGGATATGGAGCAGCGGGCCGTCCGTGCCGAACAGGAGCTGATGACGCTGCGTGAAAAGAAGCAGCAAATTGAACAGGAGCTGTCGTCACTGCGAGACAGGGAACAACGTGCCGCGCAGGAGCTGGCGGCCACGAGAGAGAGGGAAGAGCGCACCGCACAGGAACTGTCGGCCGCGCGTGAGAGAGAACAGCGCACCGCGCAGGAGCTGTCGGCCGCGCGCGAGAGAGAACAGCGCACCGCGCAGGAGCTGACGGCCGCGCGTGAGAGAGAACAGCGCACCGCGCAGGAGCTGACGGCCGCGCGTGAGAGAGAACAGCGCACCGCACAGGAGCTGACGGCCGCGCTTGAGAGAGAACAACGCAGCGCACAGGAGCTGACGGCCGCGCTTGAGAGAGAACAGCGCACCGCACAGGAACTGACGGCGCTGCGGGAAAAGGAACAGCGCAGCGCACAGGAGCTGACGGCAGCGCGCGAGAGAGAACAGCGCACCGCACAGGAACTGACGGCGCTGCGGGAAAAGGAACAGCGCACCGCACAGGAGCTGAACGACACGCGCGCGTCGTGGACCTATCGCATCGGCCGTTTCTGCACCTTTATCCCGCGCAAGCTGCGCGGCGGCGTGCGCTGCTGCAGGGAGAACGGCATGCGCTATACCTGGAATCGGTTTCTGGTTCATCTCAGACTGAAAAAGGAATAACGACCGGCATCACTACGCGTGAGCGCCGCGGCGCGGTCGTATGAGAGAGGAGGGGGACGATATCGAACAGGACATTGCTGTTTCCGTCATTATCCCCGTATATAATGCCGCGCCGTACCTGCGTCAGTGCCTGGACAGCGTGCTTAACCAGACGCTGCGCGAGATCGAAATTCTCTGCGTCGACGACGGCTCCACAGACGCTTCGCCTGAAATTCTGCGGGAGTACGCGGCCAGAGACAGCCGCATGCGCCTCCTGACGCAGCCGAAGTTCAACGCCGGTGCCGCCCGCAACCGCGGACTTGACGCGGCGCGCGGCCGCTACCTTTCGTTTCTGGACGCGGACGACTTTTTCGAACCGGAGATGCTGAAGCTGGCCTATGAAAAGGCGGAAAAAGAGCGGGCGGAGATCCTGGTTTTTCGCTGCAATAACTATATCACCGAGGAAGACCGGTACACCGACCGCACAAATTCCATAGAGGCGGCTATGCTCCCGGACCGTCAGCCCTTTGCCGGGACGGAGATGAAGGGCAATCTGTTCCTTGCCTTTGTCGGCTGGGCGTGGGACAAGCTGTTTCTGAGAGACTATTTGCAGGAACACGCGCTTCGCTTTCAGGAGCAGCGCACGACCAACGACCTGTTCTTTACATACTTCGCTCTGGCCCGGGCGAATCGGATCGTCACGATCGACGAGCTGCTCGCCCATCATCGGATACAGGTGTGCACCTCGCTGGAGGCCACCCGCGATCAGTCCTGGTACTGTTTTTTCACGGCCCTGCGGGCGCTTCGGGACGGCCTGCTGCGCGAGGGGCTTCTCGACCGCTTTGAGCGGGATTTTGTCAATTACGCCGTGTCCTTCACGCTGTGGAACCTGCATACGATCTCCTGGCCGACGCAGGAGGTGCTGTTTCAGCTGCTGAAGAACACATGGTTTCAGCAGCTCGGTGTGACCGGGCACACAGAAGAATTCTTCACCGACCGCGAGCAGTACCGGCAGCTTCGCATGATCCTGGACGGGGAATACGCGGCGATGTTTCCGGACGGCAACCCGGTACCGCGTCTGCAGGCGGAGCTTGACTGGCAGCGGGCCGAGACCGCGGCGATCCGCGCGTCCGCCACCTATAAAATCGGCCGGGTAATCACCTATATCCCCCGCAGGATGCGGGAATTCATCCACCGTCGGAAGGCGGACGGACGGACGTCGATACTTCACAAAATGCTGCTGCACATACGCAGACGTGAGAAGATCAAAGCAGAGGAATAAAGGATGCATAAGAAGCACAGCGCGATCCATATCGCCGTCGCCTGCCATAAACCGTCAAGACTTCCCCGGAACGCGTGTCTGGTGCCGGTGCAGGTGAACGCCGCGCGGGCCGCAAACAAGATGGATATGGCCCGGGATGACGACGGAATCAATATCAGCCTGAAAAACCCCGAATACTGCGAGCTGACAGCGCAGTACTGGGAATGGAAAAATGTCGAGGCCGATTATTACGGGCTTTGCCACTATCGGCGCTTCCTCTGCTTTGCCGCCCCGGAAAACGCGAGGTATAACGAGAGGGGCCAGATCGAGGCGGAGGCGATCGACGACGATAATCTCTCCCGCTTCGCGCTGGAGGATGAAGCCCTTACGCGGGAGGTCGTCGAGGCGTATGATGTGGTAACCGGGCCGCAGCAGCTGGTTTCCGGGCTGTTTACACCGCGCGGAAATCAGGTGAGCGCGTACAGGCACTGGACGGCGCACCACCGGGCGCTGATCATGACAGAGGATCTGGAAAAGATGCTGGACGTCCTCGATGACGTCGCTCCCGCTGTCGGAAGGGACACCAGAGAGTATCTCAACGGCAGATATTTTTCCGGCTTCAATTGCTTCGTCATGAAAAAGGAGCTGTTCGGGCAGCTGTGCGAGATCGAATTTCAGGTGCTTGCACAACTGGAGCAGCTTGTCGACCTCTCGCACTATTGCACACAGGTGTCGAGAATCTACGGCTTCATGGGCGAGATCATTTCCAGCGGCTTTATGTATCATCTGGAAAAGAACGGATATCGCGTCAAGCATGTTCCTCTGGTCTATTTCAACGTCACCGACGAGGAAAAGGCGCTGCCGCCGGCTGAAGACGCAATCCCGATGCTGTTTTATCTCGGCTATGATCAGGCCGAGCTGTTCGCCGCGGCATGGCAGTCCTTCCTTTCGTGCAAAAAGGAAGACACAAAATACCAGGTCGTGATCTGCCATCACGGCATGAACAGCAGCGCACAAAACGCGCTGCTGTCGATGGCAGAGAAAGCCGGAAAGGTATCGGTTTCTTTTCTCGACGGCGATTCGCTGAGAAGGACGGTCGCCGAGAGATGCGACTTGCCGTGCGCCGCGGACGCACTGCCGCTGCTGCCGTTTCTGCCCTATTTTCTGGAGGGGCGCCCGGAAATGCTGTTTTTCACAGACCGTATCCTGATGGAATGCCCGCCGGATGAGTTGTGGAACGTGCGCCTGGAAGACGGAGCGTGTATCGCCGCCGCAAGGGAGGCGTATATGCTCGCGCGCATCAACGATATCTACCCCGAGACCGAGTTTTCCTACCTCCGTGAGCAGATGAAGGACCCCTACGCCTATTTTTCCGCCTCGGCCATGAAGGTCGATCTGAAGGCTTACTGTCAAAAATATTCACTCCAACAGATGGCCGGATTTCTGATCAACACCCTGCAGCAGGTCCGAAACGGCGAGGAAATACTCAATATTGCGTTTGAGGGCTGTATCCGGTGGCTTGACCAGAAGTGGTGTGTATGGTATAATAATTCGCCTTATCTCGAGCAGATCCTTCCCTATGCGCCGCGGGCCGTCTATCAGGAGCTCCTGAAGGCCAGGAGGGCGCCGGGCGTTGTGAAATACCTGAAATATGACCCTTTTTCCGTTTCCTATACCGAGCTGAGCCCGTTGTTCTGGGAGGCGGCCGGACACACACCGCTGTATCCGTATTGCCTGCTGTACGCGTCCCGGGTCGTGAACGGTATGCAGGAGGATGGCAGCACACATCTCATAGATAAAGTGTTCAGGCGAGGAACAAAGCTCCGCGCACTGCTGAGCCGTTTGCTGCCAAAGGGCTCCCGCCGGCACCGTACCATCAAAAAAATCCTGTCAATCTTGCATTTGGCGTAATCAATCATACGGTAGACAAACCCGGTTTTTGTCATCCTGAGCGAAGCGAAGTTGAAGGGTCTTAAAAGCTTCGACACAGTGCTTTTCTGCTGAATTGTTTTTTGCTCTGTTCCTCGGAATGACAGTGTGATCCTGACAAATTGGGCTTGGCTGCACATGGAATAAGTTGGTATCATAATGCTGAAAAAATTAAAATCCTACCAATTTTTGTTTGAAGAGCTGGTAAAACGCGATTTTAAAAAGAAATATAAGCGCACAGTGCTGGGCATGGCCTGGAGCATTTTATCGCCGCTGCTGACGCTGCTCATCATGCGCCTGGTGTTTACTCAGTTTTTTGGGCGCACGGTCAACCACTATACGATCTTTCTGTTCTGCGGCAACCTGGTCTTTTCGTTTTTCAACGAGTCCACGAACCAGAGTATGAGTTCCCTGATGGACAATGCCGGTATCTTTACCAAGGTCAACGTACCAAAGTACCTGTTTCTGTTGTCCAAAAACGTCCAGTGCCTGATCAATTTCGGCCTGACGCTCTGTGTGTTTTTCCTGTTTTGCATACTGGATCATATCACCTTCACCTGGCGCTTTGTTCTGCTGCTGTATCCTATCGCCTGCCAGGTCGTCTTCAACATCGGCATAGGGCTGATTCTCTCGGCGCTGTTTGTCTTTTTCCGGGATACGCAGTATCTCTGGGGCGTGTTTACGCAGCTGCTGATGTATATGTCCGCCATCTTCTATACGATAGACCAGTACAGCCAGACGACACAGCAGATGTTTCTTCTCAACCCGGTGTATCTTTTTATCCGGTATTTCCGCCAGATCGTGATCGAGGCGGCGATTCCGCCGCTCTGGTTCCATCTGCTGATGAGCGCTGACGCGCTGATCGCCATAGGTGTCGGCTGCTGGATGTACAAGAAGTATAACCACAAGTTCCTGTACTACGTATGAGGTGAAGGCATGAGCATTCTGGAAGCACATAATGTCTCCATCCGTTACATCACAGGGGACTTTAAAGATATCGGCATCAAAGAATATGTTGTTCGCAAGCTGAAGCATAACTATCATGTCAATGAATTCTGGGCCGACCGAAACATCAGCTTCGCTCTGGAGCGCGGTGAGATGCTGGGCATCATCGGCTCCAACGGCGCGGGAAAGTCGACCCTTCTGAAGGCGGTATCCGGCATCATGGAGCCGACGGAGGGCAGCATTTACCGGGAAGGCACCATCGCCGCGCTTCTGGAGCTCGCCAGCGGCTTTGACGGGGATCTGACGGTGCGCGAAAACGCCTATCTGCGCGGCGCCATGCTGGGGTATACGCGAAGGTTCATGGATGAGACCTACGAGCATATTATTGATTTTGCCGAATTGAAGCAATTTCAGGATCGTCCCTTCAAGCAGCTCTCCTCCGGCATGAAGAGCCGCTTGGCCTTTTCGATCGCCTGCCTGGTCAAGCCCGATATCCTGATCTTAGACGAGGTCCTCTCCGTCGGCGACGGGGCCTTCAGGAAAAAAAGCGAGTCCAAAATGCGGGAAATCATCTCGGGCGGCGCCACAACGATCCTGGTCTCCCATTCGCTCGAGCAGGTGAAGGGCTTGTGCAATAAGGTCCTCTGGCTGCACAAGGGTCGGCAGATCGAATTTGGTACCGATGTGAAAGATACCTGCGACAGGTATCAGAGCTATCTCGATGGAAAGCTGAGTATTCCTGACAATTAAGGCATAAAAAGGTAAGCAAGAATGACGAAAAAGACGAAAAAGAAAACAGGCTTTCGCCGTGTTCTCGGGCTTCTTCTCCTGCTTTTGCTGGTGCTTGGCTTTTCGGCCATGACTTTTTCCGCCAACCCGTTGGACAGCGAAATGGCCCAAATCAAAGGCGCCGCCTCGCAGGCGGTGGACAGCCTGAGAAACAGGGACTTTGAAAGTGCCGCGTCCGCGTTTGCCGATCTGGATGCGATCGTTGAAAAGTATCATTTTCTCCTGACTGCTTCACCCCTGGCCGCGGCAAAGTGGGTTCCGGGCTACGGCGAAGATGTGGAAACAGTGGTTCAGTATATGGAACTTTGGAAGGATGCCTATCCAAAGCTTCTCGTTCCCGCACTGGAGAAAGTACAGGATATCGGCCTGCCGAACATGGAAGCGTTGGGCGAGGACCCGTCCGCTCTCTCCCGCCAGTTGAGAGAGTACGCGGATCTGTATGAGACGCTGTACCCTAACCTCCTGTCGGCGGCGGATCGCTTCAATGCGATCCCGGATTTTCACATGGCGCAGATATCTGATCGCATCGGTCCGTATCAAACCCTGATGAAAGACCTGAGCCAACTCCTGCCGGCACTCAAGAATCTGCCGGATGACGTGATCCGGCCGGCTGCCGACCTGCTGGAGCAGAACCCGCTGTCCGCCCTGAGAGCGGAGGAAGGGATCAATATCAAGCCTGTGCTGCAGTATCTCGCTTTCTACGATCAGGTTCGTCCCTATACGAATGAACTGACCAACACGCTCGCGCGTGTGGATATGAGCGGCTTCAGCCCGGAAAAGCACGCAAAAATGATGGGAACCGTTGCGACGGTTAGAAGCCTGTTGGAACGCGCAGACGCCTATATCAGTGTGGCGCAGTCGATTATCGGTGACGGACAGGATCAGGTATTTCTGATTGTGGCACAGAATTCCGCGGAACTTCGGGCGGGCGGCGGTTTTCCCGGCGTTGTATGCGCTGCGGCGGTGAAAAACGGCTTTGCAAGTCTGGGCGAGTTTTCCTCAAGCTGGGAACTTCTGACGGGTGAGTATATCCATGTCCGGCCGGATCAAAATGAGGCAGACATGTTTGGCCCGTGGTTTGCCGCCGGCTTGAAGGATGCGACCATAAACCCGCATTTCCCGATGGTCGCGAGTGCCTGGGCGGACGGATACGAGTATCGGTTCCAAACCCGCGTGAGCGGTATCGTTTCGGTGACGCCACACATTGTTCAGGAACTGCTTGCGGTATGCGGTCCGATCACCCTGTCCAACGGGACAGAACTAACATACGACAACTGCATGCAGTATCTGCAGCACGACATCTATTACCAGTATCTCGCACGGGATACCGCGGATTTAAGCACTATCGTCGACGGTCTGGCGTCGGATCAGATTGTTGACGCGCTGTTTGAGGAGACCGCAAAAACGGTCATGGAGAAGATGCTCTACAAATTGGAGGGCCATCTTACCCTGCATGACGTCAGCCTTCTCGTGGATATCGTGGAAAAGAGTTTCGCCAACCGCACCGTCATGGTATGGATGGCGGATGAGGAGATCGAGCAGCAGCTAAAAGCGCTCGGCTGGTCCGGATCGCTGAACTTTGAGCCGCAAAAACCCGAAATCGGCGTCTATTTCAGCGTTCAGGACGCCAATAAGGTCGGATATTTTGTGGATATCGAGACTTTCTGTGACGACGCGGGCGCAGTCAGAAACGAGGACGGCTCTGTTACATGGCCGGTGAAGGTCAGACTGCACAATACGCTGACCGAGGAGGATCTGGAGGCTGGAAGCGGCAACTGGTATAAACTGCTTGGCTCATTTGACGGGGATATCGCATCCATCGTGCATCTCTTTGCACCGGCGGGAGGCCGGATCGAGAATATCACCTATGCGATCCCGGTACAGGGGCTCAAAGGATACCAGGTGGTCTTTTTCGGGCTCACCGAAGGAGAATATCAGAATCTGCAGGTTTATTACAACAATGATTTCCGTTTGCGCCCCGGAGAAGTGATTGAGTTTACATATACGGTTACGACAGCGCCGGGCGTGTCGGTCAAGCCGAGTTTCAGCACGACACCTGTTTGCAGCCTGAAGTATTGATTGGAGATATAAGCGTGAATATTTTATTCACCGCATCGACATTTGATCATATCGTTCGCTTTCATTTGCGCTACATAAAAGAACTCAGCGAACGGGGGCACCGCGTCTATGTAATCGGAGGCGGCGTGCCGACTCAGATTCCATATGCGGTAGAGAGTATTTTTATCCCGTTTGAAAAGAGAATAGTGTCGGTCAGGGACCTTGCGATTTCCAAGCAGATCAGGCAGATCATGGAAGAGAAGCACATCGATCGCATCATTACCCATACGACACTCGCGTCGTTTTACGTTCGTCTGGCTGTCATGGGGATGCGGAAACGCCCGTTTGTGGTTTGTGTCGTACACGGATACTTGTTTGACAAGCACACAAACAGACTGAAATATGATGTCTATCTCGCCGCAGAGAAATATGTGGCGAGGGTGACGGACGTTCTGCTGACGATGAATCAATGGGATTATGAGACGGCAAAAAGGCACCGCCTTGGCAGGGAAGTCAAAAAGATACCCGGTATGGGCGTCGATTTCACATCCCTGCGATACACCCATACGAAACCGGAAATCAGGCAAATACTGAACGAACAGTACGGCATACCGGAGAATGCCTGCCTGCTCCTGTATGGCGCGGAATTCTCCAAGCGCAAAAATCAGAAGCTGCTGATCGACGTGATGAAGGCTCTGCCGGAGAACGTATACGCCATTATGGCTGGAGACGGAGAACTGATCGGCGAGTGCAGGCAGTACGCCGAACAGCTCGCTCTGAGCGGGAGAATCCTGTTTCCCGGCTATGTCAACGGATTGGCGGACTATTATCAGGCGGCTGATATTGTTGTGAGTGTAAGCCACAGCGAGGGACTGCCTTTCCATATTATGGAGGCTATGTACTGCGCAAAACCGGTCATCTGCTCGAGGGTAAAGGGCCACACCGATCTGATCACCGACGGAGAGAACGGCATACTGGTTCACAATGACGATGTCGATGCGTTTGCGTCGGCCATAAAGAAGCTGATGGACGATCCGCAGACGAGGAACAGACTGGCGGAGCGCGCCAAAGCCAGCGTGGAGCAGTACAGCGCAAAACCGATCGTTCCGCAAATCATGAGCATTTATTTGCAGCAGCCTTGATGTGCCGCCTGCAAAGCAGCAATATTGCGAAAACACGGCAATTAATTTCCTTGACTTCCTGCAGCAGAAATGATACAATCCAACAGTACGCGCCCGCGCACTACGCGGTGGGACTGTGCCGCCGATGCGGCCGCCTTTCAAGCCTACCGCCTGGACGCAGGGTATAGCAACAACAAGAAAGGGGTAAGATTCCAATGATCACCAAAGAAAAGAAAACTTCCGTCATCGCCGACAACGCCACCCACGAGGGCGACACCGGTTCTCCCGAGGTCCAGATCGCCATTCTGTCCGAGCGTATCCTCGAGCTCACCGCGCACCTCAAGCAGCATCCCAACGACGACCACAGCCGTCTGGGCATGTACAAGATGGTCGGCAAGCGCCGCCGTCTGCTCGACTACCTGGCCAAGAAGGATATCGAGCGTTACCGCGCTATCATTGCCAAGCTGAACATCCGCAAGTAATTGCCGCTATTCAGCCCCGGCATCTGAAGGGTATGAAGGTTTAGCAGGGAAAGACAATTGAATACTGTCTTTCCCTGTTTTTTTAGCCCCGCAGTCCGTTCAGTATTTGGAAAAGCGATAAGGCCGTTTTTCCAAGTGCTGCGCGTGCTGTGAAAAGAAGAAAAGGAGAAAAACACATGATTATTACTCACAAGGAATTCCCGAACTACCGCAAGTATGAGATGATGTACGAAGGCCGCCCCCTGTCCATGGAAGTGGGCAAGATGGCCGAGCTCTGC
>ODAJ014772927.1_pt1 | contig 17088 bp, 10 predicted proteins | sample 1539241 | NCBI WGS metagenome assembly ODAJ01 (sample SAMN02144231, study PRJEB22623) | gut metagenome | biome: sheep rumen | host: Ovis aries | place: New Zealand
ACTACGAACAATCGTACATTACCGCGAAGCGCCAAATCGTAAATAAATCGTACATCGTACATCAATAAATCGTAAATAAACACAGAAAAATCGCTCACAATTGAGCGGTTTTTCTGTGTTTTATTTGTCTTTTATTTCCTGATCCAGGTCTGGTTGCGGCCGAGGATGCCGTGTTTGTCGAGTGAGCCGCGCAGAACCAGTTTGCCGTTCTTAGGGTAGATCTTACCATAGTAGAACTTGCCGGATTCGGGGTCAAGCACCTTACCGCCGACCAGCCGGTTATGCTCGCGGTCATACTCCATGCCGCGGATGATCACCAGCCCCTCCAGAGGGGCGTTTTGGTCTGCACCCTTGCACTCCGGGCACCGCAGGTTCTTGGGACCGACAAGCATCTTCGAGATCTTGCCGTTGTACCGCCCGTCAGGGGCCTTGTAGATGGTGATGACGGCATAGGACTGCCCGGTTTTGTCATCCACGGTTTTCCAGTCTCCTACAATCTGTGTTATCTGTGCTGAGGCAGCCGCTGCGCATACCAGCAATCCTGCCAAAACAAATCGGAACGGTCTCATAGCTGTATTCATGTGATTTCAAAAAAACGATGCAAAATTAGTAATTTATTTGCATATACGCAATTTTTTTACTATCTTTGCACCCGAATTTGGAAAAATGTTGTACCCGAATTTGGAAAAATGTGCTTGTATGACCATGAGCGGAAAGAGATATATCTTATTATTGGTGCTGTTTGTCGCCTGCATGGGCGCAGCCGGGGCTGAGCGGGTGGTGGATGTGCCGTTCGGCAATATGGAGTCGTGGGTGACGCGGTATATCAAGGAGTCGCGCCTGATAGGCGGCAAGACCCAGACGCTCTATTGCGTTGCTCCGCCGAAGGTGATCAACGAGAACAAGCCCTATGCCTATGCCGGCGGATGGTCCAACCCCTGGACGTGCAGCAATGCCTACGCCAAGGTGGCCGGTATCGAGAAAGCGGCTTGTACCGCCATGCCGGAGAGGAGCCATCATGGCAGCACCTGCGCCCGGCTGGATGTGAAGATGCAGCAGGTGAAAGTGTTAGGAATGATCGATGTGTCGGTGATAGCTGCCGGAACGCTCTTCTGGGGCAGAACCATCGAGCCTATCACCACCGCCAAGGACCCCTACCGCAATCTGGATTTCGGCGTGCCTTTCACAACCAAGCCGTCTTACCTGATGTTCGATTACAAGTGTACCGTCTCGCCGGAGAACTGGGTATGGCATGCCAAAGGGATGACCGCCCCCAAGAAACAGGCCGGGCATGACGAGTGTGAGGTCTATCTGCTCCTGCAGAAGCGCTGGGAGACGCCGGACGGCAAGATCCACGCCGTCAGGGTAGGTACCGCCTATGAGCGATACGGCAAGACCCAGGCGACCTGGGTGGACAACCACCGCATCAAGGTGCACTACGGGGACATCACCAAGCAGCCTTTCTATAAATCCTATATGGGACTGACGCGCCCCTTCCGCGCGATGAACAGCAAAGGCAGGATCGTGCATATCGACGAGGAGGGCTGGGACGGCAATGCCACCCCTACCCATGCCATTCTGATGATGACTTCCGGCAGGTATGAGGCGTTCGTGGGGCACGAGGGCAATGTGTTATGGGTAGATAATATCAGACTGGTGTATGACAACTGACGAGATACTGGCATATATCCTCTCATGGGGTACTTGGGATATCGTCCTCACAAGCGTGCTGGCGGTGATAACCGTCTATGAGTTGTACTATATCATCCGCTATTTGGGCGGCGTGGCCCGTTATGCCAAAAAGCAAAGGAGAGAGACCCCGTCCGCAGAGTCTGAGGCGGAGGGTGTCCGGACCGGTGAGGCGGAGTCTCTGCCGGGTGTGACGGTGGTCATCAGCGCACGCAACGAGGGGTATAATCTGGAGCACTATCTCCAGGCGGTGCTCACGCAGGACTATCCGGCGTTCGAGGTTTTTGTGGTGGATGACGGTTCGCAGGACGACACCTCCGATGTCATAGAGCGCTACAAGGGCGAATATCCCAATATCCGTACTACTTTCGTGCCGAAAGGCGCACGCGTGTCCAGTACCAAGAAACTGGCGCTGACCATGGCTGCCAAATCAGCCAAGTACGACTATCTGCTGCTGACCGATGCCGACTGCTGTCCCGAATCCAACCAATGGATCAGGTCGATGATGAGCGGATTTGACCAAGACACAACCGAAGTGGTGCTCGGCTACGGAGGCTGTTTCTATACCAAAGGGAAAATCAACCGTCTCTCCCGGTACGACACCGTCTATACGGGGCTCTTGTATCTCGGCGCCGCTATCGCCGGCAAGCCGTATATGGGTGTGGGACGCAATCTGGCGTATAAGAAATCCACGTTCTTCAGTCATGGCGGATTTGCTGGTATGGCACACCAGTTGGCCGGAGACGACGATCTCTTTGTCAACAAGGTGGCGACGCGGAACAACACCGCAGTCGTTCTCAACCGCGAGAGCGTCACCTGGTCGCCTTCCAAACTCACGTGGCATGACTGGGTGCAGCAGAAGAGGCGCCATCTGAGTGTCTCGCCTGCATACCGCTGGCAGACCAAACTGTGGCTGACGACCGAACCGGTGGTACGCGCCCTGTTCTATACCGCCATCATCCTGACCGCCGTCTTCGGGCATCCGGTGTCATGGGCGGTGGCACTGCTGCTTTATATCCTCCGCGGAAGCGTGCTGGCATCCACCGTCAACAAGGGTGCCAAGACCCTCGGAGAGAGGGGTTTTGCCGTGTTGAGGCTCTGGTGGTACGATATATCGATGCCTCTGATGACACTCATGCTGATGTCCTCGCAGCGGAAGAAGAGGGATCTGACCTGGTGAAAAAACAATAACAGAAACAATAAATTTTGAAAATACTATGGAAGAGAAAAAACTGAACATCAACATCGCCCCGGACAAAGCTACGGGCGTGTTTGCCAACTTGGCGCTCATAGCGCATACACCGGCTGAGTTTGTAGTGGATTTCGCCCAACTGATGCCCGGTATAGAGCAGGCTAACGTGGTGTCGCGCATCGTCATGACGCCGGATCATGCCAAGAAGCTGCTGATGGCATTGCAGGATAATGTGGCTAAATACGAGCAGAACTACGGTAAGATCGTAGGCAAAGGGCAGAAACCTGTGCCGGGTTCTACCTATCCGATGTCCTTTGGAGGAGGAGAAGCATGAGAACATTCCCTGCATCGCAGTTAATCATCAATGCAGACGGGTCAGCATTCCATCTGCATCTCAAGCCTGAGTTTCTGGCAGACAAAGTGATCTTGGTAGGAGACCAGGATCGGGTAAATATGGTAGCCTCGTTCTTCGACGAAGGCAGTATCGAGTGTGACGTGCAGAGCCGCGAGTTCCACACCATCACCGGCAAATATCAGGGCAAGCGTATCTCCTGTATATCCACCGGTATCGGTACCGACAACTGCGACATCGTCATGAACGAGATCGACGCGCTGGCTAACATCGATTTCAACACCCGCGAGGAGAAGGCGCAGAAACGCCAACTGGAGATCATCCGTATCGGAACCTGCGGCGGTATGCAGGAGGATATTCCTCTGGGTACCTTCCTCGTGAGCCAGAAGTCCATCGGTTTTGACGGCGTGCTGGCTTTCTACGAGAACCGCGACAAGGTGTCGGATCTCGGCTTCGAGAAAGCGCTGGTAGCGCATCTCGGCTATCCTGAGAAAGCGGCTGTTCCTTATGTGGTGGCAGCCGATGCCGAACTGGTGGACCGTATCGCCGGGGATGACATGATGCGCGGTTGCACCATCGCGGCGAACGGCTTCTACGGACCGCAAGGACGCGTCCTGAGGGTAGGTCTGGCGGTGCCTGACATCAACGAGAAGATCACGTCCTTCCGCTATGAGGGACAGCGTATCACCAACTACGAGATGGAGGGGTCCTGTATCGCCGGATTGTCGCTGCATATGGGACACAAGGCGATGACCGTCTGCTGCGTCATCGCACAGCGCAAGGCGGAGGCCGCCAACACCGACTATAAGCCGCGTATCAAAGAGTTAGTAAGAACCGTTTTGGAGCGATTCTAAAGATATGAAAAAAGTCGTTTTCCTTTTGGTTGCTCTGGCAACGCTGATGGGCTGCAGCCGCAAACCGGCACAGCCTGAGGCGGAGGCCGAAGAGGATTTTGAGTATATGGTGGACCGATTCTACGACCTGGCGATACTGCGTTACCGCGTGCCGGATTTTGAGAGCCTGACGGTGGAGCAGAAGGCCTTGGTGTATTATCTGAGCGAGGCAGCCCTCTGGGGACGCGACATCCTCTATGATCAGAATGGCGCGTACAACCTCCGTATCAGAAGAACTCTGGAAGCTCTTTATAGCCGGAAGCCGGAAGCCGCAAGTCAAACGTCCGAGTGGGAGGCTTTCGAGCGGTATCTCAAACGTGTCTGGTTCTCCAATGGCATCCATCATCATTATGCCGAGGACAAGTTCCTGCCGGAGTTCAGCCAAGAGTGGTTTGTGGAGGCATGCCGGGAAGCCGGAGTGGAGTACGATGAAGCCATTCTGCCGGTGATGTTCGACCCGGCGGTCATGCCCAAGAAAGTGTGCCAGGATGCCGGCAAGGATCTGGTGCTCAACTCGGCCTGCAACTACTATGAGGGTGTCACCCAGGCGGAAGCGGAAGCATGGTATGCCGCCCACCGCGACACATCGGACGAGCCCCTCTGGATCGGTCTGAACAGCAAGCTGGTGAAGGACGGGAACGGCAATATCGTGGAGCGCGTCTTCAAAGCCGAAGGCGACGGACTCTACCGCGAGGCATTGCAGCACGTGGTGGAGAACCTCGAGAAAGCCAAAGCCTATGCGGAGAACGACAAGCAGCGCAAGGTGATCGAACTTCTGATCGAATATAACAAGACCGGAAACCTCAAGACCTTCAACGACTACGCCATCGCGTGGGTGCAGGACTTGGACAGCCGTGTCGATTTCATCAACGGTTTCACCGAAGTCTATGGAGACCCCCTCGGTATCACCGGTGCATGGGAGTCGATGGTCAACTTCAAGAACGTGGCTGCCACCGAGCGGACCCGCATCCTCTCAGCCAATGCGCAGTGGTTTGAGGACAACTCGCCCACCGACAAACGATACAAGAAACCCGAATGCCGCGGTATCTCGGCAAAAGTCATCACGGCGGCGGTGCTTGCCGGAGACTGCTATCCTGCCACACCGATCGGCATCAATCTGCCGAATGCCAACTGGATCCGCAAGAACTACGGCTCGAAGTCGGTGACGATAGAGAACCTGACCGAAGCCTACTACCAGGCATCGCAGGGAGACGGTTTCAACGAGGAGTTCATGCTCTCCGACACCGAGCGTGAACTGGCGAAGAAATACGGCGGACTGATGAGTGACGTGCATGTGGATCTGCATGAGTGTCTCGGTCATGGTTCGGGACAGTTGCTGCCCGGCGTGAGCAAGGACGACCTCAAAGAACACGGCTCTACGCTGGAGGAAGCGCGTGCGGATCTCTTCTCGCTCTACTATATGGCGGATGCCAAACTCGTGGAATTAGGTATCGTGCCCGACGAGGAGGCGTACAAGTCGCAGTACTACCAGCAGCTCATGAACGGCGCGATGACACAACTGGTGCGCGTCGAACCCGGTAAAAATATAGAGGAATCGCACATGCGCGACCGCGCGCTCATAGCCAACTGGGTGCTGGCGCATGCCGACTCCGTTTCGCCGGAGGCGGAGATCATCGTCGAGAACAACAAACACTACCTCCGTATCAATGACTACGAAGGAGTGCGCCGCCTCTTCGGCGAACTGCTGGCTATCGTGCAGGAGGTTGTCTCCACAGGCGATTATGCCCGCGCATGCGAACTGGTCGAGACCTACGCCGTCAAGGTGGACAGGGATCTCCATCGCGAACTCCTGGCGCGCTATCAGCCGCTCGGCATAGCGCCTTATAAGGGATTTGTGAACCCTGTCTATAAGCCGCAGTTTGACGAGAACGGCAGGATCACCGATGTCCTGATCGACTACACCGAAGGCTATGTGGAGCAACACCTCCGCTACAGCCGCGACTATAGTCCGCTGCCGGATGTCAATTGATGTACGAAGGACGGATTGATTTACGAAGGACGGATGTACGATGTACGAAGGACGAATTGATGTACGAAGGACCTTACTACGAACAATCGTACATTACCGCGAAGCGGCAAATGGTAAATAAATCGTACATTGTACATCAATAAATCGTCAATCAATGTACAAAGTATCCCTTCCAATATCAAAATCCATAGCCAACAGGATTCTCTTGTTGCAGGCTATACACGGAGACGAGCTGATGCCCGTCTCCGCTGATATGCCGGACGATGTCATCGTCCTTCATGACGCCCTCCGGCAGCTCCGCGACACATACGGCACCCCCGACGGCTTCAAACAATCCCAAGCCGCCTCAAGCCGCCTCCAACAAGCACCTCTGGTGCTCCACCTCAAGAACTGCGGCACCGCCCTCCGTTTCCTGCAGGTGCATCTGGATAAATGCTATCCCGGTGTGCCTGTCACGCTCACCGGCGACCCGCGGCTCATGGAGCGGAACGGCAGACCCACCACGCAGACCCTCTCTGCGTGTATCCTGCACGGCGAGGACATACCCGCAGAAGAAAACGAATCACCCTATGTCACGATGTCCCGGTGCATGGCTCAATCGTATTCCGTAGATCCCCGGATCGCAAATGAGCCGGACTGGAGCGCTGCGGCTTTCTGGTATGAATACGTGGCGATCCATGGAGGGGAGTTGGTGCTGGAAGGATTGAAGAGGGACAGCCTCCAGGGCGACAAAGCCGTGGTGCAGATATATAGCAGGTATTTCGGTGTGATCACGTCCTATCTGCCGGAAGGGGTGAAGATATGCCAATCCGTCATCCCTGTCCGGGATCAGGTGGTAGCGATAGATTTCGAGCATATTCCGGATCTTTATCCCGCTATCGCCTATACATGCGAGCGTCTGGAGCTGACTTTACGGGCTACCGGTACATCCCGTTTGCGTTTCAAAGAGTCCAACCGTCTGACTGCGGTACGGCTGCACGAGGTGCGCAACGACCACCGGATGGCAATGGCGCTGCTGTGCGCCGGTTTTCCTGTTCCGGCAGAAGAACAAGCCTGTGTCGTGAAGAGCTATCCCCGGTTTTGGGAAAACTTCACCCGTATCAGCACTCATCCACGACGGTCGAACGACGGTCGAACGACGGTCGGACGACAGTCATATCTGACGTTAGTGACACATGCAACCCCTGTAAAAGGCGTGAATGACGACAATCTGGGCAAAAAACATGCCCTCTCAAAGCTCATCCGTGCCGCCTCTACGGAATATGTATGGCTTCATGACGACGATGTCGTTTGGCCGCAGGTTGCCGGAAAGGCGGATATGACCATCCTTGAGAAGACGGAGCAAGCACCGGATATGATTATCCTTCCTTTGAGGATGGAAAGCCTCTCCGGTCATCCTTCTCTCCTGGAAAGGCTGCAGATAGCGGAATACACGGCAATCCAGGAGTTGACTGTCAGCAGTGCGCAAAAGGGAAGACCTGTGATGTGTTCCGGGGCGAATATGATTGTCCGCCGCAAGGCTTGGCTGGCATGCGAAGGTGATCTGCATCCGGAGATTCCTTCGGGCGATGACATGTTTCTTCTGGAAGCGATGAAGAAACGGGGTATGCGTATCGCGGTGATGGATGAGGAGGACTATACGGCGGTAGTGCGTCCGGCGGACTCATGGCGTTCGCTATGGCACCAGCGCACCCGCTGGGCGGGCAAGGCACCGCATTACACCGACCGGGACATCCGTCTTGCCGGCGGATTGACACTCACCCTCATGCTGCTCCAGATCATCTGTCCGCTGTTCTGGATACCGAACCTTGCCATCGAACTGTCCCTGCTCCGCCGCGCAAAGGGCAGAAGAGGCGGATACACTGCCGGAGATGTGGTTCTTCTCTCGCTGGTTTACCCCTATTACAGCCTGGCATGCGTGGCAGGAGGACTGCTGGGCAAGAGAATCTGGTAGTCTTCGAAAGAAAGTGCATAATTATGCAGAAACGGTAATTTCTCTGACAATTTGTGCTTTTTTTTTTGTTTTGTTTGCAAAAAGTAATGAAAAAATTTGCGTATGTGAATTTTTTGCAGTATCTTTGTAACCGATTTTGGTTTTTTTATGCGGAAGACGAAGGTACATATTCTTTTCTGTTTAAGCATATTGTTGCTTGTCTCTCTATGTGCCAATGCGGCTGACCGCCATTATTTCAGAACCTCTTTGGATTTCTCGTACGCGCGCGATTTCAGCCGTGCGGCAAGTGTTGCTCCGTATGGTGATTATGTGCCGATCGGTTTGTCTGATGCGCAGGCGGTTATCGGTAGCGGTAAGACGGAAGCGCTGCGCACCAGCAACGGCTTTGCGCCTGCACTGGGGCTGGGCTATCGTCTGGCACACGGGCATTTTCTGTTTGATGTGGGTGTAGGAGCGGAATACCGGCAGATGTACGACGGTCTGGCTGCGCTGACCAATGTGTATGAACCGGGAGTGGATGAGGAAGGCATGCAGTATATGGGTCATCATAGCTGGACTGACCGGACGGCGGTGCTTAGCCACGCCGGTGTCAGTCTGCCGGTGATGATAGGAGGCGAGTGGGGGAAGTTTTACTTTTTAGCGGGTGCAAAAGCCGCTGTGGATATATGGGGGAGAAGCGAAGAGAAAGGCCTCTATTCCCTGGAGGGGGACTATGACCGCTATATGAATGCTTTTAGCGGTATGCCGGCGCATGGATTTGTGACGGACGAGCCTTATGCCACGCAGCCGGAAAACCGGGCTTTGGCATGGGGGGTCAGAGCTTGCGCCGAAATAGGTTACTGTATCGCCGGAAGCGGAGATACACAGATACGCGGAATGCGCAAAACAACGCCGAAATGGTATGTCAGTCTTTTTGGCGAATATGGCGTGACAGGCAGCAAGGATGCTTATACCCCGATGCTGGTGGGTGTAAGGGTGACGATGCTGATGCCGTTGCCGGCTGCGAGTGTTTGTAAATGTCTGAAATTCTGATGAGAAAACAGTTATACATAGTTCTTTTGTTGGTTGCCGGCTTATGGCTGTCGGCAGACAGGGTTTCGGGAGCGGCTATCACGATGGACGACCTGCCTTACCTCTGCGATTTTGAGGATGATGCCGAGAACGCCAACTGGACACTCAATCCCTCGGTCAATACCATTACTACGGCGAACCGCTGGGTGATAGGGGATGCAACGGCTTATACCGGTGCCAAATCCATGTACGTATCACAGGACGAGGGCAGGAGCAACACCTATGCCGCTACCAACAATGTGCTTTTAGCATACAGGGATATTACCTTGGCTGCCGGAGACTATGATATAGCCTATGACTGGATCGGTACCGGCAACAAAACCAAGGGCTATCTCAAGATTATCTATGCCAACCGTCCTGCAAGCGGCTTGAAATGTCTGGGTAACAGCACCGAGCCTGCGTGGGTGGCTACCTCGGTGCAACTCATGGGCGAGAACACCTCGCTGGTGGACGGCGATGCCTGGCGGCATGTGCAGGCGCGTATTACAATCCCTGTGGCGCAAGCCAACAAGACGACTACACGTCTGCTCTTTGTGTGGGTGAATACCGATGTGGCGAAGACGGACAGCCTGACTACCGTAGCCATCGACAATTTCCAGCTGGCAAAAGCCTCTGTGACCGGTTATCCTGAGAATATCCATGTATCCACGGTGCTGAACACCTCTACCGTGACTTGGAAAGGTAATGCGGACGAGTATGAAGTGATGTACCGCAAGAAAACGGAAGACTCGTTCACTTCTCTGCCTGTCACGGGAAACAGCGTCACTCTGACCAACATGGACTACGGGGCATACGAGTTCTGGGTATGCGGCAAGAACGGAGAAGACAAGACGGTCTATACGGTCTTTCCGACGGTGTATCTGTACGAGACAGACTGTTTTGACGCCCTCAATATGTATAACGCATCGTTTGAGTTCGGCAGATGGAATTACCGCAACGGCCGTACTCCTGCCGGTTATACCCGTGTCGATTACGGACCGGAGGACAAGCGGAGCCGTCATACCACCCATTTCGACAAGACGGAAGTCGATCCCCGAACCGTCATTATGCGCGGCAGGGATACCGTGGCATGCCTCAAAACGATACCGGGCGGAGAGTTCGGTTCGGTGCGTCTGGGCAACTGGATGACGGGAAGCGAGTATGAGTCGATGACGTTCACGTACGAGGTGGAGTCCCATTCGACGGCAGTGCTGCTGATACGCTATGCGATGGTGCTGGAGAATCCTGACCATAACGGAAACGAGCAGCCGCGTTTCACGTTGGAGGTGCTTGATGAAGCGGGACAGCCGATTGATACCAAGTGTGCTTCGGTGGACTTCCACTCGCCGACGGCGCAAGAGCTGCAAGACCCCGCAGTGGCGGCACTGTGGCACACGAACATGTGGGTGGAGAGCGGTACCACTACCAGCCACTCGGTCTATTGGCAGGACTGGAAAACCATCGGTATCAGCGTGGATGACTATGTGGGACAGAAACTGACAATCATTCTCACTTCCTATGACTGTGACCAGGGCGGACACTTCGGCTATGCCTATTTCACGCTCAACTGTGTGCGCAGCGATGTGGACGGTTTGCCGTGGGGCGAAGGCTCTTCCACCCAGATGTTCACCGCGCCGGAAGGATTTGACTATGCATGGTTCAACCGGACCGACCAGGCTCTCAAAGACACCATCAAAAATACCAACCCCGCCCAACACCCGTATATCACCGACGCCGGGCGTTACTTTTATGTCCTGGAAGGAGATACCAACACCTATCTCTGCCATGTGACTTATCCTACGAACAGCGAGTGCGGTTATTGGTTTGATGCCAGTGCCAAACCCCATAACCCGAAAGCGGAAATGGAATTCCGGTGGACACCGTCCGGTTGCCGCAACGGCTATACATGGTGGAACAGATGCCATGTGATGCTTACCAATCAGGAGACAGGGGAGGTCGAGCACCGCTATGACAAGCATATGGAAAACTGCTTCCTGATTCTGGAAGACGGAACGGAACAGCCGGTCAAGTATGCGGAGGAGGGATTTTATGTCCCGATGCCGGACGAGGGAGGTACAGTCAGGTTCGGTATATGGACCGGAATATACATCAACAACCAGCTCCATGCCGATACGGCGTGGTATGAGTTCGAGGTGCCGGCAATAGGACCTATAGAGACACATATGTATGATACGGTTTGCCGTGGACAGAGCGTCTTCTTCCCTGAGGGAAGCAAAAACAAATACAGTGAGACAGGGGAGTATAAGGATAGTCTGGTGTCGCTTGTCACGGGGTGCGACAGTACTGTGATCCTGCATCTGACAGTGCATGATCCGATATTGACAGAGGTGTATGACACCATCTGCGAAGGCAAGTCCTATGATTTCAACGGACGTGTCCTCACCACCTCCGGGGTGCAGACAGCTATCGTACAGAGCCTTGTTACAGGCTGCGACAGTCTTGTCACGCTCCATCTCAAAGTGGCTCCGAGACCGCAGCACAAGGTGCTCACAGCTACCATCTGTGCGGACGACCCCCTGCAGATAGAGACTACCGTAAGCGAGTATGTGGACAGCATCCGTCTGGAGGTTGACAGAGCCGATTCGGTGCATGCGGCGGTGCGCAACGGGGATGAGTCGTCGTTCTACTTTGACAATGTGGCGGCAGGAGTGCGCAAAGCGGTGATCTACAGCTATATGCCGTGGTGCGACGAGGTGTATACCGATACCGTACAGTTCAATGTCAGTCTGCCGAGCAGTATTGTGGAGGCGCGTTTTGACGATGTGCTGGCATTCCTCTCTACGGACTACAACAACGGCTATATCTTCACTTCCTATCAGTGGTATATCAACGGGGAAGCGGTAGAGGGAGCCACCGGCTCCTGGTACTACCAGCCCGGTATGGATAAAGATGCGGAGATTACGGTCAGGGCTACCGAGCCGGACGGCACGGTAGTATGGGTCTGCCCGTTCACCTTCAATACCGCCGCCCGTCCGCAGGCTCTTGAAATGACGGAAACGGAAACCAAGGTCTATAAGTTCTTACGGAACGGACAATTGATAATCCAATGTAACGGACATATATATAATGCCATAGGGCAAATACTGGAATGATGAAAAAGATACTGTCTATATTGATGATGCTGGCAGCCGCTGCTTCCGTAGCGGCGCAGAAACCTCACACGTATTATTGTGATTTTGAGGATGCAACAGAAAATGCAAAGTGGAATCTGAACAAGCCCAAGAATGAAAACTATTCATGGCAGAACCTCTGGTGTATCGGCGGTGCTGTGGCATCCTTGGGGGAGAAATCCATGTATATCTCTCCGGACGGCGGACGGAATGTGGGGTATCTCAAGGACCAGTCGCGTATCATGATAGCGTGGCGTGAGTTGGATCTGGAAGCAGGGCGGTATGATGTGGCGTTTGACTGGATGTGCGGAGGTGACTCGACCCGTGCCGCACTCCTTGTGGGCTGGGTGCCGGAGAGCAGGTTCTCGGACATGGCGTGTGCCCTCAATGATGATTATAAAGCGAAGAAATGGATAGCAGACAATCTGCTTCCCTTTGACCGTAACGGCCTGCTGACCGGCGGGTCGGTATGGACGCATGCGGTGGATACATTAGTGTCGGACGGCACGCCGCACCGGTTGGTGTTCATGTTCGTTTACAGCAGTTCGGCTCAGTTGGTGCAACCCGGACCTTGTGTGGACAATATCCAGTTCTCGCGTAACAACTGCGGTGTGCCTACGGATATGAAAGCCAAGACCCAGGGTATGAATGCGGCCATGAGCTGGACATCCGAAGGCGAATCATTCAACCTCCGTATTCACCGTATGGGAGACAACTATGCCACGGTGGTCAACGGCATAAAGCAAAACAGTTTCTCTTCTTCCTTGCAGGAAGGCGTGTATGATATCCAGATACAGGTTGTGTGTGAGGGGGATACCAGTGTATGGTACAATTTCCCGACGGCTTTCATCTATGAGACCAAGTGCTTTGACTATCTGGATCTGACGGATGAGCGGTGTCTGTTCTCCATGGAGACGGCTTCCGATTACCATGACAATGACTCGCTGTTGAAGCCGGGCAGGATAGACAAGGGATTTACTTCGGCGGAGAGCCGGCATACGATACACTACCACCCGGAGGAGTACGATGCCCGCACATACGGTTCGATAGACAGCAAGGGCAATTTTGTAATGCCGTTGAAGACGGTGCCGGACGGTGCTTTGGCATCGGTGCGTATCGGCAGCTGGGAGAAGACGGCGCGTGTGGCAAGGGTGGAGTATGACTTTACGGTGGATGCCAACGAAGCAGCCGTGTTGATGTTGCAGTACGCGATGGTGTTAGAGTCTTCGGGACACGGCGAGAAAGACCGTCCGCGTCTGACCATTGATATTGTGGATGCGGAGACGGGAGCGGCGCTCAGCCGTTGTACTACGGTCGATCTGGCGGCGCAGACCAGCGGCGAAGGATGGTACAGGGTTCCCGACGGAGGAGACGGCTCACGTGATGTCTGCTGGCGCGACTGGACTACATTGGGACTGAATCTGGCGGATTTTGACGGCAGACATGTCAAGGTGAAGATCAGCGTATATGGCTGTACCGCCACCATCCACTACGGCTACGCCTATTTCACTCTGACCTGTACCTCCGGCAAACTCAAAGGGCTGCAGTGCGGCTGGACTCCTACCAACGAGTTTATAGCCCCGGAAGGATTCAACTACCGCTGGTACAGGCTGGAGAGACCGACAGAGACGCTCAGTCGGGAGCAGGTCTATAAAGTGGATTACCGCGACACGCGCGACTATGCGGTGGAACTGAGCTATAAGACGGATGCTACATGCGGATTCACGCTCTATGCCAATGCTATCCCGCGTTTTCCGATACCCGAAGCTACTTACAAGCTGGAGCAGCGCGACTGCGGCAACTATATCACTTTCACCAACACCAGCCATATCCGTACACGCAACTGGACGACCGGCGAGCAGATAGACACCTCGCTTCCGCCGGAGTACCTGTTCTGGGATTTCGGGGGGCTGATTCCCGAAGGACTGGACACTCCTGAGAAGCGTTGGAACCCCTCTTTCCGTCTGCCGGACGAGGAAGCGAACTACCATTTCCAGCTGACAGCCGGGGTGGGGCTTTGCGACAGTACCCAGCATATCTATATTCATGTTCCCAAGGTGGGCAAGGACTCGATTGTGGAGAAGAAGCAGTTATGCGAGGGAGAGGTTTACCGCCATAACGGAGCCTATTATGTCAAAGATACGGTTATTACAGACCGTGATTACAACCGGGCAGGCTGTGACAGCATCCATGTGGTGGATCTGCGTTTTGTGGATGCCATACGCGACACCGTTGAAGCCGTTATCCCGGAGGGCGGGGCGTATGCCTTCGGCGGTAAGACACTGACAGAGAACGGCGACTATACCGCCACTTTCTCTAGTGCTTCCGGATGCGACAGTATAGTAACCCTCCGGCTGAGGGTGGTAGTACCTCTGGAGATGGAGATTACGGCGGTTGAGTTCCCCTGCCCGAAAGATGCGTCTTTCCTTATCTATACACACGCGCGGAAAGGAATTCCGGATTTCTACAGTCTGGAGTTCGGCGAAGAGGGACAACAGTCAGGCTTCTTCCCTCAGCAGGATTCGATAAAGAGCAACGGCAAGGACACCATCGAAGTGGCATTGCCCATGGGCGTGCAACCGGGCTATTATCCTTTCTCTATCCGTTTTGAGAGCAAAATAAACGGCAAAGACACCGTCTCGGGAGAAGTGATGATACATTATCCGGCGTCCTTGATCCAACAGCGTTGGGACGATGTGCTGGGTGTACTCAACAGCGTGTATAACGGAGGCTATGATTTCACGGGTTTCCAGTGGTACCGGAACGGGGAAGTGATAGACGGAGCTACCGACTCCTACTATTTCACGCCCGACAAACTGCAGCCGGGGGACGAGTATGCGGTTCTGCTCTACATCGACGAAGAACAACGCCCGATCAGCACTTGCGTATATGTAGTGCCGGCAAGAGGGAACAATGCACCGGAGAGCGCTCCGAAGAAGGTGATGAAGGAGGGCAGACTGATGATTATTGTGGGGGATAAGATATACAATGCCCAGGGAAACAGAATAGAATAAGAGATAATAAGACAAGAGATAGAAAATCGTCAAATCCTAAATAGATTAGATGTGTTAGTCAACTTTATTTATTAACAAAAAATCAAAAACTTATGAAACGATTATTTACACGTTTTCTGTTGTCGGCAATGCTTGTTATGAGCTGTACAACAGCGTGGGCACAGATGTCTGTGCTTGACGAGAGTTTCGCAAGTGGCGGTTTACCGGGCGGATGGACGCAAGGCGGCAGTTACTGGAAGTTCAGTGACGGCAACGCCAAGTTCGAAGCTCTGTTCGAGAACGCAACAGACACGCTGTTCTCACCGCTGCTGAGTCTCAGCGACTTGGACAACAAGCCGTCTGTGGCTGTCACTTACTCCAACATGGCGAATGGAGACAAAGTGAACGAGCTCAAAGTATTGTATCGTGAATCTGAAAGCGCCGAGTGGACAGAATGGAAGTCTTTCGGGGCGACAGACGGTCAGGCAAGCCTGAAGGAAGAGCTGCCTGAGGGTCTGGCTAATGTTCAGATTGCTCTTGCCGGTGCCTATAAAGGGGGCACTGAAACGCGTGTCTATCGCCTGGCGGTAGAGAACAAGACCGAGGCTACAGTTGCGCCTACGGGATTGAGGTATGAGAACTTGACCACTACCGGCGTTACGCTGTGGTGGGATCCTTGCACAAGTCCCAAGTTTGTGCAGTACAACGTCAAAGTCAGCACGGTCAAGATGACAGACATGTCTGCCGAGGCGGATGTTGTGGATAATGTGGGATGGATGATTACGGATGAGTTCTACGAGTTGTCCAACCTGAAACCGAACACCCCGTATTGGCTTTATGTGCAGTATGACTGCGGCAACGGAGATGTGTCGCCTTGGGCAGAGTTCGGGTTCCAGACTCCCTGTGCAGCCATCAGCGCACCGTATAGCACGGATTTCGAGGAGGGATTGCCCGATTGCTTTACTATATTCAAGCAAGGTTCGGCTACCACGGCTGAGGTGTCAGGCGAGTATCCGTATAACAGTACCAAGTCCTTCAAGGTGAATATCGAAGGTACGACCGGGTTCTACAACTATCTGATCCTGCCGGAGTTTAACGGCAATATGAAAGACTACCAGTTGTCGTTCATGGCGGGATCCGAGATGAGCGGTAACACCTATTCGCGCCGTGTGGCAGTAGGTGTATGTTCCGATGCATCGGATGTGGCTACATTTACAGAGATTGCTACGCTTGACTTACCTAAGGGACGCCAATGGGAGAATATAGTAGTGAGCCTGAAAGGCTATGCCGGAGAAGGCAAGTATATCACCCTGAAGATTGGTCACCCCTCCAAGAAAACCAACCTCTATATTGATAATATCAAAGTAGAGACGGCTTCCGCCTGCCCGAAACCGATGTTTGTAGAGGTAACGGCGATTACGCCGGAAGGAGCTACCATCGGTTGGACCAAGACGGGTAGTGAGACCGAGTGGAACCTTGTCCTTTCTACTAAGCCCCTCAATGATCCGGAGGATATAGAGCCGGATGCAGCGAAGGGTGAGTTTGCAGGTTCTGTTTCCACCAATCCTTACACACTGACAAACTTACAGCCGAACACCACCTACTATGCGTATCTGCAGGCAGGCTGCGGCTCCAGCGAGTGGACCGAAGCGGTTACGTTCAAGACCGCAAGAGAGGTCAGCTACCCGTATGTGGAGCATTTCGACCGTATGGATCCGGAACTCTACACCAATACCACCGCCGCTATTCCGGAGGGATGGGTGTTTGACGACCGTACCACATTGGCTTCCGATGCAAGTTATTACGACAGACAATATACGAGTGAAACCTATCGCCCGTATGTA
>ODAJ011880888.1_pt1 | contig 17066 bp, 10 predicted proteins | sample 1539241 | NCBI WGS metagenome assembly ODAJ01 (sample SAMN02144231, study PRJEB22623) | gut metagenome | biome: sheep rumen | host: Ovis aries | place: New Zealand
CGCAAAGTAATATAATAATATATATATTATTATTTACTTTGAGCAAAATTTCACTTCAAAACTCTTAATGACTAATGACCTAATGACCAAATGACCGCGCCCCGTGCGTAAGTAACTTAAAATGAAGCACTTATACTTTTACTAAAAAAATTCTTCGGCAAAATATGGAAATATGAAATAATCTTACTATCTTTGCAGTCAAATAGAAATTAACACAATAGGTATATGGAGAATCTGAGATTTCAAGTGGTTGAAGAGGCTTTCAGAAAGAAGCCGTTAGAGGTAAAAAGTCCGTCAGAGCGTCCTTCGGAGTTCTTCGCAAAGAACGTGTTCACACGTGACAAGATGTACAAGTACCTTAAAAAGGACGTGTACGAGAAGATGATTGACGTCATCGACAACGGTGCTACGCTGGACCGCTCAATAGCCGACGCTGTGGCAAAAGGCATGAAGGAGTGGGCTGACGAGAATGGTGTGACCCACTATACCCACTGGTTCCAGCCGCTGACAGAAGGTACTGCCGAGAAACACGACGCCTTCGTAGAGCACGACGGCAAGGGCGGCATGATAGAGGAGTTCTCAGGAAAGCTCCTCGTACAGCAGGAACCTGACGCCTCAAGCTTCCCCTCCGGCGGCATCCGCGCCACCTTCGAAGCCCGTGGCTACTCCGCTTGGGACCCTACATCGCCAGTATTTATCATTGACGACACACTGTGTATCCCCACCATATTTATATCGTTCACGGGCGAGGCTCTCGACTACAAGGCTCCGCTGCTGCGCTCCCTTCACGCTGTTGACACGGCGGCAACACAGGTGAGCAAGCTCTTCGACCCGAAGGTTAAGAAGGTTATAACAAACTTAGGATGGGAGCAGGAGTACTTCCTCGTGGACGAGGGACTATACTCGGCACGCCCAGACCTTATGCTGACGGGACGTACACTGATGGGACACGACAGCGCCAAGAACCAGCAGATGGACGACCACTACTTCGGGAGCATCCCCGAGCGCGTGGCTGCCTTCATGAAAGAACTGGAGATACAGGCTTTGGAGCTTGGCATTCCCTGCAAGACACGTCACAACGAGGTGGCGCCGAACCAGTTTGAGCTGGCACCGATATTCGAGGAGTGCAACCTTGCCGTTGACCACAACATGCTGCTTATGTCGCTGATGAAGCGCGTAGCACGCAAGCACGGCTTCAGAGTGCTGCTCCACGAAAAGCCTTTCGACGGAGTGAACGGTTCAGGAAAGCACTGTAACTGGAGTCTTTCTACCGACACGGGAACGCTGCTCCACGCACCAGGAAAGACCGCCGAGCAGAACCTGCGCTTCGCAACGTTCATAGTGGAGACGCTGATGGCCGTCTATCGTCATAACGGACTGCTCAAAGCCTCTATAATGAGTGCCACAAACGCCCACCGTCTGGGTGCCAACGAAGCTCCTCCAGCTATTATCAGTTCGTTCCTCGGAAAGCAGGTCAGCGAACTCCTTGACCACATTGAGAAGGCAGACAAAGAGTCGCCGTTAGAGCTTGCCGACAAGAAAAAGATGACGCTGGCGCTGCCACAGATTCCCGAGCTGCTCATAGACAATACGGACCGCAACCGCACGTCGCCATTCGCCTTCACCGGAAACCGTTTCGAGTTCCGTGCTGTGGGCTCCGAGGCAAACTGCGCAAGTGCTATGATAGCGCTCAACGCTGCTGTGGCTGAGGCACTTACCGACTTCAAGAGACGTGTCGATGAACGCATAAAGGAATATGCTAACCGTCCGGAATTCGCTGCCGGAACAGGTCACACCGCGAAGTTCCACGCCATCATAGACGTGCTCCGCGACGACATAAAGACTTGCAAACCAATACGTTTCGACGGCAACGGATACTCCGACGAATGGGTGGCAGAGGCAGAGAAACGAGGACTCGACGTAGAGAAGTCATGTCCGGTAATCTTCGACCGCTACCTCGACAAGGAGAGTATCGAAATGTTCGAGAGTCTCCACATAATGAACCGCAAGGAACTTGAGGCACGCAACGAGGTGAAGTGGGAGACATACACCAAGAAGATACAGATAGAGGCACGCGTACTGGGCGACCTCTCCATGAACCACATCATTCCTGTGGCTACACACTACCAGACTCGTCTGGCAAAGAACGTCAGCGCTATGCGCGACATCTTCCCGGCTCAGGAGGCGACACAGCTTACAACACGTAACGTCAAGATTGTAAAGGAGATAGCCGAGCGTACAGAAATCATAGAGACCCTTGTGGAGGAACTTGTAAATGCACGCAAGGTGGCTAACCGCATTGAGTCGGAACGCGAGAAGGCTATAGCCTACCACGATATGGTGGAGCCGAAGATGGAAGAGATTCGCTACCACATAGACAAGCTGGAACTCATCGTTGCCGACGAGCTGTGGACGCTGCCGAAGTATCGTGAACTGTTGTTCATTAGATAGAGGAGAGAGAAGAGAGTGTATGCAGATGTTCAAATACGAAGGACTAAACACTATAGAAACCCTATGGGAGGGAGAGCGGCTTACGATTGTTGAGCCGCTTTTCTTACTCGATATATCATCCATAGCGGCATGCTTCGAACGCTATGGTCACAGCCCCCTACTCTACCTGCTGCAACGCATGAACCAGCGCAACGTCAACCCTTATACGCTGCTCGGAAACTTCGCGGGAACGGCGTTGGATGAGACTATCAGAGGAGAGAGGAGAGGAGAGAGTAATGATATTCTTTCGAGGGCGATATGGAGGAACTTCCGCGAGAAAGCGCTGGACTTCGTGTGCTGTCAGGACTTCAACAGCAAGACGTTCAAGGGCGAGGCGAAGAAACAGGTGGAGAACATTCAGGCTATCGTCAACGAGCTGTTTACGCAGCACGACAGCGAGAAGGCGCTCCTGGAACCCTCGTTCGTTTGTCCGCAGTTGGGTATTCAGGGACGTGTGGATCTCATGACAAGCGACATGCAGCTGCTGGTGGAACAGAAGTCGGGAAAGAATATGGCACCGAAGAAACACTACGTGCAGGTGCTGCTGTACTTCGGGGTGCTGGCAACAAACTTCGCACAACATGCGAAAGATACCGACATCGAGGTGCTGTACTCCAAATTCCCGTTGCCTACAGGACTGCGACAACTGGTTGCGGAGAACAGTCATCAGCTGATGCGCGAAGCAATAGAGATGAGAAACCAGATTGTGGCGATGCTCTTCACCATAGCCCGCGACGGCTTCGAGAGCATACTGCCACACTTCAACACCCAGGAGCTGTGTTACAACGCACCTAACGACAGGTTCTTCTACACCTACGAACTGCCCCAGCTGGAACGCATAATAAAGCCGCTGCAGGAACTGCATGACGAAGAGAAGGACTACTTCTGCAGGATGATGACCTTCGTCATCCGTGAACAGATAACACAGAAGATGACGCCGGCAACGGACAAATACACCGGACTATCAATAACAAAAAAGGAACGTAGCACCGAACTGGGCGGCTACGACACCATAACGTTGAACATCCCCGAAGACAATGACGAAAGAGAACCGGACTTCCGAAGAGGCGATATGGTGTATCTCTTTAAATACAACATAGGAAAGGAAACCGACACCTCGCAGAGCATACTCTACAAAGGAGCACTCGACGAGTTGGGAACAACGGAGATGGTGGTGCGACTGAACGACGGACAGCAGAACGAAAACGCCTTCTGCACCGACGAGGACCAGCGATGGGCGGTGGCTCACTCTACCAGCGACTCGAACACCAGCGCTGCCATCAGTGCGCTGTACCGCTTTATATGTGCGGAGAAGGACAAACGCGACCTGTTCCTCGGACGACGCCACCCTACCGCCGACGACTACTCGCTGATAGTAGGCCCCCCGGGAACGGGAAAGACGTCGCAGACACTACGCCAGCTCGTGGAGGAACACCTCAAAGAACCCCTCCTCCTCATGGCATACACCAACAGGGCCGTCGATGAGATATGCGCCATGTTGGAGAGTGCCGGCAAGGACTACCTGCGCATAGGCAACGAAAGCAGCTGCGACCCTGCATACAGAGGACACATGCTATCGGCAGCGGTGGAGAGGACACAACACATAGAACGACTGCGCGACGAGATAGAACGCCAGAATATAGTGGTGAGCACCACATCGACGATGGCGGCAAGACCACAGCTGCTGGCAATAAAGAAGTTCTCGCTGACGATAGTCGATGAGGCAAGTCAGATTCTCGAACCGAACATCATAGGCATACTCTCGAACAACAGCATAGGACGCTTCATTCTCATAGGCGACTATAAACAACTGCCCGCCGTAGTGCAGCAGTCGGAGACGGACTCTGCCGTCAGCGAAGAGAGTCTGCGAAGGATATTCCTCGACAACTGCAGACAGTCGCTCTTTGAACGACTCATAAGAAACGAGAAAGCCTTAGGCAGAGAGGACAGCACGACAGTGCTGCGTCATCAGGGACGAATGCACCCCGACATTGCCGACATAGCCACAAAACTATTCTACAAAGAGGAAAACCTCGACGTGGTTCCGCTGCCTCACCAACAGGAAAGCGCCTCGTACGCGCGCGTACTTTTTATTAATAGTAGGCAGGAGGCAAAAGACTGTGCCCTGCTGCTGAAAGACATCTACGAGAGAGAACAGCACGACTACGACGCACAAAAGACGATAGGCGTCATTGTTACCTATCGTCACCAGATAATAACCCTACGCAGGGAAATACAAAAACTCGGAATACCGGAACTGAACAACATCAGCATTGATACTGTAGAGCGCTATCAAGGCTCGCAACGCGACGTCATAGTGTTCTGCACAGGGGTGAGAAACGACGAGGAACTGGACTTCCTCACCAGCAATACATTCACAGAAAACGGCCGACGAATCGACCGTAAACTGAATGTTGCCATCACCCGCGCACGCAAGCAGTTTGTCCTTATTGGCAACGGACAACTGCTTATGCGCAACGAGTTGTATAAATCACTTATCTTGCTTATTCAGCAATAACTGGCTTGTACTTCGGAACAAGAGCCTTCATGATGCACCAGCCGATGAGGTAAGCTACTGCACAGAAGCAGAAGACTACCATGTAAGCGGCAGGCTTGCCCTCGAAACCGAAGAACGAGAAGGCTGCACCCTGCTCTGCTGCCCAGGTGAAGAACTGACCTGAACCCATGTTGATAGCCATAGAGCCGAAACCGCCCGCCATAGTACCAAGACCTACGAGAGTTCCGATGGTTGACTTCGGGAACATATCACCAACAGTAGAGAAGAGGTTTGCTGACCAAGCCTGGTGACCGGCACCAAGGAGACCGATAAGAATTGCTGGCCACCAAGCGCTGTAAGCACCTAAAGGCTGTGCAAAAAGACCGAGAACGGGGAAGCAGGCAAAGATAAACATTGCACGCATACGACCTAAATAAGGATTCATGCCCTTCTTCTCAACGAAGTACTTCGGCAGGTAACCGCCGCCGATAGAGAGGACGGTAACGATGAAGTAAAGGGTGAAGATAAGGGCGATACCCATACCTGAGTCTGAGGTGTAGCCATACTGGTCAGAGAAGTATGCCGGAGCCCAGAAGAGGAAGAACCACCATACACCGTCGGTCATGAACTTACCAACGAGGAACGACCAAGTCTGCTTGTAACCGAAACACTGGAAGAAAGGTATAGTCTTCTCCTCTTTAACAGCGTTGCGGTCCTGCACGTTTGCTATGTCGGTATCCTGCTCAATGTAGTTGAGCTCTGCCTGGTTGACAAACTTGTTCTTACTTGGTTTGTCGTAAGCCCATATCCAGAGAGCCATCCATACGTAACCGAGCACACCAATGATGATGAACGCCATCTCCCAACCCCAAGCGCGAGCAAGAAGAGGAATAGTAGCAGGAGCTGCAAGAGCACCTACAGAAGCACCACTGTTGAAGATTGATGTAGCAAAGGCACGGTCCTTAGCGGGGAAGTACTCTGCTGTAGCCTTGATAGCTGAAGGGAAGTTACCTGCCTCACCGACAGCAAGGACAAGACGACAAGAGAGGAACAACCATACACTGATAGTAGCAATAGCTACAGCAGCGTCGGAACCTGCCTGAACAAGACGAAGCGCCTCGATAGAGTCGTAACCCTCGATAGTCATCGCTGCCCATCCGCAACCGGCGTGAAGCACAGCACCTGTTGACCAAACGAAGATGGCAATGAGGTAACCCTTCTTAGTTCCCATAAAGTCGATGAACTTACCAGCGAAGAGGTTCGCAATAGCGTAGAACAGTGAGAAAAGACCGGTAATAGTACCATAGTCGGCATCTGTCCAGTGGAACTCAGGAGCAATGAAGTCCTTCCACGTTAATGACAGCACCTGACGGTCCATGTAGTTTACTGTGGTTGCAAGGAAGAGCAACGCACAAATGACCCAACGCCAGTTGGACATCTTAGTAGTTTTTACTGCGTTCATAATATTTTGATTTTTTTCGGTATTTCGTTATGTCGTTATAACGTTATAACGGTATTACGGTATTACGTCGTTACTTCAGGTCAATAACCGGGATATTGTCCTTGTCGTTATAGTAAAGATTCTCTCCCGCCATACCCCAGATGAAGGTATAGTAATATGTGCCGGCAGCAGCGTGGATGCTCCACTCTGGCGACATGATAGCCTGCTCGTTGTGCAGCCATACAACACGACTCTCCTGTGGCTCACCCATGATGTGTGCTATAGTCTGGTCCTGCGGCAGGTTGAAGTAATAATAAGCCTCGATACGGCGTCCGTGAGTGTGAGGAGGCATAGTGTTCCATGCGGCTCCCGGGTTGAGCTGGGTAAGACCGAGCTGCAACTGACAAGGACCTTCCTCGAGAACGTCATTGACGATAAGTTTATACACTGTGCGGTTGTTACACTCCTCAAGAGAGCCTACGGGTCCCCAAACGGCAGCTTTCAGAGAACCTTTGCGTCCGTCGAGGGTAATCCACTGGGTCTTGTAGTGCTTGTGAGCTGTTGCTGAGTTGAGGTAGAACTTAGCGGGTTTTGAGGCATCCTTAGAACGGAACTCCACAACTTTGTTCACGTCCTTGTCCTTAGCAATGTGTCCGCGACCGATATAGAGAGCCTCTTTCGGCGAGAGCGCATACTCCTTACCATCAACGATAACTACGCCGTCGCCCTCACCGCAGTTTACTACTCCTAACTCTCTGTTATAGAGGAAATACTTTTCTTTTATTGTCTTGTCAACATCGAGACCTAACTCAAGGAAGTTCTCCAGTTTCAAAGTCTTTGTGACAGGCATAGCACCTCCGAAGATAAAACGGTCGTAGTGTGAATAGGTAAGATTAATCTTGTCTGCCTCCATAACCTTCTCCATCACGAAACGCTCACGGAGAGTCTTCGTGTCGTAGTGCTTTACGTCATCGGGGTGACAAGCAGTTTGAAACTTTACATTCTGTTGAGCATTGATGCTCAGCGCGCCAAACATCATGGCAGCGATTAGTAGTGTCTTCTTCATTTGTTTTATTGCGGTTTTTCGTTATTACGTTATTACGTTGTTATTTGCTAATGCGACGGCGGTTCCATACAACCAGCGCTATGGTGAGCACACTCAGTATGGCTGCCCCGATGTACTCAAGGTACTTCATGCACGCATAGATGAGTGTTGACAGCGGACTGGAAGCGAAGTCGAGGGCTCCGGCTCCGAAACCTGCTGGCACCTGGACGGTCTTGTCGTCGGGATGGATCTGTGCCACGTGGTGGGCTGCGCTGGTGAAGTCGCCGGACATCCATGTCACGAAGTAAAGACCGATTGCCATAACGACGAGTCCTACGATGAACGAACGCAGCACGTTGCCGTTAGTATAAGGCAGCACCATAACAAAGACGTAGAACATTCCTGCGAGTGATGCCAGGGGGAGGAACTGGTTGCCTGGGAGGACAACAGCAAGGATAAGTGTTACAGGGATAAGGAGCAACGATACCACCAGCGTTGTAGGATGACCTATAACGAGGGCTGGCGACATACCGATATACAGCTCCTTGTCGGCACCGAACTTCTTGGCGATAAGCTCCTTAGTAGCCTCAGCGATAGGCTTCAGACCTTCTATGAAGAGTGATGTGATACGTGGGATAAGCTCCATAACGGCGCCCATCTTAATACCTATCTGCAGTGTTGTGGGGATATTGTCAATGACTTCGTTCCAGTCCTTACAAGCCAGACAGCCGATGATAATACCTATAAGCACTCCGAGGAAGAGGGGCTCACCGAAGAGTCCGAACTTCTTCTTCATACCCTCAGAGTCGATGTTTACCTTATTGATGCCGGGAACGTAGTCGAGACATTTGTTGATACCTACTGCGAAAGGCATGAAACCCTGACAGAAAGGCTGCGGGATAGAGATGCCGTCCATACCAGGATAGAACTTCTGGAATTTCTTTGCTGTGACGTCGGCAAGGACGAGGGTGATAATGTAGCATATTATTGCTGCGAAGAAACCCCACGCTACACTGTCTGTCATGAAATATACCACAGCACCGATGAATGCGAAGTGCCAGTAGTTCCACAGGTCTATATTTACCGTTCTGGTGCATCCCAAGAGCAGCAGTACGAGGTTCACTCCAAGACAGACGGGGATGATGAACGACCCCACGAGGGTGTTGTAAGCCACAGACGCTGCTGCAGGCCATCCCATATCGAAAACCTGAAGTTCAAGACCGTATATCTCGACAACCTTAGAGAGTGCTGGCGACATAGTATCAACGAGGAGTGCCGTGATGATGCTTAGTCCCACGAAACCGACGCCGACATAGAGTCCGCTCTTCAGCGCTTTCGAGAATTTAATACCGATACATACTCCGAGGATGGTAAAGATAATAGGCATCATTACCGCTGCTCCCAGCCCGATAATGTAACTGAATACTTGTTCCATAGTTAGTTTGTAGTTCCTTTTTAAATAGTATTGTGATTTGCGTGCAAAGATAGTAATTTATTTACAATCCGCAAAAATTAATCTTGAAAATATATTTTCTTTACTCTATTGCTTACTGCCGTGAGTATCTCGTAAGGTATGGTGTCGAGCTTCTTAGCGAGCTCCGAGACAGTGAGGTCAGGACCGAAAATCTCAACGCTGTCGCCCTCGCTACAGGGGATATCGGTGAGGTCTATCATTGCTACATCCATACATATATTGCCTACATATTCGGCTTTCTTGCCGTTAACGATGCAGTAGCCGTTACGGTTTCCGAGGTGTCGGTTTAGTCCGTCGGCATAGCCTATAGGGATGGCTCCAATGACGCTTTCGCGCTGAAGAACGGTTTTGCGGCTATAGCCTACGCTGTCGCCGGCAGGCACGTTTCGTATCTGCAGTATTGTGGTCTTCAGCGTACTCACATTCTTCAGCTGGTCATCGTTACCATAGGGGTTAACACCGTAAAGACCTATTCCAAGACGACACATATCGAGCTGTCGCTCGGGGAAGTGCTCTATGCCTGCAGAGTTGTCTATATGTCGCAGTATATGGTGCGAGAAAGCCTTCTGCAGGGCGTCGGCACCACGTTGGAACACCTCGAACTGGTGGGCGGAGAACTCGTTGAAGCCGTCGCTGTCGGAACCCACGAAATGACTGAACACTGAGCGCGGCATGAGTGCCTGCTGGTGTGTCAGCGTGTCAATGAGCTTCGGCATGTCCTCGTCAACATTAAAGCCTAAGCGGTGCATTCCCGTGTCGAGTTTTATGTGTACGGGCATTCCTGTGATTCCCTCCTTACGTGCGGCAATGATGAGTGCGTTGAGGAGTCGGAAGGAATACACCTCGGGCTCCAACTGGTAGTCGAAGAGTGTCTTGAACGACGTCATCTCGGGGTTCATCACCATGATATTGGCTGTCACTCCTGCCTGACGGAGGGCTACTCCCTCGTCGGCGACAGCTACTGCGAGATAATCTACATGGTGGTCTTGCAGCGTCTTTGCTATCTCTATGGCTCCCGCACCGTAGGCGTCTGCCTTAATCATGCATACCATCTTCGTCTCGGGCTTGAGGAACGAACGGAAGTAGTTGAGGTTATCGACCACCGCCTGGAGGTTCACCTCAAGGATTGTCTCGTGGACCTTGCGCTCGAGGAGCTCAGAAAGTTTGTCGAACTCGAAGGAACGGGCTCCTTTGAGCAGGATTATAGGATTTTCCGAGTCTTCGGAATGTTGGATATTGCGGAACACCTCGCTGGCGATGAGCTCTTCTGTCGTCTCGAAGAAATATGTCTTGAGGTGCTGTTCTTTCTTCGTAGGGTAGTACTCTTTGATGTTCTTTCCCACTCCGACGAGGGTGCTTACACCACGCTCTTCCACCATCGTTGCTACCTGTCGGTAGAGCTCTTTCTCGGACATTCCACTCTGGTAGATATCACTGAGAATGAGTGTCAGCGGATTATCGGAGTTTCTTCGTTTTATGAAGTCGAGAGCTATATCGAGGGAGTTGATGTCGTTGTTGTAGGAGTCGTTGACGATGACAGCGCCATACTTGCCCTCCTTCAGCTCCAGGCGCATAGCCACAGGCACCAGATGCGCCATTCCCGCTATTATCTGTTCTTCGTCAACACCGAGCAGCAGGGCGGTAGCGAAACATGTCACGGAGTCTTCTACATATCCTTTGTCAATGAACGGCAACACGTAAGAGCCTTTCTTGCCGTCGTGCTGATAGCTCACTATCGTCACACGGTGGTTGTCACGCGTCGTCTGCTCCGTCTGTACGTAAAGTGGTGCGTTAGCATCTTTCATAGACCAAGCCATTCGTTTGCCTTTGAAACCCATACGACGTATGCAACGACTGACGATGTCGTTGTCGGCACAATATACTATTGCCTCAGTGTCGTGGAAGAGTTGCAGTTTCTCGTTACACTTTTCCTCCAACGAACGGAAGTTCTCCTGATGGGCATCACCGAGGGATGTGAACACTCCTATCGTAGGCTGTATGATGGAACGCAGACGCTGCATCTCGCCAACCATACTTATTCCTGCCTCGAAGATTCCCACCTTCGACTTCTCGTTGAGCAGCCATACGGACAGCGGCACTCCTATCTGCGAGTTGAAGCTTCGTGGCGAACGGGTACACATTCCTAAGGTGCCCTGAACACCCAAAAGCAGCTGGTAGAGCCACTCCTTGACGATGGTCTTTCCATTGGAACCGGTAATGCCGACAATGGGTATCTGGAACTCGTCACGATGACGCTCCGCAAGTCGTTGCAGCGCCTCAAGGGTATTGGGGACCTTCAGGAAATTGGCTCCAGGGAAATCTCCTTTGGGGAGGTCATCGACGACGAAGTTATGCACTCCGCGCTGGTACAGTTCGGAGATGTATTTGTGTCCGTCGTTACGTTCTGTGCGCAGTGCGAAGAACAGCGTCTCTTCAGGAAATCGCAGCGAACGACTGTCTGTAAGCAGGAAACTTATCTTTGCGGGGCTGTTACCATAGCGGTGAGCTCCAATGAGGGTGGTTACTTTCTCTATGGTGTAATTCATTTGTTTTGTTGAATTTTATATTTGTTATTAAGGTGCTGTAGTTTTTCTATCGTTTGTTGTCTGAAAGCCTTATACTCCTCCGACTCCGCATTGAAAGGACGGTGGTTGAGGGCTTGTTTTATCGGTCTGTACTCTTCAAGGTACTGCAAGGTGCGCTCCGTGAGGAGACTCTCCCCTATCCGCTCCCACAGATACTCCACCGCCTGCTGCGAGGGGTGTAACATATCTTCGTTGTAGAAACGGTAGTCGCGAAGCTCGTCAACCACAACCTCGTAAGAGGGGAAATAGTATGTTCCTCCGTACTTTGCGGCATTAGTTCCTCCGTACTTTGCGGCATTAGTTTCTCCGTACTTTGCGGCTCTGCCGCAAACCTCCTCCACCGCCAGCAGCAGCGTAGCCTTCGACAACTGACTGCCGTGATACCCGTACTTAGCATAGCGTATAGGACTGACGGTGAGCACCACCCTTACGGCGGGATTCATACGTCGCAGCACCTCGATGGTCTGCTGCATATACCCTGCACACTCCTCTACGGAGAGCTGCTGTTCGTCGAAGAGCCGCTGTGGACGCTTCTGGCAGTTATCGACAACCTCGCCGGTCTCTTTAAGAATGTATATGTGGTTAGTGCCGAAGGTAAGGAAGGCGACGTCGTACGACTCCCCCTTTTCTGCCAGACGCTCTACGGTGTGCAGCACACTGACGGGGTTATACATCACACCATAGGGGTTTATCGTCGCTGCAAACTGCTCCTCGGCGAAGCGCCTCCCGATGTTGTCGGCAAAGCAACTGCCCACAAACAGCAGTCTGTCGGCGATATCCACCCGCCACGATGGCTCCTCTATGTCAACCTTCGTACGAAATTCCATGATGCTGTTACGACTTACGTCTTACGACTCTTAATGCTATGAGTACCAACATAGCCACGATGAGTATGGCGCTGGTGATATAGGCTATGGTCTCTGTCACCACGATGCTCTTAGGATAGAACGACAGCTCTACGTTGTGTCTTCCCGGTGCCACACGGATGGCACGCAGCACGTAGTTCACTCGTCCTACCTCGACAGACTCTCCATCGACGGTTGCCGTCCATCCCGGGTAGTATATCTCGGAGAATACCACTACTCCACCCTTGTCGCTCTCTACCTCGTAGGTGAGGTGGTCGGGCTCGTAGCTCTTTATGGACACTACGGAGACGTCGCCCTGAGGGGTACTCTCTCCGAGGATATCCTTGAAACGCTTGTCGGCTACAGCACTGTGGCGCAGGTCGTGTCCCTTGAGTCCGTCCAACTCCTCATTAGCGTTATCCACATAGGTGATGTTATCCACGAGCCACGCATTGCCGTAGGTATAAGGGTTCTGTATAGGCACCGTCTCGCCGCCCTGCAGCGGTACTATGACGTACTTCGTGTTAAGCATGTTGAGCACAGGATAGATGCTGTCGCCAGAGACCTTCGTCATATCGCCTCCCGCCTCTACTATTGCCGACATCATGCTGTGCATCTCAGGACTGATATAAGCATCAATGAGTTCCTGATAGCGACGCAGCTTCGCAGCGTGGTAGCCGCCAATGCTCTTATGGTAATAGCTGGTGTTGTTCTCGTTGAAGGTGTTGCCTGCAAGGTTAAGTACCCTGAAATCGCCCTCGTCACTTGTATCCTGCAGTATGAACTCGTCGGTCTTTGTCTTCTGCTGCGGCATCTCGCGCTCACTCTTCGGCACGAACATATCGTTGTTGAGGTAGCGTTTGTTTACTATCCACATATCGGCAAGACAAAGTACTATTATCGCCGCTATGGCGTACGAGCCGCGGAGTTTCTTGTAGCGGTAAAGCATCATAAGCGCCGCACCTATCACTACTATCCAGAACGAACGCCAGCAGTCGGCAGTGAACACCGCCTTACGCATCTCTGTAAGGTTCTGCAGTATCGGTGTCACATACTCTGCAGGAAGCTGGTTAAGTGCCTGCATCTCGTTAGCCGATACAAAGCGGTCGAAGAATACTCCCGGCATAACGGCGAAGAGCACACATACACCAGCGGTGAAGATGAAGGAGATATAGAAACACTTATCAATCTTATTTGTTTTCTCTCCTCCCTCGAAGAACTTCTTCAGCGCCAACATTCCCAACAAAGGAATGGTGAACTCCGCAATGACGAGAATACTTGCCACCGTGCGGAACTTGGCATACATCGGGACGTAGTCTATAAAGAAGTCGGTCAGCGGCATGAAATTCTTGCCCCACGAAAGCATTATGGAGAGCACCGTCGCTGCCACCAGAGCCCACTTCAGCGGACCCTTGACGATAAACAATCCCAGTATGAAGAGCATAAAGACAAAGGCTCCCACATATACGGGTCCTGCCGTCATAGGCTGGTCGCCCCAATACTGTCCCAACTGCTGATAGATGTCTATGAATTCGTTATCAGCATGCTCCATAGCTATCTTACTCTGTGTCAGCGGTACCGATGCTCCTCCCTTGGTATTCGGAATAAGTAGTGTCCAGGTCTCGTCGATGCCATAGCTCCACTGGGTTATGTAGTCACGCTCCAGACCGCTGTCGGTCTGATTGGCACTGTTTGCCTTTACCAACTCGCTCTTTCCGCGCATACTCTCCTGACCGTATTCCCACGTATGGTAGAGATTGCTCAGGTTCATACCTATTCCTATAAGTGCGGCGGCAGCACATGTTGCCGTTGCCTTCGCAAAACGCTTCATCTGCTTGTCGCGGATAGCCTCAACGAGGTACGCTATAACCATGAAGAGTACGATGAACAGATAATAATAGGTCATCTGGACGTGGTTGGCGTTGACCTCGAAGGCTGTGAATATCGCTGTCACTATGAAGCCCCACAGGTAACGACCTTTATAAGCCAGAACAATACCGGCAATCATCGGGGGGAGATACGCCAAAGCCATCACCTTCCACAGGTGACCGGCAGCAATGATGATAAAGAAATAGCTCGAGAATGCCCACACTATAGCTCCTAACGCCGCCATCCACTGACGGAAGTCGAAGGCACGGAGCAGGATGTAGAAACCGAGAAGATAGACAAAGACAAACCACACATTCTCGGGCAGCCACAGGTGATAGGCATTAACGGCGGTATTCAGTCCGTTGGCACTGCTGTACGAGGGCATAATCTGATACGTCGGCATACCGCTGAAGGCGGAGTTCGTCCAACGTGGTGTCTTACCGGTCTTCTCCTTGAAGAGACCTCCTTCCATCACTATGCCCTTACCTGCCGAAGAGTCGTGACGATAGAGTATCTTTCCCTCTATGTCGGCAGGGAAAAAGTACGCAAACGATATTGCCGCAAACATGAGGACTACCAACACGTCGGGCAGATATTTCTTTATTCTATTCATCTGTTTTTCCATTTTGACTGCAAAATTAGCAAATTATTATGAATTATGAATTATGAATTATGAATTATTTTTTGAATTATGCATTATGAATTATGAATTATTTTTTGAATTATGCATTATGAATTATGAATTATTTTGTACCTTTGCAAACAAACAAAACACTTTACAAACATGAAAATCGGTGTCATAGTGGCTATGGACAAGGAATACAACGACCTCCAGAAGATAGCCGAATCATTTGAAAACAAAGAGATTATCCTCATTAAGTGCGGCATAGGAACTGTCAATGCGGCGCTGGGAGCACAGAAACTCATCTTCGAACATCACCCCGACGTGATAATATCTACGGGATGTGCCGGCGGCAACGGCGACGACATCAATATTCAGGATGTCATAGTAAGCACGGAGCTGTGCTACCACGACGTGTATTGCGGCAGAGCCATCGACGACACTACGAAATACGGACAGGTACAGGGTATGCCGGAACGTTTCGCTGCAGACCCTAAGCTGTTGGAGGTTGTCGATAAGATGCCCGTAAAGACTCACAAGGGACTCATCGTCACCGGCGACTGGTTCGTAGACACTCGCGAGAAGATGCAGAGCATCATTGAGCTGTTCCCCGAGGCAAAGGCGGTAGATATGGAGTCGTGCGCCATAGCTCAGGCTTGCTATATCAACAAGGTGCCGTTCATCTCGTTCCGCATCATCAGCGACATCCCTCTGCGCGACACCGACGCTTCACAGTATCATAACTTCTGGAGCAACGTAGCCAACCGCTCCTTCGAAGCGACAAGGACTTTCCTCGAGAATCTGTAGAATGAGGGTTCTCATCGACGATAACATATGGAATTTCGACCTCACCGAGGCGCTGCAACAGATTAGTCCTCAGCGTCGTGAGCAGGCATTGCAGTTCCGTCACGAACTGGGACAGCGACAGTGCGTACTCTCATACCTATTGCTGAAACGTGCCCTGCACGAGGTTTACGACATCGACGAGAATCCGCTGTTCGGCTACGGAGAACACGGGAAACCTTTCCTCACCAACCACCCCGACATCCACTTCAACATCAGTCATTGCAAGGATGCGGTAGCATGTGCCATCGACGACAGTCCCGTCGGCATCGACATCGAGTCGGTGGGACGCTACAAGGACGAACTGGCACGCTACACCATGAACGACGATGAGATAGCAAAGATAGCTACCGCCGAGGACCCCGAAGTGGTATTCATAGAGCTGTGGACAAAGAAGGAGGCGGCAACGAAACTCGTCGGCACAGGTATCACCGACAACCTCAAAGAGATACTCACCCGTGCTGAATGTGTCATAGGCACAACGGTCAGCAACGACAGAAAATACGTGTGGAGCGTTGCTACTTCACTCTTTAAAAAAATTTAATTCTTCACTCTTCACTCTTCACTATTCACTCTTTTTATTACCTTTGTACCCTGTTATGGACGTTCTTGAGATATTAAAAGGTAATGGTGCAGGAGACAAACACATCTCCTTCGAGGTACTGCCGCCACTGAAAGGCAACGGCACAGAAGCGCTCTATGCTTCTATAGAGAAACTGATGGAACGCAATCCGCTGTTCATTAACATCACTACTCACCACTCCGAATATGTGTATAACGAGCTGCCCAACGGACAGTTCCAGCGTCTCCGCGTACGTCGGCGCCCGGGGACGATAGCCGTAGCTGCCGCCATCCAGCGCAGATTCGGCATCACCGTGGTGCCCCACGTCATCTGCAGCGGCGTCAGCAAGGAAGACATAGAGTACGAGCTCCTCGACTTGCAGTTCTTAGGCATCAGTCATGTGCTGCTCCTAAGAGGCGACAAGGCGAAGGACGACAAGGTGTTCACCCCCACCCCGGGGGGTTACGCCCATACCACAGAGCTGATACAACAGGTGGTGGAGTTCAACGAAGGACGCTTCGTCGATGGCTCTCCGATACGTCACCCGGGAAGTAAGTTCACCTTCGGTGTGGCGTGCTACCCCGAGAAACACGAGGAGGCTCCGAATATAGAACAGGACATAAAATACCTCAAACAGAAACAGGACCTCGGAGCACAATATGCTGTGACACAGCTCTTCTACGACAACAAGAAATACTTCGACTTCGTGAAGAAGGCACAGTCTATGGGTGTCACCATACCCATAGTACCAGGAATAAAACCCTTCACAAAGCTGTCGCAGCTGACGATGATT
>ODAJ012133330.1_pt1 | contig 17048 bp, 16 predicted proteins | sample 1539241 | NCBI WGS metagenome assembly ODAJ01 (sample SAMN02144231, study PRJEB22623) | gut metagenome | biome: sheep rumen | host: Ovis aries | place: New Zealand
GAGCCCGTTGACGCCACGCCTATCGGGTGATAAGGTAAATGATAACCGAAATGATAGGCCAAATGATAGTCGGATTGATAGGCTAAGCGAAAGTGTAAAGAAGACATATCAGATTATCAGAGACAATCCTGGTATTCAACGTAAAAGGATTTCAGAACTTGCCGATAAGAGTATTCATACCATCGATCGTCACCTTGCAATCCTTGTCAAGGAATATGTGATTGAGCATCGCGATTCAGACAAGACTGGCGGCTACTATGCAAAATAGGACATCTCCCATCGCTATATAACTTCCATCAACTGATGGGAGTTGTTTTTATACATGACAACAAAGAATGATAATAAACGGAACTGAATACAAGGCGGTTATAACGGAAAGTTCCCCGCAAGTAAAATCACAGTGGTGATTCTTATCCTTGGGTGGGCATGCTCCGGAATCGGCCTCGCACAGGCCCCGGATACGCTTTTTATCTCGACCTCACAGGTGGTGCATCTGCGCTTTGCCTCTGAGCTGAAGTACGTGAATCTCGACTCCCGAGACATTGTAGCCTATCGGGAACATCCGTCCCGGCTGGAAATTGATACGCGCAATGCCCAGTCCTTACCTTCTTTTTCACCTTCCAACGCCGACGGCGGGCCGTCAAGCTCTATGAGGTAATATCCACGGCCCTTGATGAATACCTCTCACACCATCCCGATGCTGCAGGATATGTGAACAAGGTATAAACGGATAGCCGGGCAGGCGGCTTTTGCCGACTGCCGGGCGGTGAGAGGCGCGGCGATGGAGCGGCGGTCAGTTGTTTATCTGCCTAAATATCAGTATCTTCGAGCCAAAATAAAATCAAGTTATGACAGAGTTAGAAGCCATCAAGGCCCGCCATGCGGTCCGAAAATACACCGACAAGCCCATCGAGAAGTTCTATGAGGCCGATGTCGAAGTCCCCGGATGGTTCAAGGCCGGTATGGAAGCCGCCCTTCTGGCTCCGACGGCCATGAATCAGCAGAAGTTCAAGTTTACGCTGAAGGAAGGGAACAAGGTCAAGGTGGAGCCGACTTTCTCGCTGGCCGGCAAAACTTATCTGAACTACGACCTGGGTATCGTGAAATACCATTTCGAAGTAGCCGCCGGAAAAGAAAACTTTACCTGGCTATAAACACAAAACCCAATAACCATCATTGTAGGCAAAAATGGTTAAATTTGCATATTGAAACCGCAAGGTAACAAACAACTAAAACCTATATTTAACATGAAAACAAGTACTAAAATCTGGCTCTGCATCGCAGGCCTTCTCCTAATCATCCTCGGCGTCGTGTGCATCGCCAAACCCGACATCACCCTCGTTTCTGCCGCCTGGCTGCTTGGGTGCTTCACACTCATTGCCGGTATCTCCAAACTGGTATTCACCTTCAAGACGCAAGCGTTCTTGCCGAACAGCGGAACCCGCGCCCTGAGTGCCCTGCTGGACATTTTCTTCGGCTGTTTCTTCCTGTTCAACGTCCTTGGAACGGCAGTGTCCCTTCCCGTGGTATTCGCCATCTGGGTAATGATTGAGGGTGTGGTAATCGCGGTCCAGAGCTTCGACTACAAGCGGGTTGGCTTCCCTATGTGGTGGGTGCTTCTGCTTCTGGGAGCCGGCGCCGCCGTTCTTGGCTACTTAGGCCTTAAGAACCTGGATGTCACCGCAGGTGTACTCTCGGCCCTTATCGGCATAGCCATCATTGCCAACGGACTGGCTTATATCTTTGCCGTGGTTGGCGTGAACCGCTTCGAGAAAAGGGTTGACCGGCTGGGACGCATCATTGACATAGACGAGCTATAAGTATAGTTCAGTTATTTCAAACCTTAAGGGATAGTAGAACATGACTTCAACAAGAGTATATATTGTTTTTTACTCTGGCAGACCAATGAACTTTCAGACCATCTCAAAACTGTCAGGATTAAAGCCTGCATTTATTGAGATTAAAGGAAAACCAAGGGTAAGTCGTATAACAGGCGATATTGTCAGAATCCAAACCAAGAATGGGGAATGGATTCCTCAGATAAATGAGCATAACTCATTTGAATATCATTTGCCGCAATCACATGGCAAGATTGTACAAAGACAGTACAACAAGTTGATGAGTGCTATCAAGAATTCCAAGCAATTGGGAGAGTATTGCAAGACGCATGGCATTAAAGTCTATGTACAAGTTGTCATTGAAGGCATCACTGACACCTACTCAATTCCGAGTTTTAGCATGGATAAGAAATTCATTTCTTTTCTTGCCGACCTCAATGCCGAAGTTGATTATGACATGTATACCGAACCTTGGGAAATGTAACTGTATTGCATCATGTCAAATCATGGCTTTTGTCTGCAACAGACTTCCCTAGTGAACTACCCAAAGCCCTTGAATGAAACTGCAACTATCTGATAATAAGTATCTTTGTAAATGTTATAAGTATATGTAGTTTATGAAACATTTTATCACTTTAATAGCATTGCTTGTTTCTATTAACTGCTTGGCCCAGATTGAAACTGATACACATGTGTTTTGGCAGCCTGGGGCCAAACTTACTTTCGATATGTTTCAAGGGGCCCCTTCAGATTCCGCTTATGTTAAAAAACTGACAGATCTTAATATCTACCATCAGATTGCCACAGGTTTGTGGGGTGCTCTTGATATACCAAAATCAAAGCGCGCCTGGAAAAGGGGAAAGATGGAGAAATATTATTTCTGTGCGGCAATGGAAAAGGGCAACTCTTTCTTCATTGTCAAGGACAGCACAGAGTTGAAGTATGCGCAGTTAATATGGGATATATGTGAAGTCTCAACACGCATTTCCAGAAGAAACCTTGACCAGTTTTTAACCACACTTAATGCCGGCCAGAAAAGGCCGGCCAATGGGGGTGCATCTATCCAGTATATGACATGCCTGAATGATGGCAGGCAATTTGGCTTTGAGGTTACTCATGCACTGTTTGACAAAGTCATAACAACTCACGATGAGAAAGAGTATCTTAAGTTCAGGGCACAGATAGACAGCCTTCTTCAAGAATTGGAAGATTATGCCACTACAGAACAAGAGATAAAAAGACTTATCTCCAATACTCCTGAGGAAGGTTATATGCTTGCACCCATGCTTGAACCCGATTTAAAAGACCGAGGGACAATTCGATACTAGTTGCATTTGCCGTGTCTACATTAAAATCGGCCACAGGGGCAATATAAATGCAATAACTTAGCGGTATAAAGACCTTGTCATGAGAAAACTAATACTTTCGGCACTCATAATTACGGCGGTGATGGCCGTTTCATGCAAAAGCCCAAAGCAGGAATACACGGACTGGCTGTACCGGTACATGCCCCTTCCAGACCAGATGCATTACGGCCGTGAATACTGGGAGAAAAACGTGGAAAAGACCCTGGAAACCAGGGAAAAGATGGCCTGGGACATCCCGGAAAGGGAGTTTCGGCACTTTGTACTCCCCTTACGCGTAAACAACGAGACCCTGGACAATTTCCGCACAACGTATGCCGACACCCTCTGCTCACGCGTGAAAGGCATGTCCATTGCGCAGGCAGCCCTTGAGATCAACCACTGGTGCCACGAGCAAGCCACCTACGCCCCGTCTGACGCCCGCACAAGCGCCCCGGAAGCCACCATCCTCAGGGGTCTTGGCCGATGCGGAGAAGAGTCCGTTCTCACCGTAGCGGCGCTCCGGGCGGCCGGCATCCCGGCAAGGCAGGTGTACACCCCCCGCTGGGCCCACACGGACGACAACCACGCCTGGGTCGAGGTCTTTACCGGAGACGGCTGGCACTTCATGGGCGCCTGCGAGCCCGAACCCTCCCTTGACATGGGCTGGTTCAACGGCGCCGTGTCCCGCGCCATGATACTCCATACCAAGGTTTACGGAGACTACCACGGCCCTGAAGACGTAATCCAAAAGACCCCCTGCTATACGGAAATCAACGTTATCCGCGGCTATGTCCCCGCCCGAAGGACCGGCGTCACGGTAACCATGGACGGTGCTCCGGTCAAAGACGCAAACGTCAGTTTCCGCATCTACAATTATGCCGAATTCTTCAGCGTAGTAACCTACAAGACAGATTCTAAAGGCCGCGCCGCCCTTGACACCGGCCTTGGCGACATCCTTGTCCTAGCATGGAAAGACGGCCGTTTCGGCTTTGCCGTTGCCGGGGCCGAAAACACGGAAATAGAGCTGTCACACCACTTTGGGGAAACCTTCTCCGAGGAACTTGACATAGTCCCCCCTCCGGAGAACCCGTTAAAGAGCGGCGCAACACCTGAAATGATTGCCCAAAACGACGCCAGACTATCCCTGGAAGACGAAATCAGGCTCTCTCACAATCACCTCAACCCCGCCATAGAGAAGTTCCGGAAAAACTGTCCGGAGCGTGCCGAAGAGATTATCGGCAGCCTCTCGGCAAAAGATTACACGGACGTCACCTACGATGTCCTGGAGGACGCCCTTGAAGGCAAAGGCAGTGAAAGGATTGAAATTGAGCACCTTCGGCCATACCGCAAAGCCATACTGGAATCCGGGGAGGTGTCAGGCCTCAAGGACAGGGAGGCGGTCATGAGCTGGTGCAAGGCCAACATCCGGATAGACAATGCCCATAATCCCCAGAACCTAAGGATATCCCCGGAAGCCGTGTGGAGAGAGCGCAAGGCCGATTCCCTAGGCTTCAAGATATTCTACGTGGCCCTTTGCCGAAGCCTTGGGATAGAGGCCTCCTACAACCTTGTGACGGGGACAGTGGAAAGCACCGCCCCCAAAGGCTACCTCAAACCTGAATCCGACAAATACTTCCGCGAGTGGACACTAACCCGCGTCACCCCAGACGGAACCTCCCTCCTGGACTATGAGGAAACCGGCCTTCCAGACACCCTGGAAGTGGATGAGGGGTACTATCTCCTTACAACCGGCCGCCGCCTTGCCGACGGCAGCGTCCTTGCCCGTCTGGAATTCTTCAACGTGAAAGGCGGTGAAACCAAGCCCCTGAAGCCCATCATAAGGGAGAGCGCAGGGAAGCCCGCCGTTATTGGCAGCATGAATGCCGAAGCCCTTTTCCTGAAAGACGGAGAGAAGGCGCCGCAATCACTGTTGTCGGCAACGGGAAGGGGATATTTCCTTGTGGCCGTCATGGGGCACCTCGACGAACCCACAAGCCACGCAAAGACAGAACTTGAAGCCGCCGCTCCCCTTCTGAACTCATGGGGACGCCCTGTGGTAGTTCTGGGGAAAACGCGCCCGGAAGGCCTTTCAAACACCGTTTTTGGGCAGGACATTGAAGTGAAGGAGAGTATCGGCAAAGAAAAGCTTCCCGTAATTGCCCTCTGCGACAGCTTTGGACGGGTAATCTATGTATCTGAAGGCTACAACACCTCCCTGGCCCAAGACCTGGAAGGCATAATACCCAAAATATGATTAGGGAAACCTGCTGCCATTCCCTTCAAAGCGTCAGGGACGCTGTTGCAAGGGGGACATCCCGGATTGAGCTCTGCGAGAACCTCTCCATTGGCGGAACAACCCCGTCAAGGGCCCTTGTTGAAGAGGCGATTGCCATTGCCTCCGGCACGCCAGTCAACGTTCTTATAAGGCCCCGCGGAGGAAACTTCGTTTACTCTCCCAGTGAAATTGACACTATGCTGGAATCTATAGACATGTGCAGGGAGACAGGCGTAAACGGGGTTGTGATAGGAGCGCTCCTCCCGGACGGGAATGTAGACAAGGACACCACCAGGGTACTTCTGGATGCAGCCAGGCCGCTCCATGTCACCTTCCATAGGGCAATTGACGAGGCCTCCGACTACTTTATGGCAATAGAAGACGTGATTTCCCTTGGGATAGAGAGAATCCTGACTTCCGGCCACTCCCCCGACGCCTTCCAGGGGAGATTCATGCTACAACGGGCGATAAAGCAGGCAGCCGGCCGAACCATCATAATGCCCGGCTGTGGAATTACGCCCCAGAACCTTCAGGAAATTGCAAGGGTAACCATGGCCGAAGAATTCCACGGCTCCAGGATTTAAACCTACTTGATTCTGGCTCTGAAAAAGGCGGTTATCTTTGTGTCCCAGCCGGAGGGGATGTCGTGGCCCATCTTGGGGTACACGTGCATCTCCTTGTCCGTGGTTTTTACGGTATTGAACGGGGCCTGGTTGGTGCGGGGCGGGCAGGTGCCGTCCTGGAGGCCCATGTTGGCAATGACGGAAGTGGCCTCAGGAATACGAGTAGCAAGGTTTTTGGTGTCAAAGTAGGACAGGAACGCGTACATTTCCTCGGTTGACATTCCGGCAGCCTTGGCGCTTGACTTGGCGGTATCTCCAGGCCAGCTCACAATGTTGAAATACTCCGGGAAATCTCCAAGGAAGGCAACTCCGGGCGCAATTGCCCTAAGCGGATACGGGCTCAGGGCCGCAGCGGCATAAGAGAATGCGCCGCCCTGGCTCTTTCCTTCGGCAAAGACATTTTCCATGTCGGATGTCTCACGGGTGGCCATGAAGCGGATGCACTGCACGCAGTCCATGAAGGCGCCACGGTAGTAGTAGCTGTCAAGTTTGCCGAAATCAAAGGCAAACCAGTCTCCGTAGGTGTTAGCGAAGTCCTCCTGGATGCCGTCGCTGCGCAGATCCGAAGTACGGGCGTTTATCATCTGGCCGCGGGTGGACACGTAGAATTCGGCAAATTCGGCCGAAGACCCGCCCGAAGGGCAGTACATCTTGGGAATGGCGCCGTAGGGAGGCTGGGTGTCATAGCCCTCATAGTGCATGATCACGGGGTGCTTCTTGCCGTCCTGGGGCTCTATATAGTAGCCGTGGATGGTCTCAGGCTCTGTTCCGGGGCCGTTGGCAACAGACTTGAGCTCGACAAAATATACTTTCCGGGCCGAAGAACTGCGGGAGGTGATCTCTACAAGCCTTGGGCTCATGTCCACCTTCTCAAGCTCTGCGATGGCGGAGTCCCAGTATGAATTGAAATCATCCTTGAGATCCGACATGTCGTATTCTATCTTCTCCGGAGACACGCCGAAGGACAATGACGGAAGGTAATACTTGCTGTCCACCTTGCCGCGGGCTCTATAAAAACCGGGGGCCAGGACTTCTTCCGGGGTCATGTCAAGGGTGACGCTGCCACCGGCCTCCACCTCCTTTTCCAACGACACGGCCGAAACCTTCTTGTTCATGTCCGTAGAAATGTTGAGCGTGATGGTTGCGGTTGCGGCCACTTTGTTGGGGTTTTCAAGGTGAAGCTTGAAAACGGGGTTACTGGTGAAAATATTGTCCGGAGAGTCATATTCCACGCTGAAAGAAAAAGGCTCAAGGTCCTCAGGATCTACGGTTGGTTCTTCTTTGGCGGGTTTCTCTTCTGTGGGGTCCTGGGTGTCCGGTGCCTGGTCCTGAGGCACGGCCGAAGGAGTGCACATTGTAAATACGGCGACAGCCGCAAAAATGCAGAATAGTTTCTTAATCATAGCGCTATGATAGCTTTAAGTTCACTGCTAAGTTAGTTATTTTTTGTGCAAATGAAAGAAAATCGGTAAATTAGGGCCGAAAAAACCGTTTCAATGAGTTACACTGCTTCCCCGGAGCGCTATAGCTCCATGCAATACCGCCGCTGCGGCCGCTCCGGCATAGACATCCCCGCAATCACCCTTGGCCTTTGGCAGAACTTCGGCACGGAAACCCCGTTTGAGCGCATTCAGGAAATGGCTCACTTTGCCTTCGACAAAGGAATCTGCCACTTTGACCTTGCCAACAACTACGGCCCGGAGCCCGGTGCCGCAGAGGAAAACTTCGGCAAACTCCTTACGTCTTCCTTCAAGCCGTACAGGGACGAACTTTTCATCTCCACCAAGGCCGGTTACCTGATGTGGCCGGGGCCTTACGGGGAATGGGGTTCCCGCAAGTATCTCATTTCCAGCCTGGACCAAAGCCTCAGGCGCATGAAGCTGGATTACGTGGACCTTTTCTATACTCACAGGTTCGACCCCCGCACCCCGCTGGATGAAACCCTCCAGGCGCTGGTGGACATCGTGAAACAGGGGAAGGCTCTGTACATAGGGGTTTCGCGTTATCCCAGGGAGGCCGCCGTTTACGCATACAACTACCTCCTGGCCCACGAGACCCCGTGCCTGCTTTTCCAGGACAAGTACAACATAATAGACCGCACCCCGGAGCGCGAAGACCTTGTGTCCCTTGCCGGTGAGGCCGGGGCAGGCTTCATCCCCTTCTCTCCCCTTCAGCAGGGTCTCCTCAGTGACCGTTACCTGGATGGCAACATCCCCGCCGGTTCCCGCATGTCAAAAAGCGGTTCCCTTCGGCCCGAAACCCTTACCCAGACCATGCTGGATGCCCTCCGCGGCCTAAGGGAGATTGCCCGCGGGCGCGGCCAGACCCTTGCCCAGATGTCCCTTGCGTGGCTCCTTGCAAAGCCCCACATCTCCTCCGTCCTTCTTGGCGCCAGCTCCGTAAAGCAGCTCTCCGAAGACCTAGGTGCGCTTTCCAACACCACCTTCACAACGGAAGAGCTGGCCGCAATAGACCAGATTTCCAAACCCATCCAGATAACCTCCAGGATTTAGCCATGGAAATACTTGAGCTCCATTCTCTTACAGAATCACAGACGGCCGACCTTCTGGGCCTCATGGAAGTCCTTGACAGCACCGTGAAAGTTACGCCGGAGGTGCTGAAGGCCGCAGCGGAATCGGCCGGAACCCACCTTTTTGCGGCAGTTGAAGACGGTAGAATCCTTGGCACGGCCAGCCTCTGCGTAACCGCGCACCCCCTTGGGCTGAAAGGCGGCATAGAGGACGTTGTAGTGAGCCCGGAGGCCCGCGGAAGGCACATCGGCCGGCTCCTTATGGAGCATATAATAGGTTACGCCAAGGAGAACCTCTCCCCCATCGAACTCCACCTCACCTCCCGCCCGGAAAGAGAAAAAGCCAACCTCCTTTACCAGGCGATCGGCTTTAAAAGACACTACACAAACGTGTACAAGTTGCAGCTTCCGTAAGGGACTACTCTTCTCCGGCAAGCTCCCGGTCTATTTCTTCGTAGACGGAATTGTTTGACTTGTACTCCGGAACCATCTTCTTCATCTTGCGGACGGTTTCCATGTTATCGTATAGTTTTGCGGTTTCAACAAGGTCCTCGATGGCCTTGTTGACTTCTTCGTAGTCGTACTCACGGACCTGTGCGATACGGATTTTCTCATGGAAGGTGGGCTTGGTGTTTTCAAGCTCATTGAGAACTTCCTCGTAGAGTTTTTCGCCTTCGCGAAGGCCGGTGTACTCAATCTTTACGTTCTTGGCGCCGGAGAGGGCAATCATGCGCTTGGCAAGGTCTGCGATCTTTACAGGAGCGCCCATGTCGAAGACGAAGATTTCGCCGCCGTTACCCTTTGTACCGGCCTCCAGAACCAGCTTGCAGGCCTCCGGGATGAGCATGAAGAAACGTACGATGCGTTCATCCGTGACGGTAACAGGGCCACCATGCTTGATTTGCTCACGGAAAAGAGGGATTACGGAGCCGTTGGAACCCAGGACATTGCCAAAGCGGGTGGTGACAAACTGGGTGTATTCCTTTCTCTCAGACATGGCCTCCATCTTGAGCTTGCGGTCCAGGCTCTGGACATAGATTTCGCAGATGCGCTTGCTGCAGCCCATGACGTTGGTGGGGTTCACGGCCTTGTCCGTGGAAATCATGACAAACTTCTTGGCGCCGTACTTCACGCTTAAATCGGCAATGATCTTGGTGCCGTTGATGTTGTTGAGAACAGCCTCCGAGGGATTGTCCTCCATCATGGGGACATGCTTGTAGGCGGCGGCATGGAACACGTAATCCGGGCGGAAGGAGGAGAATACATTCTCCATCCTTGTGCGGCGGTCTATGCTTGCCACAACAGTCGAACAGGGCACATTGGGGAAATCCTTGGCCATCATGAGGCGGATGTCGTGCTGGGGAGTTTCGGCCTGGTCAATGAGCATGAGGCTAGCAGGGGCCGAAGCCGCCACCTGCCGCACTATCTCGCTGCCGATGGAACCGGCCGAACCCGTGATGAGGACACGCTTTCCGGCAAGCTGCTCTGCCACGGACTTCATGTCTACGCGGATTTCCTGACGCGGGAGAAGGTCCTCCACACTCACTTCCTTGAGCTGGACACCTTCCTCCAGGATTTCACCGTTCATGATGGCCGATTCCTGGGCCTGATGCACCATGAAAATCTTGCAGCCATGATTGATGAAGGTATCCTGAAGCTTCTGGTTGGCACGGAAATCCTTAAGCCTGTGGGGGCTGATGAGGACTGCCTCAATGCGTTCTTTCCTGAGGACCTCGTCAAGATTGTCATTCAAAGTGTATACCTTCAGATCCAGCAGCTTGAAGTTCTTGATACGGGTTTCGTGTGAAAGGAAACAACGGATATCGTACCGTACAGGGCTCTGAGTGCGCACATTCTTTGCGAGTCCAACGCCGCCGGACATAGCACCGTACACCATGGTGCGAAGCGCCTTGGAAGAAGCATTGGCAGCGTCGAACACGAGCTTAACCAGCACGCGGAAACCCCACATGATGAACGTTGCCAGAAGGAAGGCAAAGAAGATGTTACCGGGCGTGAGGAGGGACAGGACGGAGACATTCTGCCACTTGAACAAAAAAGACAGTCCCAATGCCAGGACCAGGCTCACAAGATTGGCGTACGCAACCTTGAGAAGGTCCACAAAGCTTGAATAGCGCAGGATTCCGGAATAAGTCCGGAAGATACGCGCTCCAATCAAACTGATTCCAGCATAGAGGGCCGATGTTGCGACCAACTCAACATGGTGATCAAAAGTGACCTGAGACTTGTTGACGACCCAGTAAATGAAAAGACAAGAGAGGAATACAATAGTGGCATCTACAAGCAGGATGGCCCAGTAAGGCAGCACCTTCTTGCTGAAGTACCAGTTGGAAAGCCTCCAGAATATGTCGTTTTCCTGTTTCATACAAAACTTTAGTGTGGTTAGGACTACAAAAATACGCAATTATTCTGGTATGCGCAAATAAACTAACTAAGTTCCTCAGTCACAGCGCTTTTCACGGGTGCAATCAAAGGTATTTTCCGGTGATGCTGCCGCCGTTTGCCGCAACCGGGGCGCGCAGCTGGGGGTTCGGCCACGAAAAACGCCGAAAACGTGGACAGAGGGGCGTGCGGCCAGGGTTCGGCCACAAAAAGGGCTATGGTTGATATGGAAATTATTGGTATCTTTGCCGGGAGATCTAGAGTTATGCGCATCCTTTTTGTGTGTCACGGCAATATTTGCCGAAGCCCCATGGCCGAATTCATCATGAAGGCACTGGTCAAAGCCAGGGGCCTGGAGCGGATGTACGAGATTGAATCGGCGGCGGTATCCTCCGAAGAAACCGGGAACCCGATCTATCCTCCGGCAAAGAGGTGCTTGAGCCAGCATGGGGTGTGGTTCGACACCGCCAAGCGGGCGCGAAAGGTGGTTCCGGCCGATTACAACCGCTTTGACCGCATAATCTGCATGGACGGGTCCAACCTTCGGCTCATACGCAGGATAATCCCCGCAGACCCTGACGGCAAAATCCACCTCCTCATGTCATACACCGGAGTGGGCCGGGACGTTGCCGACCCTTGGTACACCGGCGATTTCGAAACCACCTTCCAGGATATCCTGGAGGGATGTGAAGCAATGCTTACTCCTGGCCGATGACACTCTATGAAGCAATGATTGCGGCGGCGGATCCCTCGCAGGTCCCTGGCCTCAGCCGGTTTTTCAAGACTGGCCCAGGGCAGTACGGCGAAGGCGACAAGTTCCTGGGAATCAAGGTTCCCGTTACGCGCGCCATAGTGAAAGAGCACTGGAGGGAGCTGGCGGCATCGGCCAATCCGTTCATGGAACTTGAGCGCTGCATTACCAGCGAATACCACGAAGTCCGTCTGGCGGCGCTGCTTACGCTGGTGGAAATTTTCCGGCACGCTTGTCATTCTGAGCGCAGCGAAGAATCTCTGCGGGACCGCTGTATATCCTTCTACCTCTCTCATACCCAGTACATTAACAACTGGGACCTGGTAGACCTCAGCTGCTACCCCTTACTTGGTGAATGGCTCCTGCCCGAGCAGGACCGCAGCCTGCTATACCGTCTTGCCAAGGACGGCCGCACCATTTGGGAACAGAGAATCGGCATTGTGAGCACCATGACCTTCATCCGTCACGGACAGCTCTCCGACACCTTCGCCATAGCCGACATCCTCCTGCACCACCCTCACGACCTCATTCACAAGGCCGTGGGCTGGCTCCTCCGCGAGGCCGGGAAACGCGACCAAGCCACGCTGGAAGCCTGGCTCCGCCAACCTGCGCCGCTTTGTCATTCTGAGCCTTCCTGTCATTCTGAGCCCTCCTGTCATTCTGAGCCCTCCTGTCATTCTGAGCCCTCCTGTCATTCTGAGCGCAGCGAAGAATCTCCCCGCTACAGCAAGATGCCCCGCACCATGCTCCGCTACGCCATCGAGAAATTCCCGGAAGACCTTCGGCAATGGTACCTCAAGGGCGGCAGCGCCCTCTAAGGCTGCCCCGCAGCACGGGATCGGCTCACAAGAATAACGCCGCCCACAACGAGGGCCGATGAAAGGACCTTCTGCCAAGTTAGGGAATCCACTCCCGCCCAGATACTTACGATGGCCGCGATGATGGGCTGGAGATAGGAGTACATGCTCACGAGGGTTGGCCGGATGAACTTCTGGCCGTAAGGAATAAGGAAGTAAGCCACAAAGGTGGCGAAGAAAATGAGGTACCCTATTTCCCAAAGCACATTCCCAGGGATGGCGGCATAATCTGTGGTCAGAAGGCCTTTGGCCGATATCGGCAAGGAAACAATCAGGGAAAACAGGAACGACCACTTCATGAAAGTGATGACGCTGTATTTTGAAATCAGCGGCCTGAAAAGGCCCAGATAGAGGGAAAAGCTGAGGCTGTTAACGAGCAGCAGCACAACGCCCCACGGGGATGTAGAGGCGGCGCCGCCCTGGTGGACTGAGTTAAAAATGAGAAACAGGATTCCCGCAAAACTGAGCGCCACTCCCCCGGCCTTCTTCCCCGTAATGGGCTCTCCCAGAAAGAGAAACGCAAAAATCATGGTGAAAATAGGCCCCAGCGTGCCGATGATGGCGGTATCTATGGCCGAAGTAACGGTAATGGCCATTAGAAAAGTCATCTGCGGGATAAAAAGCCCCACCATGGAAGCCGCCGCGATTTTGGGGTAATCGGCCTTGTCCACCTTTTCCTTCGGCTTAAACAACGACAACAGCCAGAACAGCGCGCTGGCCCCGATTGCCCTAAGCGTGAAAAGGACATACGGAGAAACGGTCTGGGAGTTTGCTATATCCTTGCAAAACACCAGGTTCAGGCCGAAGATGGTATACGCCGCGGCAATTGAAAGATGGCCTTTGAGGGACTCCTGTTGCATAATACGCTTGCTACTCATAAAAAATCCCGCGAAGATACGCAAAATCCGCCGAATACGAAAAACTCTCGCCCTTGTACATAGACACGCATTTGCGTAATGCCGTGCCGGTGCAGACTATATTGTTTATTATCAGCCACTTACCGGGTTATTTGGGAAAAGATTTAATCCCAAAGGACTCTATAAACGCCTGGTTATCAACCACTTTAGCGGCACCGCCTCGGCAAAACGCATTGTGCCAGGAGCACCTACAACAAGGCATTAACGGTAATACGGCGGATAGTGCTGCGGATATGCTGCTGCGCCACCTCTTTCTTCATGGCCTCTTCCAAGGCGAGGCCGGGAGGGTTGATGCACTCCACGTGCGAAAATCCGGCCCGCAGCAGCTCCGGACGGTCATTGATACGGCCGGTAATGAGGCACACGGGCACACGGCCGGAATGCTGAAGGATGCCCATCGGCAGTTTGCCCATAAGGGTCTGGCGGTCGGCGGAACCCTCGCCGGTTATAACAAGAGTGGCATCGGCAACAAGGGCATCGAAGCCGATAGCGCCAAGAAGGAGTTCAGCCCCCGGAACAAATTCAGCATCAAGGTATTGCAAGAAGGCATAGCCCAGCCCGCCGGCGGCACCGGCGCCCTTCATCCCGGAGCGGTCATAGCCAAAACGCCGGGCGGAATCGGCCGCAAACTGCCGAGCTTGGTCGTCAAGAATACGCACCATCTGAGGCGTTGCACCCTTTTGTGGGCCGAACACCATGGCCGCGCCGTGCTCCCCAAAGAGCGGATTGTCGACATCGGCTGCAATGGTGAAGCGGACATCGCGAAGCGACTCGATTTCCGTCAGCGCCCGCAACATTCCCCTGCCGGCATCCATGGTGGCGCTACCGCCAAGGCCAACGATGATATGCCTGGCGCCATTTCTGAACGCATCGGCCACAAGCTGCCCCACGCCGTAACTAGAGGCCACCAGAGGGTTCCGTTCCTCCGGGCTAAGCAGCGTAAGGCCAACAGCCTCAGCCACTTCCAACACGGCAGTCTGCCCCTTCAGGAGGTATCGGGCCGAAATGCTCCGCATGAGAGGATCCATCACCGGAACAGTCACAAAGCGGCCTCCGATAGCCGCGTGGAAGGCCTCCAAAAAGCCTTCGCCGCCGTCGCTGACCGGGACCTCCACAATCTCCGCATCCGGGCAAACGCTCCGCACCCCTTCGGCCGCCGCCCGATTGGCCTCTACGGAACTCAGGCAGCCCTTGAAGGAGTCTATGGCGATGACGGTTTTCATTGCTAGATTACGGCAGGCACGGCCCCGCAGGACGGGAGGTATTTCTCCAACAAATCATGCGTGGAGATGCGTACAAAGCAGGTGGGGGTGCCATCGGTGCAGGCGAACCAGGGGGCTTCGGCCACGGCGCGGTCCAGCACAATGTGCACGCCGGCGGCCTGTGGCAGCACGGCACTGAGGATGGTGGTGGCGCCGGCAGTTACCCCGGTGAGCGCCTGGAGGTTTTCCCCGGAAGCGAAGGACACGCGGGGTATGCCCAGGGCGGCGCAGAAATCGCGGGTGACAAAGGGCTTGTCCGCTGGCATGGCATATAGGTAAAACTCCGTCTGTTGCCTGTTACACACGAACACCGTTTTGACAATGCGCGTCCCAAGGGCACCATCTATGTGTGCGCAGTCTTCCATGGTGATGCCGGGGTCTGTATCTACGCGGGTGAACGGAATATTCAAGCGCCCAAACGCCTCATATACAGCCCTTTGCAGCGGCGTTTTAAATTCCTGCGGAGGCGTGGGCATGGGCTCACTTACATAAAATTCCCGGCCGAAAAGAAGAGTCCGGAGCTCGGTGACGCTACCCGCAAAGCGGTATTCGGCCGTGGCGCCCATGGGCCTGTAACCCCAGCCGACGGCAATGCCGGCTATTCCCCCGTTGGCGGCAGTTCGCATATCGGTTCCGGAATCCCCCACCATTACGGCATCCTCTTTTTGCAAGCCGGAGACGCGGAGGACTTCGGCAACAATCTCAGGGTCAGGCTTTAACGGGAATCCCTCGCGGTTTCCGAGAATGGCCACAAACGGTATCTCGGGGAAGAATTCCTTGATCAGGTGCTCAGTCCCAGCCTGGAACTTGTTTGATGCCACGGCCATCTTGACCCCGGCCGCGTGAAGGTCCCTGAGGAGTTCCTGAATCCCGGGATAAGGGCGAGTGTGGACATCTATGTGCGCGGTGTAATGTGCCTTGAAATCTGATAGGGCGGAATCTATTTCAGCCTCTGCCGGCGCCTGGCCCACGCTGGCCTCCAGCGCTTGTTTCACAAGGTTCCGCACCCCATGGCCCACCATGCCGCGGTATTCGGAGACGCTGTGAAGCGGCAGCCCGCGCATCTCCAGCGCGTGGTTCACAGCCGCCGAAAGGTCTTCAATGGTGTCTATCAGCGTCCCGTCAAGGTCCCAGAGAATGAGTTTTGTCACAGTCCTTTGTTTTTAGTAAGCAAAGGTAGCCATTTTTTCTAATTCGGCACTTCATTTAAGTAAACTTGCACTTGTCTTATACACACCTCCTTCATTTCTAATATAGTAGGCCGATGCCCACCAGGGGCCTACCGCCGCCACAAACTTCCGCTTGATTCTGGAAATCGTAGCGTAAAACACCGTTTTGGATTCGGCACACAATGATTCCAGTTTGTCTTCCCTGAGCGAGGGTTCATCGAAGCACGACTCTTTTGCATATATCTGGCACAGCTCCTTCCAGTGCAGCACAAGGTCATCGGCCCTTATTCCCTCCGGATGGGAAAGAAAAAGCCTGTACAGCGTGCGTTCCATGGGGTTGAGACATACTTTAATCATGGCCTTTTTTTGCAAATATACCACCCCGCTCCCCGCTTCCCCAAATCTTGGCAAGGCTTGCCAGAATTTGGTAATGTGGATTATTTTGCTAAAGGTTTCGGCCGCTATCAATTATGCCGAATTATCGACTTAGGTGTAAAACCATGTTTTAAGAATCCGCCACATCTTTGCATCAACATCCATTTGTAATGCCGACCCGGTGACAGCTAACCTCTTGGTAATCCATAGCTTATGGAGTTCTTTGGAATTACCGGTTATCCCAAAGAATCTCATAAATAGCTAATTGTCAACCGTTTAACTGGCACCGTGGTGCAGTTTGGACCTGGTCCAACAACCTCCTCGGTACTGGACGCGCACGTTTGGAGGCGTTTTCGTGTACAGCGGGGACCAGATGGTACTGGACGCGCACGTTTGGTGGCATTTTCGTGTACAGCGGGGACCAGATGGTGTATGGTCATTGCCGTCAATCCATTTACGGCATCCACAACAAGGTTTTTGTGTACTGGCGGCTGGAATTGCCGCCTGTGGAGGCTTTCTCCTCGCCGTCAGTACAGAAAAAGACCGTTATACGCATTATAGATGGATTGGCGGCAGAATTGCAGATGCTCCGATTTTCCGTAAAAAAATAGTAACTTCGCGGTATGAAAGCATTACTCATCAACGGAAGTCCGCGCCAGAAAGGCAATACCGCCACCGCACTTGCGGAAGTGGCGGCGCAACTTC